>Ga0335069_10003701_pt1 | contig 22970 bp, 21 predicted proteins | sample Lox_Sample_11_FD_206714 | JGI IMG/M metagenome (GOLD analysis project Ga0335069, IMG submission 206714) | Soil microbial communities from Loxahatchee National Wildlife Refuge, Florida, United States - Lox_Sample_1.1 | ecosystem: Environmental > Terrestrial > Soil > Wetlands | place: USA... | reverse complement strand
ACGCCATCGTCGCCGCGTCGACCGACGATGAGAAGGTCGCGATCATGGTGCGTAAGGCCGGCTACTTCGTCCAGGAGAAGAAGGACCCACAGGGCTTGGCGGTTCTGCAACAGGCGACGACGCAGTTCCCGAAGATCCCGGCCGGATTCGTTGCCTTGGGCGATTACTACGCCGGTCAACACCAGTTCGACAAGGCGACCGCGCAGTGGCAGACGGCGCTCTCCCTCGATCCCAACAGCGCCGGCGCGCTCATGGGCATGGGCGAGGTCGCGCTGCAGACCGGGCGCTACAACGACGCGATCAAATATCTCAAGCAGTACACGCAGATCGCGCCGGACGCGCAAGGCTTCGCGCTTCTGGGTCAGGGGTATTCGCGCGTCCACGACTACACGGGAGCGCGAGACGCTTGCGGCAGGAGCTTTGAGATTCAGCGCTCTCCGGAAACGCTGGGATGCGTCGCCGGCGCCGACTTCGAGTTGAAGAACTACAAAGAAGCGGCGCAAATCTTCGACGCGCTCGACAAGGCCGCGAAAGGCTACCTCGACGCGAATCCGCCGCTGCTCTACATCGCGGCGAAGTCCTATGCCGGCTCGAATCAGTGCGCGAAGGCCGCGGCCGCGTATAAGCGGCTCTTGCCGATGATGAAGAAAGGCACGAAGGACTACGAGACCGTCAAGGCGGGCGCAACGGGCAACTGTCATCCGGCTGCAAAGAAGTCCGGCTGAGGTTCGTCACCGACTCCGTCTACGCCGATCACCTGCGCGGGGTCGTTCATCCCGAGCGGCCCGATCGCGTCGAAGCGGTCGCCCAGCGCCTGCGCGAGCGCGGCGTTCTCGCAGCGACCATCGCGGCGAGCGATGCGAGCGATGAAGAGCTAGAGCGCGTTCACGAGCCGGCCTACCGGCGGCTCGTCGAGCGAGAGACCGCCGGACTCACGCGCGCTCGTTACCTCTCCACCGGCGACACGGTCGTCGACGCGGGCTCCCTGCGGGCGGCGCGCCGCGCGGCGGGCGGTGCGATCGCCGCCGTCCGCGCGAGCCTTTCGGAACGCGAGGCGGTCTTCGCGCTCGTGCGCCCGCCCGGCCATCACGCCGAGCCCGATCGCGGGATGGGGTTCTGCCTCTTTAACAACGTCGCGGTCGCAGCGCGCGCGATGCTCGCCGGCGGCGCCGATCGCGTCTTGATCGCCGACTTCGACTATCACCATGGGAACGGCACCCAGGCCGTTGCCGGCAGCGGCATATCGTATATCTCGACGCACGCGTTTCCGGCGTATCCCGGGACCGGCACGCGCAGTTACCGGCTCGGTGACGACGTCGTTGCCAACATTCCGCTCCCGGCCGGCGGCATCTCGACCGAAGCCTTCGTCGCCGTTTGGGAGACGATATTGCCGATCGTCGCGCGAGCGGTTCGGCCCGACGCGCTCATCGTGAGCGCCGGCTTCGACTACGTCGCCGGAGATATCGTCGGCGACCTCGGCGTCGGCGTCGAGGCCGCGGCGCCGGTCGCCGCGGCGATCCGTCGCGTCGCCGACGAATACTGCGGCGGCTCCGCCGCCTACGTGTTGGAGGGCGGATATGGCATCGACGCCATCGCCGATTCCATCGCGGCAATCGCGAGCGTGCACGACGCGCCCGCGGCGGCCGAGGCGAGCGCAGACCGCCGCGCGATTCCGCCTGACGTGCGCGCAGGCGTGCAGGCGGCCGCCGCTGCCACCCAAGGAAGTGCCTAAGGCCACCCAAGGAGGCCCTTAAGGAAGTGCGAACTAGCCTGCTTGGACAGCCGGTAAAACTACCGAGTCCGCGCTTTTTTTTGAAAACTTCAGGAGGTTCGAAATGGTACGGAGATCGTTCCGTCATCTCGTTACCGCGTCGGCGCTGCTCGCCATCTTCGCAAGCCAGGTAACATGGGCACTGGCAGGCGTGACCGGCGGCCTCACCGGCAACGTGCAGGATGCCGACACGGCTGCTCCCATTGCCGGAGCACAAGTTACCGCTACGAGTCCCTCGCAGGTCGCCACGACAATAACCGACGCGTCGGGGCACTTTGCGTTCTTGACGCTCGCTCCGGACACGTATGTGGTCAGCGTCTCGAAGACCGATTATCAAACGGAGAGCGTGCCCGGTCAGATCGTCTTCGCCGACACGGTGCAGACGGTTCGCGTGCGCCTGCAAAAATCTCTGAAGACGATCGCGCGGGTTACGTCGGCCGCGGGCGGGGCGCTCGTGAAGTCGGGTACGACCGCCGACGTCTACTCGATCAACGCCTCGACGCAGGCCGCGACGGCCGCGTTGGGTGGCGGCGGCCTCATCAACCAGGCCTATTCGGCGATCTCCACCGTGCCGGGCGCGTACGTCATTCCCAACCAAACGGGCTACTACGCGACGGTCAACATTCGCGGCGGCGATTACGACCAGGTCGGCTACGAGTTCGACGGCGTCCCGGTCAACCGTTCGTTCGACAACTACGCATCGAGCTCGGCCTCATCGCTCGGCAACGCCGAGGTTCAGGTCTACACCGGCGCCAGCCCGGCCAACTCGGAAGGTCAAGGCCTCTCCGGTTTCATCAATCAGGTCATCAAGACGGGAACCTATCCCGGTTACGGCACGGCCTCGCTCGGCATCGGCACGCCGTCCTTCTATCACCGAGCCTCGGTCGAGGTCGGCGGTTCGACGCCCGACCGGCTCTTCTCGTACTACGTCGGCATCGCCGGCTCGAACCAGTCGTATAACTACGTCAACAACAACAACGGCTCCGAGTACGACAACTGGATCGGGCCGCCGCTCGGCATCGTCGGCGGACCGTACGGAAATCCGTTTGCCCCGGGATGGTCGCTCTATTTCGGCGGAACCGGAAACTCGTATTTCCCGCTCGGCCCGGCCGGCAACTACGGTCTGTTCTCGACGATCTCGGCGCGCAACACCGTCGTCAATCTCCACATCGGGATACCGCACAAGTACGACTCCGGACGCGACGACGTCCAGCTCCTCTACGACGACGAGGCGCTGCAGAATCAGTTCTATATCTCCGGCAACGACGTCGCATCGCCGTTCTGCACCGGTGCGAATGCCGTCTCGGGCGAGGCCTGCATGAACCAGATCAACGGCCAGTTGATCTCGCTGTTCACCGGCGGCAGCTTCCCGTACGGGCAGTCGCTCCCGGTCACCTACCTCAATACGTACACGTGGGGCTGCGGAACCTCGATCGGCCACACGTACAGCGCGTCAGCGCTGAACGGAATGACGAGCTGCGTGCGGCCCTACAGCTTCCCGAACAGCACGAACACCGGCTCGCCCTCGGATCCCAACGCGATACCGGCGAACGCTCGCGACAACTCCTATAACGACACCGCGATCACGAAGATCCAGTACACGAAGAACTTTGGCTCGACGGCCTTCCTTCGCGTCTACGGTTTCACGTTCTATAGCGACTGGTTCCTCAACGGCCCCTACAGCACGAGTTTCTGCAACTTCGTCTGTCCCGTGGCTCCGGATTACGAGCTGAACACGCACACGCGCGGCATCAGCGCGATCTTCCAGGATCAGATCAACGAGCAGAACCTGCTCACCGTGCAGGGCTCGTATACGACGGCGCGCATCGTGCGCGATAACAACGGCTTCTACGGCGTCGGCGGTAACGAGGCCGTCGTCGTCAACCAGAACGATCCGTACGGCGGCTACTGCTTCAGCCCGTATGGCGGAAGCGGCGGCGTTCTTAACTGTCACGAGAACACGATCGGGCTCGGCCCCTCCTATTCCGTTCCCTCGCTCGCCGGCGCGTCGTGCGCGGTTCCCGGCAAGCCCCAGTTGGGCAGCGGATGCACGTATATGGTTGCGGAGAACGGTCTTGCCGGCACCTACAGCGGCACGATCCCGAACTTCGCCGGGGCATCGCTGACCGACCAATACCGCCCGTCGGACCGGTGGCTCATCAACGCCGGCGTTCGGCTCGATAGCTACGGCTTCGTCGGGCAGAACACGCTCACGCCGCCGCTCGGCGGCTCGGCGGAGGCGCGCGCCTTCTGGTTCAACGCCTACAACCTCGACAATTGCATCGACAATGCCAGCGGGAAGCCGTTTGCAAACCCGACGCCGGCGGCGGCGTGTCCCGCCGGATCGCACGCGGCGAACGTCGAGAACGTCCCGTCGCAGTCGTACACGTATAACATCTGGCAGCCGCGCATCAGCGGCACCTACACGGCTAGTTCGAACGACGTCATTCGCTTCTCGTACGGCCGGTATACCGAGGCTCCGAACACGGCGTTCGAGCAGTACAACACGCGGCAGGAAGATCTCGCCGACTACATCGGCTCGCACTTCCTGGCGTTCGGCCGGAACACGCCGGGATATCCGATCGCGCCCGCGACGTCGATCAACTACGACCTCTCGTGGGAGCACCACTTCAAGGGTTCGGACCTCTCGTTCAAGCTGACGCCGTTCTTGCGGCAGACGCAGGATCAGATTCAGCAGTTCTTCCTCAATCCGATCCAGGGTTTCGTCTCGGGTCTCAACGTCGGCAGCCAGCGCAGCGAAGGCCTCGAGTTCCAGATGCAAAAGGGCGACTTCTCGCGCGACGGCATCTCCGGGCTGCTCTCGTTTGCCTACACGAACACCTACATCTCGTACGGGCCGATCGCCGCCGGTGCATCCGGAACGACGGTTCTCGCTCCGATCAATCAGTCGATCCAGCAGTATAACGCGTACACGAAGTTCTGCGCGTCGCATCCGAGCGCGAGTCCGACGAGCATCTGCGGCGGAACGACGACGAACGGGCTGACCGCGAAGGCCTGCTACAAGCCGGACGGCACGCCGGTCGCCGGCTTGCCGGGCGGCGGCTGTCCGCGCGGAGACATCGCAAATCCGTACTGGACTTCCGCGCCCCAAGCGCTGGTGAACACGGCGCAGAACTTCCCGACCTACGACACGTTCCCGGGAGCGTTGGGCCTCGCCGCACAAGGCTTCGGCTCGCCATACGTCGGGACGCTGCTCCTCAACTACCGGCACCAGAAGTTCGCCGTGACGCCGTCGCTGCAGTTCCAGGGCGGCGGTAAGTACGGCGAGCCGATCGCGGAGGACGGCATCGATCCGGCCAGCGGCTGCGGCAAGCCGCTCTTCGCCGACCGCTACAACGCGAGCACCTGCCCCGGCGTCGTCTATATTCCGAATCCGTTCACGGGTTCGTACGACAGCATCGGCGCCTACACTCAGCCAAACGAGTTGGTCGCAAACCTGCAACTCACGTACGACGTGAGCCCGCGGATCCAACTCGTCGGAACGCTGACGAACATCGTCAACTACTGTTGGGGAGGTTCGCAGACGCCCTGGTCGTTCAACGACGGGAACATCTGCGCGTACAACAACGTCGCCGGCACGATCTATCCGGTCGCGCCGTACGGCACGCCGGGCGCGGTCGTGAACCCGCCGGGATACGCCGGCTCGGTCATTCAGCCGTTCCGCAAGTATCCATACGAACCGACCTTCGGACCGGCGCTCGTCTCCGCCGAGAACTCCTCGACGAAGACGCCGATCCAGTTCTACCTAACGGCGAACCTCAAAATCTAGAGTAGATCGGGGAGAAGCACGAAGGCCCTGGCGCAGCGCCGCTGCGTCAGGGCTTTTCGATTGAAGCCGCGAGCCGTTCGAACTCGTTGAGGTCGAGGTCGCCGACGAGGGTGTAGTAGAGCGCCCCGTCGTTCCAGGCGAGCAGCGCGGTCGATCCGTCCTCGGCATAGGTCGCATCGCGGCCCTCGACGCGCAACTCACGCGGAGCGAGCCGCGCGAAATCCAGCGTCGACGCCTTCGAGTTCTCGAAAAGCGAGACCGTGCGAATTCCATCCGAGTAGAGGAGATGCAGCGTGAGGACTCCGCGCATCTCGACGAGGTTGCCTTCGATCGGCGCGAATCCGTCGGGGAGCGCGCGGGGCTCGCGCGCCGTGAAACCGGCGCCGCGCACGACCTGGGCGAGATTCTCCGACGGCTCGCCGAACGACGGGCCGCGCACGAGCGTATAGCTCTTGGGCAAGGCAAAATCGGTCTGGGGGATCGCCGTCGCGTAGCGGATCTCCTCGAAGCGAAGCTCGCTGACGAGCGAGCCGTCTTCGCCGAACTCCTCTTTGTCGAGCACGAGGTTGCTGTCGCGATCGATCCGCACGAGCATCGTCGGATGGCGCGAGTGTTTGTTCGTCAGCACGAGATCGACCGTGCGCCGCCCATCGAACGTCTCGGTGCCCTTCTCGATGACGTCGTAGTTCTCGCGCAGCAGCGCGAGGTTGGCGCTGAGCGCGACCGCCTCTTCGACGGCGTCGTTGCGCGTCTCGACGATTCGGCGGCGTTTCGGGTCGATCGAGAAGCTGAGGTCGCCGTTGGAGAGGAGCGTCTCCCCGGAGAGCGATGAGGGCGCGGTGTAGACGCGGCGGGTGAGATCCGGGGCGCGATGCTCGACGCGGTAGACGGCGGCCTGCGAGGCGTTGTTCCCGATGCGCAATACCTGGACGACGCCGGTGTACGAGACCGACGATCGAGCCGACATCGCGGCGACGAGCAACTCGTCGTTCGTGCGGTGCACGGGCTTCGCGTTCGCGAGCGCGAGGCTTGCGGCCACGAAGGCCAAGACGACGAGGCTAGTGCGTTTCATCGGGCGTCGTATCGGAGGTTAGCGTCAACGGCGCGGGCGCCTCTTGGCCGAACGAAGCGTTCGCGGCCATCGCCGCGTGGCTGTCGATGTAGTATGCAGCGTCGATCGGCGTCGAGCGGCCGGTTCCGCGCCACGTGTTGAAGCCGAAGTAGAGGGCGACCGCGAGCGCCGCGGCGACGGGAAGCACGAGCGCCGGCCGCAGCGCGGCCTGCAGCCGCTCCCATCCGAATGCGGGACGTCGCGTGATTGCCTCGCGGACGCCGGCAGCGACCGCGACGGGCATCTCGCGCTCTTCGGCGCCGGCGTGCGCGCGCAGCAACTGGGTCAGCGCCACCTCTTCGGTATGCGCGTCGGCGCACGACGAGCACTCCGCCAAGTGCGCGTGCACCGCGGCATCGTCGGGAGCCGAGAGCTCGCCGTGCGCGTAGTCGACGAGTTCTTCTATTGTAGGATGCGATTCGATCACGTTGACGATTTCATATAGCGAGTGACGAGTTTGCGCAGTTGTCCGCGAGCGCGGTGCAGTCTCGACCGGACCGTCCCCACGGAACATCCGACGATCTGCCCGATCTCCTGATAACTGCAGCCTTCGATGTCGGCGAGCAGCACTATCTCGCGTTGCTCCGATGAGAGCCCCGCGAGCGCCTTGGATACCGGTTCACTGAGATGGCCTTCTACGTACTCCTCGATTGGTGCGACCGCCAGAGGCCTGCCGCCGCCGTACTCCTGCGGCTCGCCGGCCTCGGGGATCTCTTCCAGATAACGTCCTTTGCGTCGCCGAAGTTCGTCGCGGTGGAGATTCGTGACGATCCGATAGATCCAGGAGAGGAAGGAGGTCCCTGGCTTAAAGCTCTTCCAGGCTTTGTAGACGCGAATGAAGGCTTCTTGGGTGAGGTCGCGGGCATCGGCTTCGTTGCGCGTCAAGCGATAGGCAAAGTTATAGGTCGCCTTGCCGTACTGCTCCATGGCACGCTCTAAGAAAGCCTGCTGTTCCATGCCGTCTCGCCACGCTTCCTTGCTCCGCTTGAAAGGTCATCCTGGCCGCCAGAGAACGCGGGCGACGGCCCACATCCCCAACAGCGCGAACGCGGTGAGGAGCGTGAAGAGCGAGAGCTCCAGCAGCGCGATGCCGCCGAACCGGCTGCCGCCGCAGAGCGCGATGACGTTCGCGATGAGCGCCAGCTTGAAACGCTCGAACGGATTGGAGGCCAGGCCCGAGACGGCGCGCGCTTGGGCGATCGCGCTCTGCGGATCCCAGTCGGCGCTCTCGACCACGTCGGCGACGCGCCCGTCCGGCGCGACGATGAAGAGGCGGTCGTCGTGCAAAAAGTTGCTCGTGCTAACGCGCATCGAGCTGATGTGAAACTGATCGAGCAGGCGCTGGATCGTCGAGCCGGTTCCCGTGAGCATCGTCCAGGCCGGCGACCGCGCGCCGTAACCGCGCCCGTATTGCGCGAGAATCGCCGGCGAATCGTACTGCGGATCGAGCGTAATCTCCGCCAGCGCGAATCGCCGCGGATCGAGCCGCTCTTGCATATAGGCGAACTTCGCACTGATCTCGGGGCAGAGCGTGCGATCCGGACAGCGCGTGAAGACGAACGAGAGCAGCAGCGTCTTGCCTCTGAAGGCGTCGTCGAGGACGACGATCCGTCCGCGCTGATCGACGAGCCGCGCCGCCGGGAGCGGGCTGCCCGGCTCGATCAAAACGGCCCGCCCGCTGTCGGGGAGGCCGGGCGCGAACGGCGCGGCGGCGATCGCGTCGTGGAGAATCGGCGGATTCCCGCGCGGATCGAGCAGCGCATCGATGGCCGTTCCCGCCGCAAAGCCCGTCTGCGGCGCGAAGCGATACCGGCGAATCGTCGCCGGCTGCATCGCCGGAACCGGATCGATGCGCACGATGGCCGATCGGTCGGCGAGCCCTTGGATGACGACGCCGTGCACGGGGATTACCGTCGCGAGCACGGCTGCCAGGACCGCGATCATGACGACATTCTACCAGGGGTTTGCGCAGCCGGGGCGCAACGAATGTCGCCGATGGAAGCTGCGGTCTTCGTGGTCCGCGTTCTTTTGGGCGGGCTCCTGCTCGTTGCGGGCATTCTCAAAGTCGGTCATCCGGCGGAGCTCGCGGCCTCGATTGCGGCCTTCAGGCTGGTCCCGGCCGCGGTCGCCGGGCCGCTCGCTTTAGGCCTGCCGTACGTGGAGATTCTGTTGGGCGCGTACCTCCTCGTGGGCCTCTTCACGCGCGCGGCCGCAATCGTCTCCACGCTCCAGTTCGTTGCCTATGCGGCCGCGATCGCCTCGGCAGTGCTGCGGCACATCCCCGCTAACTGCGGTTGCTTCGGCCCGGGTGACAGCGCCGTAGCGGACTGGCCGCACGTTGCGTTCGATCTCGCGCTCGCCGGCGCGAGCGCGTTCGTTGCCGCCGGTGCGCCCGGGGCGTTCGCGGTCGACCGCAGGCTGCGCCGCACGTGAAACGGCAATCGCTCGGACTCCTCACGGTCGGGCTCTTCGTCCTCATCGCCATCGCGGCGGTGCTTCTCTACTTCTTCGGCCCCGGGCGCCGGGGCGTGCAGACTGCGTCGCAGTCGCCGATTATCGGAAAGGCGCAGCTCGGCAAGCCCGCGCCGCAGTTCGAAGTCGCGACGACCAACGGCCTCTTCGATCTCAGCAAAGCCGAGAAGCCAGTCTTCCTCGAGGTCTTCGCCACGTGGTGCCCACACTGTCAGCGGGAGACCGCGGTCGTCGATCGGCTCTACGGCAAGTATCGCAATTCGATAGATTTTGTCGCCGTCTCCGGCAGCGATACCGCGATGGACGGCACCTCGACGTCGTCGCAGGCCGACGTGCTCGAATGGACGCGGCGCTTCAAGGTCGTCTATCCGGTCGCATACGACCCGCTGCTCAACGTCGCCAATCTCTATCTCCAGGGCGGCTATCCGACCTTTGCCATCATCGGCCGCAACAAGGACGTCGCATACCTCGAAAGCGGCGAGGTCTCGTACGACGACCTCGATGCCGCTATCGCGAAAGCCCTGCGCTAGACTCCCGGCGGGAAGGCGTAATTCGGAGGCGGGACGACCGGCGTCCCCACCTCGATGACGATCTGCTGGTGCGCGCCCAACGGTATCGCGCGCATGTCGCCGTCGTACTTCGTGCCGTTCAGATAGACGGTCACCGGTCCGATCAACCCCGCGACGCCGTCGCGTTCCAGCGGCTGGCCCCAGATGTCGAAGAGCATCCCGAGCGTGTACGGTCCGCCCTGCGGCGGACTGATGTCCGGCGCCTCGATGTGAATGATGCCGCTTCCGTCGTGCGTGTGAATCCAGTAGAGGCAGCCGCCGGCGAGATTCGGCGCAAAGCCAATATACTCGGGAATTTGCATCTGCTTGCCGTTATAAAAGAGCGCGAGATGCGTGTGGACGTGCAGCGTCGCGTACTCCTGCGCTCCGCACTCGATGCCGTCGACGGTCTGGCCGCGGCCGCCGGTGGGCGTATCGGGATACTTCGTCGTGACGAACTTCTTTCCGATGTTCTCGCCGTTCTCGAGCTGGACCGGCTTCGGCGTCGGAGTCGTTCCCGGCGTTGGAGTTGCGTACGCCTGCTGTACCGTTCGATTCTGCCACCAATTGAAACCGACGAAGACGCCGACGAGTATGGCAAGTGCTATGCCGATGCCGATATAGACCGCGCGCATCGGATCGCGGCGCGGAGGAGGAGCGGCGCCCCCGCGTTGGTTGCGGCGGCGTTCGGAACGGCTAGGCTGTGACATCGGTTCCTTTTAGGACGGTGCTTTCAACGGTGCGGCGACGGGAGCATCGGTAATCTCGAGCGTTCGCGCGGGCACGAGGTAGTTCACGACGTAATCGGTCACCGCGTCGGCGAGCGGGGTCACCGGCGTTTCGTAGCCGCTCGAACGCAGGCGCCCAACGCGCGCGCAGGTATAGTACTGGTACTTTCCGCGCAAATGCGCGGGCATCTCGACGAATTCGATGCGGACGGGTAGTTCGAGCGCGTGAAAGATTGGCCGCACCAGCTCGAGCCACGTATGCGGCGTGCCCGAACCGACGTTGACGAGCCCGGTAATCTCGGACTCGGCGGCGTGCAGCGTCATCTCCACGGCGTCCTTGACGTAGATGAAGTCGCGCTGCTGCTCGCCGTCGCGATAATCCGGACGGTGGCTCTTGAAGAGCCGCACGCTTCCCTGTTCGCGGATCTGCTCGTAGGCCTTGAGCACGATGCTGCGCATCTCGCCCTTGTGATCCTCGTTGGGACCGAAGACGTTAAAGTATTTCAGCCCGCACAAACGCACGTCGAGTCCGGTGCGCTGCGCGTAGAGATCGAAGAGATGCTTGGTGTACGCGTATGCGTTGAGCGGCCGCAGCTCGTGGAGGTCGGTTTCGTCGGAGAGGTCGGCTTCGAGCGATCCGTAGGTCGCGGCGGAAGAGGCGTAGACGAATCGCGCCTGCTGCTCGACGGCCCAGATCGCCAGGTGCTTCGTGTATTCGAAGTTGTTGCGGATGAGATAATCGGCGTCGCTCTCCGTCGTGGACGAACACGCGCCGAGATGAAAGACGGTGCGCACGTCACCGAACGATCGGCCCTGCGCCGCCGAACTCTCGAAGGCGTCGGCATCGAGATAGTCGGCGAAGCGGAGCGGCACGAGGTGCCTCCACTTCTCCGAACGATCCAAGCGGTCGATTACTAGGATGTCCTCGATCCCGCGCCGGTTCAAAGCCCAGATGACGGCACTGCCAATAAGGCCGGCGCCCCCGGTGACGACGATTCTTCCGCGGCTAAGGTCGTGCATAAGCTCCGGAAACCTTATCCCTCAGGCTCCAGGCCGAGTCCTTGCGAGGTATTTGCCGAAAGCAAATGCGAACGGCTCGCAAATATGCCGCGCAACCGGGCTCTATCGCTCTACCTGTCGCTCTCGGTAGGACTGGGTTCGTCGCGCGCTCGGCGGCGCTCCCGTTCGGCTTCTTCGTCGTACGGCAGTTCGGATACGCGATCACGCTCGACTTTTAGGCCAACGTCAAGGAAGCCTCAACCGTTCGTGCTGACGCCGGCCTTCTTCGCGTTGGCCTCCAGGCGGCTCAGCGGAACCTCGCCCGAGTCTACCGACACGATTCGCTTCTGCCGATCGATGAAGACGATGGTCGGAAAGCCACCTTGCAAGTAGTGCTTTGCAACGGTGAGGTCCGGGTCGTACGCAATCGGGTACGTTACTCTGAAGTAGCTCGCGAAGGTCCTCACGTCGTCGAGGGTCTCCGCCGACGTGTGATCCGACCCGATCTCGCTCCCGGAGACCGCGACGATCGCGAGCCGGCTTCCAAGGCGCTGGTGCAGCGCATTGAGCGTCTGCGTCTCCTTCTGGCAGTGCGGACACCACGTCGCGAAGACCTCGAGCGCTATCGGCTGCGCGATACTCTGCGAGTTCATCCGAACGCCGTCAATCGTCGCGACGTCGAACGGAGGCGCCGGATCGCCGAGGGCGAGCGGGGCATAGATCGGGGCCTCGCTGGCCGTGCGGGGCACGGTCTGGCGGTTGACGACGACGATTGCCGCGACGATCGCCGCGAAGAGTACCGTAACCCCGACGGCGACCCAACGTCCCCAGTTCGCCGGAGCGCTTCCGCTCCGATCTTGGCGACGGCGCTCCGCTCGATTCGCCCCGGCTTTTTGTTTCACAGTCGTCCTCATTTCTAAAACGGTGCCGCCAGGCGGATGAGAAAGGTTCGGCCGTTGGAGATCTGCGTCGTGTTGAACCCGTTTGCGACCTTGATGACGTATTGGTCGTTCAGGATGTTGTTCACGAACAGCTGGAGGGCGAGCCCTTTGTCCTGTCCTGGCCGCCCGGGCGTGAGGTACCGTCCCGCGACGACGTCGAAGGTCGTGTGCGCAGGGAGGCGCCCGCTGAGATTCGCGTTCGCGCTCTCGAACGCCACGGGGAACCCGCTGCCGTAGTTGCCTTGCAGCGTCGTGAACCAGCCGCGCGCGTTGCCGAAGCGCCACGTATAGGCTGCGCTCGACACGACGGTCTCGTCGTGATCCTCGGGAGAGAGCTGCGCGACGCAGGAGACGCCGGGCTCGTTCGTGTTCGGCGGGAAGAGGAACGTCGCACCCGAGACGCAGGCCGCGTACGAGCCCGAATAGGTCATCGTGAACCACCAGAGGTCGTCGTTCGGCAGGCGGTCTTGGAAGCGCAGCTCGGCGCCGTTGTCGATGCCGATCGCGTTATTAAAGACGGCGAAGAGCGGCGTGTTCAACAACTGTGTCGTATCGAGAATGTTGACCGCGGTTCGGCGAAAGACGTTGACCGATCCCGTAAACGCCGGGTTGAACGCATACTGCCAGCCCATCTCGTAGTACGAGTCGCGCTCGGGTTGGAGATCGTACACCGGCGCTCCGGTGCAACCTTCCAAGAGTACGCAATCTTGGCGCACGTCTTCGAGGAACGGCGCCGCATAGAACCGGCCGTAGAAGACGTGGACGGTGTTCTTGCCGCCGTCCCAGAGATTCAGCCCTAAGCGCGGGCTGAACATCCACCCGCTCGTGTAGCCGGTCGAATGGTCGTAGCGAAGCCCGTAATTGAAGAGCACGTTGTTCGAGATGTGCCAGCTGTCTTGGCCGTAGATGCCGATCTGCGAGCCGGCCTGTCCCTGATCGGGCGGAGCGGTGAGATAGTACGGCTGATCGTGCGTGCCCGACGTCGCACCGCAGCCCTCGGCGTAGTAGCACGCGAACGCCTGGCTCGCGACGAGAAACTCGCGATCCGTATCGATTCCGATCTTCCAGGCGTGGTTCTGCGTCGCCCGGAAGTCGGAGAGGCGCAGGCCGACGTAGCTCGCGTACGTGTTGGAGAGCAATCCGACGTTGTGCAGCACGCCGCTCCCCGAGCCCGAGCCGGAGCCCTCCGCCGGACACGTCTCGCATTCGGCGTCGGCGCTGAAGTCGGGAGTGACTCCGAGAACGTCGTTGGGGAGGTCGCCGTCGTAGTTGATGCGCGTCGAGCGCCACCACGGAATGGCTTGAAACACGCCGTTGCCGTCTTTCGTGGTGAGGCTATAGTTGAGATTCGAAAACCGATCGTACTCGCGCTGCACGTCGTCCGTGCCGGCCGGCGTATAGATGGGGTCGTACGGATTGTTCGGGTCGGTGTTGATCGGGATTTGGAACTGCGCGAATTGGTTCGAGTAGTCGAACGCAACCGTGCTGCGCGGCGTCAGCTGCGTGATGAAGCGGAAGAACTCGTCGCTCTGCGACGAGTTGTCGTGAATGGCGTCGAAGGTCGGCGCGTCCAACCCGCGAGCGTTGCTCTGCGTGTTGGCGTCGAGAAATGCTTCGCTCGATCCGAAGCGCGCGGCAGTCTCGAGCTGCCCGACTCCCTGCGACTGGTTTCCGATACCGCCCTGGACGACGCCGTAGAAGCCCGGCGCCACGTCCGAGGGGCGGCTGCTGATGATGTTCACGACGCCGCCCATGCGGTCGCCGCCGTACTCGGCCGGGATCGCGCCGGTGTAGAGCTCGAGCGAGTCGATGATCTTCGGATCTATGATCTCGGCGAAGTTCGACGTCGTCGCGAGCGGCAGCGGAGCGCCGTCGATGTTGTACATCACGCCGTGGAAACCGTTGATGACGGGCTCGTTGTACGAGAACGGCACGACGCCGGGCAGCGTTCCGAGGATTTGATCGAGACTATTCTGGACCGGCGACGTCTGAATCTGCGAGCGGTCAACCTGGTGAACCGAAGGCGGATAACTCGACAGCCCCACGTGCGCGGTAACGGTCGTCTGCGCGATCTGCGAGAGCTTCGATAGGGGCAGATCCACCGTGGCGACGACGCCGCTCGTCACGGTGACGTTAACGACGAGGGGCGTGACGCCATCCACGGTGGCCGTCAAGCGGTATCTGCCGAAGGGCACCTGCGAGAAGACGTACCCGCCGTCCGAGTCGCTCTTTACAGTAAACTTCGAGCCCTCGCCTTCGAGGGTTACGGATGCGCTCGGTACGGGCTTGCCGTCGAGCGTGACGACTCCGCGGACGAGGCCGCTGACTGCGGCTGCGGCCGGGAGGGCATATAGAAAGGCCAAGAGTGCGACGACGATTGCCGCATGGAGACGCGACATGGGGTTCCTCCGATTGGAGAAGAAGTGCGAAAGGCGCGCTTACGCGCGGCAGATCGCGATCGGAGGAGGACGAGCGAAGCGACGCCGCGCCCAGGCGATGCGCCTGGCGACGGGCCGCGTCTGCGCGCGCCGCGTCCACTCCGGCGTTCTCGCCGAGAAGGCGTGACGGCGGATTGCGATGACTGCGCGCGCAACGGCGCCGACGGCGGCGCAGGCAAGACGGTGCGTCAGCCATGAGACGAGCGCCAGTGCGAGCAGCAGCACGACCGGCGCGACATCGTCGTGGCGCGGCTCGATCGCCTCTGCGCAGAGGTACCAAAGCGAAGTCGAGGCTAGCAGGCCGACGGTACTCGGCAACCGCTCTCGAAGGCGCGTCGCAAGCACGCTGCCGTTGGCGGCGCCGCGCGAACCGATCCAGGCGAAGGCGCCGAAGAAAAGCCCGAGGCTCACGCCGCACGCGAGGGCGCCTTGCACGAGCAGATCGTGGTAGCTGCCGCCCATGACGTGCCCGCCGCCGTAAAGGACGCCGTGGGCCGCGAGGGAGGCAAGCAAGCCCAAGGCAGCGGTGCCCGGAACCTTCAGAAGGCTCACCCGGGTCTTTTCTAGGGCCTGCCGAGGGGAGACCTTGGAAGGCGTCGTACGACCCCTTCCCCCTTTGCAGACCTCGCCCCAGCGGGATAGGAAACCGAAGAAGAGCCGACTGTCATGAATGCGCGAACGTTGGTCGAAAATCCGGATACCGTCAGTCTGGTCTGCGCGCTCCTCGTGCGCTTTCCGGAACTGACGTCCATTCGTTCCGGGCCGGCCGATCGTACGCTGCGGCTGACCTTCGCGGTGCGGCGGCGCTTCGACCGTGCCGCTCAGCGCGCGCTCGCCGAAGCGCTTGAGGAGCACGTGACGAGCTTTCTCGCGCTCGGAAAGGATGCGCCGGCGATCCTGGGCGTCGAGTGCGAAGGCGATCGGTCCCTGACCTTCGTGCACGTCACGCGCGATTTGGAGAGCTTCTCGAAGGAAGAGTTGGAGCTGCAGGTCGGCTTTTTCAGCGACCGCTGCGGCGAGGCGCTCGTCCGCAGTCCGCATCCCGACGACCATCTCGACAGCGACCCGGCAGCCGAAGACGAGGCCGCGCTCTACGCGATCGAGGCGCTCCGCGACCCGGCGCAGTCCAAGAGTTTGGTGGGCTTTAGAGAAGAGAAGCGCGTGCTCGTCTATTTCCTAAAAACCCAAAAGAAAGCGAAGGCGTCGGCTCGCCGCTAGAGAGTCCCCTCAACCTCCTGATCATTGGGGACGTCGTGGGTTCCCCGGGACGCGAAGTGCTCAAGCGCTGCGTCTCGCTGCTACGGGAGCAGCATCAGGTGCATGCCTGCATCGCCAACGGCGAAAACGCCGCCGGCGGCTTTGGCTTGACCGCGCAGACCGCGCAAGAGATGTTCGAGAGCGGCGTGGACTTCATCACCGGCGGCAATCACATCTTCGATAAGCGCGATTTCGCCGAGTACCTGGAGGGAACGAGCCGCGTGATCCGGCCGGCGAACTATCCCCCGGCCGTGCCCGGGCGCGGGGCCGGATTCTTCACCGCGAATGGGGTCACGATAGGGGTCCTCAATCTCATGGGGCGAACCTTCATGGCGCCAGTCGACGATCCGTTCCGCTGCGCCGACACCTACATTGCCGACCTACGCGAACGCACACCGGTCGTCGTCGTCGACGTTCATGCCGAGGCCACCTCGGAGAAGATCGCGCTCGGGCGCTATCTCGACGGCCGCGTTTCGTGCCTCTTCGGCACCCACACGCACGTCCAGACCGCCGACGAGCAGATCCTCTCGGGCGGCACCGCCTTCATCAGCGATCTCGGCATGACCGGGCCGACCGAGGGAATCATCGGCATGGAGTCACAGGCCGTGCTCGACCGATTCCTCACCGGTCTCTCCGAGCGCTTTAGCGTTCAGAGGACCGGACCGAAGCAGTTCTGCGGCGCCGTCGTCAAGATCGACACGGCGTCGGGCAAGGCGATGGAGATTAAACGCATCTTTCTAAAGGGTATCGCATGAGCGTAGACGTGACCCTCAAGGTCTCCGCAAAGAGCAATCCCAACGCAGTGGCGGGAGCGCTCGCGGCGGCGCTGCGCGAACGCGAGACGTCCGAGCTCCAGGCGGTCGGCGCCGGCGCCATCAATCAAGCGGTCAAGGCAATTGCGATCGCGCGCAGCTACCTGCGCAGCGCCGGGCTCGATTTGGTCTGCACGCCGTCGTTCGTCGTCGTAGCGATCGGGGAGAGCGAACGCACGGCGATCTCGCTGCTCGTCGAGCGGCGCAGGCACGAGGAGAAGGCCGGCAGCGTTGAAGGTTGACCTCCACTCCCACACGCGGATGAGCGACGGGACGCTCAGCCCGCAGGAGCTTGCCGATTTCATGGGCGAGCGCGGCGTCGAACTCTTCTCGATCTCGGACCACGACACGCTGGCCGCCTACGGAGCGTTCGAGCCGCCGCTGGGCGCTCGGGTTATCACCGGCATCGAGATCAACACGACGTGGCGGAAGAACGAGGTCCACGTGCTCGGCTACGGCGTGCCGCTCGGGCCGTCGCCGATCAACGAGTTGCTGGAATACAACCAAGAGCAGCGCCGTCTCCGCGCCGTCACGATGGTCGAGAACTTGAGGAACGCCGGCTACGCAATCACGCTCGACAACGTGATCGAGGAGGCGGGAGGCGCCCATGCGATGGGTCGTCCGCACGTCGCAAAAGCGCTCGTGCGGCTCGGCATCGTCGACAGCGTCGACGCCGCCTTTCGCGAGGCGCTGACGCCCGGCAAGCCCGGCTACGTTCCGCAGATCTACACGACGCCGGAACACGCAATCGAAACGATCGCCGCGGCCGGCGGCATCCCGGTCCTCGCGCATCCCGGACGCTTGAAGGATCGCATTCTTATCGACGAGCTCGTCGGGCACGGCTTGCGCGGGCTCGAGGTATTCTATCCGCTGCACACCGCCGACGACACGCGAGAGTTCCGCGAGACGGCGAAACGCTACGGGCTCGTGATGACGGCCGGAATGGATTTCCACGACATCCGCTACCACACGCAAGGCGTCGGCATCGAGGTGGACGAGGCCGATCTCGCGCCCTTCCTCGAACTCGTCGAAGTCCGCGCGTGATCGCGCCCGCCGCGCTCGCTCTCGCCATCAACGCGCCGGCTCTGACGGCGCGTTTGAACAACTCGGTCGTTGCGGGCGAGGTGTACGATCTCGATTCTCGCCGCGTGCTCTACGAGCGAAACCCGCATCTGCTCATGGTTGCGGCGTCGACGACGAAGCTCTTGACCGAAGGAACGAGCCTCGCGCTGCTGGGGCCCGACTTTCGCTGGACGACGCCCGTCTACCGCACCGGTCCCGTGGACGCGCAGGGCGTGCTCCACGGCGACCTCGTGCTGGTCGCAAGCGGAGACCCGAATCTCTCGCAGCGCATTCAACCCGACGGCACGCTGGCATTCGAGAATGAGGACCACGCGTACGACGGCTCGGCGGCGACGAAAGCCGTGCCGGGAGATCCGCTCGCGGTGCTACGCGACCTGGCGGCGCAGGTGGCGAAGGCCGGAATCAAGAGCGTGGACGGCAACGTGCTCGTCGACTCGTCGCTCTTTCCCGATCAGGGTCCCGAAGGCGGCACCGGCGTCGTCGTCTCGTCCATCGTCGTCAACGACAACGTCGTTGACGTCACGGTGACGCCGGGAACGCATCCCGGCGATCCCGTCTCGATTGCGGTCTCCCCGCAGACGCCGTACGTGACGTTCGTCAATCGCGCGACGACCGGTGCGGCAAAGAGCGACGCGACGATTGATTTGAGCGCCGACGTTCGCGGCGCCGCAGGCCGTCACACCGTCACGATCGCCGGCGCGCAGCCGGTGGGACCGAGCGTGCTCTACGCCTATCGCGTGCCCGAGCCCGCGGCCTTCGCGCGCGAAGCGTTCGTCGTCGCGCTCGCCGGCGCCGGCATCGCCGTGACGCAGGCGCAGACGCTACCGAGCGGAGCGCCGCCCGCAGCGTTCGACCCCGCGAACGAAGTCGCGAAGCACGTCTCGCCGCCGCTCTCGGAGGACGTCTATATCACGCTGAAGGTCAGCGACAATCTCCATGCGGCGATGATGCCGTACACCTGGGCGGTCTACAAGGCGAGCGCGAAGAGCGAGTACCTCACCGCGGGCTTCGCGCTCGAAAACCAACTGTTGCGCACCGCCGGGCTCGATCTGCGCCAAGCCGCGCAGGGCGACGGCGAGGGTGGCAGCGCGTACTTCACGACGGACTTCATGGTGCGCTATCTCGCCTGGGTACGCGCGCAACAATGGTACGCGACGCTGCTGCGCGGATTGCCGATCATGGGCGTTGACGGAACGCTCGTCAACATCCAGCGCAGCTCGCCGGCGCGCGGGAAGGTCTTCGCGAAGACCGGGACCGACGGCGGCACGGATTATCTCAACAACGACGGCAGCGTCGTCGAAAAGGGTCTCGCCGGCTACATCACCACGCGCGGCGGCCGCCACGTCGCGTTCGCGTTCTACATCGGTTCGATGAAGGGCCCGAAAGACGAAGATACCGGCGAGGTCGCCGGTCAGATCCTCGGCGCGATGGCCGCCGCGACGTACCTCAACCTGTAGCGGCGCGCACCCGTTCCAGCATCTCCGACGCGTCGCGCTCGAGCCTCTCGAGGCGCGCGCCTTGCTCGCGAATCGCCGCTTCGTCCTTCATGTATCGATGGTTGATGCGGACGTTCTCCGCGCAGCCGGCGACCGCGGCGCGTCCGAACTCGGCCGCGCATGCGACGTCGCTTCCGAGCGCGCCGAGCGGAGCCTCGGCCAAACGCCGAGCGAGCCGCATCACGTCGAGCGTCAGCGACGCCGAGTGGAGCGGCGCTTCGGCGGCCTCGAAGAGGGCCGCGCCGAGAGCGTCGCGCCGTGCTGCGCGTTGCGCGTCGTCGCCCTTCGGCATTGCCTGCGCCGCGATAACCGCCGCGTAGGCCGCTTCGTCGCGGGCGCGAGCCTCGCGCAGATCGGCTCGCAGACGATCGGCCCGCTCGACGATCGCGTCGCCGGGAGCCTGCCGAATGCGGCCGACCATCGCGACGAGGGCCGCTGCAACGGCGCCGATCAGCGCCGCGGCGCTGCCGCCGCCGGGGGTCGGGCCGGCCGAGGCGAGGCGTTCGAGGTAACCGTCGATGCTTTCCACGCGGTTCTGGTTAGCGGATGGGTTCGGCGAGCCTGCGGCGAAAGGGCCGCGAGCCTTTTCTCTCGCCGTATAGGAGTTGCGCAGAGTGCCCCTTTTGGAAGGTAGCGTCAAAGACCCGAGTCTCGCCGAGGCGGGCCGTTCCCGCATCGCGTGGGCCGGAGCCTACATGCCCGTGCTCGCGCAGATTCGCGATCGCTTCGAAATCGACAAGCCGCTCAAGGGCGTGCGCATCGGCGCCTGCCTGCACGTGACGACCGAGACCGCGAACCTGATGCTCGCGCTGCAGGCCGGCGGCGCGCAGATCGCGCTCTGCGCCAGCAATCCCCTCTCGACGCAAGACGACGTTGCCGCGGCGCTCTGCGAGTACGGCATCGCGACCTTTGCGATCAAAGGCGAGGACCACGCCACCTACTATTCGCATATCGAGTCGGTCATCGCGACGCATCCGCAGATCTCGATGGACGACGGCTGCGACCTCGTCACGGCGATCTTCACGAAGCATAAGGATCAGCTCGGCGAGCTGATCGGCGGGTGCGAGGAGACGACGACGGGCGTGATTCGGCTGCGCGCGATGCAGCGCGAGGGCGTGTTGCCCTATCCGATCGTCGCCGTGAACAACGCGATGACGAAGTACATGTTCGACAACCGCTACGGCACGGGGCAGTCGACCCTCGACGGCATCGTCCGGGCGACGAACGTCCTGCTTGCCGGTCGCACGCTCGTCGTCGTCGGCTACGGTTGGTGCGGGCGCGGCATCGCGTCGCGCGCGGCGGGCATGGGCGCGCACGTCGTCGTGACCGAGGTCGACCCGCGCAAGGCGATCGAAGCGGTGATGGACGGCTACCGCGTGATGCCGATGGACGACGCCGCTCGCGCCGGCGACATCTTCGTCACCGTGACCGGTAACTATCACGTCGTGCGCGAAGAGCATTTCCGCCTGATGAAGGACGGCGCGATCGTCTGCAACTCGGGCCACTTCAACGACGAGCTCGACCTCGACGCGATCCGGCGGATCGCCCGCGGCATGACCGAGCCTCGCGCCTTCGTCGAACAGTACGAGTTGCACGACGGACGCAAGATCTGCATTCTCGCCGACGGGCGCCTCATCAACCTCGCCGCGGCTGAGGGCCATCCCGCCGCGGTGATGGATATGTCGTTCTCGAATCAGGCGCTCGTGGCGGCCTATCTCGCCAAGCATCATGCCGAGCTCGACAAGGGGCGCGTGTACGACGTGCCGATCGAGATCGACGAAGAGGTCGCGCGGCTGAAGCTCTCCTCGATGGGCGTCGAGATAGATACGCTGACGCCCGAGCAGGTGAAGTACATCGCCTCCTGGAGCGAGGGAACCTGATGTCCTATAAGCGGCTCTTCACGAGCGAATCGGTCACCGAAGGGCACCCCGATAAGCTCGCCGACCAGATCTCCGACGCCGTCCTCGACGCCCTGATCAAAGACGATCCGTTCTCACGCGTCGCCGTCGAGACGTTCGCGATCACCGGGCAGATTCACATCGCCGGCGAGGTGACGACCCGGACGTACGTGGAGATCCCGAAGCTCGCGCGCGAGGTCGTCCGCGAGGTCGGCTATACGCGCTCGGCGATCGGCTTCGACGCCGAGACGTGCGGCGTGAGCGTTTCGATCGACGAACAGTCGCCCGACATCGCGATGGGCGTCGACCAGTCGTACGAGGCGAAGGCCGGAGACGACGACGAGTTCGAAGCGCTCGGCGCCGGCGATCAGGGGATGATGTTCGGTTACGCCTGCCGCGAGACCGACGAGTTGATGCCGCTGCCGATCGTGCTCGCGCACAACCTGACGCGCCACCTCGCGGCGGTCCGCAAGAACGGCGACATTCCATATCTGCGCCCCGACGGCAAGTCGCAGGTGACGATCGAGTACGAAGGCGACAGGCCGGTGCGCGTCGAGGCGATTGTCCTCTCGACGCAGCACGATCCCGACATTCCGCTGGAAGAGATTCGGCGCGAAATTAAGGAGAAGGTGATCTACCACGTAATTCCGGAGGCGATGCGCGATGCGAAGACGCGCATCTACGTCAACCCGACCGGCCGCTTCGTCGTCGGCGGGCCGAAAGGCGACGCGGGTTTGACCGGGCGGAAGATTATCGCGGACACCTACGGCGGCATGTCGCGCCACGGCGGCGGAGCCTTCTCGGGAAAGGATCCGACGAAGGTGGATCGTTCCGGCGCATACGCCGCGCGCTGGGTCGCGAAGAACGTCGTGGCGGCAGGGCTCGCCGACCGGTGCGAGGTGCAGGTGGCCTACGCGATCGGCGTGGCCGAACCGGTGAGCGTGCTCGTCGAGACGTTCGGTACCGGACGCATCGCCGAGGAGCAGATCGCCAAAGCCGTCACCGAGGTCTTCGATCTGCGCCCTGCGGCGATCATCCATCACCTCGACCTGCGCCGGCCGATCTACAAGCAGACCGCGGCGTACGGCCACTTCGGGCGCCCCGACCTCGACCTTCCGTGGGAACGGCTCGATCGCGTCGAAGCGATCCGCCAAGCAACTTCTTATGATGGAGAACAACTGCGTGTTCCGAACTTTGCGCGCTAATTCCGCAGCGGCCATCGCCGCCGCGCTGCTCTTGACGATCTCGCTCGCGCCGGCGACCGCAACGACGCTCGTGCCGTCGCAGACGTTCAAGTCCGGGACGAAGATCGCGACGGTCCTCGAGGCGAAGGTCGACTCGACGAATCTCTCGTACGGCGATAAATTCAAGCTGAAGATCGTAGATACGTCGCTGCCGGCGCTCGAGGGTTCGGAGATCGTCGGCTATGTGACCGATGTGACGCAGCCATCGGGCACGACGAGAGCCCGCATCGGATTCTTTCTGACGACGATCCACCTCTCGAACGGGACGAAGAAGAGCATTAGCGCCTACGTCGTCAGCAAGCGCGTCGTTCAGTACAACCCGTCGGCCCAGTACGCGCAGCGCCAGCAGGTCGCGCCGATGACCGGCGTGCCGAACGGAACG
>Ga0335069_10003700_pt1 | contig 22971 bp, 15 predicted proteins | sample Lox_Sample_11_FD_206714 | JGI IMG/M metagenome (GOLD analysis project Ga0335069, IMG submission 206714) | Soil microbial communities from Loxahatchee National Wildlife Refuge, Florida, United States - Lox_Sample_1.1 | ecosystem: Environmental > Terrestrial > Soil > Wetlands | place: USA... | reverse complement strand
CGGCGCAAATTCTTTTTTGTAAGCCTCTGCCTCTATCTGACCGGTGTAGGTCTGACGGCATTCGCGTGGAGCCTGGGGAGCTTTGCCGTATTTCGATTTTTGACGGGCGCCGGCGTTGGAGGGGAATATTCCGCGGTCAATTCAGCAATCGATGAACTGATTCCGGCGAAATATCGAGGGCGCGTCGATTTGCTCGTCAACGGAAGTTTCTGGTTGGGAGCTGCGGTCGGTGCTGTCTCGACCCTGGTTACGCTCGATCCTCGTTACATTCCAATCAATATTGGATGGCGCCTCGGATTCGCGATCGGTCCGTTCATCGGAATTGTCATTCTCTATCTGCGCGAGTTCATTCCCGAGAGTCCGCGATGGCTCCTGACACATGGCTATCCGCAACGCGCCGAACAGACGACCGAGGATTTGGAGAAGAGCATCGCGGACGCGATCGGTGCTCCGCTGCCTGCGCCGGACCGCGCGGATACTCTCCGCATCAAGGTGCGCCACGAGTTCGGGCTCGAAGCTGTGTTGCGCCCGCTCGTGGGCGAGTACAGATCGCGGGCGCTGCTCGGTCTGACGCTGATGACGGCGCAGGCGTTCACCTACAACGCGATTTTTTTTACGTACGCGCTGGTGCTCCATCGCTACTACGCGATGGCGGAGCGCGATGCCGGGTTTTATCTGTTGCCGTTTGCGATCAGCAACTTCCTCGGTCCGTTGCTGTTGGGGATTTTCTTCGACACCGTCGGCCGGCGACTCATGATATCCGGAACATTCACGATCTCCGCCCTGATACTGGTCGGAACGGGATGGTGCTTCGCCAACGGCTCGCTGACCGCTCTGTCGCAGACGGTGCTCTGGACAACGATGTTTTTCTTTGCATCGCCGGCTGCAAGCTCCGCCTATCTGACGGTAAGCGAGATATTTCCACTCGAGATGCGCGCACTCGCGATCGCCGTCTTCTACTCAGCCGGGACGGCAGTCGGCGGTATCGTAGCGCCCTGGTACTTCGGACGTCTTATCGATACCGGCTCCCGAACGGCTCTGTTTGACGGATATATGGTCGCGGCGGGTCTGATGTTGATCGCGGCCGGCGTTGAATGGTGGCTCGGACCGGCGGCCGAAGGCGCCAGTCTGGAGCACATCGCCAAACCCCTGTCGATCGTGGATTGACTTCGCCTCTAGCCGGCCCTTACGGCCTCCGCCTTTGACGGCAAAATCACGATCCCTGTCGCGAGGACCGAGAGTTCGTCATCCTGGTTAACGGCGCGCTGCGCGATCTCGACGCAATTGAGATCCCCGTCCTTGAAAATGCGCTTGACCTCGCCGGTGATGTACAGCGTGTCGCCGACGGGATTATGCCGGCGAATCTTCACTTCCAAATGCCGCAGGAAACCGTCATCGCCCATCCAGTTGGTCAGATGATGTGACATCCACGAGCATCGCTCCGGCCCGTAATCGTAAGCAGCAGGGGTACCGACGAGGGTCGCCAGATCGTCCTCCCAATGAACGCGCTCGGGAACATCCGGGATGCCAAACTTGTTGGGGATTCCCAGGCCCGGGTGTTTCTTGATTTGCTTCCACGCGAGTTTGTTGGCGCGAATATAGAGTCCGCCCCATCCCTGCGCGAACGCGATAAATCCCGTAACGGTCATGGGCCCCTTCGCCATCGTCTGCAGCTTGTCGCCGACCTTGACGTCCTCGATGTAGCGGGGAGTGCTTCCGCGAATCTCCTCGGCTTCGTAGTAGCCGAAGATTTTCACCAGGTCCTCGCGGCTGTAATGAGCGGGAGGACGCGCCTTGACGGCTTCGTACTTGGTGCCGCGCTCACGTGCGGTGTCACGTTCGGTCCGGAAGCACCAGCTATCGCCCTCGGCAACCAATTCTTTGTTCTGGTTGAAGAACTGACACCGATAGATTTGCTGGACCGATCGTCCGGCGAAACGCGTCTGATGCTCAACGACATCATTAAGCCACACTTTGGTTGTGAACTCGTCGCCGCGACGCATCGGGCGATGCCACGTAACGTCGATTCCTGCGAACATCGCATGGACGCCCGACATCCCGCCCACGTATCCGCTGAAAGAGCGATTGAGCGGAAAGATGAACGACGGCGGAGCGACGATTGTCCCGAAGCGTGTGGTCTTGGCGTAATCGGGATCGCACCACAGAGGATTGTCGTCGCCGATTCCGTGCGCCCAATGGCGGATATTGTCGCGCGTTGCTTCGTGGCACCACGGTTCGAGCGAATCTTCGATGGGCACGCCTATCAGGAGGCGCAGGTCCTGCAAGCCCTTGTCGGATATCAGCGAAAATCTTTGCGGCGTGGTCCCCATCGTGATTCCTCTTTCTTAATCCGCCTTCGGAGTGTTACAAAATTTCGACTTTATCTCTAATCAAGACTCGGGACCCGCAACTTATACAATCAACCTCTTTGCGCGCCAAAGCCTCTCATCGAACGAAAGATTTTGGAAGGAGAACGTCGACCATGATGCTCAAGAACAAGGTTGCGCTGATCACCGGCGCAGGATCGGGAATCGGGCGCGCGAGCGCGGTCCGCTTTGCAGCCGAGGGCGCGAAAGTGATGGTCGCGGACCTGAACGCCGGCTCTGCCGCCGAGACTGAGGGGATGATCGTGCGCGCCAACGGCGATGCGAAATCGATCGTCGTCGATGTTCGCGAGGCAAAGCAGGTCGAAAACATGATCGCCGAAACGGTACGTGCGTTCGGCAGGCTCGACATCATGTTCAATAACGCCGGGGTCTATGTCGGCAAGAATGTCGTCGACACGACGGAGCAGGAATGGGACTGGGTGGTGGACGTATGCCTCAAAGGCGTCTTCCTGGGATGCAAATTCGCGATTCCGCAGATGATCAAGCAGGGCGGCGGCGTGATCCTCAATACAGCCAGCGGCGCGGGTATCAAGGGAGTCACCAACCTTGCTCCGTATCAGGCGGCCAAGGGCGGGGTCGTTATCATGTCGAAAGGGATCGCACTCGATTTCGCGCGCAACAAGATCCGATGCGTCTCGATCTGTCCAGGCGTGATCGAAACTCCAATCTTCGAGCATTGCACGGGCGGGCCGGTAGGATCGTCGAAACAGGTATGGGACCGCGCGGCCAACTTCCAACCGATCGGTCGCAACGGAAAGCCCGAAGAGGTGGCGGCGCTGGCAGCGTTCCTGGCCTCGGACCAGGCGGGATTCATAACCGGGGTGGAGGTGCCTATCGACGGCGCAGCGTCGGCGGGTTCGTTCTTCCCTCCCGACCTGTTTCGTTAGCTGATGGGACGATCAGGGCTTCGATTGCGTCGGCAAGCGCGCGAGTCGCCCGGCTCAGATTGATCATCATTCGCGGTACGCGCAGTATCGCGCCCGGATTGCGCGCGAAATAGGCCGCGACAGCGCCGGTGCTGACATTTCCTTCGCTGTCAGGAAGATCGGCTCCGAACACTTCGTCATCGAGTTCGTCGATGATCGCGCGGACGACGGCAAACGGTATGCCGCGCGACACAGCCTCAGCCCCAATCGCGGCGCTCTCCATATCGACCGCGATTGCGCCGCTGTGCTCCTTTGCCGCGCGCTTCTCACGCCCGTCGAGAAGGGGGACGTCGGAGGTCAGGATTGCTCCAACGGAGAACGGAATCCTCGCGGCGCGCAGCGCGTTTCCGTAACTCTGCGCCGCTTGCGCGCAATCGAGGATTTCCACGCTTTTGCCAGCGGTGCGCACGAGACGATCTCCGACGACAATGTCGCCGGCCTTGAGTCCTGCCGAGAGCGCCCCCGCTACGCCGATCGAGAGAATAGATTCAATGCCGCTGAAGCCTTCGCAAGCGCGTCGCACTGCTTCGCTTGCGCGATTCGGCCCCATCCCCGTCGCGATGAAAACGAATTCACGCTCGCCACTTTCGACCCGAAAGCCCTTAAGCGCGCCGAGCGGCTTGCGACTTTTGAGTCGTCGCTTAAGCGACGCAACCTCGCGCGCGAACGCATAGAAGATCAGAACCAATCGCAATGCCCCTGTGCGGCGGTCTTGAGTGACGACCGCCGCGCAAGCAAAATTGCGCGCTAATGGCCGATGGTCAAGCAGGTGCGGACGGCTCGCGCAATCGAGGATCGAACAGCGACAAGCTTCTGATCGTCAATGCTGACGATTTCGGATTGTCAGCCGAGGTCAACGCCGCGGTCGCACGATGCCATCGCGAGGGAATCCTCACCGCGACGAGCCTTATGGTTGCCGCTCCGGCGGTGACAGAAGCGGCAAAAATAGCCTCCGAGACCCCGGCGCTCGATGTGGGACTTCATGCGGTCGTATGTATGGGTCGCAGCGTGCTGCCGCCGACTGAACTGTCAGGCTTGGTCGATCGGGACGGTAATTTCACCAACAACGCGGTCGCCGGCGGGATGCGCTATTTCTTCGATCGGAAGATTCATTCGGCCCTGCGAGCGGAACTGCGCGCGCAGGTCGAGAAGCATCTCGAGCTGATTGGTCGGCTCGATCACATCGACGGGCATCTCAATTTCCATGTCCATCCGGTGCTCGCCGATATTCTGATCGATCTCGCCGCCGAGCATCGCGTGCCATTCATTCGGCTTCCACGCGAATCCGCGATAACTACGCTGCGGCTCGCGCGCGATAATGCTCCACGCAAACTCGTTGAAGGCGTGATCTTTCGTGCGCTGTCACGCCGCGCTCGTCGCAAAGCGCGCGAGCGAGGGATTCGCACGAATGACTGGCTCTTCGGTCTCCATCAGAGCGGTCATATGAGCGAAGCATACGTGCTCGGACTGATCGAAGGGCTGCGAAGCGGGGTGACCGAGCTATATTTCCATCCGGCGCTGGATATCGGAGGCGTTCCGCCATCGCCGGCGGCTCAGCGCGAAGTGGAGATTCTCACCAGCCCGCGCGTTCGCGATGTGCTTGCGAGCCGCGGCGTTCGTCTGACGACGTTTGCGGCGCTCGCGAAATCGTAGACGCGATCAAGGGACCGGGCCTCGATTGGGTGGCGTCGCGACTTCGATCCACCGGCCGGCTTGCACTTCGACGGGATAGCGTTTGGGAACGAAATGGGCGCTGTCGCCTGAACCTTGCATTTCGCCGCCGGCCTCGACGACATAGCTGCCCGGAGGAAGGGCGACTCGAAACTGGCGGGAAACCCCCGAACACACGCCTTTCGCGATCTCGGTCGCTCCGTTCGCGTCGAGTACGCGCACGCATTCGCTGGGAGGCGGAACCTGTGCGGGCATATTTCCGAATCGAGGACTGAGTGCGCCGTACACTCCCGAACTCCCGTCCGGCGACGCTTGAGGTTCTGACATCCCTGTTGCCTGTTGACTATCGATCGCTGGAATTACGTTGGACGATTCGCTGTTGCACGCGAAAAGCAGAACGCAAGCGGTCATCGCAGCGACGAATCTGCGTGGTTGCCGGGCGCGGCGCATCTCGGATCCTTACAAAACTCGATCCCCCGACATCGTATCAGCATCCACAGAATCAGCATACTCGCGGAGTCGCGACGTCTCCACCTTGATAACAGGGAGGTCGGATCTGGGAAGAATGTCAATCGTCAGAAGCAGGAAAAGGACGCAAATTTGACGCTAAAATTGAGCTTTGATAAAAATTACTGCTTCATGTCGGTCAAATTTGTGCAAAGTCCCAGGGAAAGCGCGGGCTCGGCGCCTTTGTCGGCAGCCTCGAGTCCGCGCGAGCGAAAACTGCTGAAGGAGACTCCGGAACCGGATTTTCCATGCCTCGAAATCGATCCTCTGGCGCCGCGAAGGCAGGTCCGCGTGTGCATCGTGACTCCCGAATTCGTGGGCCCAACCCGCAACGGAGGAATCGGAACCGCCTACACGTCTCTTGCGCAGGTTCTTGCTCGCGCGGGACATGAGGTAACCGTTCTTTATACAAACGGCGACTGGAGCGAGAGCGGTTCTGTCGAGCACTGGGAGGAGCACTATCGCAAGCAGGGGATTTTGCTCGTTCGCCTGAGACCGCCCGATGGCATCTCCGTGGCTTCGCCGTACTTCGCCAAGCGATCCTACGAAACCTACCTGTGGCTGAAGCGAAACGAAAAGCGTTTCGACATTGTGCATTTCCCCGAATGGCAGGGGCAGGGGTACTATTCGCTGCTCGCCAAACGTCAGGGCCTCGCCTTTGAGCAGGTTTCCTTTTGCGTTGGGGTTCACAGCTCGACGAAGTGGGTCGAACTTGGGAATCAGAGATTGTACGATCGCTGCGACCAACTCGACGAAGACTTTCTGGAACGAGAAAGTGTAAGGCTCGCCGACGCAGTCATAAGCCCCAGTCAGTATCTGCTGCGATGGATGCGCAATGATGGCTGGCGATTTCCAAGTCATGTGCGTGTAGCTCCGTATGCCGTGCCTGATGATCTCATTCGCCGTTTCGCTGACAGAAATTCGCGCAAGACCGCGTCGGCGAAACGGGGGGTCCGCGAGTTGATTTTTTTCGGCCGGTTGGAGCCTCGCAAAGGAGCTGTTGTTTTTTGCGACGCTATTGACAGGTTGAGCGAAAGGCTCCCCGAGCGCCGACTTCGAGTGACTTTCGTGGGCAAATCGTGGCTGATAAACGGTGAGGATGCTGCGACCTACATCCGCTCGCGTGCCAAGAAATGGCCGTTCGACACCCAGGTGTTGAGCAAGGATCGCGCTGAGGCTCTGACATACCTGCAGCGTGCATCAGGGGCGCTGGTCGTCATACCGTCGATCATCGAGAATCACCCGAACACCGTCCTTGAATGCCTGGCTGCCGAAATTCCATTCATTGCATCCAACGTGGGTGGCATACCGGAGCAAATTGCTCCCGCCGATCGCGACCACGTTTTGTTCGCGCCCCGAGCCGATCTACTCGCCGGAAAAATCGAGGCCGCGCTCGAGAGCATCCCGACGGTGGCGAAACCGGCGTTCGATTTCTCTTCGAACAACGAAGCATTGGTCAGGTGGCACGAACAGTTCGCTGCTGCTTCTGAGAAAGAGCCAAAAAGGGCGCCCTCCCGCGAGCGGCCTTTGGTTAGCGTGTGCCTGACCCACTACAACAGGTCAGTGTGTCTGCGCTTCGCGCTGGAGTCGCTTCGCAATCAGGATCAGCTGTGGCCTTTTGAAGTCATCCTGGTTGACGATGGCAGCACGAGCGACGATGCCAGCGCCTATCTGGATCAGCTTGCGCCTGAGTTCGCGCAGCGGGGGTGGAAAATAGTCAGACAGGAGAATCAGTATTTGGGCTCAGCGCGCAACACGGCGGCCCGTCACAGCAGCGGCAAGTATCTCTTGTTTATGGACGACGACAATTACGCTGATCCGGCCGAGATCAGCACCCTGGCTGGCGTAGCGGAGCGTACCGGGGCGGACATTCTAACTTGCGTCAGCCGATTGTGGTCGGGCGCCGAGGCGCCAGGCGATTCTGTCCAAAGCGTCGAGCTGCAGTGGGCGCCCCTGGGAGCCGCGATCGAATCGGGTCTATTCTGGAACGCGTTTGGCGACGCCAATGCACTTGTCAGGCGCGAAGCGTTCGAAGCCCTGGGCGGCTTCAGAGAGCTGCACGGGATAACCTGCGAAGACTGGGAATTCTTTGCACGGGCGGTCTTCTCCGGGTTCGATCTTCAGATGGTGCCGTTACCGCTCTTTTGGTACCGCTTGCACAAAGGAAGCATGATTCAGACCACGAATGTGGTCGCCAATCGACTGCTCGCCGCCAGTCCCTACCTCGAACAGAGGCAGCATGGCTTGAGCGGTGTCTTGTTGTTGAGCCTTGGTCAAAGTCTGGCGATCGAAAAATTACGGGACGGCGGCAAGTCGGAACCCAGCGCATCGGTCGTGGCTGAAGCGGAGGATGCGGTATTTCGTCGAAAACGCGCGCAACTCTCCCCTGCGACAGGCAAGCGCCTGCGCCAGGTTTGGCGGTTGCTACGAAAGGGCTATTATCGCCGCTTTGCTCACGGCTTGGAGAGCGCTTTTCGCGACATTCGCAGGCCCCCGCGGCGCGATTACCCGGGTTAGTCGGAACGATTGGGCGTCCGCAAAGCAGCCAACTACTTCGCGAACCGAGGTGTTTCGGATTCGTATTGGCGTGAAATAAGGTGGAGGTGGGTTTTCACTAACCGCGAGTGGGGATGCCGGGAAGAACGAAAAACAGCGAAGAAACCGGGTACAAGCGCGTCGGACCGGTGCATTTCCAACCTCTCGAGTGGGAACTCAGCCCGATGCGCTCTTATTTCAAGGGGCGGACGCTGAACGCCGGGTGCGGCTATCGTGATATCTCTGAGACACTCAAGAATTTCGGCTCCGTAGAGGTGGTTAACTACGACATAGCGCCGGACATCCCCGGCGCCGTGACGGGTCCGCTTGAGAAAATGCCCTTTGCAGCCGAGGAATTTGACACCGTCCTTTGCAACGCCGTACTCGAGCACGTCCAGGCTCCCGCGCCGGTGATGCGCGAGATGGCCAGAGTGCTTCAACCCGGCGGATATATGGTTGTAGCCATCCCGTTCCTTCAACCGTTTCATCCGTTACCGGGGGATTTTCGCCGCCTTACCAGGGAGGGGATGCGGTCGCTGGGCCTCGACAGCGGTTTGGAAGTGGTCGAGATTCGCCCTGTTCACTCGATTGCACAGACCCTCGGATGGATTCTCTGGGATTATCTCGAAGAGAAAAAGAGCCGGGTTCGCAAGGCCGCTTTGTATCCGATTTTGTGGTGCTTTACGCGTTACTGCTGCCGGACCGATCATTTTTTGAACCGCACGGCTAATACGTTCCAGGCCGTTTATCGCAAGTCTGCTCAACCTCCCGTGTCAGGCTTGAGCGAGGAGCCGGTTTCCTGAGTACTACCAGTCGCTAATTAGATGGCCAATAGCACGGCTATACTGGTGCTAGGGATGCACCGTAGCGGAACCTCGGCCGCAACTGGGTGGCTCCAGGCACTCGGAGTCAATCTCGGTCCCTACCTGATGGCCGGCGATCCGAGCCAGCCCAAGGGGTACTTTGAACATCGTGAAATCGTCGCCATACACGAGGAACTATTGCGGGAATTCAATTCCTCGTGGGACGATCCGCGTGCTTTGCCCGAGGGATGGGAGAGTGACCGCCGGTTGAAATTCTTCCGCGCGAGACTCGTCCAAGTCATATCGCGCGATCTGGCCGTTCAGCCTCTTTGGGGCGTAAAAGATCCGCGGCTCTGTCGTCTGTTGCCGCTATGGCTCTCGGCGCTGGATGAACTGGACATCCCGGTTCGCGCCATCCTGGTACTGAGACATCCCGCCGAAGTCGCGGACTCTCTCGCAAAACGAAATGGATTTCTCCCGGACAAAAGCGGGATGTTGTGGCTGCGTTACATGCTCGAGGCCGAGCGCTATTCGCGCTCCTTTGCGCGCATAACGTTACGCTACGAAGATCTCCTGTGCGATTGGCGTTCGCAGTCCGAGCGTATCGCCCGGACGCTGGGGTTGGCGTGGCCAACGTCATGCGATGAGGTTACGTCAGAAGCAGGTGAGTTCCTCGAAACCAGTCTCCGTCATCATGTGAATCCGCACTTTGACGCCTTCCCGATTCCTTTGCGCAGATGGATAGTCCTGGCTTACAGGGCGCTCCGAAGAGGATCCAGTCCGGGCGAGCGGGAAACGCCCGTACTCGACAGCGTGCGGCGGGAGTTGATGCCTTACGACTCGTACGTGGCGGCATGTTGGCTGGAGCGAACCAGAGACCTCTCGCTGATAAATCGAGAGTTGCGGTTCAATCTGTCCCAGAGAGAGGGGGAGCTGTCACGAGCCGGCGCCGAAGCCGTGTCGGCGAACGAACACGCGAAACAAATCAGCGAGGAACTGACCCGAACGCTTTCGGCCCTCGAGGGCGCGAACGACGAACTCGCGAAAACCCGATCCGAAATGGAGACCGTCCGCTCTGAGCTAGCCGGGAAAGTCGACGCTGTAAGCGCCGAGTTGCTCAGGACTAACGAGGAACTGGCGGGAGTGCGTTCGCTGTCAAACAAGTTAAGCGAAGAACTCGGCCAAGCCCGAAGCCAATTGACTGACACCCAGACTGAATTGGCGCAGGCCTTGGCGAACTTTGCCCGGAGCCGTTCCGAGATCGGTCGGATTCAATCCGAATTGAACCAGATCCAATCTGAGCTGAGTCGGACCCAATCTGAGTTAAGTTGGACCCAACCAGAGCTGAGTCGAACCAAATCTGAGTTGGGCCGGAGCCAATCTGAGCTAAGTCAGACCCAATCTGAGTTGAACCGGACCCAATCTGAATTGAGCCAGACCAGTACCGAGTTGATGCAGGTGCGCGCCGAAGCCGAGCAGCGCACTTTTGAATTACGGACGCTTTATCGCTCCCGCTCGTGGAGGCTCACGAAGCCGCTTCGTGTCATACGCAACCTGGTAGGAGCGGCGCCGCTGAACCTCAAGCAAACTCGCGAGGCGGAAGATAAGTTTCGCCAAAAGCGCGCGAATCTGTCGCCGTACAGAGGCAGGCGAACGCGTCAGATCTGGCGGATGCTGAGAAGAGGCGACTATCACCGCTTTGCTCACGGCTTCGACAGCGCCTTTCGCGACTATCGCAAGCCGCGCGTGCCCTCGCACACGCGCGAGTAATCGCAGAACTCCAAGCGTTGCGATTATCCCGACAGTTGGCAGGGTCCCAATTTGGATTGGGACCCTGCCGGATGGCTCAACCGGGCGCGCTGAAGAAATCCACGCCAGTGCCGTAGTTGTGGAACCATCGGCTGGTGCCGGTGTAGTACCACAGCCATGCGTTCTTTCCAAAGTCGTACAGGAACGGGAAGGTGTTGGGATCGGTGTAGAGAGTCTCTTTCAGGCCCTGATCGTAGAGATACAGTTGGTTGCCAGCGCCGGGAAACACATACTCCCATCCCAGCCAGTAGTGAAAGAGCCAGGGACTGGCCGGAGAGTAGAACGCGTAGGTGTAATAGCCGAAGAATGCGTGCGGAAGGTTCAAATAGTACAGTTGGTTCCCGGATGACACCTCGCCGCTGAAGAATCCCGGATGGTTCGTGGTCGGAAGCTTATACGCGCCGCGGCCGTGGGTGCCGATGAAAATCGTGCCATTGTTGTTCTGCTGGATGTCATAGACGGGCACGCCCAATGGCAGGTTGGCGCCATTGAACGACGCCCACGTGTTGCCGCCGTCGGTGCTCTGGAACACGCCGATATCGGTTGCCGCGTACAGCGTATTGCCCGTCGCGTCGGTCTTGTCGACCAGCAGTCTTAGCGTGGGAACGTCAGGCAGTGCAGTAGCCGTCTTGACCGGATCGCCGCCATCGGCTTCCGTCCAGGTATTGCCGAAATCGGTGGTCTTAAGGATGTGCGGAACTCCGGTGCCGATCTTGTTGTTAGCCGTCGTCTTGAAACCCGAACAGGTCAGGTAGGCCGTGTTCGGATTGTTCGGGTCCGGAATAATGCTTGTCGCCTGCGTCGCCGTTGGGTCGATGTTGGCATTGTTAACGATCAGCTTTTGGAGATTGGCGGTGACGTTAGTCCACGTTCCGGCGGAGTTCAGGTTGGCATTCTTGGTGTTGAAGACTTGGAACGGATATCCCGCGGGGGGCGACGAGAATTGCGCCCCGCTCTGCATCGATATTGCCCAAGCCATATTCGGGCTTCCCGGGACGAACTCGATATCGTCGAGCGCACAAGTTCCATCTGAGCAGCCGCCGGTCAGATCTGTCGTTTCCTGCTGAACGAATGTCTTCATCCCGTCGGTCGAGACGTAGATGAAATGTCCTCCCACGAAGACCCGCTTCGATGTGCTCGGATCGTTTGCCACGGGAGGATAAAAAGCACTGCCTTTGTCCCCACTGGCCGTGAAATAACTCGTCATGTCTACCCCGGTCCACGTGTTGCCGCCGTCACTTGACCACGCGACTAGTGGGGGGCTGCCGGCATAGGTGTGATAGGCGAAATTCGGATTCAAAAGGTCGTACCAGGTGAAGCCGCCGTCCCCGATGTCGACGCCATTCCAGCTCACGCCGCCCGAGTAGAGTTGCGTCCCGTTGTCCTGGAACCCGGCGAGCAGGAGAGAATCGTTGGTCGGATGCGGTCCGACGCCCTGAATCTGACCGACCGGGAGATTGTTATTGAGCGACGTGAATGTAGCTTTGCCGCCGCTAATCTGACTCAGTTTGAACGAATACAAGCCACCGTCGTTACCAACAAAAACCGTGTCGCCGTCGGTTCCGAATGCGAGCGCATGCTGGTCGGAATGCGTTCCGCCGGTGGTCGTGTTCACCAGGAACGTCCATGTGTTTCCCGAATCGGTCGATCGATAGAGACCGACGCCTCCGAAAATAACGTCGGCAGAATTTTTCGGATTCACAACCAGCGCCTGATCGTAGAACTCCTGCGAGAAATTCGAGGTGCTCGTTCCATCGATCGGACCGGCTAGCGCTGTCGCGCTTGGGACTGTGCCGGCATTCCAGGTTGCGCCGCCGTCGGTTGAGACCACGAAACCGCGGTATGTGGCAAAATTCGGAGTGAAGCCAACATCGAAGCCGGAGCCGACCATCGCATAGACGATGCTGCACGGTTTGGAATTTCCCGCGCAGGCATTTGGTGCGCCCGCCGCCGCAGGCCCCAAGCCAAAGGTCACACGATCTGTGTATCCGCGCCCCGCGGTAACTCCCGGGAGCGTTTGACTGGCAAAGGTAAATCCTCCGTCGGTCGATACCCAAAGCGAGCTTCCCGTGCTGGTTCCGTTTGCTGATTGATTGACGCCGATATACACGTGCGACGTATCAACCGGGTCGATCGCCACGTCGTTGGTAAGGGGACAGTTGCTGGAGAAATTTTGCGGAAATTGAAACCAACTGGCTCCCGCATCAACCGAGCGAAAAAGCCCGTTTTGGTTGTTGATATAAGTCTCGTTGAGATACGGGTCCGCCTTGCCAGCGCTGCCGCCGGGAACTGTCGCAGCAAAGATCTTGCTGTTGGCTGGATCGAGCGCAATCCGCGCGAAAGCCCAATGCAGGAATATAGGCTGCGTGTTTTGCCCGGGTGCGCCCAGTGTCGTCCACGTCGCTCCGAGGTCGGACGACTTGAAGAGTCCCTGCCCGTAAAGCGAATCAGCCGAGTTATTCCCCTCGCCGGTTCCCAGGTAGATAGTCGGAGGATTCGTGGTCGTATCGAGCGCGATCGCGCCGACCGCCAAACTGTTGTTGTAACCCTGGACGGGGTGCACTGGGTCCGGCAGCGGAAGATTTTGGCCGATTGACGTGAAAGTCGCGCCGCTATCGGTGCTCATCCAGAGTCCGCCGCTCGCCGCGCCGACGAAAATCCGCCCGGGCGTCGTCGGATCGGCCGCGATCGCACTGATACGGCCGGTGGCATTGAATTTATTGCCAAAGGGGACGCCGCCGAAATTGGCTTGCTGATTCGCCATCGGCTGCGGGCCGATGAAACTCCAATTGGGCGACGATGCCGCGTTAGAGCGCGACGCGGCTGCCTTGATGCGCGCTTGGGAGGCGGCTGCGTGCTTGAGAGCCGCCGTATAAGCGCCCTCCGGCACACCGAACTGCCGACCCAGCTTGCTCGCCCAATAGGCGTCGCGCTGCGATCGCGAGCTGACGGTTCGAGGGCCCCGCATCGCAGGGTCCTGGAATGCGAGCAAGCCTCCCGCAATAGCAACCAACGCAATGCTCAGGCCGATCTTAATCGCTTGTACTTTTTGCAATCCGGAAAAAAAACGTGGCACCTGGACACCTCTTACTGACGGCGCATTTCGAAGTGATTGCAATTACCATCCCCTGCACTGCATTGAAAGAGGCAAACTTTTCGATTTTGTGATTTTCAGATTTATCCGGACGTTAGCTATCAATTTCTTTGCCGTTTTTACGCTGCTTGCTCGAGACTCGGGCAGGTTCCAGGCGATTTGTCCCCCATTCCGCATCGACGCTCGCTCGCTCGCCGCGATTGCAATAGTCTTTATCCTCAATCCCCAGTCGCGCGTGACCAGCCCGCGCGAAACCTTGGCTTCAGGGAAAGGAAGATTTGCGATGCGCGACCAGGAAGGCGCTCCGACATCCGAAGCGACGAGCAGCTACAGACTGCCAAAGACGACAACGCCCACCCGCTACGACATCCGCCTCGAGCCGGATCTCGTAAATTTCACGTTTTCGGGCGAGGAAACTATCGCCATCAGCGTAAATCAGCCGACCACCGAGATCGTGCTCAACGCCCTCGAATTGGAAATCGACGGCGCTTCGGTCGAGCGTGCGGGTGCGTCAATTCCGGGGCGACCGGAACTCGATACCGCGAACGAACGGGTCAAGATCCACTTCGATCGTCGCCTCGAAACCGGTGACTGCATCCTCAAGATAAAGTTCCGGGGCATCCTTAACGACAAGCTGCACGGCTTTTATCGCAGCCAATATCAGGATTCTGCCGGCAAGACTCACACCGTTGCGACGACGCAATTCGAGGCGACCGATGCTCGCCGCGCTTTTCCTTGTTGGGATGAACCCGAGCTGAAGGCGCGATTTCGCGTGACGCTGGTCGTTGACGAGAATCTTGCCGCGATCTCGAACGCAGGGCAGCAGAGCGAGCGCCGCCTCGCAAACGGCAAGAAAGAAGTCGCATTCAAGGACACGATCCCGATGTCGACCTATCTGGTCGCGTTCATCGTCGGCGAATTCGAGGCGACCACGTCAGTGGACGCTGGGGGGGCGCCGCTGCGAGTCGTTTACGTGCCGGGCAAGGCGCCGCTGACACCGTTTGCATCGCAGATCGGTGCGTTTTCCCTCAAGTTTTTCGCCGATTACTACGGGCTGCCCTATCCGGGCGATAAACTCGATCTGATAGCAATTCCCGATTTCGCTTCGGGCGCGATGGAAAATCTCGGCGCGATTACGTTTCGCGAGACTGCGCTGCTCGTCGACGAGAAGACCGCGTCGCGCGCCGAGCTGGAGCGCGTCGCCGACGTTGTATCGCACGAGAACGCGCATATGTGGTTCGGCGATCTCGTCACGATGCGATGGTGGAACGGCATCTGGCTCAACGAGGCGTTCGCCACCTTCATGGAGATGCTTGCGGTCGACAAGTGGAAGCCGCACTGGAAGCGATGGGAGAGCTTCGGTGTTTCGCGCGCCGCCGCGATGGCCGTCGACGGCTTGCGCAGCACCCGTTCGATCGAATTCGTCGTGCGCAGTCCCGACGAAGCGCGCGCGATGTTCGACGTTCTTACTTACGAAAAGGGCGCCGCGGTGCTCCGGATGCTGGAGCAATACATGGGGGCGGAGGAGTTCCGAAAGGGAATCGCGCTGTATCTGCGAAAGCATCGCTTCGCCAACGCCGAAACGACCGATCTATGGGACGCCCTGGAGGAATCTTCGAGCCAGCCGATTCGCAAGCTGATGGATTCATGGATCTTTCAGCAGGGTTTCCCGATTGTCGCAGTCGAACCTGCCGGCAACGGACGTGCGGTGAAAATATCGCAGCGTCGATTTTACTATTTGCCCGACGCGGCTGCGCCCGCGCAGGCCTGGCACGTTCCGCTCATGCTCCGCGTCAAGACCGAGCGCGGCGTTTCGACCCACAAGGTTCTCCTCACCGAGACGGAAACCACATTCGAAGCCCCCGGCAGGATCGAATGGGTCCTCGTCAACGAAGGCGGCCACGGATTTTATCGCGCGACATACGCGCCCGGGTTGCTCGATGCGCTCAGCCGCAATCTCAGCGAACTCAAGCCGATCGAGCGTTTCGGTCTGGTGAGCGATACCTGGGCGGCGACGGTCGCCGGTATGCGCCCGCTCTCGGATTTCCTCAAGATGGCGCGCCTGTTCACCGCAGAAACAGATATCAACGTATGGCGCGCGCTGCTCGGCGCGTTCAGCTATCTGGATATGATCGCTTCCGATGCCGATCGCGATGCGTTGTCCCGCGCGGTTCGCGATGTCGCCGGGCCCGCATTCAAGCGCCTGGGATGGGAACCGCGCCCGGGCGAGGACGAGCTGACGCGGCAACTTCGCGGCACGCTTGCGGGAGCGCTGGGAACGCTCGGCGACGACACGGCGGTGCAATCGCGCGCCCGTGAGCTTTACGAGCAGTGGGAAAAGGATCCGGCGAAATCCGATCGGGATATCGCACCGGCTCTCGTCAATATCCTTGCGTATTGCGGCAACCCGGCGCGTTACGACGCATTCCTCGCGAAGTTCAAATCGCCTCGCACGCCGCAGGAAGAGCAGCGTTACCTGTTTGCGCTGGCGAACTTCCGCGATCTTAATCTGTTGCGACGCACGATGGCGATGACGCTGGACGGGCAGGTGCGAACGCAGAACGCTCCCTACCTGATGCATTCACTGCTGTTGAACACGCAATGCCGCTACGAGGCGTGGGACTTCATCCGCAAGAACTGGGATGAAATGACGAAGAAGTATCCCGACAGCGCGCTGCCTAGGATGTGCGAGGGCGTCATTTCGCTGCTCGATCGCGAGCCCGAGGTGAAGTCCTTCTTCGAGACCCATCGCGTGCGCCTCGGCACGAAAATTATCGATCAGCATCTCGAGCGGCTTTCGGTCGCGGTCGCTTTCCGACGGCGCGAAGGCGCGAACCTGAGCCGTCTGCTCGCGAAGGAATAATGCTGCCCGGAGTTTTGCCCTCGCACGTTCCGTCACGGGGAGGGCATCCAGAGCTCTGAACCCTCACCGCTGTCAGGGAGAGAGCCTGCCCTGAGCCTGCCGAAGGGGTGGCGCGCAGCGCCGGGTGAGGGTCCTCAGAGGCAAGTCAAGATTCGTTCGAGCACGCCCTCGATATTGTCGACAACGTCGTTGTTCCAAAACCTGATGACGCGATATCCGTGCTGTTGCAGCCATTCGCTGCGGCTGTCGTCCTGATCGCGCCGGTCGGCGTGATGTCCGCCGTCGAGTTCTATGATGAGGCGTTTTTCGAGAGAGCAGAAGTCGGCGATGAAGGGGCCTACTGGAACTTGTCGTCGGAATTTCGCGCCGGCGGTGCGCCGCGAGCGCTGGGATTTTCTGGATGACCCTCACCCGCTGCTTCGCAGCGCCCTCTCCCTGTCAGGGCGAGGGCATCCAGACAAGGCGAGGGTATCCAGAACTCTGAACCCTCTCCGCTGTCAGGGAGAGGGTGGCGCGTAGCGCCGGGTGAGGGTCGCCATTCAGCGCGCATCATTTGCGCGCGACTACTTGAATCGCGCGTCAACCGCAGCCAACTCAACCAAGTCTGCATATCTCCGACGTTCGGGGAGGTGGAGAAACGCCGCCTCGGGCGCCGGGAGGTCTATACCTTCAAGCCGTATGAGTAATAAACTGTCAGCTGCAGTTCTCGAACCGGGAGAGGACTATGACCAGACGTAGATGCCTTGCAGTCGCTTCGTTGATTACGATTCTCGTGGCGTTTGTTCCAACCATTCTGCACGCGCAGCCTATCGTGACCGACCAGATACTCCACGTTGGCTATTACGATGTGGGAAGCCACTTCTTTGCGTCGGCGAGCGGATGGGGAGGTCCGGGTTCTTCAGGCGGCAGTGGCGATTCTCTTGTGAGAATCGTAAATCCGACTGCGCAAAACGGCTACCTTTGCGCACTGATGTTTGTGTTTGACGACACTGAGGAACTTCAGGAGTGTTGTGCGTGCCCGCTCTCGCCCAACAAGCTGCTTACGCTGTCGACTATCAACGATCTGACGAACAATTTCGCCGTATCGGGAGGCAATCGGATTGCGGGAACTATCGTTGTCGGATCGACGATTCCGCAACTTCCCAACGATCCCACGGCGCCTCTACCCGCTGGTTCCGCGCTGACGCCGCTGGGTTTGGAATGCGATCCCAGCTGCGGAGCGAACAATCTGCCGGGTGGTGCGGGATGCAACGCGGGCATAAACCCACCCAGTACGCTGCGCATTTCCAGCGTTCACACCGAGACCCTCGCGCCGAGCGCTCCGCCGTTCACATTGTTCACATCGGGAGTCTCGATCGAAGAGTTCCAGCGCGACAGTATTGACGTTTCTCAGCAAGGACCGCCGCCCGATGTCATCAATCTCCTTTTTGGTTGTGCGATCTTGCAAACGGGCTTCAGCGGCGCAGGCATCTGCGACTGCGGACCGGGCGCAGGAGACAAGCTAAACCCGTAAGCTAATCGCGGGTAGACCAAGAGCAAGAGCGACACAAATGCGCTGCCCTACTGCTTCACCATCCGGCGGGCGTCGGGCTGCTGATGGCCAAGTATCGGATGCGGTCGATACGGCTTTTCGAGCGCGTCCATCTCCTCGCGGCTGAGCTTGATCTCGACCGCCTTGAACGCCTCCTGCAGGTGACTGATTTTCGTCGCCCCGATGATGGGCGCGGTGACGCCGGGCGATTGCAGAATCCACGCGCACGCGATCTGCGACGGCGTGACGCCGCGCTTCTTTGCGACCTTCTCGACTTCGTCGAGAACCTCGAAATCGTACTCGCGAAAATACATACCCTTCGCGAACTCGTCGCTCTTTGCGCGCGTCGTGGGCTCGTGCGCGTCGCGCGATCGATTTCCCGCCAAAAATCCACGCGCGAGCGGACTCCATGGGATGAGACCGACGCCCTGGTCGACGCATAGCGGATTCATCTCGCGCTCTTCCTCGCGATACACGAGGTTGTAGTGGTTCTGCATCGCGACAAATCGATGCCATCTGTTCTGCTTCTGTAAATTCAACGCCTTATGGAACTGCCACGCCGCCATCGAGCTGGCGCCCAGGTAGCGGACCTTGCCGCATCGCACAAGAGAATCGAGCGCGTCGAGCGTCTCTTCGATCGGCGTCGAAAAGTCCCATCGATGGATCTGATACAGGTCGATGAAATCGGTTTTGAGCCGGCTCAGCGACGCGTCGCAGGCTTCGAGGATGTTCTTGCGGGAGAGCCCGGCGCGATTCGGCCCCGAGGCCATCTGGCCGTGGACCTTGGTCGCTATTACGAGGTCCTCGCGCTTCGCCATCTCGCCCAGCCATCGCCCCGTTACCTCCTCGCTCACGCCGATCGAATAGACATTCGCGGTATCGAAGAAATTGACACCGGCTTCCAGCGCGGCGCGAAAATGCTCGCGCGCCTCGTCCATCGTTAGCACCCAATCGCGCCATTTCTTGTCCCCGTAGCTCATGCATCCGAGGCAGATGCGCGAAACCGTGAGTCCCGAATTTCCGAGTCGTGCGTATTCCATATTCGCTCCGTTGAATGAGTCGTAAATGCGCTTGGACGCCGCCGTTCACACCTGCACGGCGAAGCGCTCCGGCTCTTCAAATTCGGACCTTCCGGACGCCCCTGTCAAGCCGCTGCCTGTGCTTTCAGGTCGGCTTGCGATAAGAACCCAATCGGCGACTAATAAAACTGACTGTCGGACGAGCCGCCGGAAGCGGCGATCCGCCCGAGAACGACGATCAGAGGACATCGATGATGGACGGCGAATCTCGCGGCAACTTCACGCGATCTGGCATACCGGTTAAAGATTTCTACCAGCCCGCCGATCACACCAATGGCGCATCCGAGCCGCCCGGCTCATTCCCGTTCACCCGCGGCCGCCGCGCCAATGCAGTAGCGAAGGGCGGATGGATCCAGCGCACGCTTTCGGGCGAAGGCGATGCGAAACGATCCAACGAGCTGTTCCGTTACATCGTCGGCAAGGGCGGCACCGGACTCGACGTAATCGGGGACAGCCCGACGCAATCGATGATCGACGGCGACCATCCGCTGGCCGTCAATTCGGTCGGTACACAAGGCGTGTCTCTCGCCACCGGCGACGATTATCGCGAACTTCTCGCCGACATCCCGCTGGAAAACATCTCGATATCATTTTCAGCGCCCGCCCTGTTCGCCGTAAGCGGCCTGGAAATCGTGGCAAAGGAGCGCGCCGTCCCGCTCAATCGGCTGCGCGGCTCGACGATCCTGGTGCCGCTCTACTGTGAAGACGTGACCTACGCGATCGGCATGCCGTTCGAGGCGCGCACGCGGATGTCGTCGGACGTTATCGAATACTGTGCGCGCGAGATGCCGCGATTTCATGCGTTTATCGAAGACACCTATTACTTCAGCGAATCGGGTTTGAACGCCGTCGAAGAGATGGCCCTCGGATTCATCGAGATTCGCCATCTTGTACGCGAAGTTCTCAAACGCGGAATCGATATCGACTCGTTCGCCCCGCGCATCGCGATCCTCGTCAATTGCAGCATGGATTTCTTCGAGGAAATCGCGAAAATCCGCGCGACGCGCAGGCTGTTCGCGAAGATGATCCGCGACGAGTTCGGCGCCAAAGACCCGCGTTCGTGGTCGGTTGTCATCACCAGCCATACGTCAGGTTTAACGCTCACCGCACAACAGTTGCCCAACAATATCGTGCGCGGGACGACCCAGGCGCTGGCGCTGGTGCTGGCCGGCGCTCATGCGATCGAGGTCTCCGCCTTCGATGAGGCCTTGCGCGCGCCCAGCGAGCAGGCGCATCTGGTGGCGCTGCGTACGCAGCAGATAATCGAGGCTGAGACAGGAGTGAGCAAGGTCGTCGATCCGCTCGGCGGCTCATACTACGTGGAAGCCCTGACCGACGAGATGGAAAAGCGAATTCGTGCGATGGTCGAAGAAATCGAAGCGCGCGGCGAGCCCTCCAAGCTTTCGGATTCGGGATGGTTCCGCGCGTTCTTCGAAGAGAAGATGCAGCGCTATCAGAGCCAAATCGACAGCGGCGAAAATGTCGTCGTCGGCGTCAACGCCTTTCAGCTGCCACCCGCCGAAGACACTCTGCTGCGCGATGTCTCCGAGACCAAGATTGCCCCCTGCCGCGAGCGTATCGAAGCGCTGCGGCAATTCCGCGCCAGCCGCGATCTGAATCGCACGCGAGCCTCCCTGATGAAACTTCGCGACCGGGTCCTCGAAGGCAACAACCTCGTGCCGGCTGTCATCGAGGCCACGCAGGCAAAGGCGACGATGGGCGAGATGGCGGGTGTTATCCGACAGGCATACGGATTCCCATACGATCCGCACGGTGTCGTTCAGCCGCTGATTTGAGAGGAAGGGCCATGCCAAACGGACGAGTTGTAATCGGCACGATGGGGATGGATCAGCATGAACTCGGCGCGATCGCCGTTGCGCGGATACTGCGCGACGCGGGAATGGAAGTCGTTTACGCCGGTCGATTTAACACTCCCCACAGCCTGGTCCGAATCGCGGTTGACGAGGACGCCGACGTCATCGGCGTAAGCTGCCATTCGTGGGAGTACGTGCAATACATCCCGGAGCTGCTGCGACTGCTCGAAGAATTCGACGCGGAAGCGTCGGTCGTGCTCGGCGGCTCCGTGATCACCACCGCCGACGCCGAGATGATGAAGCACGAAGGCGTCGCCGCGGTTTTCCTCTCGGGCGCGTCGTCCGAAGAGATCGTCTCAGGAATCTCCGCGCTGGTCAGGGATCGCCAGGAACGCCTCGCCACGGCGACACTGTAGCCGTTCTCGCGACCAATCTTTTGATTCTCGCGCGCGACGTTCGGACGCGCGTCGCGTCGACGGGTGCTCGTGACCGGAGTTGAGACTCCGGCCTCTGCATCAGATAACGGACGTTGAACTAAACAGATTCCTTTGATTGAGCAAAAGCAAGTTCGCGACGCATAATGTTCGTTTCACATCGCGCCAGGAGGCGGTGCGTCATTGTAGCCAAGCAAAGGGAAGAGCAAGTCTCGGAGCAGTTTGGGTTGCGCAATCGCCTCGCGCCTCAGCTTCAAACAGTCTTCCGGGTCGCGCAGGAACTGGGAGAAAGCGGGAGCGGTCATGAGAACATCGGCTGGCATCCAATCCCAAGAATGGCCCTGGGGAGCGAATGGCATGTCGCGATGAGGCGTCGTTTGTAGGCCCAGCACGACCGCGACATACTGCGCCTTTGCCAGAAGTTTATATGCGCTCACCGCGCCTGCAAGGGTGTTGGCCGTCTCCAGCGTAGTAACTCCCTGAGCGAACCAACTTTCGGCCTTGTAAAGCCAGGACCCCGTTCCTTTTCGTTCATCCTGCAGCGCCTCCGTGTATTCCCAGACCAAGTCGAATTTCTTTTCGATCACTGCAGCGGTACTCGAAAGCACGAGACCGGTGTGACGGCTGTACTCACTCTCCGCCATTTCTGTAGCTTTCTGAGCATCTTGCAGCTGGCCGAAAACCTGAGCTTCTCGTCGCTTAAGAGATGGAGCCAAATCTCGGGCGCTCTCTGTTAGCACCCTGGCGCACCTATAGGCATCCACTGCTGTACCTTGATGCCCGCGGTTAGCTTTTACGTCGGTGAGACCCAGTTGCACGCCGGGTTTCTGGATGTCTCGGCCCGAAATCGCCAGATAAGGGAGGTTCTGAGCACCGCGAATGCCCGCAGTCGATGTTAGTAAACGCTCTAGTAGCTGGTCGCGTGCGCGCGGATCCAGTTCCCTTTCGAATCGCTTCAAGGTGTCGAACTTGATCAATGCCGAGGCCCAATAGTAACCCCTATCGTGGAACCAGCGCGCGAAGCCGTCGCGCTCAGCTACGCCATTCAAAGGCCCCAGCAAGTTCTTCAGATAGTTTGCAGCAGCATCGGCGTTCCCTTGCATCTCCTTGTGGCACAGTGGGTGCGTGGGGACCGTCCATCCGAAGTCAAGCAACGCTCCTTGCGGGAGAATTGACTTGAAGTGCCCGCGTACGTCAGCCCTGCTCAGAACATGGTGCATCTCCAGCTGGTCTGAATTAATCGGTCCTAGACATTTGCAACACCACTGGCCATGATGATCCGCTAAGCTATGAGACAGTCGTCTTAGATTGTGCTGCATCGCCGCGTGTCGCCGCCAACTTGAAGTTATCATAGTACATTCTGCGGAGCCAGTCCTTGGAAGTGACCTTCTTCGCCGCTCAACGTTGCCTTGGGCCCAATTACTGGCCCGCGAACTTCGGGGGGCGTTTCGCGAGGAAGGCTGCGATGCCTTCGCGGGCGTCGCGCGTCATCGACGTCGCGCATATCGTTTCCGTCTC
>Ga0335069_10003698_pt1 | contig 22977 bp, 17 predicted proteins | sample Lox_Sample_11_FD_206714 | JGI IMG/M metagenome (GOLD analysis project Ga0335069, IMG submission 206714) | Soil microbial communities from Loxahatchee National Wildlife Refuge, Florida, United States - Lox_Sample_1.1 | ecosystem: Environmental > Terrestrial > Soil > Wetlands | place: USA... | reverse complement strand
GCGATGCCCTGGCGACCGACTATGTGACCGATGCCGTGCTGCGATCGGCCGCAAAGCGCCAATGGGAACAGGTGAAACAGGTAAGTGGAGCATGAAGCGCCGTGATGTTCTGAAGATTGGCGGAACGGCGATTGCCGGTTCTTTGACCGCTGCCATGCCTCCATCCAGTGGCCGAAAGAAGAAAGTCATCGTCGTGGGTGGCGGCATTGCCGGTCTTTCCTGCGCCTATGAACTGATGAAGCGCGGGCACGACGTCGTGATTCTCGAAGCCACTGGCAGAACCGGCGGTCACGTCCGCACCATGCACGATCCGTTGGCAGACGGCCTCTACGCTGACGTGGGCGCAGAACACTTTTATTATCCCGGCTACACCGCCTACTGGCGCTACCTGCGCGAGTTCGAGCTAACCCCTATTGCATACCCGCGCCGCGACCACATGGTCCGCTTCTTCAAGGGCAAGCTTTTCACGGAAGACGATCTGCGCAGCCGCGTTGCGCTCAACGGCCTCGGCTTCAACCAGCGGGAGATCGATTTTCTGGCTGCGCACCCGTGGCCGGAGCTGCCGCTGCTTTATCTCCAGCGATACGTCGATCAGATCCAGAAGGAAACCGATCCGCTGGGAGCCGGGTTGAACGCGCTCGATCTGATGAGCGTCTCCGATCTTCTGCAGCGTGAAGGCGCATCCCCCGCCGCGCTCGCGCATTTCGGCGGATCGGGCTCTGCGCTCGGGTGGATCTGGGGCGCCGCCGTGAAAAAGCTACGTGGCACGCAGTTGGTTGCCACCAAGCTGTATCGTATTCAGGGCGGCAATCAACAGATGACAGACGCCTTTGCGGCGCGTTTGGGCGAGCGCGTCCACTTGGGCTGCCCGGTCACGGCGATCCGGCACGATGCGGGCGGCGTCAGCGTCACCTGCCGCGAATTCGGCCAGGAGAAAAAGATGGACGCCGATCATCTGGTGAGCTGCGTCTCTCTCGTCGTGCTCCGACAGATTCCCGTCACGCCCGCGTGGCCCGAAGCTAAGAGTTTCGTCATCCAAAACATGCCGTACTACACGCGCGCTCGCGTGGTCTTCCAATCGCGGACGCGTTTCTGGAAGACCGATGGCGTGAGCCCCAACTGGGAACCGCCCGATCCCCACTTAAACGAGCTCTGGAGCATCGCTGACGAAGTGAGCACGCGCCGCGGTGTCCTGATCGGCGGCGCCGAGCCCGGAGCCACGGCTGATTCCGCGCTGGCGGCCTTTCACAAGCTCTATCCCGGCAAATCAGCCGACATCGAGCAGGCGCTCATTTACAATTGGGCGGCCGACCCTTACGCCGGAATGTGCGAGCGAACCAGTTACAGGCCGGGCGAACTGGCGAAATTCTGGCCCGAGGTCATGCGTCCTGAAGGTCGCGTCCACTTCGCCGGTGCCTACGCTGCCCAAATGAGCTGGGGCCAGGAAGCCGCGCTCGAATCCGCCAACCGCGCAGCGGAAGAAGTGGATCAGGCGTAGCCGAATTCAGCGGCGGCGTGATTCTTCGAGCGTCCGGCGTAGGACCGGCAGCGCAGCGAGGTCTTTCTCGTTGCCGAGTTCCTCTTTGACAGCGATGAGAGTTTCAAGATCAAATGGCTCGTCGAAGTCCCTAAGAGCGGTTTGGCAATCCTGGTTACGTGTCTTAGACACAAAGTCTAGGTATTGCTGAGCCGTCTCCAGCCTCTCTGCTGGTGTCAAGGATAGCATCCAGCCAATGAGAGTCAGTTCCACGCCATCGGTAGAGTAGGGTGTCTCAAATCCGCCGTCATCCTCCATCGGGCTCATTCGCTCCAGGATATCAGGCATTGCCACTACGATGCCCTCCTCTTGCGCCGACGACACCTTGCTCTAAAGTGGCAGCCAGGCTGCTACCATGATGGCATCACGAAAGATGTCTTCACGAGGTTACGTTTCCTCCATCGGTTTCCAGTTGATTCAGCCCATGCTGGATTTGGTTGAAGAACTCGGCGACGGCAAAGTCGGCTACCCAAATGAGGTACAAACAAGCGTTTGGGAGAATGGTTACTCCGCGGCGATCATTGTTCTGTCCGCACTAATCCTTGAGTCGGCGGCCAATCGCATACGATACCTTCGCAAAGACGCAGGCCACAAACCGGCCCCAGACTACCTAAGAAGCCTGCTAGCGACAATATAGGAGCGCGCATCGATGAACTCTTCGTGACAAGAGATGTGGTTGCCCACAATCATATGTGGGAGGGACAAATAGATGACATAGACGGGGACTTGCGGTTTTGCGGCGATCCTGTCCTAGTCCTTGGCAAACCGGGAGACCGTTATCGTCGTTCTATTTCAACCACGACAACTAGAGTGACGAACATTCTCGAACTGAATTTGATTCCGTCTCGGATCTGGCGAGATGACGTTCTCAAGGTTCTGAATCTGCTTGGAGTTGTTTTGGAGAAATTGGAGCAAATGGACGCGAGCTATTATCAGACCAATACCCATGCGTTCACTTTTCGCGGCGAACATGTCTCGATCCGCAGCGCTGTTGAGCGAATCAATCGAGAGCGGTTGGGTCTGCAATGATGATCTACTGGAGCTTCGTCTCTCCCATCAAAAACTGATCCACACTCCGCGCTGCTTTGCGCCCCTCGCTGATGGCCCACACTACCAGCGATTGCCCGCGGCGCATATCGCCCGCCGCGAACACACCTGGCACCGACGACATGTAGCTCTCGTCCGTCGCCACGCTGCCGCGCGCATCCAGCTTCACGCCGAGCTGCTCGATCATGCCGTTGCGTACCGGGCCCAGGAAGCCCATGGCGAGCAAAACAAGGTCCGCGTCCATCGTAAACTCCGTGCCAGCCACCGGTTCGAACTTCGGGGGCGGACCTACACGCACCGCATGCAACTGTTTCACGTTGCCGTTCTCGTCACCCGTTAACTTCGTCGTAGCCACGCTCCACTCGCGAATCCCGCCCTCTTCGTGCGCGCCTTCAGTTCTGAGCTGCATCGGCCAGAGCGGCCACGGCGTCAGGGGCGAACGATCCTTTGGCGGCATCGGCATCAGTTCGAATTGGTGCACACTGGCCGGCTTCTGCCGGTGCGCGGTGCCCAAGCAATCCGCGCCCGTATCGCCGCCGCCGATGATCACTACGCGCTTACCTGTGGCAAGAATTTGGCCGGAAATCGTGTCGCCTTCGCAAACTCTGTTTTGCTGTGGCAGATATTCCATCGCGTAGTGAATTCCGCGCAGTTCGCGCCCAGGCACGCTCAGATCGCGCGGCCATTCCGACCCACCCGCCAGCAGAATCGCATTGAACTCCTTGCGCAGATCCGCCACCGGCACGTTTCCGCCCACATGCGAATTCGGACGGAACTCCACACCCTCGGCCGTCATCTGCTCCATCCGCCGGTCGATCAGATGTTTCTCCATTTTGAAATTCGGGATGCCGTAGCGCAGCAGCCCGCCGATACGGTCCGCCTTCTCAAAAACCGTCACCCAGTGCCCCGCACGCGCCAATTGCTGTGCGGCCGCCAAGCCCGCCGGTCCCGATCCAACCACTGCCACGCGCTTTCCCGTGCGCACCGCCGGCGGCTCCGGCCGGATCCATCCCTGGCTGAACGCATAGTCAACGATGTTCTTTTCAATTTGCTTAATGGTCACCGGCGGCTCGTTGATCCCGAGCACGCACGCCGCCTCGCACGGGGCAGGGCAGATGCGTCCCGTGAACTCCGGAAAATTGTTGGTGGAGTGCAGCACGCGGATGGCCTCGCGCCAGCGGCCGCGATACACCAGGTCGTTCCAATCGGGAATGATGTTGGTGAGCGGGCAGCCCGTGTGGCAGAAAGGCACGCCGCAATCCATGCAGCGCGCACCTTGCGTACGGAGCTTCTCTTCCGGGAAATCGAGATAAATCTCGAACCAGTCGTTCACGCGCTCGCTGACTGGCCGGCGCTGCGGCGTCTCGCGCGCAAACTCGACAAAGCCGGTATCTTTACCCATGGGCCACCTGCCGCGCGGCCATGGTGGTCTGTGCCGCTGCAAACGCATGCGCCGGTTTGCGCGGAATTCCCAACACGCGCTTGTACTCATGCGGGAACACCTTCACGAACTTGGGCAGCATGGCGCTCCAGTTCTCGAGAATCCATTTGGCGCGCGGACTGCCGGTGTGCTCGAAATGCTTCTCAATCAGGCCACGCAGCGCGTCGATGTCGGCCTTCTCCATCACCGGCTCCAGATCCACAGCCGCCAGGTTGCAGCGCTTTTCCGCAAAGTCGCCTTTCTCATCGAGCACGTACGCGATACCGCCGCTCATACCCGCGGCGAAGTTGCGCCCGGCTTTTCCCAACACCGCCACCAGACCTTTCGTCATGTACTCGCAGCCGTGATCACCCACGCCTTCCACGACAGCCGTCGCTCCCGAGTTCCGCACCGCGAACCGCTCACCCGCCATGCCGTTGAAGTAAGCTTCTCCGCCGGTCGCACCATAGAGCACCACGTTGCCGATCAAAATGTTCTGCTCCGGCAGGAACGTGGACGTGCGCGGCGGGTAAACGATCAACCTTCCTCCCGACAATCCCTTGCCTGTGTAATCATTCGCGTCGCCTTCAAGCGATAAGGTGATTCCGCTCGCCAGAAACGCTCCGAAACTCTGCCCCGCCGATCCCGTGAACTGGCACTGAATCGTGTTCTCCGGTAATCCGGCCGATCCGTACCGCCGCGCCACTTCGCCCGAAAGCATCGTGCCCACTGTGCGATGCACGTTACGAATCGGCAGCTTGATCTCTACCGGCGTGCGGTTCTCGATCGCTTCCCGCGCCAGATCGATCAGTGTATGGTCCAGCGCGGTATCGAGCCCGTGGTCCTGAGCCTGCACCTTGCGGCGTGCGATGCGCGCCGGCATCGGCGGATTGTACAGAATCGAAGAAAAGTCGAGCCCCTTCGCCTTCCAGTGCTCTTCCGCCGCGCGCATGTCCAGCATGTCTACGCGGCCCACCATTTCATTGAACGTTCGGAAGCCGAGTTGCGCCATGATCTCACGCACCTGCTCGGCGAGGTAGAAAAAGAAATTGATGGCGTGCTCAGGCGTTCCCTGAAACTTCTTCCGCAATTCGGGATCCTGCGTCGCAATACCCACCGGGCACGTGTTCAGGTGGCATTTGCGCATCATGATGCAGCCCAGCGCTACCAGCGGCGCCGTCGAGAAACCGAACTCCTCCGCACCCAATAGCGCCGCGATGGCCACATCACGGCCGGTTTGCAGCTTGCCGTCGGTTTGCACCGTGATGCGGCCGCGCAGGTCGTTCAGCACCAGCACCTGCTGCGTCTCCGCCAGGCCCAGCTCCCAGGGAATGCCCGAGTGCTGCAACGATGTCAATGGCGAAGCCCCTGTGCCGCCATCATGCCCGCTGATCAGCACCACGTCCGCATGCGCCTTAGCTACCCCCGCTGCCACCGTCCCTACTCCCACCTCGGCCACCAGCTTCACCGAAATCCGCGCTTGCGGGTTGGCGTTCTTCAAGTCGTAAATCAACTGTGCCAGGTCTTCGATCGAGTAAATATCGTGATGCGGCGGCGGCGAGATCAGCCCCACGCCCGGAATCGAATGTCGCACCTTGGCGATCACTTCATCCACTTTGTGGCCCGGGAGCTGCCCGCCCTCGCCGGGCTTCGCGCCCTGCGCCATCTTGATCTGCAATTCGTCCGCGTTGACCAGGTAGTTCGTCGTGACGCCAAACCGCGCCGACGCCACCTGCTTGATCGCGCTGCGCCGCCAGTCGCCATTAGCATCGTGCTGGAAGCGCGCCTCGTCCTCGCCACCTTCGCCGGTGTTCGATTTCCCGCCAATACGGTTCATCGCAATCGCCAGCGTCTCGTGCGTTTCCTTGCTGATCGAGCCAAACGACATCGCACCCGTCGCGAAGCGCTTCACGATATCCTTGGCCGGTTCCACTTCCTCGAGCGGCACCGGCTTGCCCGGCTTGAATTCCACCAGGCCTCGCAGCGTGCAGAGCTGCTTGTTCTGTTTGTCGATCAGGTCGGTATACTCGCGAAAAGTCGCGAAGCTCGATTGCTGCACGGCGTGCTGTAGCTTCGCAACGGTCTGCGGATTGTACAGATGATACTCGCCACGCGCGCGGTACTGGTAATTGCCTCCGACCGCGAGTTCGGTTTCAAACTCCGTGGCCGGCCGTAGCGCGTGCGCATGCTTCCGCCGCGCTTCTTCCGCCAGAACCTCCAGCCCCACGCCCTCAATCCGCGAGGCCGTGCCCGTGAAGTATTTCTCCACCAGCGATTTGTTCAGCCCGATGGCCTCGAAAACCTGCGCGCCGCGGTAGCTTTGCAGCGTCGAGATTCCCATCTTCGAGGCAACCTTCAGCAGTCCCTTATTGATCGCCTTGATGTAATTTTTGAGCGCCTTTTCGAACGTCACGCCTTCCGGCAGAAGCCCGCTGTTGGCCATGCTCTCCAGCGTTTCAATCGCCAGGTAGGGATTCACCGCGCTCGCGCCATACCCCATGAGTACGCAGAAATGCATCACCTCGCGCGGCTCGCCCGATTCGATGATCAGCGCCACCTGCGTGCGCGTCTTCTCGCGAACCAGGTGGTTGTGAACGGCCGTCAAGGCCAGCAAGCTCGGAATGGGCGCGTAGTCTTCGTCCACGCCGCGATCCGAGAGGATAATCATCGTGTAGCCGTTCTTGATGGCCAGCGATGCCCGGCGGCAAAGGCTGTCCAGCGCTCGCTCCAGTTGTTTCGCTCCATCCTCGGCGCGATAGAGCGTCGGCAGTGTCGTGCACAGATAATCGCCTTGCGAAACGCGCCGCAATCGTTCCAGGTCCCGATTCGTCAGAATCGGATGCGGCATCCGCAGCGTGTGGCAATGCTTCGGCGTTTCGTCCAGAATGTTGCGCTCGGTCCCGATGTAACTGATGAGCGACATCACCATCTCTTCGCGAATCGGATCGATGGGCGGATTGGTCACCTGCGCGAATAGCTGCTTGAAATAATGAAACAGCGGCTGCGGCTTATCGGATAGGCACGCGAGCGGCGTGTCGACGCCCATCGATCCCACCGGCTCTTCGCCCTTCGCCGCCATCGGCGCAAGCAGAATGCGCAAGTCTTCATCGGTATATCCGAACGCCCGCTGCCGCATCAGCAGCGTCTCCGGATCGTAGCCATACACCCGCGGAGGCTCCGGAAGATCGTCCAGGTGAATCTGGTTCTCCTTCAGCCACTGTGCGTACGGCCGCCGCGTGTAAAGCCGCCGCTTCAATTCTTTGTCGGGAACGATCTCGCCCGCCACCGTATCCACCAGCAGCATCTTGCCCGGTTGCAGGCGCCCTTTCGTTCGCACTTCTTCCGGCTTGATCGGCAACACGCCCGTTTCTGACGCCATGACGACCATATCGTCGTGCGTCACCAGGTATCGCGCCGGCCGCAATCCATTGCGGTCGAGAGTCGCGCCGATCACACGGCCATCCGTGAACGCGATCGCCGCCGGTCCGTCCCACGGCTCCATCAGCGAGGCGTGATATTCGTAAAACGCTTTCTTCTCCGGGAGCATGTGCTCGTTCGATGCCCAAGCCTCCGGAATCAGCATGGCCATGGCGTGCGGCAGATCACGTCCCGCCAGGTACAGCAGCTCCAGAACGTTATCGAAGCTCGCCGAATCGCTGCCGCCCGGCGTGACGATCGGGAACAGCTTCTTGATGTCGTCGCCGAAAAGCGGTGAAGCGAGAATCGACTGGCGCGCGTACATCCAGTTCACGTTGCCCTTGAGCGTGTTGATTTCGCCGTTGTGCGCGATGTAGCGGTATGGATGCGCCAACGGCCAGCTCGGAAACGTGTTGGTCGAGAAGCGCTGGTGCACCAGGCACAGCGCGCTCATCACATCAGGATCGGAAAGCTCCCCGTAAAATTTCGCAATCTGCGGCGCAAGCAGCAGCCCCTTGTACACAATCGTGCGGCACGAAAGCGACGGAATGTAGAAGAAATCTTTATCCGGAATGTCCGAGTTCGCGATTTCAATTTCCGCGCGCTTGCGCACCACGTACAGCTTGCGCTCGAGCTGATCCTCCGTCATCTCGTGCCCGCGGCGGATGAAAATCTGCTCGATATACGGCTGCGAGTTGCGCGCCACGCGCCCGATCGCCGATCCGTCAATCGGCGTATCGCGCCAGCCGATTACGTGCAGCCCTTCCTCGCGCGCAATGCGCTCCAGAATGCCCTCGCATTGCAGCCGTTCCGGCTTCTCCACCGGCAGAAACACCATTCCCACGCCATATTCGCCTGGCTCCGGCAAACTGAATCCGAGCTCGGCACACTCGCGCACGAAGAATTTGTGCGGAATCTGAATCAATACGCCCGCGCCGTCGCCGGTTTCCGGGTCGCATCCGCATGCGCCGCGATGCGTCAGGTTGATCAATACCTGAATGCCTTTCAGGATAATGTCGTGCGACTTCTGGCCTTTGATGTTCGCCACAAAGCCGATGCCGCACGCGTCCCGCTCATTCGCCGGGTCGTACAGTCCTTGAGGTTTGGGTAGACCTGTGCTCTGGGTGGGATCAATCATGGTCAAGCTCCAACGGGGAGTTGAATAAATATACCAACTAATGAATTATAAGGCAACAGAAATTTGGATTGAACTTGACATTAGATAAACTTATGATATGCTTCTCGGGTGCTATTCGATAACCTTAAATTATTCCGTGATATAGCGCAGAGCAAAAGCGTCAGCCGCGGAGCTTCAATGAATGGGATCAGCCAATCCGCAGCCAGCCAGTATCTCCAGGAAATGGAGCGGCGTATGGAGGTTGCGCTGCTTGATCGCACCACTCGTCCGCTCGCCCTTACGCCCGCCGGAAAGCTCTTTTATGATCTGTGCCGCGATGCGCTGCGCCGTGAAGAACAGTTTCAGGTGCAGCTCGAAAATCTGAAAGGCCTCGTCGAAGGCACCGTGCGCGTGGCATCCATTTATTCCATAGGCCTGTCGGAAATGTCGCGCTTACAAGAGGAATTTGCCGCCCGATGTCCCCAGGGCCAACTGCATGTCGACTACCTGCGCCCCCACAAAGTCTATGAATCCGTGCTGGCCGATCAAGCCGATCTGGGCATGGTCAGCTATCCCGAACCGGCCAAGGATCTAGCCGTGATTCCGTGGCGCGAAGAAGAAATGACTGTAGCTGCGCCGCCATTTCACCCGCTCGCCGCAAAGCCCGTGCTTCTGCCCGCCGATCTCGACGGCCAGGACTTCGTCGGTTTCGACGAGGAACTCATGATCCGTCGCGAGCTCGATCATTTCTTTCGCGAGCACTCGATCCAAATCCGCCTTGCCATGCAATTCGACAACATCCAGATGATCAAGGAAGCCGTCGCTCTCGGCTCCGGCATCAGCATTTTGCCCGCTCGCACCATGCAGGCCGAGATTGCCCAAGGCCGCCTGGTCTCGATTCCCCTGCATGCCCCGGAACTCGTGCGTCCCGTCGGCATCGTGCATCGCAAGCGCAAGCGCTTCAGCCACGCCGTGCAATCGTTTCTGGAACTGCTGCTCGAACAGCCCGCGCCGGCCGGAAAACGGTAAGCTCTTTCCTGATTCCGCCGCGCGCTACCGTCGTGGTAGTGTAAGCAACAGTGCCGCACGCACCGGAGCCCTTCCGCAGACTTCCCGGGGTGCATCCAAATCCAAATGAAACGTTATTCGCGCATCTTATCGCTGTTGTTTGTGCCGGCGCTGGCCGGATTCTTCGCCGGAAACGCCAATGCACAGGCCACCGTGCTTCCGCAGTTCGCCTTTGGCGGCGGCTGGTATTCGGCTCTTTACTTCACGAATAACAACGACTCGCCGGTGGCCTTCACGGTGAACTTCGTGAGCGACACGGGCACTGCGCTCGTGGTGCCGTCGCTCAACGGCAGCTCGGCAAATGTCAATCTGGTAGCCCACGGTTCTACCCTCATCGAAGCTCCCAATAGCGGCGATCTAGTCGAGGGCTATGCGTCGTTTAACCTGCCGGCCGGCGTAACCGGTTACGGGGTCTTTCGCCACAGCGTCTCCGGCCAACCGGATCAGGAAGCCGTGGTGCCATTTTCCAGCGCCCAGGCCACGTCCGCCACCCTCATTTGGGACGACACGAATCTGATCACTGGCGTTTCCATCGTTAATCCGAGCACCACGGCCAACACGGTTACCGTCACGCTATGGGACGAGAACGGCAATCCCGCGGGGAATTCGTCGATTGCGCTGCCGGCAGGCAACAAGACAGCGGCGCTGTTGTATACATTGCCCGGTCTCAGCGGCATTGGCGGGAAACGTGGATCGGCCCAATTCTCGGTCACGTCCGGCAGCGTGGCCGTTCTGGGCCTGCGCGCCAACGGTCCGGCTCTCACCTCGATCCCCACGGCTACCGGTATTCCAGCGGCCGGCTCTAGCGTCCTTCCACAGTTCGTCTTCGGCGGCGGCTGGTATACGGCTCTCTACTTCACAAACACCGGCGCGTCGCCTGCTGCGTTCGCTGTGAATTTTGTGAGCGACACGGGTTCTCCTCTGGTGGTGCCGTCTCTGAACGGCAGCAGCGTCAATGTCAATCTGATAGCCCACAGCACCGCCTTCATCGAGGCGCCCAACAGCGGCAGTCTGCTCGAGGGCTACGCGTCCTTCAGTCTTCCCGCCGGAGTTACCGGCTATGGCGTGTTCCGGCACAGCGTGCCGGGGCAGCCAGATCAGGAAGCCGTGGTGCCGTTGTCCAACTCCCAGGCGACGTCTACTCTGCTTACTTGGGATGAGACCAGCCTGATCACCGGTCTCGGCATCGTGAACCCGAGCACCACAGCGAACACCGTTTCGGTCACCGTTTGGGATCAGGCCGGCAATACGCTCGGGACATCGTCGGTTTCACTTCCTGCCGGCAACAAGACGGCCGTGCTGTTGCCCAGCCTGCCGGGCCTGAGTGGCCTGGCTGGTAAACGCGGATCGGCCGAATTCTCGGTCACGTCCGGCAGCGTGGCCGTGCTTGGCTTGCGTGCCGACGGCTCCGCTCTCACCTCGATCCCCACAAGTGCGCCCCAGTCGGGCGCCACAGCCAGCTTCATCACCGAGCGCGCTCTCGCCCAGACCGGCCTCGCCATCGGCATGGCATCTATTGTGTTGCAGAGCCAGCTCAACATTGCCTTCGCGATCCTCGAGAGAATCAGTTACTGCGACCCCCTCGATGGCGGCGGTGCCGTCGAGTTGATTGGCTCCCAGGTTACGGTGTTCTACGACTCCCAGTGCCAAAAGCCCTACATCGCCACCGGACCCAACACCAGGGAGACAAGCGTCGCCGGTGGCATCAACCTCGCCGAGACCGCCACGTATTATGGGCTCAACGGCGCCGCCATCGGGAATCTGACCCTCAATGAAACGGCTCTGGTCGGCGGTAATGATTCCTTTACCGTGAACGGTCTGGGTGTGTTTACGGCGTCAACACCCGGCGCCATCCCCGTGCAACTGGGATTGACCTGTTCCTTGGCGCAGAGCTCAACGCTATGTGCCGGCGGCATCGCGCAGGATTTCCCACAGCTTGGAGTCGCTATCGGCAGCGTCAGCCCGCTGACGCTCAATGTTACCGGCCTCAACGCAGCCGTCACCTTCACCGGTAACGGCAACGTGATCACCGGGCCCATCGGTTCGCTGACATTGACCAACCCGTCAACCACTTCGCTCGTGATCCAGGGCGGCAAGAACTATGGCACTATGACCGCCACCGGAGGCGCTGCTTCGTTTTCGCTCTTTCCGCCGACGCCGACCGCCTGGAGCCTCACCGATACAGCCCATGACCAGAAGTTCCAGATCGCGGTTGTCGACAATACAACGCGCAACCTGAGCGTCACCATTAGCCAGCTCAGCACCGGCAGCACCTTGGCCACGGGATCGATCGATCAATCGGGAACCGGCACCATCACCTGGTCCGATGGCACCCTAACCGCCGTGACGAATTGGACGCTCGCGGACTAATCTACTCATGATGCGACATATTGCCCTATCTCTCCTCATTGCCTCCCAGTTGCCGCTACTCGCGGATGAGTCGCAGCTTCACTGGATTCCACTCGCTACTCAGAACGTCGAAATCGACGGCCTGCCCTGGTTCCCCGAAAACGGCGGCGAGCTGTTTCGCTTGCCGGTCGCGCGCAAAGACACGTACCGCAAAGCCGTGTGGGATCTGGCACAGCAGCCCAGCGGTGGCCGCATCCGGTTCCGCACCAACTCGTCAACCGTGGCGATTCGCCTCGAATACCCGGGGCCGCCCGAAATGGGCAACATGCATGCTTATGGACAGTCGGGCGTGGATCTCTATGCCGACGGTTTGTATCGCGGCACGGCCGTGCCGGACGAACAGGCCAAGCCCGGCAAGACCTATGAGCACACGTATTACAAAGACAAGCCGCGGACGGACCGCGAGATCACTTTGTATCTGCCGCTCTACAGCGGCGTGAAAGTGCTGGGAATCGGCCTTGATCCCGATGCCACCATCGACCGCGCGAAGCCGTTCGCCGTAGCGAAGCCCGTGGTCTTCTACGGTACCTCGATCACGCAGGGTGGGTGCGCCAGCCGTAGCGGAATGAGCTACCAGGCGATTCTGGCCCGCCTGCTCAACCTGGATTTCGTCAATCTCGGTTTCTCCGGAAATGGTCTGGGCGAGCCGGAACTCGCGCGGGCGGTGTCCGAGATCGATGCGTCGGTGTACGTGATCGACATGTCGCAGAACCACAAGGATGTCGACGCGCTGGCGCAGGCGTACGCGCCCTTCCTGGCCGCGATCCGCGCCAAGCACCTGGATACGCCGATTCTCGTGAATACGCCCATCTACGCCGCTCGGGAATCGTGGTCGCCCGATGCGCGCCTCGATGGCATGCGCGAACTGATCCGCCGCGTGGCCGCCGAGCGCATCTCAGCCGGCGACCGCCACATCGAGATCGTGGAAGGCACGGACCTGCTAGGCCCCACTCGCGATGGCGGCCTCGTAGACGGCACGCATCCCAACGATCTCGGTTTCCAATGGATGGCCGAGGGCTTCGCGGCGAGAATCGGGAAAGTGCTGGGGCTGAAGTAAGGCATCCCGCTTGCCTGTCATCGCTGGACCGGCGGCTGAACCTCAGGTGGTGGCAGCATGGGGGGCAATGGCCGGGGGATCTCGATTCGTGGAGAGGCAAACTCTTGCATCGTCTCTCGCACGCCACGCAGCGTCCAAATCCCATGCACGTTGTGGAACGCAGCTGTATAGGTGAGAACGTCTTCACCTGTAAAAAACCGGTAATCAACGAAAGCTTTGTCCCCGGCTTCGTTTTTCCTGGGCCGGCCGGTTGCTTCCCAATCACCGAACCTGATTGCCGATCCAACGCGAGTCACCACTTCACTCAGACCCGGGCCTTGCAGGGGTGCCGGTTCAGATCGGATATAAGCCAACGCCCGCCCGATGGCTTCCGCGTGGAATTGATTTCCGGCCTGTGCCTCTTCGAGTATCGTTCGGCTACGTGGCGACGCAATGAGTTTCAAGGTTTCGATAGCTCCGAAGTCTACCCAACGATCGTCATACCCGTTCATCGCGCACTTTCGGAGGAATTCCCACTCTTCTTCAGTACTTGGCTCAAAGAGCGAGCAAGCGACTCCATAAGCCCATCGGTTCGGAAGAACTGTCGAGATTCCCGGCGGCGGAGACTGCAAAATGAACCGAAGATCGTCGGGTACGCCGATTAGTGAAAGCCAGTCGGCGGCCTCTCGACCGACATCGGAGTCTCGGACCAACGCTCGCAGGTCGGGACGTATCCGCCCTTCGTAATACAGAATCGATTCGCGCACTGCAGCGGGCTCACTCTGCAACCGGATCAACAATGCGCGAAGCGCATTCTCCCTAACCACACCCCGCAGCGAGGAGATGTGGAGGACCTCAGTCTCGGCAGAATTTGACGGCTGATGTTGCGCCGACAACGGCGAGATCATGCATATGCTGAGAACCACCAAATTCAGACGCAGGTTAGCTCTCATTGTGCTTGCCTTTCCCAGGAACCTGAGCCCCGGTTTGGTTCCATAGAATGAGACACCGGATAGCCGGACGTGGATCCCCGGTCAGCCATTACCTCGCGACCAGCAGCACAATCTCCATCAGCAGATTCGTACCCGCGCCTAAGCTCTCCACGCTGATGCGCTCGTCGTTGGCGTGGGCGCGGCTCTGGCCGTCGTCGCGCGTGAAGATCGGGACGCCGTAAACATCCATCCCTTTCTCACGGAGGAAAGAACCGTCCGTCGCACCACGCACCATGTAAGGAATCACCACAGCGTCGGGAGTGCTGGTGGCGAAAGCCTGGAGCATCGCGTGATAGAGCGTGGTCGAAGTGCGGCTGGGCGCGGTCGCCGGCATCTCGTGGCCTGGAGCGGCGGTTACTTCCACCGTCGGGTCATGAATGATTCCGCGCAAGCGCTCCAGAATTTCGTCGTGCGTCTCATCAGGCAGGCGCCGTACATCGATTTGCGCTTCCGCCGTGTTCGGAATCACATTGATCTTGGTTCCAGCGCTCAGCATGGTCGGCGACACCGTGGCGCGCAGCATGGTATCGAGCTCCGGATCGCTGCGGCGAATGCGATTCGCGGCGGCCATCGCCGTCTTGGGGTTTTCGAGCCTGGGCAGAAACTGCGCGAGCCAAAGGTAATCCGGCAGTTTTGAGATGGCGCGGAGATAGTGGCGCGTCGTAGAATTCAGGCGGACTGGCTGGTCGGCATCGGCAATGCGAGTGATCGCGCGCGCCAGGTGAACCACGGGATTATCTTCCCGCGGCAGCGATCCATGCCCGGCAACGCCGTGCGCCGTCAGCACCACGCGCGTGGGAATCTTTTCCGTGGTCTGGATCTCGAAAACGTGGCGCCCGCTCACCGTGGTGAGTGACAGCCCACCTTCGTTCAGCCCGAATTCCGCGTCAATCTTGTCCCAGGCATTGGCGATCATCCACTGGATGCCGGTCGATCCCGCCTCCTCATCCGCTTCCGAAAGCAGAATGATGTCGCGATCGAGCTTCACGCCGCGCCTCTTCAGATCGACCAGCACTGCCAACTCGGCCGCAAGCAGCGATTTATCATCCTCCGCGCCTCGGCCCCATAAGTACCCGTCCTTCAACTGGCCGGAAAAGGGATCGACCGTCCATTGCGCACGATCGGCAGGCACCACGTCGCTGTGGGCCATCAGAAGCAGCGGCTTGAGCCTACCGGAACCCGCTAGCCGGGCCACAAAATTGAGCCTCGCCGGGTCTCCACCCAGCATCTGAGCGTTAATTCCCTCGGTATCGCATAGCTTCTTTAGATACTCCGCGACGCGCGTCTCATTTCCGGGCGGATTCGTGGTGTCGATCCGGACCAGATCGACGAGATATTGACGGGCAAGACTGGCCAGATCACCGGCGGAAGCGGCCGTGGCGCAGGCCGTACAGACGGCCACTATCGCCAGTCGGGACAATGACATGTGAGTATGTTACACGAGCCATGTAACGTGCCGTATCGAAAGATGCTACTGGCGAGGGCGATGTCAGCCGAAAGATATCTTGCCTGTTCTTCCTGCTTGGGGCAGATTGGTTCTAACAGCATGGGTTTGCTCTGATTTGAGGAGGCTCCCTAAAACAGGGAGGGGGCCTCCACAAAACTCCCGGCTGCACTCTCTTCCACTTTTAAACTGGCTGATCGACGATCTGCTCTGCCTTGGGGTCCCAGTAGAGCTTCTTGCCCTCGCGGTACGCTCGCGCGGCCATGATCACTACCACCGAGTGCGCGAAGCCATTCTTAACGCTGGCATTCGGCGTCTTGCGGCTACGCAGGCATTCGAGCCAGTTGGTCATGTGCGACAGGTCTTCGTCTCCGATGAACGTCGGCGCGAGCTTGTCACTGCCCGGCAGCATCACGTACTTCTCTTCGCGCTTGATGAACGGATTGTCCTCGTACGTGCCCTTTTCTTCCACGCATTTCCAACGCGGGCTGCCTTCGCCGCCGATGTTCACGAGCGTCGCCTTCTTGCCCATGATGCGGCTGAAGCTGTCGCAGTCATTGCCGAAACTGGTCGAGTAGCTAAACAGAAAACCCTTGGGATATTCCAATAGGGCTTGGAACGTATCGGGGTTTTCGCGGCCGTCGTGCCATGCGAACACGCCGCCGTGAGCGACCACGGATTTCGGGAAGTTGTCGTCCATGAAGTAGTGCACCAGGTCACTCGCATGGCTCATCCACTGGTCGGCGATGCCGCTCGAAAAGTCGCGGTAAAGCCGGAATTCGAAATAGGCGCGCGGATCGAACGGCCGGTAAGGTTTGTTCCGAAGCCATTTACGCCAGTCGGTATCCTCTTCGCGGATCTGCGAGACTTCCTTGCGTCCGCGCCAGCGAGGGCCATGGTAGTTCCATACCACCTCCACCTTGCTCACTTCGCCCAAGACGCCCGTGTCAATCAGTTGCTTGGTGGCGATCTGATACGGCTCACTGCGATGTTGCGAGCCGATCTGCACCACGACATCGTGCGCGAGTACGGCATCCCGGGCTGCTTTCGCTTCAGCCAAGTCGTTAGCCATGGGCTTCTCGCAGTAGGCGTCTTTGCCGGCCTCGGCAACGATGCGCAAAATGGGAGCGTGTTGAAAGTCAGCCGTGGAGATGAGTACGCCGTCGATGTCTTTTTGCGCCAGCAACTCATCCATATTCTGGAAAGAGCGCGGCGCCCGGCCGTAAACGCTCTCGGCACGTGCGGCGGCCTTTTCGCGGTTCACCTTCCACAGGTCGCAAACCGCGGCCATCTCGACGTTCTGTTTATCTTTAAGCTGGGAAACAATCCACGCCAGTTCGCGGCCGCGGTTGCCGATACCGATATGGCCCAGCAGAATCCTGTCGTTCGCGCCCTTAATGCGTGAGTAAGAAAATGCCGTCGAACTGAGCACACCGGCTCCGGCCACGGCGGCTGCTGTCTTGGTAAGAAATGTTCTGCGCGCGATCTTCGACCCGCCCTCAGTCGACTGATTCATAAGTCCTCCACGTTCGTAAATCAGTCTACCAGGATTGGAGATTCGCTTAGGAAAAATGCCCGGGAACGGGAGGTTATGCGCCTATGGCGAGGACTTGCTGCTTGATTTCCTGCGCAAAAACGTAAAAACCAAACAATGGTTTATTCTCGCCTTTGCCCCAGCGCTGCACCGCCCAGTTGGCGCGCAGGAATCGCAGATCCGGATGCTGGGTCAGGTCGAGCAGAATTTGGTAAGTGCCGCAGTAGAACTTTTGCGGGAAACTGACCAGGGGCTTCGCTCCCCATTCTTTACCATCCCCCGAGCCCCACACCGCCACGTCCAGGCTTTCCTGTTCGATGATTCGGGTGATGCCCAGCGTGAGAAGGAGTACGCGCCCTTGCGTCTCTCCAAGGTCCAATTCGGAGCCGTTGCCAGCCTCGCGAATTGTGGTTTCCGGTAGCAGGAATCCTGGCAACATGGAAGCCTCCAACTACCCAGATCAGGTCGCTATGTGCGGTCTGGGAAGCGTCAACAATTTCTTTCCGGCTGCCTCCAGCGTCTCATACTTCTTGCAAAAACAAAAGCGGATTTGTTGACTTCCATGCGCCGGATCGTGATAAAAACTGGAGCCCGGCACGGCGGCCACGCCGGCGGTTTCAATCAGATGACGGACGAAGCTTACATCGTCCGCAAACCCGAAACCCGAAATATCTGTAATCACGTAATATGCGCCGCGCGGAGCATACGTGCGGAAGCCCGCGGACTCCAGAATCCGCAAAATGAAATCGCGTCGCTGGGTGTACTCCTCCCCTAACTGACGGTAATAGTTGCTATCAAAAGTTAGTGCCATGGAGCTGGCTTCCTGCAAAGGCGTAGCCGCCCCGACGGTCGTAAAATCGTGGACCTTTCGTATGGAGTCGGACAAATCGGGGGGCGCAAGCACCCAGCCGACGCGCCAGCCGGTCACCGCAAACGTCTTGCTCATGCTGTTCACCAGCACCGTTCGGTTGCGCATTCCATCGAGCGTCATGATCGGAATGTGCTGCGCGCCGTCATAAGTGATGTGCTCGTAGATTTCATCCGTGATGGCGAGCGCGTCGAATTCCTGGCACAGCGCGGCGATGAGTTCGAGCTCCTCGCGGCGGAAAACTTTGCCCGTGGGATTATTCGGGGTGTTCACGATAATGGCCTTCGTGCGCGAGGAAAATGCGCGGCGCAGCTCGTCGGGATCGAAATTCCACTCCGGCGGATGCAAACGCACAAAGCGGGGGATGGCGCCGCACAGCTTAGTATCCGGTCCGTAATTCTCGTAGAAGGGCTCGAAGATGATGACTTCGTCCCCGGGATTCGTTACGGCGGTAAGCGCATCGATCATACCTTCGGTCGACCCGCAGCACACGGTGATTTCGGTTTCGGGATCCAGATCAAGCCCGTAGGTGTGCCGGTACTTCGCCGCGATGGCGTTACGCAGCGACTTGGTCCCCCAGGTAATGGCGTATTGGTTGTAATCGCGAGTAATGGCTTCGCGGGCCGCTTGTTTCAGCGCTTCCGGGGCACTGAAATCGGGGAAGCCCTGGGCCAGGTTCACGGCGCCGTGCCGCACCGCCAGGCGCGTCATCTCGCGGATCACCGATTCCGTGAAATGTCGCGTGCGCCGGCTGCGAAAGCGGTCGCGAGCGGCAGGGCTCGCAGGCGGCTGGCTGCTTTGCGGGGAGGCCATTTGTCGAGGGTAGCGCGCCGGGGCGGGTCGGCGCAAAAAGCGAGGCCCCAGCCGACCCGTAGTAGATCCCTTGGTGCGAGGGCATTTTATGGTTAACATGTAACAGGCATGCGCTTCACCGAATCGGTCCTGGCATACCGTCGCTCCCGGGTGGTCGCTATTTCCGTGGTGATGATTGCAATCATCGCCCTGCTCGACTGGAAAGTCGCACGGGAAATGTCGTTCGGCTTTCTGTATTTTTTCCCGATTTTCCTGGTGGCGAGCTGTTATGGGCAATGGCAAATCGCCGTTGCCGCAGCCATTTGCGCGATTCTGCGCGAGGTTTTCGGCCCTTACAATCACATTTATGTTCTGCCGCGCCTCTTTCTTGCCTGGGGTTCCTATACGGCGGCGGGATGGCTGGTGCGCGGCGTCCTGGCCAATTTCCAAAAAGTGCGTGAGCAGCTCGCCGAAATTCAAGCGCGCGACCGGCTGCTGCGGGATTCCGAAGAGCAGTTGCGCGTGTTGATCGAGACCAGCTCGGCGGCGATCCTTACCCTGGATGGCACCGGCTCTGTCGTGCAGGCCAATGACGCGGCTAGCCGGATGCTTGGCGCGGAGAAGAACACGCTGCTCGGCCAGAATATCGCCGGTTATCTGCCTGCCTTGGCGCAAGTGCCCTCCGATAGCGGCGCGCAACTGTTTCGGACCACCATGGAATGCGAAGCCCGGCGGCTCAACGGCGAAGCCTTCACGGCGAATGTTTGCTTTTCGACTTACGCGTTCTCCGGAGCCCGCCGGTTAACTGCGGTAATTACCGAGCCCGAGTCTACGGTAAGCGATCTTCCGGACGAACAGGCGGATGCAACCGTAATACTAACGAATCTGGAGCAGACCGTACTGCGGGGTATCTTTGAGGGGCAAACCAACAAGGAGATCGCGGGCGGATTGGAAACGTCGGAAAGTGCGGTCAAAAGCACCATTCAACGGCTATTCACCAAGCTTGGCGCGCGTACTCGCAGCCAGCTCGTGCGGATCGCTATCGAGCGGCTGGGCAACGAGTTCCAGGTGGGGCGGGCGGCCAAAGCCACGGTCAGCGATCAAAAGATATTCTCGAAGTAACGGGCGCGGTCGAAAGATGGCTTGCCGCAAAACGCGTTTGGAGCGAAATTAGTCCTGTCAGCAGTTGGTTCTACTCCTCCTCCTTAATTTCTGGGGCCGCCTGGTTAGCGGCCCCTTCAGATTTGGAGATCCCCTCAAAAGAAACGCAGGCCGACGTAGTTTCCGATAGTTAACTGAGCACCGTGTTTCGTGAAACGATGTAGGGGCGAGGCACGCCTCGCCTTCGGCGTTTGCGCTGCGATTCCGCTGACGGTTATTGCACCCTCACAACTGACGCGCCCAGCAACTCTTCCAGCAACGGCGATTGCGGATACGGGTGCCCCTTGTATCGGCGGAAGCCTTCCGCATATTCCACTCCGGCGCGCCGGCCGTTCTCCCTGGTCCAGGCCTGCATGGTCTTCAGGTAGTCGTCGTTGCCGTGATGTTTGAGCAGCCACGCGCGTTGGCTGGCGTGCTCGGCCAGCATTGCGGTCTTGGTCTCCATCTGTGCGGTCACGTTCACAAAGAAGTCCGGTTCGATCGCGTGGCCTTCGCGATCCACGCCGCCGACCGGATCCATGAAATACAAGTGCGGGATCGCTGCCAGAGGCGGCGCTGCGTCTGGCGCGCCGGTCAGGTAATTGGGCGCGGGCGCGCCGAAGCACGCGTCGCGCACGAGCTGGCTGGTTGCCTCGTGATCGCACATGTAATCGATCGGCGATGACGTCAACACCAGGTCAGGCATCGTCTGCCGCAGAATTTCCACCACGCGGCGTCGCGAGCTGTCATCGTTATAAATGCAGAGGTCGCGGAACTCGGCGCAACGGTAGGTGGCGCCAATGCGTGCGGCCGACCGCGCCGCTTCCTCCCGGCGAATGCGCGCGATTTCTTCCGGCGAATGCTCCGCGGAACCGCAGTCGCCGGGCGTCATCGTGACAATGGTGATCTTGTGGCCCGCTGCCGCGAGCTGCACGAGCGTTCCTCCCGCGAGGATCTCGGCGTCATCTGGATGGGCATGAATCGACAGGATGTTCTTGGTCACAAAAGCGGTCAGCAGATTGCTGGAATCTACTAACTTATCAGACCGCGCCGCCCGTGCGATTGGTTTTCGCGGAGTTCTCAACCGCGAGCCTCAGCTCGTGGCCCGGAGCGAAGCGCGCCACGCGCCGCGCTGCAATCTGCATGGTGCCGCCGAAGCGCGGGTCGCGCACCTTACGTGCCTTCCGCTGGGATGTGGCGAACGTGCCGAAGCCAACCAGCGTGACGCGGTCGCCGCGGACCAGGCTGGATTGCACGCCGTCCAGAACTGCATCCAGCGCCTGCACGGCCTGTGTATTGGTGATGCGTGCATCGCGTGCGATTTTCCGAACTAACTCCCGCTTGTTCACAGACTCTCCTTGCCCAAGGTGCGAGAGATATATCAAAGGCAAGTGACGGTGTCAATCGAGGGTGTTCTGATGTCGAGGGTGTTCTGAAAATTTCCCGGAATAGATACGTCCGTCTGTGCTGGCGACGATACCGCTGGGTGTCGTCAATTCCTTCGAATCCCTCGACGCCGTTGCCCGCGATGGTCGTAATAGTACCGATAGTCGCGTCGACGCGGCAGCCTTTCACGCCCATTCCGAGGACGGTGCGGATGACCTAGAACGACGGGTCTCATGATGGACCGGAGATTGCGCCGCCAGAGGGGTTAACAAAAAAGCGCAGAACGCGAACCGGTTGCTCTCAAGTGGGAGCTTGTGCCGGCGACCCGCAATAAATGCGGTAGACGACCCCCCACTGCGTGCTTTCACCCACCGTAGAAGTACTAGCCGGCCCGTTCGAACACCCTATTTCGCCCGGAAATACGAGGGATTGTAAGGCTTTCGCCCGTGGCTAGAGGCTTGCAACACACTAGCCACAACTTGGAGCTGCTATGGATTTTAACCAGTCGCCGCTGCTAGTCATCTGGGAGGTCACACAAGCCTGCGATCTGGCTTGCGTTCACTGCCGGGCATCCGCTGTGCCGGGGCGAAACCCGGCGGAACTAACCACCGACCAAGGCTTTCGCCTGCTGGACGAGATCCGCAATTTTGGCGACCCACTGATGGTTTTCACGGGTGGCGATCCGCTGAAGCGGCCCGACATTTACGATCTCATCCGCCACAGCGCCGGGCTCGGACTGCGCACCAACATCACTCCCAGCGCGACGCCGCTGCTGACGGCCAGCGCCATCGACAAATTCAAGCGAAATGGCGTTTCCCGCATGGCGATCAGCGTGGACGGCCCCGATGCCGAGACGCACGACAGTTTCCGCTGTGTTGCGGGAACCTTCGACAAGGCCATGTTCGCCTTGCGCCATGCGCGGGACATCGCGCTTGACACGCAGTTTCAGACCACCGTTACGCGGCGCAACATGAACAAGCTCGCACAGATTGCCGAGCGTGTCGCCGAGGTACACTCGCGCATGTGGAGCCTGTTCTTCCTGGTGGTGACCGGCCGTGCTCTCGCCGATGACGATTTGACCGCGGAAGAGTACGAACGGGTCTTCGAGTTCATGTACCAGATTTCCAAGATTGCCCCGTTCGACGTGAAGACCACCGAAGCCATGCACTACCGCCGCTATGTGGCACAGCGCATGAAAGCCGAGCACGGTGCCACGGAAGAAACCATCAATACGCGCGGCGTGGTTTGGAGAACATCCGGCGTGAGCGACGGCCGCGGGTTTGTATTCGTTTCGCATACCGGCGAGATCTACCCCAGCGGCTTTCTGCCGGTATCCGCGGGCAATGTGCTCGAGGATTCGCTCGTGAGCGTATACCGTGATTCCAGCCTGTTTCGCATCCTGCGCGACACAGAGCACAGGGAAGGGAAGTGCGGCGTCTGCGAATACAGCAAGATCTGCGGCGGCTCGCGCGCCCGCGCGTACGCGCTCACCGGGAACTATCTGGCCGAAGATCCGCGCTGTATCTATCAGCCGGCACTGGCGCTGGCCGCGCACGCCTGAGGGCGCGCGCAGTACCGGGATCCTCGAAAATCTGGCAGAATCTGCTAGAGGCTTTGTCCTATGAGCATAAGATCTGCCTTTGCCGTCCTGGTTCTCCTATTCATCCCCGCCGCGACTAGAGCCGCCGTGGCCGATTCCTCGGCCGCCGGATTCACGGTTAAGATCACGGTCAATATCCAATCCACTCCCGACGACGTTTATCGCCGCCT
>Ga0335069_10003697_pt1 | contig 22977 bp, 22 predicted proteins | sample Lox_Sample_11_FD_206714 | JGI IMG/M metagenome (GOLD analysis project Ga0335069, IMG submission 206714) | Soil microbial communities from Loxahatchee National Wildlife Refuge, Florida, United States - Lox_Sample_1.1 | ecosystem: Environmental > Terrestrial > Soil > Wetlands | place: USA... | reverse complement strand
TCATAGACGCAAAGCAGGTGTCATTCGGCGGGGTTAAAGCGACGAGCTACACCGTCGATCCCTCGGGCACCTCGATCAAAGCCACCGTGCCTGCGGGAGCCAAGACCGGTAAGATCGCCATCAAAACCGCAGGTGGAAATGCCAGCAGCAAAACCAAGTTCACTGTTACGTAGGGTATCTCGAGCTGCTCCGGGAGTATTCGGAACTGTATGGTCTCTCGTTGCTGGGCTACTGTCTGATGTCGAATCATGTGCACCTGATCGCGGTTCCGCAGACGCCGCAGGCTCTGGCGCAATGTCTGAAGCAGGCCCATGTGCGCTACGCTGCGTATTGGAATGCGCAGCAGTCGGGGAACCGACACGGTTTTCTAATCAGCCCGCGAGGTGCGTGGAACCTTCATCCAACCGAGGGTTCCTGTCGAGCACATTGAAGAGTGATTCCCCGGTGAGATGTGCCCTCAATCGAGTGGCAGCATGTATCCGGGTGTTCCTCCCAGTCGGCCACCAAAAGCTTGGGCGTCCAGGACAGCCATGTCCCAGGTAAACCAGGAAGCAGGAGTGATCTTGATCGTGACGTCATCAAAGGCTGCAAATACAGGCCCGACCTGCGGATCCGTGAGGGCGGCTGCACTCAAATACCGCCTGTGCAGGCGGCGATTCAGTTCCTCGGACTGCTTGCCAGTCATCAATTCCGCGTTTCCGGCAGCGGTCAGTCCGCGCTCGGTGCCGGGTTTGCGAGCGTCCACCATCACCGAAGCTTTACCGCGCGCGCTCACATTGCGGGCTTTCTGGGTTCGAGAAGACGTGGCAACGTAGAGGCAGCCATCCTCGAACAGGTACCAGACAGCCGTCATATGAATGGAACCATCCGCGTTTTCCGTCGCAAGAGTCGCAATATGGCGTCCTTGCAGTAAGTCCTGAAAATTGCTATCCAGCGTTGGACTTGGCACTTGTTCCTCCTCACCGTCTGGTTTAGACCGGATTCTCTCACTTCTCGTGGTTGGGCGCATGGTGGAGGGCCGCGGAACGTTTCCTCGGAGTGGGGCACGCGCCATCTCATTGATTTGTTGTGCTCTATAACCTTTCGACCGGGCATCTGGGTCACCCTGCAACGTGACTCCCGTCACGGCACCCCTCGACGCCATTGTTGAAACTTGCATCAGAGCGGCAGGAATGCAGTGAATCGCAACAGGCAGCTCCGAAAAGTTTCGCTGGTGGTGAACTTTGCAACACGTTACTTTCGGCCACTCGTTCTCTCCGCCAATTCAGTCACTTGAGAGGAATGCGCAATCATGAAAACTACCAAAATCGCGGTGCTCGTTCTGACAATCGCGGTTGCTCTGTTCATCCTGATCCCCAATCTCGCGTGGGCCGAGGACGGCGCTGCTCTGTACAAAGCAAAGTGCGCAATGTGCCACGGCGCTGACGGCGCGGGCAAACCGGCCGCCAAGATTCCCAGTTTGGTCTCCGACGACGCCAAGAAAATGTCCGATGGCGACATGATCAAGGCCGTCCAGACCAACCCGAAGCATGCCGCATTGGCAAAAGCCTTGAACGACGAGCAACTGAAGGCCATCGTCGGCGCGATTCGCGACCTGCAGAAGAAGTAAGCTTTCGGCTGTTCTGCGCACGGGTTTCCGCGGCCGTCCTTCCCTGGCGGTCGCCGCAACCTGCGGAGGTGGGAGTTGTCCGTATCCGGTAGCCCGGAACGCACGACCGGATCTGCCAGCCGCTCCTCGAAACTGGGTGAGCGCGCAGCCCCTCCGGATTTGCGCGATCGAACAGCCCGCCTGGGTTCTGTGCCGTGCGCGGGACCCGGGCTCTCTTTTGCACGAGCCGGCGCGCCGCTTTACCGGCTGTTACTGGCCTCTTCGCCACAGCTTTCACATCCGCCAGCGTTCCTCCCCCACGCGCGGACGTCCTGTTCCGGAGTGGCCCGGAGATCGATTCATGAGCAAGGCCATCCTCTATGACGCCACCATGTGCATCGGCTGCAAGCAATGCGAAGGAGCCTGTGCACAGCAGAACAAGCTGCCCTACGACGACACGGTAGCGGCCGAGTCCGTTCAGTCGGCGCACAAATACACTGTCGTCCTCTCCAAAGATGAAAAGTTCATGCGCCGGCTCTGCATGCACTGCGAGAAGCCCGCCTGCGCCTCGGTTTGCCCGGTCGGCGCCCTGCACAAGACCTCCGCTGGCCCAGTCGTCTACGACGTCTGGAAGTGCATCGGCTGCCGCTACTGCATGGTGGCATGTGTCTTCAAGCAGCCCAAGTACGAGTGGGGCTCGCTGAACCCGCGCGTGCGCAAATGCATCATGTGTCCGGATCGCGTGGCCGAGGGCAAGCAGACCGCGTGCGCCGAAATCTGCCCGACTGGAGCAACCAAATTCGGTGAGCGCGACGACCTGCTCAACGAAGCGAAGGATCGCCTTCGCCAGAATCCCTCAAATTACAAGCCTCGCATCTACGGCAAAGATGAAGTCGGCGGCTTGTCAGTTTTTATTCTTTCGGCAACGGACGTCGAGGAGTACGGATATCCGTCCATCTCCAAGATCGGCGATACGCCGATGCCCGAGTACACGGGCAGGATCATGGAAGTGATCCCTGACTTCATCCCTGTGTGGACGCTCATGCTGGGCGGGATTTACTGGGTCTCCCACCGACGCGAAGAAGTGGCCGAGGCTGAAGCGATGGAGAAAAACGGGGGGCGGAAATGAAATTCAAGCTGACACCTTGGCGCGCCGTCTTCATTGTCATCATGGTGCTGGGACTCTACTCGTCCTATGTTCGTTACTTCCGCGGACTCGGCGCAGTCTCGAACATGAGCGATCAGTTTCCCTGGGGACTGTGGATTGGTTTCGACTGCCTGTGCGGCGTGATGCTGGCGGCGGGCGGGTTTTGCATGGTGGGGGCGGTCTACCTCTTTAATGTAGAGCGCCTGCACGCGGTGGTGCGGCCGGCGGTGCTGACGGCGTTCCTGGGTTACCTCCTCTTCATTGTCGGGCTGCTGTTTGATCTGGGGCGGCCGTGGTTTATCTGGCACCAGCTCATCTATATGAATCCGCACTCGGTGATGTTTGAGGTCGGGTTCTGCGTGATGACGTACACGACAGTGCTGTTCTTCGAATTTCTGCCGAACGTCTTCGAGAAACTGAATTGGCAAAGACCGATCAAAACGATCAACAAAATTTATCCGGTACTGATCGTGGCAGGCATTCTGCTTTCGACGCTGCATCAGAGTTCGCTCGGCTCGCTTTACCTGATCATGCCGAGCAAGCTGCATCACTTTTGGTACACGCCAGCGCTGCCATTCTTCTTCTTTGCTTCGGCGGTGGCGGTCGGCCTGGCAATGACTATTTTTGAATCGACGCAGAGCGCCAAAGCTTTTGGGCGTCAGCTCGAACTGCCGGTGATTGTGACTCTCGGTGGTGCCCTGCTGGTGGCACTGTGGGTGAATGCGCTGCTGCGCTTTGAGGACTTATTCCGCCGCGGAATGCTGCGGGAAGCGGTGAAACCAAGCTATGAAAGCTATTTCCTGTGGCTGGAACTGACACTCACCTTCGTCATCCCCATCACCATGCTGAGCTTCAAAAAGGTTCGGCTGTCGCCGCATCTTCTTTATCTTGCATCCATTTCAACGGTGCTCGGATTTATTACCAATCGCCTGAACATCGCTCTGATCGGCTTCGAAAGCTACACCGGACATCACTATATGCCGAAGTGGACGGAGTTTTCGATCACGCTCATGATCATTGCGATCGGCTTTGCCCTGTTCGGCCTCGCGGTACGCTATCTGCCAATTTTCCAGAGTGAGACGCACCCTACGCTCGAAGAACCGGAACGTGTCGAAGTAAGGGCCGGAGTCTTGAGCCATGCCGGAGACTGAAAAAAAGTCGGCGCTCCGTATCCTGGAGCGAGCGCACTACGGGCTGGGAACGAAGTTGATAGTCCTGCTGTTGGGCGCGCTGCTGGTGATTTTTGCCGTTCTCGGATATCTGACTACACGGCTACACCGGCAGGATCTCGAAGCGGCAACCCTGCTGAGCGCGGAGCGGGTGAGCGACGTGATTCGTCGCAATACCACCGAATACATGCTGCGGAATGACCGCGAAGGACTGCATCACGCCATCTCGACGATGGCGAATGAGCCGGGAATGGTGAAGGTTCGGGTCTTCGATCGCGAAGGACACATCACTTACTCGACTAACAGCTCGGAAATCAACCACACCGTAGATAAAGACGCCGAGGCGTGCTACATATGCCACGCTCACGGGCAGACCCTCACGCGAGTCAACCGGCCGGACCGTTTTCGCGTCTACCGCGCCCAAGGGGATCGAGTCCTGGCGATCATCACCCCCATCGAGAACCAACCTGAATGTTCGAACGCGGCTTGCCACGCGCATCCCGCCGAACAGCAGATTTTGGGTGTGCTCGATACCCATCTATCGCTGGCGCGGACCGACAAACAACTGGCTCAGGTTTCCTGGCGCATGCTGACGTGCGACGGACTGGCCATGGCGGGAATTGCGCTTCTGAGCTGGGTTTTCATCCGCCGTATGGTGGACGGCCCGCTGAAACAATTGCAGAAAGGAACGGAAGAGTTAGCTGCGGGCGAACTGGGCCACCAGATCGACATTCACTCGCAGGACCAGATCGGGGCGCTCGCCAATTCGTTCAACTCCATGAGCCTGCAGTTGAGGGGAGCCAACGAGCAACTGGTCTCCTGGGGACGCAACCTGGAGGAAAGAGTCGAGGAGAAGACCAGCGAGCTGCGGCGGGCTCATAACGAAGTCCTGCACAGTGAAACCATGGCATCCGTCGGCAAGATGGCTGCTGTCGTCGCCCACGAAATTAACAATCCGCTGTCCGGCATCCTGACTTATTCGAAGCTGCTGAAAAAGTGGGTGGACAACGGCCAGATAACGACGGAAAAGAAACAGGAAGCCGAACAGTGCCTGGAGCTGATCGCTTCGGAAAGCCGCCGCTGTGGGGATCTCGTCAAGAATCTTCTGACCTTCTCCCGCCAGTCACCCATGAACGTGCAAAGCGCCGACATCAACCGCGTGATCGAACAGTGTCTCATGCTGGTACGCCATAACCTCGAAATTGCCGGTATCGAAGTGCATCCCACCCTGGCCGAAGGCCTACCCCGCCTGCAGTGCGATCCGACGCAGATCGAGCAGGTGTTACTGGCGGTCATCGTGAACGCCGCCGACGCCATGGCGAAGGGCGGCAATCTGTGGGTGGAGTCAAAACTAATCGAGAGTGCGCGGCTTGTCGAAATTACCATTCGCGACGATGGCTCGGGAATTTCGCCGGAGATCCTGCCGAAGATATTCGAGCCCTTTGTGACGACCAAGGACCTGAACCACGGCACCGGCCTTGGACTGGCAGTGAGCCGGGGCATCGTCGAACGCCATAACGGCAAGATTGCCGTGCAATCCGAAATAGGAAAAGGAACGACCGTAACGATCACGCTGCCCGTACCGGGCGCTGGACCAGCCTCATTCGCGCAAAGCGCAAATCAGAGGGCTACGTCGCCCGCCCTGGTCGGAGCGGATTCCAAAGCGAGGTGATGACCTTGACGCAACCAGCAAGACTACTCATCGTGGACGACGAACTTAGTGTTCGAGACTCTTTGGCCAAGTGGTTCCACGAAGAAGGCTACGAAATCGGGACTGCGGAAGACGCGAACGGCGCCTTGACGCGAATGGCGGAAAAGTCATGGGATGCCGCGCTGGTCGATATCAAAATGCGCGGAACCGATGGCATCGAGTTGCAGCGCCGCATGCACGAGGTGGATCCGAATCTCATCGTGATCATGATGACCGGCTATGCCTCGGTGGAAACAGCCGTCACCGCGCTCAAGAACGGAGCTTACGACTATGTGACCAAGCCCCTCGATCCGGACGAGATCGCTCACCTCGTCAAGAAGGCGCTGGCTCACCGACGGACCGAAGAGGAGAACGTCCGGCTGCGCGAAACCGTCGCTGAAGTCGCAAGGCCGGAGGACATCATCGGCGAGAGCGAAGCGATGCAGAAGGTCTTCCACGCCATTGAGACCGTCGCGCCCACCGATGCTACCGTGCTGGTGACAGGCGAGAGCGGCACGGGGAAAGAACTGGTAACACGCGCAATTCATCATGCCAGCCCACGGCGGTTCCATCCGCTGGTGGTAATTCACTGTGGCGCGCTAACAGAAACGCTTCTCGAGAGCGAGTTATTTGGTCACGAGAAGGGTGCCTTCACCGGCGCGCAATATCGCAAGAAAGGCAAGTTCGAGATCGCCGAGGGTGGCACGGTCTTTCTCGATGAGATCGGCGACATCAGCCTCAAGACGCAGACGGATCTTCTGCGCGTGCTACAAGAGCGGGAGATCGTGCGCGTCGGCAGCACGCAGCCTATCATCGTCGATTTCCGCTGCGTCGCCGCGACCAACAAAAATCTGGAACAACTCATCGAAGAAGGCAAGTTCCGGCCGGATTTGTTTTATCGTCTTAATGTGTTTCATATTGAATTGCCTGCGTTGCGCGAGCGGCGGGAAGATATTCCATTGCTCGTCAACCACTTCGTGCGAAAGTTTTCGCTGCAGATGAACAAGAAAATAACCCGTGTCCATCCGGTGGCTATGGACCTGCTGCAGCAGCAGCCGTGGCCCGGCAACATTCGCGAACTGGAGAACGCCGTCGAGCGCGCCATGGTGGTGGCGCAGGAGCCGGAAATCCGGGAACAGGATTTCGCCTTCAAGAATGCGATGGCCGCGTCTTCCAACGGAGGGTCAAAGTCGCTGGAAGAGATGGAAAAGACGCACATCCTGCGTGTGCTCGAGCAATGCGGATGGAACCAGACTCGCGCCGCCGAGACGCTGGAAATCGACCGCGTTACACTCCATCACAAGCTCAAGAAGTACGGTTGGTCGCGCCCCGTTGAAACGCGATGAAGACGCTCGACCTGCTCCCGATCGGGGATGTAGACCTTCAGTTGCTCGAATGCGTGCGCCCGGCGTTAACGGCGGCGTTTCGAGCTCCGTGCCGTATTCTTCCTCCCCGTCTCGATCCGCAGTTTGCCTTTCATGCCGAACGTGGGCAGTATCACTCGTCGGAGCTTCTGCAGGCCATGCAACACTACGCAGACGAGACCGCCTGGCGGGTCTTGGGCATAACCAGCATGGACCTATACATTCCGATTCTCACCTTCGTCTTCGGTGAGGCGCAGATGGGCGGGCCGTGCTCAATTGTCTCCTACCACCGTCTGCAGCAGCAGTTTTATGGATTCCCTCCCGACGCAACCGTTCTGGCAGATCGACTGGTGAAAGAAGCCGTGCACGAACTGGGACACACCTTCGATCTCACTCACTGCAGTGACTACTCCTGCGCCATGGCTCCGTCGCATGCCGTCGAGTGGATTGACTTGAAAGAATCGACATTGTGCTCAGCCTGCCAGTCCCGCGCTTGGAAAGCGGTGAGTTAGATACATCCTTCCTGCTCGAACGCTCTAGAAAAAGTGAGTGTTCGTTGCAAAACGCAACACTTTGACTCACGCTCAGTTTCTTGCCGAGAAGCACGGTTCTCTGCGAACTCCTGCGAGCACTGGTTGATTTGAATGCGAGGAGTTGCGAATGTCTTGAAATCTCGCGTGATCTAGATCACAGCGCGCTTGTGCTCTTGCCAATGTTTCGTCACGAAAGTCAGCGCAACGTCAAAACGCGTGATTTTCTGCTTCTGTTTCCTAACTCCGTTCCTCGATAACTCCTTGTCCTTGCTTACTCAGCCGAACTTATAACACGTCACTCGAGAAAGGCACGCTGCATGCTTGACGTATAGACACTCTCTGGCCGACGAAACTCTGCAGAGAAGACAGGAAGTCCAGCCCATGCTGCAAAAATGCGCGAATCCGGGATGCACCGTCCCATTCCGATCCCTACACGAGGGCAAGTTGTTCCTGGCGGAAACCATTGCCGGCGACAATGAAGCCAACTTCGATCCGAACCGCAAACGAATCCGCAAGCGGGAACATTTCTGGCTGTGCGCGGCATGCTCGACGCACTTTACTTTGCATTTTGACTCGACCCTCGGGATGATGACCGTACCTCTCAGCGATCGGATGGCAGCCCTCCGAGCCCGGCCCAGGACGGCGGCGGCAGGTGGGTATTGAGTGAGAAAAGAAATGGATTCCCCTCTCACAAAACGCGCACCCTGTGCCGTCTGCGGACTTACCACGATTCAGCATGTAGGCTGGTTTCTGCTGATCGAAAACCGTTGGCTTGACCGGCTGAAGGTGTTTTCCTGGCACCCGGCTCTCGCGGCGCAACCGGAGACTAAGAGCGCCTGCTGTCGGGAACACCTCAAGAGCCTGGTTGAACTTTGGCTGGATCAGGCAAGCTTGCCTCAATCCACCAGCCATAGCCGGCCTCTGCCGATTGCCGGCCCTCCGGATCGCGACGACCGCGATTTCGATGCGCTGTCTCCCGGACAACTTCTGGGAGAACTGTCCGTTTGCCGCGATCGGTTCACCCGCGGCTGGACAGGTTCTTCCACCACCCTGGAGTGCATTCTCGACGCCCTGGTTCCCGAGCGGCCGGACTATAAGAGCTTCGCAGTCGACCTTCCTCTGCTTGACCCCTGCCGTGGGTCGCACCACGGACTCGCCCTTCACTGAGGCGCTGGCAGAGCACGGATAGAGTGGAACGCTATTTTTCAGCCGAATCCGGGCTCTGCCAGCGCTCCTTCCACTCCTGCCAGTCTTCGTCGAGGGTCTTCGCCATGGCACGCGAGGCCTTGGCCAGCCAGTTGCCTTTGCGGCGCCGCAAGTCCTTGAGGATGGCGCGGCGCTTTTCTTCGGTCCCGGCGTGAATATTGGCGGTTTCTTGTCCCATGGCGGTCAACAGCCGCAATTCGCCCCGCGCGCTCTCGAGTTGGGCCAGCGCGATTCGGGAGCACTGGGGAGAAAGCCGCCGGACAATCCAGTGTCCACGAAGCTGAATGTAGGGGTCCGGGCAGCGAACGGCGCGCCGCAGAATTGCTGCATAGAGAATTTCCCGCGGCGTATGCTTGGGATCGAGCCAGTGCAGCGCTGAGGGCATCAACGCTTTCGCTTCGCGGGCTACGCGGCCTCCTTTCCACTCGGCGATGGCCACGATTCGCACCCGGCCGAGACTACCTAGTCCTCCCGTACGCCGCGCCAGCCGATAAGGAATGCCCGGCTCGGGAAGCATATGCTCCAGGGCTTCGCGTGCGCTCTCGGTGGCATCGCCTCGCACGGTCGGCAGTCGGTCGATCTTCTGCCAGAACACTACTGGATCGCGCAGCTTGCTCGTGGCGATATCTCGCAGCCAGCCATGCTCTTCTTCGAGAACGAAGGGCCGGCCGCCGTCCTGCATTCCCCGTATATAACCAGCGAGGATCGCCTCGGCCGACTCCTTCGGCGTGATCGCGAGCCGCCCTTCTTGAGACGCCATCAAAGCGCTCGTAGCGAGGCGCACCAGGTCCATGGCGTACGGGTAAAGGCAGGCTTCGTCAAAGTCATTGACACCCCATACCAGCCGCCCGTCGGTGTCGCGCCAGGTGCCAAAATTCTCCACATGAAGATCGCCCACCGACAGAATGCGCGGTCCATGTTGGAGATCAGAGCAAATCTCCTCCCACAACTGCAACCAGCGGTAAAAAGTCGCTCGCATAAAGCAGAACGCCGATTCCGCCATGCGCTCGTGCTTGCGGCGCAGATCGGGAACGACAATGCGGAGATGCTGCCCGAGCCACTCCTCATATTTCCTCGTCGCCTTAACAATGTTCATGACTGGTTAGGAACGATAAGAAGGACGGCGGGAAGAGTCAAGCTTGGCCCGTGGTAAAAAAAGAGCCCGCGCCCCTGGCGAAGGGACGCGGGAGGGAGGAATTACAGCTTATGAGAGGTTAGTTGTAGTAAGCCGCGTTCTTTTCCAGGAACTCTTTCTTGTCTTCCGGCAGGTCTTCCGCAGCGAAAATTGCGTCGGACGTGCAGGCCGGGACGCAGGCGCCGCAATCGATGCAGCCCGCCGGATCAATATAAAGTTGGGTGGCTTCTTCGAGCTTCGGCTCATCCACCTTGGGATGAATGCAATCGGTCGGGCAAACGTCGACGCAAAGATGATCCTTAATGCAGTTGTCGGTAATCGCGTACGCCATATTCTCCGTGATCCTTTCCGTGAGCTTTCGATCCTAAAGTACGGCTTGCCGCCCGTCTCCGCCGTGACTTTGATCACAGGCCCGTGTGGCAAATCGGTCACAGCCAGATGTGACGTGGATCACAGATGAACCGTACTCCTATGCGATAGAAATATTTCAATAGAACCAAGGAACAGAAAGCATTGCCCGGCCCAACCCCACGACCCCACGAGCCGCCACCTGGCGGCGGGCCGGGCACTCGCTAAACTCAAGGCTCCAAATCGGAACCCCTCCCCTCTCCCCCGCTACTTCCGCCATCGGGTGTTATGATCTGCGCTATTCATGACCCGGAAATTTCAATTCCTGTTTCTTGCTTGCGCAATAACTCTGCCTTTGTGTACAAGCCTGCAGGCAGCTTCCGCACAATACACAGTGAAGATGGTGCAGGCATGGATCCCGATGCCCGATGGCGTGCGCCTCTCCGCCACGCTCTACATGCCCGCAAACGCAAAGCCCGATGAGAGATTCTCTGCCTTGCTTGAATATCTTCCCTATCGGAAAGACGACGCGATGGCCGCCCGCGACTATCCCATCCATACCTACTTCGCCGCTCGCGGCTATGTCAGTGCGCGCGTGGATATTCGCGGATTTGGAACGAGCGAAGGCGTGCCGACCGATCGTGAGTATTCGCAGCAGGAACAACTCGACGGAGAACAGGTGATCGCTTGGCTCGCCAGCCAGCCGTGGTCGAGCGGCAAGGTTGGCATGTTCGGAATCTCATGGGGAGGATTCAACGCCATCCAGATGGCGATGCGGCAGCCTCCCGCCCTCAGAGCGATTATTGCGGTCGATGCCACTGAGAACCTCTTCCACGACGACATCCACTTCATCGACGGCATGATGCACTTCGATGAGTTCGAGCTGAATATGGACCTCGCGCCCGCCATGACCGGCGCGCCCGACTACACGCTGGACGAGAAAATCCTCGCCCCGCGATTCGATTGGACGCCTTGGTCGCTGCTTTATCTCAGGCATCAGCGCGACGGAAACTTCTGGCGCGAACCCGTCCGCCCGCTCAGCGGGATCCGGATTCCATGCTTTCTGATCGGCGGCCTGCTCGATGGCTATCGCGATTCGATCCCGCGCATGCTGCAACAGGTGAGGGCGCCCGTGAAGGCGATCATCGGCCCGTGGAATCACACTTTCCCGAACGACGCCGAGCCGGGACCGCAGATCGAATGGCGCAATCAGGCGGTGGAGTGGTGGGATCACTGGCTGAAGGGCCGCCACAACGGCGCCATGGACGGCGGCGCGCTCTCCATTTATATGCGCACGTGGCATTCGCCCGACCCGCATCTGAAAGATGTGCCCGGGCAGTGGCGCGTCGAGCCCGGATGGCCACCGCGCGGCGTCACCGACGCAACTTTGTATCTTCACGACGCGCACGTGCTCGCGACCGAGGCACCAAAGCCGGCCACACACCAACTCCGCTATGTACCCTCGGCCGGAGTGGAGGCCGGGTTTTGGTGGGGCGAGTTGCTGACAGACCAGCGCCCTGCCGACGCTTTTAGCCTCGTCTACGACTCCACCCCGCTGCGAGAAGAACTGACGGTACTTGGCAGACCGCACGCACTGTTGCGGGCAAGTTCTACGGCGCCGCTGGCAAACTGGTTCGCGCGGCTCTCGGATGTTGCACCCGACGGCACTGTCACCATGGTGACCGGTGCAGGCCTAAGCGGCGCACAGCGCGAGTCGGCCTCCGATCCAACGGATCTCGAGCCGAACCGCATCTATCCGCTCGACATTGAAATGCACCTGACGACATGGACATTCCCGCGCGGCCATCGCATCCGGCTGGCGATTTCGAATGCTCTGTGGCCGATGATCTGGCCAACGCCTTACGCCATGACCACCACGCTGCAACTCGGAGGCGACGCAGGCTCGCGCCTGGTGCTGCCGCTCGTGCCGCCGTCTGTCTCCGAGCCGCCGAAGTTCTCCGCGCCAGAGCCCATGGAGCACCGCAACGACACGCAGTCGGCGGGCCTGCCTTTCCCCGGCGAATGGAGAACCGAACGCAACCAACTCACCGGCCAAACAAGAATCACCTGGTCGGGCAAAGCGGAAGAAACCTACCCGTGGGGGAAAGAGACCGACCTCGAAGATATTACTTATGAAGTGGAAGACAGCCATCCGGAAACGTGCGTGGTGCATGGCGAGGCGGCGATCATCATGGCGCTGAAGGATCGCACGCTAACGTGGAAGGGGCACCTGACACTTTCGAGCGACGCTAAAAGTTTCTACTACAAATATGTGCGGGAGTTAGAGCGGGACGGGAAGAGGGTGCGGGAGAAGACGTGGGAGGAAACGGTGGGGAGGGATCGGCAGTAGGTGACGGCGTGGTGTTACTATGCTGGTCAGACAGCTTTGGAATTCTCCGCTAAGGATACGCTTGCATGCATAAGCATGCTGCAATTACCGCATTGTTAGTAGCCCTCTATGCAGTTGCATTTGGGCAGGATGCCCCGCAACGAATGCAGCCTCGTATACTGCTCGGCGACAGTTCTCACTGCGACGCCATTATGATTCGGGAAGGTCACATTTCTGCTGACAAGGTGTGCACGAAAAAGACTCATAGCGTCGCCGAGGTGGCGTGGGACGGGCACGTGGCAACCATCACAGCCTCGGATGAACGTGCTTCTCAGGAATGGATCCGCAACCACTCAATCCGCAGCCGCCTCTCGATCAAGAAAGCGAACCTCTATTGGGACGGCAAGAGAGTGGACTTGGGTCGGACTGCTGTCAGTCGAATAGACGCTGCGATACCCTGGCATGGCGGTGTGCTGATCAGTGGGCAAACAGTCCCGCGCAAGAAATTCTTCCAGTCCTGGCCATTCAAAGGTCCGTTCTTCGATGTGCGCGGGATGGAGCCTTGGTGTTTGGTTTTCTTTGATGTCAATACGCTGAAAGGTGAGGATTACTACTTTACCTCGTTCGCCGGCCCATTTTCCCTGCTTGTATTCCCACTGCCAGATTGACCACAGGACTGCCCCAACAGAAGGCACCCGTTAGGGCGGCAGACATTGGGGAAACCGCGGGAAGGGATCACCACTAAGTGTAGGGAATGTGCCTTCTCTTGGACCGTCGAGCCTGGGCCGCACGAGAAGTCTTTAGCAGCTCCCTGCTTCCCTCCGCGATCTCGGCTGCGAGCTTTTCCATTTTCGCCCAGCGGGCCTCCACAGCTTTGCGCGCGGCAGCGCTCCGTTGTTCGGGGGTGCGACTACGCGCGGTGGCCCTCCCACCCCTGCGACCCAGTGCCACAGCAGCAGAATTCTTCGGCGACATAACACATTCTTACCATGCTTTTTTGGGAATTATACGCAGCGGTGGGTAAGATAATGAAAATGCGCAGATTGGAGTTCTTGACACTACGCAGCGGTGCGTATAGAGTCGCGTCATGAACATCGACGAAAGGCTCGAGGCGCTAACGCATAGCGTTGAACTCCTCGCCACTATGCACAAGGATCAGATGAAACGCCAAGACCGCCTCGAAAAGCTTGTGACCGACATTGCTGAAGGGACAGCGCGTTTGCTTCACGTCCTCGAAGTTCACGAGCAGCGCATTTCTGATCTGGAAGAAGGAGCAAAGACGCAGTAGTTAGATCGGGGCTTGCCTTACGTCTGCTGCACACGCCGCCGCCCCGGCCGATTTGTACACCTTCCCCTCCTTCATCACAAACTCGATGTTTTCAAGCGCGCTGATGTCTTTCAGAGGATCGCCGCTGACCGCCACCATATCTGCATACTTGCCTGCCTTGATCGAGCCGATCTCGTTCGAATGCCCCAGCAAATCCGCGGCGTTGGTCGTCGCCGCCTGAATCGCCTGCATCGGCGTCATTCCGTACTTGACCATAAATGCAAACTGCTTGGGGCTGGTGCCGTAGGCGCAGACGCCCAGGTCGGTGCCGAACGACATTTTCACTCCGGCTGCGACCGCTTTGCGGAAATTCTGGCGATGCTTCTCGCCCATTTCGCGGTCGTGCTCGAGAAAGTCCGCCGGGAGATTCCCTTTCTTGCCGTCGGCCTGAATGCACTCTTCGTCGTAGATATCCATGTCGAGATAAGTGCCGTACTGCTTGGCGAGCGAGATACCTTCGTCGTCAATCAGCGTCGCATGCTCGACCGACGCCACGCCTGCGCGAATCGCGTTCTTGATTCCCTGCGCGTTGTGCGCGTGCGCTTCCACGCGCAGCCCGAAATTGCGGGCTTCCTCCACCGCCGCCTGCAGTTCTTCGGGCGTGAACTCGATGGACTGCGGACTGCTGCCGTGGGTGAGAACGGCTCCGGTGGAAAGAACTTTGATATGGTCCACGCCATTGTGCGCCAGCAACCGTACCTTCTGCCGCACTTCCCACGGACTGTTGGCCTCGCCGTAATGCAAGTCCCAGGGCAATTGAATATCCGGGGCCTGCCCGGTCATCGCGCCCGCGCCGCCTGTGATCGTAATGTACGCGCCGGCAACATACATGCGCGGGCCGGCGATATCGCCGCGGTTGATAGCGTCGCGCAGAGCAATGTCGTTCAGCGCGCGGTAGGTGCCCACGTCGCGAACAGTCGTAATGCCGGAAAGCAGCGTCACGCGCGCGTTGCGGACTGACTCAAGCGCGATCGCCGATGCGGTCTTTTTTAGCGAGTTGAAGGGATCGTCGCCCAGTGAATATCCGTCGGCTACATGCGTGTGGCAGTCAATAAGCCCGGGCAGCACGGTCTTGTCGGAGAGATCAATCCACTTGGCGTCGGCGGGAATGTGGAGTTCCTTGCCGACGGCGGCGATCTTGTCGCCGACGATCATGATCTTTTGCTCCGTAAGAACCGTTCCGGAATCGGGATCAATCAGACGTCCGGCCTTGACCACGGTCACCTGGCCAAAGCCCGACACGCACAGGAACAGCAAGCTCAGGAGTACTGCTGTTTTTTTCATGAGTCCCCCGCGAAAGGAAGCTTCGTCGACGATCAAGCTAGTCGGCGGCTAGTGTTTCGTTCGCCAGCCCGCTCTTCAAATCCGCGGCCAGCAACTGATGAAAGAGCTGCTCTCCGGCCTCGCGACGCGCTGAAAGCCGTCCCGCGCCGTACGCTCGTGACTTCAGCCCGCGCTGCACCGCTTCGCAGATCCCCAGATCTTCATCTTGCACCCGGTTTCCCACTGCCACGCTTTGCTCGTTGTAGGCGCGCGCCTTTTCGCTCACGTCGGCGAAGTAAAAATCGAAGACTACGCGGCAGTGGTCGACATCGATCGGAATGACGAGATTGCTGTCGAGGTAGCCTTCGTAGCAATTGAACATGAAATTCGGGTGCAGCCAGAAATACCAGGCGCGGTCGCCTTTGCGGGTGGCGCCGGTGGCGGCATCCTCATCCGAAGTCACCATCGGGCTCGACTGCAGGCAGTACCGGTCTTCGTTTTCGATCGTGTACTGCTTGTAATCGAGAACCGAACTCAGTCCCTTGTGCAGATGCGGCACATGATAGCCGCCGTCCAGATAGTTATCGACAAACACCTTCCAGTTACAGTGGATGTCGTAGCTCTTGGTTGTGAAGTAATGCAGCTTGGCGAGGCCTAGAGGCGTGACGCGTTTGACTATGCCGCCTAGAAAATCGGCGAGCGGGGCGGCGGCCGGATCAAGATTCACGAAGACGAACTGCTCCCAGATTTCGACTTTGACTGGGACGAGGCCGTTGTCTTTGCGGTCGAAGTTCTTCACTCCTTCGAACTCGGGCATGCCTTTGAGCGCGCCGTCGAGGCCGTAGTTCCAGCCGTGATACGGGCAGTGCAGGATGGAGACCTGGCCACAGGGTTCGGTGGCAACTGCGGCGGCGTGATGGCGGCAAACGTTGTAGAAAGCGCGCAGGACTCCGTCATTTCCGCGCACGGCCACGATGGGCTCGCCAGCGATGGTGGCAGTGACGAACTGGCCGGGTTTTTCGACCTGATCGATACGGCCCATCACTTGCCATGTGCGCGAAAAGGTCGTCTGACGCTCCAGTTCAGCGATCCGCTCATCCGTATACCACGGCGCTGGAATGGTGGAGGCTTCCGTCAGCGGAGCTTTTGTGTCGTAGCTCGCGATGATGTCAGCAATCCTTGTCAGAGTCTTCATGCTCTCTTCCCCGAGTTCTGCACTTTTTCCGACCCGATGGCTCGGCGGAGGAGATCAACGAACTGCTCGATGCGAGCTTCTTTCTTCTCCGGTACCGGGCCCGTCTTGCGGAAGAGTCCGGGATCGAGCTCCTCCGTCAGGAGCGCATCCTGAAAACGATCCATAGTCCATTCGAGGATCGAGCCGATCATGTCGACGTCAAGATCCTGCCGCAACTCGCCGCGCCGCACTCCGAACGCGACAAAATCGCGCCAGCCGTAAGGATCTTCGGTGACGAGAAAGCGATTGATCTCGCGGCGCAGAGCCAGATCAGTGCCATAGTTTCCGACGAGGTAAATTCGATACGACGCCCAGTTATCGCGCACCATGTTCTCTGTGCGCTCCAGCCAGTAGCGCAGGATTTCAAAAAATCCTCCCGCCTGCTCATCCGCTGGAGCCTGCATGTAGCGCGGAAACGACTGCACCGCTTTCTTGTAGGCCTCGAAAAACAAACCGTCCTTGCTCTTGAAATGCTGAAAGACCGATCCCTTGGCTATGCCTAACTGGGCGGCAATATCTTCGACGCGCGCGGCGCTATAGCCGCGCTCGGCAAAATGCCGGATGGCGACTTCCACAATTCGTCCGCGCTTGGCTTCGGATCGGGGACGCGGTTTTGCGTCACGCCGAAACTGCGCTGGTTTGGCCAGACTGCTGGTAATTCCCTCCACAACGATCCCCCTCGCTGCTCGATTGACCGCAGGTCAAAGCACGATACAGCCCGGCAAAGCATTTTTCAATGGCTTTTTTACTGCGGTTTCGCTAACTTCGTTGACCCAGGCTGGTACTATTTTGACCTGTGGTCAGCAGTATGTCCACCCCTGCCAACCCGATTCTCGATGTCGTCGTGATTGGAGCCGGACACAACGGCCTGACCGCCGCTGCGTATCTCGCGCGTGCTGGCTACTCCGTTCTCGTTCTCGAGCGCCGCGAAATCGTCGGCGGCTGCTGCGTCACCGAAAAGATCGCGCCCGGCTGTCGCGCCTCCACCACTTCGTACATTGCCAGCATGCTGCGACCAGAGGTGATCCGCGACCTCAAGCTCACCGATCACGGACTGCGGATGATTCCCTGCGATCCGGCCTTACAGGTTCCCTTCCCCGACGGCCAACTTGCTTCCTGGTGGGCGAATCGGGATCGCGTGGTCGAGGAGTTACGCAAGATTTCTCCGCGCGATGCGGCCACTTTTGTGCGAATTGACGATCAGCTGAAAAAGCTGGCTCGCTACCTGCAGCCTTTTTTTCTGGAGCCGCCGCCGGAGCCAGGAACGCAGACCTTCGACGGCTGGAGCGATCTGTTTCGCGCGGGCAAACGCTTTCGCGGAATTTCCTCCGCCGAAATCTCTCAGCTCGTCTCCTTCCTCACCGGCTCGCTCGGCGACTTTCTCGACCGCAACTACGAATCGGAAAAAGTGAAGACGCTTTTTCTCGCGAACAACGTTTACGGCAAGCATGGAGGCCCGTATCAACCGGGCTCCGCCCTCGGTTTGCTTTTTCACCTGCTCAGCGGCGGCGAGCACGAAATGCAAGGCTTCTACGGACACGTGCTGGGAGGCATGGGCACAATCACGCAAGCTATGGCCGCGGCTGCGCGCGGCTTCGGCGCCGAGATTCGCACCAGCGCCGCGGTAAAACAGATCGAATCCCGCGATGGTCGCGTGCGTTCCGTCGTGCTCGAAGACGGCACGGAAATCCGCGCCCGCATTGTACTTTCGAATGCCGACCCCAAGCGCACATTTCTTCGTCTCGTTCCGGAGCGCGACCTCCCTGCCGATTTCGTCCACGCCGTGCGCGGCATCAAGATGGACGGCCCCTGCGCCAAGGTCAACATGGTTCTTTCGGAGGAGCCGCGCTTCACCGGCACTCCCGCCTCCGCCGACGCGCAGCAGCGGTCGCTCTTCACACTCGTGCCATCGCTCGAATTCGCCGAACGCTGCTACGATATTGCGAAGTTCGGCGAGATTCCCGAAAATCTCTGGGTGGATTGCGTGGTTGCTTCTAACGTCGACTCGTCACTTGCCCCCACCGGTCGGCACATCATGACCTGCTTCGTGCAATACGTTCCGTACAAGCTGTGCAACGGAACGTGGGAAGAAAAGCGTGAACTATTGGGCGATCGAGTCGTGAAGAAAATTTCCGAGTACGCTCCGAATGTGCCGAATGCGATCGTTGCCCGGCAAGTCCTCACACCGCTCGATCTCGAGCGCACCTACGGCCTTACCGAAGGCAACATCTTCCACGGCGACCTCAATCTCGAGCAGCTCTTCTTCAATCGTCCCGTGCCCGGATGGTCGCAGTATCGGACGCCAATCGCCGGGCTCTATTTGTGTGGCGCGGGCGCTCATCCCGGCGGCGGCGTCACCGGAGCCCCCGGACACAACGCCGCCTACCAGGCGCTTCGCGATCTCAAGAAGGGGAAGTTCAAGGAGGCAGTAGCATGAGCGCGGGTACATCGCCGAAAGCGGCAGACTTCCTCATCCTCGGTGCCGGCGTGATGGGCGCGTCCACGGCTTTTCATCTGGCGCAGCGCAAGGCCGGCCGCATCATCATCCTCGACAAAGACCACGCCGGCAGCGGCGGCAGCGGACGTTCCTCTGCCCTCGTTCGTATGCATTACGCTTACCCGGTCGAAGTCCAACTCGCGCTCGCCAGCCTGAAAGTGTTTCAGCACTGGAAAGAGATCGTCGGTGAGGAAGGCGTGTTCCGCAATACAGGCTTCGTGCGGCTGGTGCGCCCGGGCGACACGCACTTACTGAAACAGAATGTCGAAATGCAGCGTGCCCTCGGCGTCAACGTTCGGCTCATCGACGGCCGACATCTGCGCGAAATCGAGCCCGACTGGAAAACCGACGATATCGAACTTGCCGCCTACGAGCCCGACTCCGGCTACAGCGACGGCAACGTTGTGGCGAATGACTTTCTGACGCGCGCCCGCGAACTGGGGGCGACTTATCTTCCCAAGACGAGCACGATCGAATTCCTTATTGCGAGCGGCCGCGTTCAAGGCGTGCGCACGAACCAAGGCGAAATCCACGCTCCCGTTGTGATTGCCGCAACGGGGCCGTGGACACGGCCGCTTCTCCAGCGCACAGGCTACGAACCGCCCATCGATACCGAATATCATCAGGTCGCGATTCTCAAGAATGCCCCAGGCATGAAGAGCGGCGGCTGCGCCTGCATCGACTCGTCCACGCTGACCTATTTCCGCTCCGATGGCCCGGACAAAACTCTCGTCGGAGATTTCCTCGGCACACGTCCCGTGGATCCGGATAACTTCCCGCAGCGCGCCGCGGAAACCGACCTCGAAGAAATGATCGAGCGCGCAAGTAAGCGCTTCCCCAAGCTCGAGAACGCGGAAGTCATGCGCGGTACAACTGGCGTCTACGACATGACGCCCGACTCGCGACCGCTGATCGGGCAGGTTCCTGGAGTTGCGGGCTTGTATATCTGCGCCGGCTTTTCCGGCATGGGATTTAAGATTTCGCCCGCAATCGGCGCTGCCATGGCAGAGTTGCTGCTTGACGGCCGTTTCTCCGCCATCGACCTCTCGTCATTCCGGCCAACCAGATTCGCCGAGGGCAAGCCGATCCGCGCGGACTTCGAATACGAGGAAGGATTAGGGTAGATCTACCGTGCCGGCAACCCTCGCGACGACGCGAGACATGTCCTCGCCGGTGAAATAGGAAAGGAAAGCCAGCATGACCGAAACCGCACAGCAATATACGCAGCGCATCCTCGGCCACGTGCAAGGGCAAGACCCTCTCAAGATTCAGGCTGCCACGCCGAAGCGCCTGGCTCGCCTCGTCAAGGGCATTTCCGCGGCGAAGCTGCGCAAGCGCCCCGCGCCCGACAAATGGTCCGTAACCGAAATTCTCGCGCATCTTGCCGATGTCGAGATCGTCATCGGCTGGCGGATGCGTTCCATCCTCGGCGCGCCCGGAACCGACGTGCAGGCTTACGATCAAAATGCCTGGGTCGTCGCGTTGCATTACGACAAGCGCGACCCGCGCGCGGCGCTCGCCGAGCAGCGCATCTTGCGCGAAGCCAATCTCGCCATGCTGAAACTCCTGACGCCCGAACAATGGAAACTTTTCGGTCAGCACTCGGAGCGCGGACAGGAGAGCATCGAGCACATCGTCCGCATGGTGGCAGGCCACGACCTCAACCATATTCAGCAAATCGAACGCATTCTCATGCCGAACAAGAAGAAGTAGCCCAAGGAGACCTCATGCCCAAGCGCGGCATTCTCGAACGTCTAAAATCCGGCCCCGTCCTCGGCGACGGCGGCTACCTGCTCGAACTCGAAAAACGGGGTTGGGTGCGTCCTGGCCCGTTCACGCCGGAAGTAGCCATCGTCTATCCCGACGCACTTCGCGAGATGCACGTCGAAATGCGCGAAGCGGGCGCCGAGGTTTTGCAGGCGCTCACTTTCTATGCCAGCCGAGACAAACTTGCGACCGTCGGACTCGAAGATCGCGTCGAAGACATCAACCGCTCCGCCGTCCGCGTGGCACGAGAAGTCGCGGGAGACCAGTGCCTGGTCGCGGGCAATCTGAGCCTCACCTGGATGTACGAGCCGAACAGTCCCTCCGCCGCAGATCGCGTGCGCCAGACCTTCGACGAGCAACTGCGCGTCCAATGCGAAGAGGGGGTGGACTTCATCATCGGCGAAACTTTCTCCTGGCTCGGCGAAGCGCTGCTCTGCGTCGAGCGCGCGAAGAAGACCGGCCTGCCCGTAATGGTCACCATCTGCTTCGAGAACAAAGACGAAACCGCCGAGGGCAAAGATGCCGCCGACGCGGCCAAAACATTGCTCGATGCAGGGGCCGACATCGTCGGTATGAACTGCCTGCGCCCGCCGCAACACATCCTTGGCCCGATGGAGGAAATGCGCAAAGCCGTCAGCGGATATCTCGCCTGCCAGCCGGTTGCCTATAACACGCCGAAAGACAAGCCCGACTTCACCAGCCTGCCCGAGTTCCCCTACGCCCTCGATCCATTGCAACTCACGCGAAAGCAGATGGGCGACTACGCCCGCCAAGCCAAAGAAATCGGCATCAACTACATCGGCTCCTGCTGCGGCTCGGTTGCTATGCATGTGAGAGAAATGGCGCGCGTATTGGGCAAGCTGCCGGAGGAATCGCGCATCTGGAAGAAGGGCGGCGGGAAACCCATGTCCGCCTACGAGTACTACGACCACGACCAGATCAGCGTGAAGTAGTCAGCGGCGGGCGCTTTCTCCCGATCGCTCGCAATGCGATCCAAGAACCTTGTCGTGCTTACCGTTTTTTCTTTGCAAGCCACCTTACGTGAGGGCGATCGAAGCTCCAGCTCTGTATACTAACGGCATGCTCGTGGGGACTCCAGATTTCTCGGTGGGAGACAGTCATGTTTCGTCGCCGGCTGACTCGTCTGCTGCTGATCCTGTCCATCCTGGGACCGGGATTCATCACTGCCAACGTCGATAACGACGCCGGCGGCATCTACACCTACGCCGCTGCGGGCGCTCATTACGGATACTCGCTCCTTTGGACCATGATCCCGGTCGCCGTCTGCCTGGCCTTCGCTCAGGAAATTTCCGCGCGCATGGGCGTCGCCACCGGTAAAGGACTCAGCGAGCTCGTCCGCGAGCAGTACGGCGTGCGCATTGCCTTCTTCCTGATGTGCGGCCTGATCCTCTGCAACGTCGGGGATGTTGTCTCCGAATTCGCCGGCGTCGCCAGCAGCATGGACCTGTTCGGCGTCAGCAAATACATTTCCGTCCCCATCGCCGCCGTTCTTGTCTGGCTGCTGGTCGTTCTCGGCGACTACAAGCGCCTGGAGAAAATCTTCGTCTGCCTCTCGTTCCTTTATATCGCCTACATCATCACGGCAGTCGTCGCACACCCCAACTGGTCGCAGGCCATGAAGGACACACTCAAGCCTCCGACCATGCCGCAACTTCGCGACTCCAGTTATTTGTACTTGGCGGTGGGAATCATCGGCGCGACGATCGCCCCATGGCAGCAGTTTTATCTGCAGGCCTCGATTGTCGACAAGGGCACACCGATCACCGATCTCAAGTACAGCCGCATCGACGCCATCGTGGGCTCAGTCTTTTCAGTGATCGTAGCAGGCTTCATCGTCATCGCCTGCGCGGCAACGCTGTTCTCGCACGGGCTGTTCGAGATTCACGACGCAGCCGACGCCGCTGCTTCGCTTCGCCCCCTTGGAGGCGAATACGCCTACCTGCTCTTTGCTATCGGCCTGCTCAACGCGTCGCTGTTTGCCGCGTCGATTCTGCCACTTTCGACAGCCTACACGGTATGTGAGGCCTTGGGCTTCGAGTCGGGCCTCAACAAGAAGTTCCGCGAAGCCCCCATATTCTACTGGCTCTACACCGGGCTGATTATCGCCGGAGCCGCGATCATCATGATCCCCGGGGCGCCGCTGGTTACGCTCGCCGTGCTCTCCCAGGTGCTGAACGGAATCCTGCTGCCATTCGTGCTTGTCTTCATGCTCCTGTTAGTAAATAAGCGGGAGTTGATGGGCCGCCTGATCAACGCGCGGACCTACAATGTCATCGCCTGGGCACTGACAGCAGCCATCATCGTACTCACCGTGCTGATGCTGGTAAGCCAGATGCGAAGCTAGAGCCGTCCTCGGTTG
>Ga0335069_10003696_pt1 | contig 22977 bp, 18 predicted proteins | sample Lox_Sample_11_FD_206714 | JGI IMG/M metagenome (GOLD analysis project Ga0335069, IMG submission 206714) | Soil microbial communities from Loxahatchee National Wildlife Refuge, Florida, United States - Lox_Sample_1.1 | ecosystem: Environmental > Terrestrial > Soil > Wetlands | place: USA... | reverse complement strand
GGGGCAGAACCCCGCACGATTCCCGTGCTCAGTTCTTTGCCCAAACCCTTACTTCAAACACGGCCCCTTGTGTCTAGTTTGAAAGGGCGCACTACACGTTGCTTGTCTTAGAACGCCTGCCTTTCACGCAGGAGGCCGCGGGTTCGAGTCCCGTCGCCTCCGCCAAATTAGGTTTGCTTGTGTAGAACGGAGTCGTCTCAGAGTGCCTTGTGCGCGATCAGTCCGAAGCCCTTGGAAGTCGCTGACTTCTGCAAAGCATGCAATTTGATTTGAGCCTGCGAGACATGCTTCGTCTTGTTTGCAAGTTGCGCTAACGCAAGTTCGTCCGCAAATTCGAGACCGACAAACCCGTAACGGTGTGCATCGCCCGCTACCCGCTGAAATAGCGGGCGTGACGCATCTGGACGGTCTGAGGCCAGCAAGACTCGGCCTGAGGCTAATTCTAACTGTAAACGAAGAAAGCGGTTCTGGCTCTTGTTCCCGAGCCCTTGAACCGCTTCCATTTCCTTTTGCGCTTCGGCTTGTTTACCCTGTGCGAGTAGCGCATCGATCAGTACAATGCCTGCACTGAGTTCATCGTCCGCTTGTTGCTCCCTCTGAAACTGTTCTTTGCACTCACGGACCGAAGTTTCCGCATCCGACGCGTGGCCTTCTTCAATGGCAAGTTTCGCCAAAGACACGTGGCTCTCCGCTGCAGCCTGCTTTTCTCCGGCTTGGTTTCTAAGCGCCAGAGCTTCTTCATATCGCTTGCGGGCCAACGTAAGATCACCGCGATCCAAAGCAACATCCCCCATCCCGCTTAACACATAGGCAGTAGCATTCTTATCTTCGATCTTCCGCGCAATAACTTCCGCCTCCTGGTACGCATTGTCGGCTTTGTCGAGTTCGCCATTTTGCCTCCAGATATCCCCCAAGGCGTCAAGATTAAGGACAACGCCTTCCTTGTCATCCACAGCTTGATACTCGGGAATAGACTCTTCCAGAAGCTTCTTCGCTTCCATCAGTTCGCCTTGAGAAAAGCGAGTGTCGGCGAAGTTACTGAGTGCGGTGGCAACGCCATCTCTATTACCAATCTGGCGAAACTTCTTCACTGCCTCCTGGAACATTTCTGCAGATTTTGTGAGATCGCCCCGGTAATAATAGAGCGCGGCGAGATCGGTGCGCATCATGGCTTCGCCGTTGGGATCCTTAGCAGCAATACTCGCTTCAAGGGCACTCTTGCAGTCACTGAACGCCTCTGCGGATGCACCTATGGACGGCCCTTGCTGGCAAAGAAAACCGTACGTACGGCTGACAATCACCGGTGATCCTTGTGCGGTTGCCTTTTCGATGGCCAGTTTCGCGGCGGCACGAGATTTGGTCAAATCTGTATGCATCCATGCGGAAGCCTCCGTCATATCAATTCGCGCGTCATCGCCGAGCGGCGGTGGGAGCTGCCGCAGAACCGCTAACGTCTTCAATGAGTCTGCGGGACTGAGATGCATTTGCGCGGAGGCAAATAAAAGACCATAGTCCAGATTGTCCGGGAAAAGGTGAAACAGAGAGCGATAGGTCTCAACGGCTTTGGGCCACTCTTCGACAGTCCTTTGATATTGACCCTCGACCAGAAGCTGCTGTTCTTGTGAAAGATGATTCGAGAGTTCGAGCGCCCGTCGAGCCTCCACGCGCGCTTTGGCGTCATAGCCCGTATGCCACCACACGTCCGATAGGGCAGCATGGGAGAGCGGGAACTCAGGATCCGCTGCTATTGCCTTATCCAGTAAATCGCGCGCCGCAAAGTAGTCGAATGCCCATAATCTAGCTCGACCTTCGGCGTAGAGCCGCGCTGCCTTCTCATTAGACGGAAGGGCTGCCCTTGTGGCAATTGCGGTACTCTCAGAAGGTGCTGCCACGCCGAGACTTCGCCGCAGCCTACCCCCCAAATCCGATACCAAGTTGAAGAGGTCGTTCTCGTCACCTGAGACCGATTCCTCAGCAATCGTTTCTCCACCGGCAGTGTCTTGAAGGCGGACGTCAAGTCGAATCCTGCGCTTGGGGTCACCCGGAATCATCGTATATGCGCCCACAACGACCACGTCGGCACCCGGGTCGGTTCGCAAATTCTGCAGGGTAGATTTGCCAAGCGAATCTTCGTCGCGGAGTGGGAATTTACTTTTTGCTCGTGCAACATCTTCGCCGGGGACCATGCGGAGTTCGCCGCCTGCGCCAAGTTCTGTATTCAACATTTCGCAGACGGCGGAGGAGAGCCAATTGTCCTCTGGCCGGCCGGGCAAATTTCGGAAGCCAAGTACTGCGACCGAACGTCGTACGTGTATTCGAGCGATCGAGGTAGCGGCCTGGGCTGTGGCACGCTGAGATCCCCGCTTCAGGCGGAGGAAATAGAACACTGTGCCAACCAAAAACACTACAAGCGTGGCGATGATCAACCCGTGCTTTGTTGCATACAGGCTGGGGTGGGACACGGACACAGTTGGCGCCGCAGGAATTGAAGAGGTGGAAGCAGCAACGGTCTCAACCTTAACGGGCGCGATGAACCGGTAGCCGCGCCGAGGAATCGTCTCGATAAATCTGGGATTAGCGGCATCGTCCCCGAGAGCTTCTCGAACCTTCAGCACCGCCACTCCCAAGCTCTTGTCGAATTCGACAAAAGTATTTTGTGGCCAAAGTCGATTTCGAATCTCTTCCCGCGAAACAAGCTGTCCGGCGCGTTCCGCCAGTAGAAGCAATAGCTGGAAAGGCTGTTCTTGCACGCGCACGCGTACCGAATCGCGCGTCAGTGTGCCATCGCCCGGGTCAAGCACGTAAAGTCCGAAACGGTAACTTATTTCCGGTGCGGGTGCATTGTCTGTAGCGGAGGCCCTCATACGCCAGGCGAGGTTTTGAGCGTCGAGTTTAGCACAAAAACGGGCTAGAACGAGTTAATCAACGCTCGTAAAGCAACAGAAAATAGAGGTTTAACAGTTAAAGCCGAATTTGCCTTCAGTTGGTTTGCCAATTCCTCTCCTTGCAAGCAAAGTTCCCGTCGTTGCGCCACCAAATTCAATCCTGGGAGGGACATGTGAGCGCTTGCCAATCTTGCGGCACATCGTTAGCCGCCGACACTCGCTTCTGCCAGTCCTGTGGATCGCCGGCAAATCTCAGGGCCGATGTCTCTGCGCCGGCAGTCGGGAACTCAGCTGGCGTGGCTGTAATGCCACCACCCGCCGAAACGGTATCGAAAACTATGGATACGAACGTTGTTGGGGCGCTCACCTACGTTGCAGGGTTCATCACCGGGATTTTGTTTCTTGTCCTGGATCCTTACAAGTCGAACTCTTTCGTTCGTTTTCACGCATTCCAGTCTATTTTCTTCAATGTCGGTTGGGTCGCCTTTTGGATTGTCTGGATGATCCTTTCGGCTGTTCTGACACCATTGACGGCTGGAATCTTTGGCTTAAATGCCCTGCCGCTGATGCTGATTTTCGTTCTAGCAGGCTTCGGAATCTGGATCTTCCTCATGTATCAGGCTTACCAGCAAAAACTTTTCAAGTTGCCGATCGTTGGCAAATTCGCCGCGGAACACGCGGGCGTAAGGCTGTGATGTCCACTCCCTGGTCTGCGCCGCTGCGTTCTACGCCTTCGGTTTGGAAATAGTCACCGGGAGACGAATACGGAGAAAGAAGCTATGAAAATAGTCCGATGCCTGGTGGTCGTCGCGCTGGCGATATCGCCTGCAATTTCGTTGATCTACGCCCAGGACCTGCTACGGACGCAGCCGCCTCTGTGGGCCGGCAAGCCCGACATTGCCGCGTTCGAGAAAATAGAAAGTGAGCGCCTCGCCGTAGCTCAACGTTCTATCGACGCCATCGTTGCCGTAAAGGGTGCGCGAACGATCGAGAACACGTTAGCCCCTTACGATGAGGCAACCAGGCTGATCGACACCGCACAATATTTCGCTGATGTCATGCAGAATGTTCATCCGGACGCTGCCTATCGGGACCACGCCACCGCGATGGTTACCAAGGCTGGGGCGCTGGCAACTTCCTTGTCCCTGAACCGCGAGGTCTACCAGGCACTGTCGAGCCTGGATCTGTCCAAAACAGACGTCGCTACCCATTACTACGTCCAGCGGCAGTTGCTAAAGTCTCGGCTAGTCGGCGTGAACAAAGACGACGCCACCCGCGCCCGGCTGAAAACCCTCAACGATCAATTGACCGAAGACCAGTCTATGTTTGACCGCAATATCGCCGACGGTCAACGCACCGTCGAGGTTGCGAACGCTTCCGAGTTGGACGGACTGCCGCAAGATTACATTGACAATCACAAGCCAGGGACCGACGGCAAGATTCAGATTACAACCCGATATCCAGACCTCTGGCCCGTGTTGACGTTTGCCAAAAGCGACCAGCTTCGGCGTCAGATGATGCTTGCCTTCCTAAACATGGCCTATCCAAAAAATAAAGAAGTTCTTCAGAGGATGATGCAAACGCGCTATGAGATCGCGACGCTCATGGGGTACTCGAACTGGGCCGACTACAGCGTCGCCGACAAGATGATCCGGGAAGGGCGCAGTATTGCAGACTTTATCGAGCGATTAGACACCGCGACCCGACCCGCAGCGCAGCGCGAGTATGCAATGTTGCTCGCCGAGAAGCAGAAGTTGCATCCGGGGGCGAAGGAAGTTACAGACTACGACGGACGTTACTACCAGGAGTTGGTCCGGCGAGCGCAGTACGACTTCGATTCTCAATCGGTGCGGCCTTACTTTCCGTATCAGCAAGTTAAGCAGGGCATCCTCGACACCGCCGCTAGGTTCTTCCATGTGAGTTTCCAGCAAGAGGAGAATGTTGCTGCATGGGATCCTTCGGTCGAAACCTGGGATGTGATCGATAACGGGAAAGCAATTGGCCGCTTCTACCTGGACATGCATCCGCGGGAAGGCAAATACAGCCACGCGCAAATGGCGACGGTGCTCGACGGCATTCGCGGTAAGCAGTTGCCAGAGGCAATTCTGATCTGCAACTTCCCTGGGCCCAGGGCCACGGATCCGGGCCTCATGGAATACGACGATGTGACGACCTTTTTCCATGAGTTCGGTCACTTGATGCACCACATCCTTGGCGGACAACAGGAGTGGGCGGGAATCAGCGGTATCAGCATGGAGAGAGATTTCGTTGAAGCGCCGTCACAGATGCTGGAGGAATTGATCCGCAGTCCTCAGGTGCTCGCCTCGTTCGCACGTCATTACAAGACAGGCGAGTCCATACCAGCCGATCTCGTGACTCGCATGAACCGGGCCTCGGCCTATGGCCGCGCCGGCGACGTGCAACTGCAGAACGCGTTTTCGGCGATGTCCTATGACATTTACAAAGCCAAGCCCGATGCCGTCAACCCGGATACAGTCTGCGAAGACGATGTCCGCAGTCACACACTAGTCCCGCTATCTCCGGGAACGCACTTCTACGCCTCCTTCGGGCATCTCGGGAGCTATTCCTCCTCCTACTACACCTACATGTGGGACAAGGTGATTGCGGAGGATTTCTTCGCGCAGTTCGATTCCACGAATCCTCTGGTCGGAAACGCGCCCATGCGTTACCGCCGCTTTGTCTTGGAGCCCGGCGGCTCCATGTCTGCCAACGACTTGGTTAAGAACTTTCTGGGGAGACCACAAAGCATGGATGCATTCCAGCGCTGGATGAATGAAGAGTTTCAACCTGCTGCGACGACGAGGACAGAGAAAACACACAAAGGTCAATAGCAGCGGCGCTATGAGTCCTATATCTCTAGTCGCCTCAGGAGAGAACAAATGATCAGAAGCGTTGCAATCGCGCTGTTAGGGATGGCGGTGGGCGTTCCTGTTCAAGCGGCCCGAGGAAATGACACTCCTTCCACTGGAAACATTCGCACCTACTACATTGCGGCTGACGAAGTGGACTGGGACTACGCACCCGGCGGCGTCAACAAGATGATGGGTATGAAATTCGAAGGCTATTCGAAAGTCTTCGTTGAAAAAGGCCCTCATCGCATCGGCACGGTGTATCGCAAAGCCATTTACCGGGAGTACACAGATGAGACTTTCCGCCAGTTGAGGCCGCGACCTTCCGAGTGGGAGACCGCTGGAATCCTCGGTCCGATCCTCCGCGCCGAAGTCGGCGATACGATCAAGATCATCTTCAAAAACAATGCCACACGTCCCTACAGCATGCATCCGCACGGAGTCTTCTATGACAAGGACTCCGAAGGCGCGCCCTACGACGACGGGACTTCGGGAGCCGACAAGGAAGACGACGCAGTGCCTCCTGGCAAGACTCACACCTACACATGGAAAGTTCCCGAGCGCGCCGGGCCAGGACCGAATGATCCCAGCTCGATCGTCTGGCTCTATCACTCGCACACAAATGAACTGAAAGATGTAGAGAGCGGACTGGTTGGCGCAATAACTATCACCCGCCGCGGCATGGCCGACGAGAGCGGCAAACCCAAAGATGTAGATCGCGAATTCGTCTGCCTGTTCCAGCTGTTTGACGAGAACGTGAGCTGGTATCTCGATCACAACATCCAGACTTTCACCGGCGATCCCAAAGGAGTGAGCAAGCTCGAGTTTGCTCCGGTCGACGATCAGGGCAATTTCTCGGGCCTGGGTTCAGGATTCACCATTGCCAATGCCAAGTTCGCGATCAACGGCTACATCTACGGAACCGGCCCGATGATGATCATGAAAAAGGGCCAGCGTGTTCGCTGGTACTTAGTTGCGCTTGGTGAACAGTTCAGCGTTCACACTCCCCACTGGCACGGCAATGTCGTCTTGCATGACGGCAAGCGCACCGATGTCGTCCCACTCATGCAGGCCCAAATGGAAACCGTGGACATGGTTCCCGACAATCCCGGCATCTGGATGCTCCATTGCCACATCGACGACCACATGGATGCTGGAATGGCAACCCTGTACAAGGTTGAACCGTAACTGAGAAGCACGATGAACTTCGACGCGGTGGAGTGACCATGAGCCAACATCTTGTCGTGAAACAGAGTTCGGTTGCTGACGTGCGGCTTCTCGACGAGGTCAGTTGGCCGATTCCTCCGAGCCACAAACCCGTCGCGCGGCTGACGATGGTGCTGACGTGGCCGCAACCGCACAGAGCAACGAGTCGACGCGGCGCGAGAAGCGATGCCATCACATTCTTCTCACTCGCCACGATTGGGTTCCTCTTCGCGTTTGCCATCGTGCTGCTCGGGACGAGCTACTTGTCCGGCCTTTTGCTCCAAAGAATCCAGAATTTGCAGCGTTACAACCAACCGCAAGCTCAGTACTCCGATCTTGGAAAGTGGCAGGGGCATAGATAGCCGGAAATTCATGTGGAGTTCGGTAGATAAGGAATGATGCAGATCTTTCGCAAAATTGTCGGATGGCTCCTGCGGGCTTTGCTGCTCGTCATTGCACTTGTCTTGCTGACGTGGGTTGCGGTCTTGGTTCCCCGTTCCTACTACCGAAGACAAGCTGCGAAGCCGCCCTCTGCCTTCATCGTCGAGAATGCTCCGGTCATCGCCCTGGTTCACGCGCGCGTGATTGATGGGACCGGTTCTCCTGCACTTGTCGATCAAACCATAGTGATCAGCTCGGGAAAGATCGTTGCCTTCGGCACTTCCTCTGCGACTGCAGTTCCTCGCGAGGCACGTGTCATCGACTCATCCGGCAAGACAGTTATCCCCGGCCTCGTGATGATGCACGAGCATCTCTTTACCACATCGTCTTCAATAACTGCGGCAATCCACAACCGGCCAGAGCTCTTGCAGGAGTCGCTGGCGTTCCCGTTGATGTACTTGGCTGGTGGCGTTACAACGATGCGGACGGCAGGCAGTATTGATCCAGAGTCCGATCTCGCTTTGAAACATGACGTCGATACGGGACGACGACCAGGTCCGGACATGTTTCTTACGGCTCCTTATTTGGACGGCAAGCCCTCGCCGGAGAGCGCGCCTTACTCCTATCCACAAATGCAGCAACTTGCCGACGCCTCGGATGCTGCTCACTCAGTGGACTTTTGGTCGAGCCGGGGCATGACCTCTTTCAAGGCCTATACGGACATCACACCTGGCGAGCTTTCGGCGGCCATCAATCGTGCACATTCCCACGGGCTTATAATCACCGGCCATCTCTGTTCTGTCGGGTTCACTGAAGCTGCCGAGCTTGGCATTGACAACCTCGAACACGGGATTCTGGTGGATGAAGAGTTTTATCCCGGCAAGCAGGCCGGCGTTTGTCCGGACTTCATGAAGGCGCTGGAATATTTCGACTCTCAGCTGCAGATCGACGGCCCTCAAGTTCAAGTAATGATGCGACACCTGATTAAACATCATGTCGCTATCACATCCACACTAGCGGTTGACGCAGATTTTAGCGGTGCAATGCAGCCTTTGGAGCTAATGAACAATCGTGAGATACGAGCGCTTGGATGGCGGAGCGAGTTGATGTATCGAATGATACGGCGACAACTAGAGAAGCACCCGCTGCCCCAGTTGCTTACAAAGGAAATGCAGTTTGAGCGCGAGTTTGCCAGCGCCGGAGGAACTTTGCTGGCGGGTAGTGATCCGACTGGAGATGGCGGGACGCTTGCGGGGTACGGCGACCAGCGTGAGATCGAGTTGCTGGTCCAGGCAGGTTTCACGCCCGAGCAAGCCATTCATATTGCGACCGCAAATGGAGCAGAGTTTCTCGGCCAAGAGTCGCGAATCGGGACCATCGCGGTGGGCAAACAGGCAGACCTGGTTGTAATACGTGGCGATCCATCGCAGCAAATTTCCGATATTCGCAATGTCGAACTGGTTTTTCGGAGAGGCGTCGGCTACAGCTCCGCAAAGTTGTTCGGCGCAGTCCGAGGTCTCGTAGGCGTGGAGTAGCCAGAATGTTCCGGAAGTTCATTTTTAAAAGGAGACTTTCGATGAACGCGATGCTGAGAATCAGCGTGATCCTAGCTGGCCTCACAACGGTTTGGACTGCGAGCGCAGTTTGCAGCCGAGGCGAAGCTCGCACTTACTTGTCGCCAGATTCCGGACATGCCAGCCCAACTTCCGTACCGCATCGAGGGGCAGTGTCTGATGTGATTACCCTGCGTGATACTTTTGTAGGCCAGATCGAGTCGTTGGGCTATAAACGCAGCCTGGCGCCACCGCAAATCGTATTCGACAATCCGCCCGAGTTCGGAAGCTATGACGCTCAGGAGAACGTTCTTCATGTTGCGGATTGGGAAGGCCTTCGCCCCGAACAAAGAACGATCTTTGAACAGGTAGCCTCGTCATCAAACGGAAAGATGAGTGCCGAGGCCGTGTTTCAGAGAGCTCTCCAGTGGATTGCAACCCACGAACTCGGCCATTGGTGGCAAGCGTGTCAGCACAAGCTCGGCGAAAGCCATTTCGCAACGGAGCGGGGCGCAAATCGTATTGCCGCAGCATATTGGAGAATGCGCGACGTATCCCTCGTGGAATGGATTGGGCAAACAGCAGGTGGCTGGATCAAGATGTTTCCGAACCCAGTGCCGCAAGGGCAAGATGTGGCGGGTTACTTTGATGCTAATTATGAGAAACTCCAACCACCCGCGCACTTTTGGTACCAGAATCAAATGATTCTGGATGTCTTAAAAGAACAACCCCCGCCCTCATTTCGCGCAGTACTGCAACAACCGACTTTCCCTTGATGTTCGTTCCTCGATGCAAGGAGCGTCCCATCACGGCACATGTTCGAGATTGGCGATGTCGAGCTGGTTTTTCGGAGAGGCGTCGCCACAGCTCCGCAAAGTTGTTCGGCGCAGTCCGAAGTCTTGTGGGTGTGGAACCAAAAGCACGCTGGCAGCACGAAGACAGAATCAGTTTCGATTTAGGAGAACTTCATGTTTCGCAATTACGTCTTCACGCTTTCTGTTCTTTCATTACTCGTGATGGGGGAGGCCGTGACAGCACGCGCAGATGATTCCTGCCAGCCGGTCTTTGACGCATTGATGAAAGTGGCAACGACTCCGAGCCACAGTTACACGACCCACACCGCGAACGGCGGCAAGCCAGCGGAAGCCGAAACTATCTACGCGAACGGGCAGAAGTACATCCAGGTGCACGGGAAATGGATGCGAATTCCCGTGACCTCGCAAGACGTCGTGGAGCAGGAGAAGGAAAAAGAGGCGAAAGGCAAATCAACATGTCAGGTCGTTCGACGCGAATCGCTGAATGGCGAAGCTGCCACGCTCTACTCCGTGCATCGGGAATATGGCGAGGTCCAAGAAGACGGACAGATGTGGGTGTCCGCAAGCACCGGTCTACTTCTACGCGTCGAAGAGGACGTGGATAACCGAGGCAACCAGAAAAAGGAGCACCAATCAACGCACTTTGAGTACGGCAACGTCCGTCCACCGATGTAGCGGCCCGCACCAGCATACAAAAAGAAAGAACCGCAGCGAGGAAGCAATGACGGCAACAAAAGCAAGAGCGCTTTACGGAACCCCGGCTACAGCCCGGCAACCCGAGCACCCCTTTTTCGTTTGGCTGGCGGTATTGATTGCAATTCTCGTGTTTGTTGGTTTCTCGCGCACCTACTACCTGCAATTACTGTTTAAGACACCCAAGCTTTCAATATTCCTGCACGTGCATGGGGCGGTGATGACGGGCTGGATCGTTCTGTTCGCGGTGCAAACGTTCCTGGTTGCTTCCAGTCGCATACGCATCCACAGGGCCCTGGGCATATTCGGAGCGGGCTATGCTCTTCTTGTCGTAGTGATGGGCTGCGCAGCAAACGTGCTCGCAGCTCGGCGCGAAGTGCGGGCACATTCGGAGTTTGTTTCCAGCATCCTGACTGTTCTTGCGCTTGAATTCACGCAGATGCTTCTGTTCGCATCGCTGGTTACGTTTGGCGTCTGGCTGAGAAATCGGGCCGGCTACCATAAACGCTTGATGCTATTGGCCACCTTCTGCATACTTCCGAATCCCATCGTCCGGCTATTCGTTTGGGCGGGATTTGGAAGCAACCTCGTGATCCTGACCACATGGGCCTCATTGGTGACCGCAGTCGTATTGCTTGATTCGATCAGGAGGCGGAGTTTGCATCCGGCGTTCGGGTTCGGGGCCACGATCACCGTTGCGTTTCTATATCTCGCTTACTTCGGCAGTCTTACACCGCTCTGGCAACGTTTTGCCGCGAACGCGGTCGGCTAGACGTGTGGGGTATTGGCGATCGAACTCATGAATCAAGAAGAACGTCACGTTGCCAAGCGCTTGTTCACGACCGGGAGACAAAATGAAAAACGTTTCTTTGATTTCGCTCAGTGTTTTGAATTGCGCAATGCTTATCGTGAGCGCGAGCGCGCAGTCATTAACCTCTGCCCCGCGGCCCTCGCCGGAAATTGAAAGTCTGACCAAAGCCCTGACAGGGGAGTGGTCTCTCAGTGTGAAAGTTGAGCCCAGCGCGTCTGCGCCGAACGGTCTGGTCAACACTGGGGAAGAAACATGGCGACCGGGGCCGGGAGGGTTCACATTGCTAGAAGAAGAGCACCTGCGCATGCCTGACGGGAACCTCTTTCTTCTTGGAATCGTATGGTGGAACACCGCAACCAAAAATCTCCATGGAATGGAATGCCAAAACTTGCTGCCTTACACATGCGATGTAAAGGGCGCGCAGAATGACATCACCATGAACTGGGATGGCAAAGAATTCGTCATTGATGAAATTGAAACGTCGAAAAGTGGCAAGAAATCTGTTTGGCACGAGGTCTGGTCCGATATCACTCCCAATTCATTCACCCAGACGGGGGAATATGGCGACCCGGGCGGACCAAGGAAGCGCTTATTCACGATTCACGCGACGAGAGTTACGAGTAACCAGCTCACGAACAATCAATCGCGGTCCAACGACGGTGAACCGGCTCCGGAAATGCAGAGCCTTGAAAAGGCACTGAGCGGCAACTGGTCCACAACGTATGAATTTGCGCCTGGCGGCATTTCCCTGACCGGAGGCACAGGCACAGGTGAAGAGGACTGGCGAACCGGCCCGGGCGGATACGTTTTGATGGAAGAGGAACACGTGCACACTCCTTCTGAGGAAATGTTCCTTATCGCATTTCATTGGTGGGACAAGACCACCAACAGCTTGCGCGGGATGCTTTGCAACAATTCCGGTCCGGCCGCTTGCGATTTCAACACCTACGCAAATAGTTCTCTCAAGTGGGATGGAAAACAGCTAAAAATCGACCTGGACTTCCCGCAAGGCGGCAAGAAAATGATTTGGCACGAAGTCTGGTCAGGCATTACCGCGAGTTCCTTCACGCAAACCGGCGATATGGGCGAGGTGGGTGGTTCGCTGAAGCGAGTCGCCACAATTCGCGGGACCAACGACGCGCCAAATGCCAACCGATCACCGGGAAGTAGAACCGGCGACGTGATCGCCGAAACCATCAAGGCGGCCGTCGCTCAAGTTGTCGCCGGGATCAACGCTCACGATCCAATCAAAACAACTGCGTATGACGCGCCGGACATTATCTCCATGGAATGTGGTAGCCCTTCGACTGTTGGGATCGAAGCCGACAGAGAGGGCTTCAGGCTGGGCTTTCAGCATGACCCGCTTTGGAAGGTGACTCTCATCGACGAGGTGGTAGATGTTGCAGGTGGGGGAGACTTGGCTATCTACCGTGGCACCTATAACGAAGACAACGGTTCCGATGGTGTGTTGATGACCCATAAAACAAACTTCATCGCGGAATTCAAGCGTCAGAGCGATGGCTCTTGGAAGATCGTATGGTACAGCGTTTCCAATATGGAACGATCGCATCCGAAATGATCGCCGGATGTGGATGATGATCTTCGACGAGCGAACGCCATGGGGATCGCAATACCTGCATCCTGACTGTGACTGCGCTCGTATTCAGAGTGGGGAGGCCACCGGTAAATCTCAAACTCGCCGGGAGGTATATGAAGGGACATCCATGAACCGCAGAGACTTACTCGCAGCTAGCGCAGGATTGACGCTCACCGGATTTCCTTTCCGGCTTGCTTTTTCGCCGCAAGCTTCGGAGGAAAGGAATCACGCCTCGGACCGAGAGTCGAACCGACATCCGGTGCTTGTCCGCTCTGGTTTTACGCGTAAACCCAACGGCACCGATGAGCGCGCGCCTTCGCCGTCAGGCATGTTCGACACTGAGGTTGTCCGCTCCTCCGACTCTGAGGGACGCCTTGCAGTATTTGTCATCCGCCAGGAAAACATCGCCCCTATCGGGGCGCCCCGCTTCACGTGCATCACGAACAGGATGAATGGATCTATGTCATGACGGGTGAGTTCGTCGCCGAAGTTGCCGGCGAGCGCATGCGTCTGAGGGCTGGCGATTCGCTCCTGATGCCAATGAAAGTCCCCCACCGCTGGAGTGTAGCGCAGGATTCTCGTTCCGGCGCGATTCATCTCTATACACCTGCCGGCCTAATGGAAATGGATTGGTCGCCCGTTGCACAGGACGAAAACCCCAAGAACCAGGAAGCGCGCAAAGCAGAGTTCGAAAAGCATGGACTAACGCTCCTGGGAGCGCAGCTCAGCAAAGAAGAGATCGATCAAGTCCTCTAATGATGGAGGCAACCTTGCGATTCGGATGTACTCGCGCTCGACTGATCGAAGCCAAAAGGAGGCTAGAACCCGTGAACTACAAACTGACAATCGCGGTGACGGTAACCACATTTTTCGTTGTTGTGACAGTGCTCGGTGCATCATCTGAAACTCCACAGAAGAGTATTGGACCAGGTTACGACACCGAGATGAGCCGCATGATACCGATGCGGGATGGAGTCGAGCTAGAGGCCTGGATCTTCAAACCTTCCCACCTCACGGCCAAAGCACCGACCGTGCTGGAGTTGACGCAGTATGACATCGACGGTGGGCGACATAGAGACTTCGAGGAATTTGTCAGTCGAGGCTACGTGTTTGTGCAAGCGCTTGTGCGCGGCCGCGGCCGGTCTGGCGGCGTGAAGAGTGACAATCTGGGCCTGCAGGTTGGCCGTGACGGCTATGACGCGGTGGAGTGGATCGCGAAGCGACCCTGGAGCGATGGCCACGTCTTTATGTACGGCGGTTCATTTGTCGGCATGACGCAGTGGCGCACCGCAACTCAGCGTCCTCCCCATCTCACCGGAATTGCTCCATACGTGCCAATCTATCCCGGCTGGGACGTACCCAACACAAATGGAATTCCGCAGGCGTGGTCAGCCGTAATTATGGGCTACGTCTCTGGCCGTTCGCTGAACCCTGATTTCATTGCCAACCCCAATTATTGGCAAGGCAAGATGCTCGAGCATTACGCCGCCTACCGTCCGTTTGGTGAATTGGATGATGCCGTAGGTATCGCACAAGACGATTGGTGGTTGTCCGATGAGCATGGGAAAAAACTCTCGTTTATGAAGGGCTGGCTGAATCACGTGGGAGACGAGGCATTCAACCTAGCCGCCGAGCCTAAATCTCAGGACTATGCGGAGATGAACTTCCCGGTCCTTACCGCCACCGGCGACTTTGACGACGACCAGCCGGGAGCGCTTCGCTATTACCGCAACTACATTGCTCATGCACAGCCGTCTGAACTCTCGAAGAGCTTTCTCGTCATCGGTCCTTGGGATCACATGGGCACACAACACCCGGAAGCGCAGATCGAGGGCATTTCGATCCCCCAAGCGGCCGTCATCGACATGAACAAGCTGCAAGCGGATTGGTACGACTGGGTTTTAGGACGCGGGCCAAAGCCCGCATTTCTGCAGGAGCCTGTCGCGTACTTCATGATGGGAGCGGACGAATGGCGATACGCAAAGACGCTGGCAGCGGCGTCTTCCGGAGCAACGATCAAGCTCTTCCTCTCGGCGCCGGAAGGCACGCCCAAGGATGTATTCCATTCAGGCTCACTATTGCAAGACGCCGCGGGGAGCGAACCCCCTGCCACCATCGTCAGTGATCCCCATGAGCTTCCCGAGCTAGTGGCTGCGAAATATGCTGCGAACGAAGACCTCACGAGCCAGTTTCGTGGTTTCGAGAAGCAAGCAATCAATTTTCACTCCGAACCTTTCGCCCACGATACCGAGGTGGCCGGGCAGATGCGGTTGCAACTAATCGTGCAAGCCGATGCGCCAGATTTCGACCTTTGGGCCCAGGTGCTAATGGTTCGCCCGGATGGTTCAACAGTGAATCTGGGAGAAGACATCCGAAGGGCGCGGTTCCGTAACAATGTTTTCAAGGCAGAACTACTCAAGCCGGATGAGGTCGTCGAAATTCCCTTTGAATTCAGCTGGAAGGCTCGAAGAATTCCGGCAGGAGCGCGCCTGCGCCTCACGCTTGCGCCTCTGAATTCGCCCGCGTACCAAAAGAATTACAACACTGGCGGACGGATCGGCTACGAGCGGATCGACGATGCTCGAATCGCTAACATCAGAATCTTCCACGATGCTCAGCGAAGCAGCTATTTGACCCTGCCTCTTGCCGCGGCAGCCGCAGCAATGACTAGTCGCTGATTTGGCCAACTCGAAGGTGTCCCACGACAGTCACCGCAGGATGCGGAACCCGAGCTACCTAAGAATTTTATGGTCCAGTTATGGTCCAGTAGTTGTTTCTCACTGCTCTAAACGCGCCTTTGGGAGCCATCCGTGTCGCGTAGTTTCAGTTAGTTACGACCAAATGGGGTGCTGTCACGGCAGAGGCCGCGGGTTCGAGTCCCGTCGTCCCCGCCATTCATTCCCAAGCAGCTACGGATGAGTGGAAAAGTCCAATCGTACCCTGCGACTTGATCTTAACCCCTACGAGTTTCCATCGCCTAGGCGTGACCGACCGCCATCGCGAGTTGTTTTGAGTTTCCGACAGATTCCGGGCCTCGCCGCGACCGACTGCCTTCTATTCGGTTTCGAGGAAGCGCTCGACGATCTCCGGCAGCATCGGCTCGACGGCGAGCGTGTAGTGGGTGGTGTTCGGCACGATTGCGAACTGGTTTGTGGGCCGCAGTGAGCCATCGATCCCGGCATCGTGCTGGCCGCCTCCCAACGCCTTCCAGAACTCGACCATGTGTTCGGGCCGCATGAAGTCAGCGTCGGCAAAGACCAGCAGTGTGCGAGCCTGAACCTTGGCGACGTCGGCGCTCCAGTCGAATTGGCGTTTGGTCAGGTCCCCGACCTTTCTGAAGAGGTTCGTCCAATCGACATCGGGATAGGCCTGCCCTAACGGCGATGCCTTGACGCTACTGCCGAGCATGGCAGCGTTGGCTTCCAACTGATTGAAGGCCGCCACTGCCTCCGGATAAGCGCCGTCCCGCCTCATCGTCCCGGACACGAGCACGAGCCGGTCGACCACGTCCGGATGGCGGATGGCAGTCTGCAGCGCGACGCCGGAGCCCAGCGAGTAGCCCATTACGTCGGCCTTGCCGAGTTTCAGATGGCCGATCAGAGCCGCAACGTCGTCGCCCAGCGTTTCACAGCGCAGTGGCCTGTCGGTGTCTGGCGTGCGCCCATGCGCCTGAAGATGGACGGCGATCACCTGCCGGCCCTTGGCCAGTTCGGTCAGATTGCTCCCGAAGCTGTCTGGGTTGATGCCCCCGTGAAGAAGAATAAGCGCCTTGCCGGCGCCATGCACGCTGTAAAAGATATGCTGGCCATTGACATCGGCAAAATTCGCTTGCGACATGGCGGGGGTCTCCTTGGCTTGAACGGGAAGGGTCGCAGTCAGCGCTGCGGTCGCTGTGGCAGTCTTCAGGAAATCGCGTCTCGTGTGTGTCATCGTCATCCTTCCATACGCCGGTGGCTGCGGCGTGGTCACGATCTGCCTACGAGCAAATCATCCAGCTGCGCGAACTGTTCGGGCAGGGCTTCCGCCGAACCGGCGAGGGCTTCGTCGAGGGCCGCTTTTGTGGAATAGAGTTCGTGTAGGGTGACCAGCGTCTTGCCGGCATTTTCTTCGAACGTCACCGTGGTCACGGCGCCCTGATCACTTTCTTCGTTCGTCCAGACAATGCGCTTGAGCGGCGTCACTTCTCTATATGTGCCGAAGAACGCCATCGGTTGGTCGAAGGCCGGATGGCTGAACACGAGGCGATACGCGCCCCCGGTGCGCACATCCATGTCGCACGAGAGCAGCGACATGCCCGCCGACTTCGGAACCCACCAACGCTTGAACAATTCGGCTTTGCTCCACGCCTCGAAGACGATGTGCACCGGGGCATTGAACGTTCGCGTTACGACGAGTTCGCAGTCGGACTTGCGTTCCACGGTGGTGCGGTTCATGGTGGCGGGACTACCTTCTTTTCCTACGGGCATCTGCCTTCTCCTTGCATTTCAAGTGCTCGACAATCTTGTCCAGCGCGTCGAAGCGTGCGCTCCAGAGTTGGCGGTGCCGCTCGATCCAGGCGGCCTCTTCTTCCAGCGCGCGCATGCCAAGCCTGCAGGTTCTGACGCGCCCGGCCTTTTCAGTAGTGACGAGCGCTGCCCGTTCCAACATGCCAACATGCTTCTTCATGCCCGTGAGGGTCATATGGAACCTTCCGGCGAGGTCCGTGATCGAAGCGTCGGCGCGGCCGAGCTGCTCCAGCACGCCGCGCCGGGTCGCGTCCGACAGCGCGGCGAACGAAGCGTCGAGGCGGGTTTCGTTATACTGAACCATATGGTTCAGTATATAGCAGATCAGCTTGCGGCGTGCAAGAGGAAGAACCTATGAGGCTGGTGCCAACTTGGATTGGCATAGTCATCCGGGAGGCTAGGTTCTGCTGATCACCGAAGGTGCCGGCTACTATCAGGAACGGGGGAGCCCGCGCGCGTTGTTCGCAAGGGAGATGTAATTAAATGCATCTCCGGGAGTCGAGCATTGGCACGGCGCAACCCCAAACAGTGGTTTTGCCTATCTGGCAGTGACACCCACTCAAAGAGGAAGAACAATCTGGTTGGAGCCTGTTGCCCACAACCCAACCCACAATTCGAGTGGTCTTATATGACTTGCGCTGCGTTTGGCAGTCCCCGCGCGTCTTGTAAGTTGTTGTGAAACCTATTCATGCAGCGCTGTCACGGCAGAGGCCGCGGGTTCGAGTCCCGTCGTCCCCGCCATTCCCGGCTTGGCACTCTGAAATCTCTGGCAGTCCTCTAATCAGGAAGGGCAGCATACCTTACCCAAAACGCTTCGAGCGCCTGCACGGCGGCGACAAAGTCGTTCAGATTGCCAGGCTTGGTCAGATAGCAATTGGCGCCCAATTCGTAGCTTCGGGAGATGTCGCGCAGGGAACCGGACGTTGTAAACACGACAACGGGAATCGTGCGCAGGCCGGCGTCGGATTTAAGTTCGGCGAGCACGCCGCGCCCATCGCGGCGGGGAAGATTCAGGTCGAGCATTACAAAACTAGGACGAACGGCTTCGGAAAACGGAGAAGCGCGGCGAAGGTATGCCATCGCCTCTTCACCATCCGACACGGTGTTGAGATGGCTGCCGTAGGGTGTCCTTGCCAGGGCATCGCAAACGAGGCCAACGTCGGCAGGGTTGTCATCAACCAGAAGGATTTCCGCTGGACGTCTCATGTTTTTTCGAGCCCGTCCTGATTCGAGCCGCAATCCGGCAACGTGAAGCGGAAGGTAGAGCCTCGGCCGAGATCCGATTCAACCCAGATTTTGCCTCCGTGCTGTTCAACGATCTTCTTGCAGATGGCGAGCCCTACCCCGTTCCCGGGATATTCGGCACGAGCGTGGAGGCGCTGGAAGATCATGAAAATCTGGTCATGATGTTCAGGAGCGATGCCGATGCCATTATCGGCAACCGAGAACAGCCATGCCGTATCGGCCTTCTCAGCTGTGATGCGGGTTTGAGGCGGTTCGGCGCCGTGGAATTTGATCGCATTGCCAACGAGGTTCTGGAAGAGCTGGACCAACTGCGAGCGGCTCACGGCGACCGCGGGAAGGTTGTCGCAAACGACGTTGGCGCGACTTTCGTCGAGGGTGGACCGCAGGTTCTGCAAAGCCTCGTGGACAGCGAGATTCGCGTTCACTGCCTTCGGCTCGGAGCCATTGCGGCCGACGCGTGAGAACGCGAGCAGGTCCTGGATCAACGTCTGCATGCGAAGAGCCCCCTCGACGGCATAACCGATGTATTTGTCCGCATTGTCATCGAGCTTGCCACGATAGCGTTCTGCCAGGAGCTGCGTGTAGGAGGCAACCATGCGAAGAGGCTCCTGCAGGTCGTGGGAAGCAATGTAAGCGAACTGTTCCAGATCACGGTTGGAGCGCGTCAATTCGGCCGCTTTCTTGGACAGCGTTTCTTCTGCGCGCTGGCGGAGCCGGCGGAGAGCTTCCTGTTCGGTGACATCGCGCAGGATGACTGTGAAGAGCTTGCCGGTTTGAGTTTCTACCCGAGAGAGAGAAGCTTCCATGGGAAATTCCGCGCCATTGGCCCGGAGTCCGACCAGAGTCTCGACCTTCCCCATGCGGCGTCTCGTGGCCGCTCCGGCAGTGAACTTGCGGACGTGCTCCTCGTGCGCCGCCTGGAAGCGTTCTGGAATGAACCGGTGCAGGGGCTGTCCCATAGCCTCCGAGGCAGGACACTGAAAGACGAGTTCGGCCGCCTCGTTAAACAAAACGATTTGTCCCTGTTCATTGACCGTGACGATCGCATCCATCGCAGAGGCGAGGATGCCAGCCAGGCGTTCCTGGTTTTCCTTGAGAGCGTTCTCCGCTCGCGCGCGTTCCTGGCGATAACGAGTTTCTTCGAGCGCGCGGGATACCGAAGCCGGCAACCGTGTGAGGCGATCCTTCAGGACGTAGTCGGTAACGCCGCGCTTGATGCACTCAACGGCTGCGATATCTCCCAGGGACCCGGTCACGAGGATCACGGGGATATCAAGATCCTCGGCGCGCAGGATATCGAGGGCCTCCACGCCCCTCCATTGCGGCAAATTGTAATCGGCGAGAACCACGTCGTACGGCGTGGCGGTGACGCGTGCCCGGAACTCAGCCTCCGTCTGGACCACGTCGCTGTCGACTTCAAAGCCCTCATGTTCGAGAGAGTGCCGGACCAGTTCGGCATCGAGCAAGTTGTCTTCGACGAGCAAGGCACACAACTTCCTCTTGCCGCTAACTGTTGGAGCTGCGCTCGCCATGACGCACCTCGGCCTTCTTGTCCCCATTCGATATCGGGTATTGGTTGATCACCAGCCAGTAGAGTCCCATCTTCTTGACCGTGTCGCGGAACTGATCGAAATCCACCGGCTTCTGGATATAGCTGTTCACCCCCAATCGGTAGCCATTGACGAGGTCCGATTCTTCGCGCGAAGAGGTGAGAATGACGACGGGGATGGACTGTGTGCGCGGGTCTGCCTTGATGCGCTGCAGGACCTCCAGGCCGCTGATTTTGGGCAGTTTCAGGTCGAGGAGTATCAACCGAGGAATCAGCTCCGGAGCGCGCTGCGCATAAGGGCCAGTGCAAAACAGGAAGTCGAGCGCTTCCTCGCCGTCGCGCACGATGAATATCTTGTTCGCGAGATTCTCACGCCGCAACGCGTGCAGGGTCAGCTCGATATCGTCCTGATTGTCCTCAACCAGAAGGATGTTGACTTCGCGATCGGTCATCTGTTTGCTCCTGTCATGGCGGCCGCGGCGTCGTTTCCGGACTTGACCGAGGCGAGCGTGAAGTAAAACGTAGCGCCCTCGTTGAGGACCGCTTCGGCCCAGGCCCGGCCGCCGTGTTTCTGGACGATCCGTTGGACCGTCGCCAGACCCACGCCGGTGCCTTCGAAGTCTTCCGCACGATGCAAGCGCTGGAAGACGCCAAATAGCTTAGAGGCGTATTTCATGTTGAATCCGACTCCGTTATCGCGCACGTAGATGACAGTCTGGCTGTTCTCCAACGCTTGCCCGATGTCGATGACGGCTCTTGGGCGCGGCCGCGAGTACTTGAGTGCATTGGAAAGAAGGTTGTGAAACACTTGCTTCAGCAGGGCAGGATCACCTTCGACGTAGGGGAGTTCCCCGATCTTCCATTCGACTGACCGGCCTTCGGCCTCGGTTCTGAGGTCATCGATGACCGAGCGCACGAGTGAATCCAGCCCGGTCACCTGCAACTGCAATTCGTGGCGGCCGACGCGGGCCAGGTTCAGCAGATCGTCCACCAGTTGGCCCATGTGGTGGGTGCCTTCCTGAATGCGCTGCAGATACCGTCGCGCTTCAGGCTCAAGCGTGAGGCTGAACTCCTCGGACAGGATCTTGGAGAAGCCGCTGATGTGGCGCAAGGGAGCGCGCAAGTCATGTGAGACGGAATACGTGAACGCTTCCAGTTCCTTGTTAGCGGCCTCAAGCTGGGCCGTGCGCTCGTGAACCCGGTGTTCCAGTTCCTCGTTGAGCCTGCGGATCTCCAGTTCGATGGCTTTCTTCTGGGTGATATCACGGCCCACGACCACCGATCCGGCAATCTTGCCTTCGTGGTCGCGAATGGGAGCAAAGCTGTAGCTGCCCACCCAGGTTTCGCCCGTATCCTTGCGGCGGAGGGTGTATTCGGCGTCGGTTGCCGTTTCCCCACGCAGAGCCCGGGGCACAGCCCACATTTCGAATGGCGCTAGATCCCCGCTGGGCAAGAACACCTCAAGGAATGCAGGGTACTCAGCAAGAGTCCGGGCGCATTCAGATTTGTTCTTGAACCTGTGGAAGACGGCAAAGCCTTCGTTGAAATCGATGAACTTACCGTCGGTGTCGGAGATAAACACGGCGTCGGCCATGCTGGCGAGGGCGGCTTCCAGCTTGACCCGGCTCTCCCGGAGGGCCTCTTCGTCCCTTTTGCGTTTGGTGATATCAAGGAAGGTGACGACCGAGCCCAACAGTTTCCCGCCATCAAACAGAGGATGGGACCAGCACTCCACGGGAAAGGAAGTGCCGTCCTTGCGCCAGAAGACGACGTCATCCGCGTGGTAGGCATCACCGGCGCGAACTGCGCGACCGAGCGGGCATTCTTCGGGTGACAGAGGAGAGCCATCCGATCGGCTGTGGTGCATGACAGCATGCAGGTTCTCTCCCAGGATCTCGCTTGGCTCGGCGTAGCCGAGCAACCGTAGTGAGGCGGGATTGCAGAAGGTACAGCTACCGGCGAGATCGTCGCCCATGATGGCTTCCGCGGTGGAATCCAGCAAAGCGCGAATGCGCCGCTCGCGATCGCGCAAATCCTCTTCAGCCTTTTTGCTCGCGGTGATGTCTTCGGAGAAGATGACGATCCCCCCGATGTTCCCATTCGCCTCGTGCCAGGGGCGAATCTCCCAGCGGATCCACTGCACCGAGCCATCGGCGCGCTCGAAGCGATCGCGATCGTTGCGGACAACTTCCCCCGCCATTCCGCGGCGGTGAGCGTCCTTCCACGGTTGGGGAACTTCGGGAAAGATCACGTAATGCGATACGCCCCGCAGCTCACGATCTCCCAGGCCGTAGTCAGCTCGCCAGCGCCGGCTGGAGACCATGTATCGCATCTCGCGGTCAAACATGGCCAACGCGGCCGGAGCATGTTCGACGAAGAGACGCAACCTCGCTTCGCTTTCCTCCAATGCCTCGGTGCGCTGCCTGATCCGCGATTCCAGGTTGAGATTCAGATCGTGGAGCTGGCGGCGTATTGTTGCGGAGCGAGTGATCTCCCGGCTCGTGATCAAACCGGCAAGTAGCAACAGCGCGATTCCCACCACGCTACTCAAGGTGTTGACGGCAACACTTCGGCGGCGTGCCTTCTCGGCGCTCTTTGTGCGCTCGGCAAGGAGTCGCTTCTCTTCGTTCTCGATATCTGCGAGTGTGTCGCGGACCCGATCCATTCTTCGCTTGCCTTCGAGGAACAGATTACGCGCCGGAACGGCCTGTACTCGCCGCCGCTCCGCGATCAAGTCCTCCGCACCGGCTAAGTGGGCGGCCACGAGTGGACGCAGACCCTCGACACGCGATCGTTGCACCGGATTATCTGCAGTCAGGGAACCGAGAGTGCCGAGGTCCTCGCTCAGATGGTCGCGCCCCTTGGTG
>Ga0335069_10003695_pt1 | contig 22978 bp, 28 predicted proteins | sample Lox_Sample_11_FD_206714 | JGI IMG/M metagenome (GOLD analysis project Ga0335069, IMG submission 206714) | Soil microbial communities from Loxahatchee National Wildlife Refuge, Florida, United States - Lox_Sample_1.1 | ecosystem: Environmental > Terrestrial > Soil > Wetlands | place: USA... | reverse complement strand
CACTTGGAAACAGGTTGCGAAACAGCTACCCGGTTTCACCGAAAGCATGCTCAGAAATCTTGCGAACGCGCCTCTGATTGGGTTCCCACGCGTAATGCTGCTGACTCAGTGGCTTGGTAGATCGGCGGCAAGCTTCGTTCGAGTTTGTGCTCGTTGAGTGGATAGATCGCGAGCGTTGGCTGAAGAACGCTGATGCTCGCTTACGATGACGCGAAGGGGCTAAAGATTAGTTTGTCTTGAATCGCAAGATAGTTTGGTAGCTCTATGCGGCTATGCAGTCGAATCGGGGTACGACGAAATCAAGATCAAAGGACGCGTGGCGGTAGGTGAGCCAAACAGCGCAGCATGAATCTCGATGGCGAGTCCACCCGTCAGAGCCCATTCATGGATACCGTGGCTCCTGAGCTTTTCGAGCACAGTGGTCGCACACTCCGAATCGGCATCGGACAGAAACTCAGGCGACATTCCAAGTATCTTCGCATGTATCAAGGATACTTCTTGCGTAGAAATGCTGACGACTCGAAGAGTCTACTGAACATGGAAGCTGAGAGGGTTCTTCCATTGGGAAGCTGTCGGCGGCTCGTTCAGCATTTGCTGAATTTTCTTGATGAGATCGGTCGGGTGAATGGGCTTGGCGAGGATTTCAAACGGCTGCCCACCACTCTCAAGATACCCATCAATATCCTCGCTCGTCGCTGCCTGACCGCTCATCAGCAAGACTCTACAACCGCATTTGTCACGCATCTCCACAGCGTGTTCAAGCCGAACTGCGCCCGGCATCTTCACGTCCAGTAGGACCAAGTCGGGTCGGATTCCATGAACGATACTCAAGGCTTGAGCAAGGTCTGTTGAGCCGAGAGCAAAAATGTTTTGGTTCGAGTGATTAAGAACAAGGACGATGGTGTCGGTGATGGTTGGCTCGTCGTCCACAACCAAGACGATTCTGCTACCGAAACTGCTGCTTTCAGGCAACTTCCGCCTCGTTTCAATCTCTATGATGCCAAGAAAGTCAGGTCGGTTCAATTTGGAAAACCGGGGCTGAATGTGGAAGAACACGGCGGAATTTGACGCATGCAAAACGGTTGGAGAACTGCGAGTATTCTCGCCAGACCTGTACAGGAAAGGCAGTACGACTCACCCCGGACTCGCTTGCGCCCAGTGCGTATCGAACGTCTCCGGGGTTTCTTTTTGTAGTGGTTCTGACCGCAAGCCATGAGCATAGAGCAGTACGCCATTACTAGTCCGAAGGTATTCCCCTTGACCAGAAGAAAGTCACGATTCCGGGCTAATGAAATCAGCCACTTGCGACGGCTCCGGTGGAACCCCTTTTTGACCAGCACTGATTCTGTTGGGGTTAGCGAGAGGGCGCTGCCCGTCGTCGTCGAGACGCGACAGCTTTCGTTCATCCATTGGAGTCCTTGCCGCCCGGGCAGAGAATCTTCTTCAGCCTCTTGTGGAGGGGAGACTTCCTCAGTTCTTCACACTGTTCGGGAAACAGTGCCCACTTCACGTGGTCGCAAACCCATGCCTTCCCGCCATCGGGCAGGTCGATCAGGCTCATTTCATAATGTGGGTAATCTCTGTGGCAGGTTTCGCAGCACTCCACACCCAACTGCTTGAAGTCGTCGCATGTCTTGATGTCAACGCCTTCGGGGAGCTTCTCGTGTAGCGTTTCGAGGACGTGCTCCTCGTAGTCGGGCTCGTCGCCGAAGGGCGGCCCTGTTTGCAGCGGAATAGGACGCATGTCCATGAGCGTTTTCCTGATCAAATCGCATCTGTTCATTAGGTCTCCAAATCTCAACTCGCCCGTACTTCAGAGAAGGATGATACGTCGGGAACCGGCGCGTCGATCTGAAGCGCGGACTCTTGGGCGTCCTTCATCAACCGACAGACGCTCGCCCGCGAGATGCCATGCTTGCGTGCTACCTGCGTCAGGCTCATGCCGGAGCGCCGATCCGCGATCACCTGCGCACGATTGACGTCCATCCGCGCACGACCGATCTGGCGACCTTCTGCGCGGGCGCGAGCCATTCCACTCCTAACTCGCTCGATGATCAGCGCCCTCTCCATCTCACCGAGTACCGCGACGATTCCGAGGAACGCCCGACCCAGCGGTCCCGTCGTGTCGAAAGCCTCTCGGAGCGAGACGAACTGGACACCGCAAGAGTCGATCTCGTCGATGACTTGCAAGAAGTGTTTCGTCGAGCGTGCGACCCGGTCGCATGACCAAACGACCAGCACGTCGAAGCGCCGCCTGCGTGCATCGTTCAGCAATCGGTCGAGCGCCGGGCGTCGTGCCTTGCTGCCGCTCACGCCCCGATCCACATACTCCCCTTCGATGCTGAGCCCGCGACGCTGGGTGTACTCGCGGAGGTCGCGCAGTTGGGTCTCCGGGTGTTGGTCAACGGTCGAAACACGCACATAGAGCCCTGCTCGTTTCATAGGCGTCGTTCTCCTTTATTAGTCGTCGGTTGGGGAAATGCCGCGCAGACGATCCGCAACGTAAAGGCAAATGGTGGATTCAGGGGCAAGTGCGTTCATATTCGCCCAGACTTCATGGACGAGCAGTTCGCCCAGTTCGGCGTCGTCCAGATCGGCGAGGCGCTCCCGCAGGAGCATGGGAAACATAATGGCAACGGCGAGTCGTTCCGCCTCATTCTTGGAATGCAAGCGACGACGCTGCTCGTGAATGATCTCTTGAATGGTCACTGCTGCCCCAGTCGGAGTATACAGTCGAGATTTGCAAAGTATCCATTCGTAAGCTATTGCTGCTCAAGGGTTTACGAGTAGATGTTTTTCATTTCTCCTCCGTATACTCCAAGTGGAGGACACTTCTACCCGTGATGCTCACGACAAATTGGTTAGCAGCAATCCGACGACCCCGGTCTCCTCATTAAGCGCAGACCTTGAGCCCCTAACTCACTACGTACCAACGCTCGGTGACAGCGCTCCTTGCAACCGTCTGTAAGAGTAGGCGACTCTGAACTCCCCCAGAAAGCAAATGCTATGCCTGAAGCTACGCTCGAAATGCCCGCCTTGCCTAAGAAGCCTCCTGTTGCCGCTGGCGCGTTCGATGACCAGTGCATCTCTCTTGCGCTAACGATCACCGACCGCGACTCTGTAGCGGAGCTACTCCAGCAGACAGAAGGTCGAGAACGCACCGAATATGCTCTGACCGCCCTGCGGATCGGATTGCTAGCGCTCCGGCACGCTCGCGGACAGATCGACGCCGATGCAGTCAGGCATGAAGGTGAGAAGCTACTCGCCGATCTCAAGAACGCATTGGAGCACTCTCGCAGGGAAGTTCATGACAACCTAGCTAGCACACTCAAAGACTATTTCGATCCTTCGAACGGCAGGTTCCAAGAACGGGTTGATCGGCTGATCAAGAAAGACGGCGAACTGGAACAATTGCTCCATCGTCAGATCGGCAACAACGGTTCGGAGCTAGCTGCCACACTTGCCGCTCATGTGGGGGCCGCAAGCCCGTTGATGAAACTGCTGAACCCGGACGAAGCCAAGGGTCTGGTGCTGTCAATGCGATCCGTTATTGGCGAGGTCGTCGGCGCTGAGCGAGAGCGCATTCTTGATGAGTTCTCGCTCGACAACGACAAGGGCGCATTGAGCCGCATGGTGAAAGACATTACGGATGAGGGCGGCAAGCTAAGGCAGGGTCTCGCAGAAGAAGTCAGCCACGTTGTGAAGGAATTCTCGTTGGACGATGAAACTTCCGCCCTGAGTCGCTTGGTAAAGCGGGTCGAAACTGCCGAAGAAACCATCACCAAGGAATTCTCCCTCGATGAAGAGGGCTCTGCATTATCTCGCCTCTCGACGGTGATCAACGGAGCCAAAGAGGCAATCGACTCCAATCTCACCTTGGATAAAGAGACATCGGCGCTCTCTCGTCTGAAGAAGGAGATAATCTCGATTCTCGCAGACCATCAGCAGAAGGTTGAGACATTCCAGACCACGGTGCAAAAGGCACTTGAAGGTATAAAGGTTCAACGAGAGGAGGCGGCACGTTCAACGCAGCACGGCAAGGACTTCGAGGATGTTGCTGCTGACGTCATCCAGAAAGAACTGAAGAAATCTGGCGACGTTGTGTTTCGGACAGGCACTACGGTAGGAGCGATCAAAAATTGCAAGAAGGGCGATCTCGTCGTGGAACTTAGCAATGACTGCGTCGCTGCCGGGGCGCGGTTTGTCATCGAGGCAAAAGAAGACAAGAGCTATACACTCCCGGCTGCTCGTTCAGAGATCGAGACCGCTCGTAAGAATCGTGAAGCCTGCGTCGGGCTGTTCGTCATCTCGCAAAAGATCGCCCCTGAGGGCATGGAAGCGCTGGTACGCTACGGCGACGATGTTTTCTTGGTGTGGGATGCAGAGAGGATCGAGTCGGATGCGATTTTGAGGGCTGGGCTGTCGCTAGCAAAGGCGCTTTGCGTCAGGCAGGCGAAGACGAAGCAAGCAGAAGAGGGGAATTGGGACGACATTGACGCTGCCATTTTGTCGCTGGAAAAGGAAGCGAATCGCCTCAAGCAGATGAAGACGTGGACGGAAACCATTCAGTCAAGCAGTGACAAGATTCTTGGCGAAGTTCACAAAATGACGGCGAATCTCGATAAGCAGATCGGCGTTCTGCGCGAGAGCGTCGAAGCACTGAGGTAGGGTTAGATCGTCGTCTCGCGATCTGTGAGGGAAAGTGCTCTGGATTGTACTCATAACTATAGTGGCGATAGCGGTCTACGCGTACCGCAACCGTGATCACAGCTATCCGGTTGCGAAGAGCCTGCCTATCATCACAGCGGCAATTGAAAATGGGAATGACTTGTTGATGGAGTACTTCACCTACCGGAGCAAGACGTTTCGTAAACGAACGGTTACCCCGTTGGAGCTTGGCGATGGTGGCGTATATCTGCGAGCTTATGATCATTTCCGTCTGGCTGAACGGACATTCAAAGTAAGCAGAATCAAAGATGTTTCTGAAGTTCCTCACAAACAAAAAACAACAAGACAGGTGAGGTGAGGACTAGATAGGGGAAGAAGCTCTCTTCCGCGACCAAGTCTCCTTCCGACACGGCATCATCGCCGAAGGGCTCTGTCCCTGTTTTCCGCGTCGAGTGGGAAGAAGCGTGGGCTAGTGGCGATGACGGGATGAGACGCGATGAATATCGTGAACGAACTCAAAAGCTTGGTTCTGGCGATCATCAAGAACATCCTGCAATTGACGGCGTTCTCGATTGCCGCAACCTTGCTGCCGCTGGCGATGATCATCTTGCCCCTGCTCTTTGTGTTGGGCGACCCCGCCACCCCGCACGACGACCTCGCCGAATTCTTTCTCGTCGCCGGACCGTTCTCCTGCGGTTTCTTCATGCTGCTCTCGTGCCACTACCACAGCGTGCGGCAATGGCAGCGCATGGGCATGCTGCACCAATGGCGGGAGGATCACGGCGGGTATTTCCACACAATAGGCAAATCCACCTTGTTCCTGTTCGGCGGCATCATCACGTCCGCCCTCTTCGAGGCGCTGTTCTGCGGCATGCTGTACGCCGCCAACCACATCGTCCCGATGGGTTACGTGGTGGGGCAGATCGTATGGTTCTCGATGTTCCCGCTGTTCTGCTACGCACCCATGATCTTGCTGTGGATCACGCGCCGGAACTACGACGAGTTTTCATGTGACGCACTGCTCCTCGGAAAGAGGTGATCATTGCACGAACTTGCCCGATATTATGTCTCGCAAGGAAAGACAGTAAAAGCGGCAGGACTTATGTTGAAGCTCGTCGAGGCTGAACCTTCGCCGGAGAACCTCACGCTTTTGGCAGACATTTATACGGATCAGGGTTTGTTCGATGACGCAGCCGCGCTGTACGTGCAAGTCGTGAAACTGCAACTGAAAGGCGCGTTCTGATCGACGAGGAGGCACAGCGGTGAGCAATGCCATTGACAAGACGAGATATCTCGCCGGAGTGCAGTGCCTCCGGCGCTTGTACCTGTTGGTGCACCAGCCCGAATTCGCCACAAAAACTGATGCTGCTGGAGAGACGATCATCGAGCAAGGACACGAGATCGGGATGCTGGCCCGCAGACTGTTTCGGGGCGGGATCACAGTGAACGAAGATGATGTCGATCTGGCGATCCGCAGGACACGGGAATTGCTCGCCGACCCCAACGTGTCTGCGATATTCGAGGGAACATTCCGGAACGGAGGCGTGCTGGTGCGCGTCGATATCTTGCATCGGCGTGGAGATGGGCGCTGGCGCATGATCGAGGTCAAGTCCACCACCGAGGTTAAGGATCACCACCTTGAGGACGTCGCGATCCAGTACCGAGTGCTCTCACGTTCGGGCGTGGACTTGGCGTCAGCTTGTGTCGCGCATGTGAACCGTGGGTATGTTTATTCGGGCGGCGACATCGACGTGTGGCGGTTCTTCAGGATCAGGAATGTCACTCGCATCGTGCAGAGCTTACAACCCAAGCTAACGTTCCAGTTGCGTGCGGAGTGGACTGTACTCGGCATGCCAACAGCGCCAGACCTTCCGCACGGTCGGCACTGCACCGACCCCATAACGTGCGAGTTCTACGACCGATGCAATCCCCAGCGCCCAGACGACCACATCTCTTGTCTCCCACGTTTACACGCGAACGCGATTGAAGAACTTGAACAGATGGGAGTCGAGTCGATCCATGACGTACCCGATGACTTCGAACTCACGGAGATTCAGCGACGTGCCGCCACTTGCGTGCAGACAGGTCAGCCGTGGTTCGACCGAGAGGGACTCAAGAAAGCGTTGGGTGGATTGGAGCATCCGTTGTACTTCGCCGATTTCGAGACAGTTAACCCCGCGATTCCGAAGTTCGGCGGCATGAAACCCTACGATCAACTGCCGTTCCAGTGGAGCGTGCACGTCGTGCGAGAGTCGGGTGCGGACCCAGAGCATCTCGAATACGTTGCGACAGACACTCGCGACACGCGACGCGAGTTCACCTCATCGCTTTGCAGGGTGCTCGGTGACAGAGGAAGCATCGTGGTGTACTCGACATTCGAGTCGCAAAGGCTCGCGGAACTTGCGAGGTGGTTACCGGAATATGCCGAGCGGATTGACGCGATCCAAGTTCGCCTTTTCGATCTGCTGCCCGTTGTGCGGGAACATACGTATCACCCGGCATACACGGGATCATTTTCTATCAAGTCGGTGCTGCCAGCGCTCGTGCCAGAGATGACCTACGAGGACATGGAGGTCTCAAACGGGCGGGACGCCGGGTTGGCTTGGCAAGCACTGGTGCGGGGTGGACTCAGCCAAACGCAGCACGAGAGCATCATGAAGGCTCTCCTCGACTACTGCGGGAGGGATACATCGGGACTTCTCAGAATTTGTGAAGCCCTCAACCGCTCAAATGAATAGACTGCCTATATTTTCTGTTCACTTCTTCAACGAGAGTTCAGGATGCTGCTCTAAATAGGCTACGGCTCGGTAGTAGGGCTCATCCTTTTCGTTCACTCCAATACCTCGCTGAACGATCCTGTAGGACACGTGCTCGGTCTTGAGAAGCCCGCTGAAGCTCTCGATATGAATATCTCCGCATGTAAAAACCACTTCAGTTTCTCGGCACCCCTGCAATTTGTTCAGCCAAAACTGCTCTCGCAAAGGAAAGTAATGAGCAATCTCGATTGCACGAGCTTTACAAGTAAGCTCATCGTTCGACAGTTCTGGCGTTTCCATCCAGAGGTCGAGTGCGATTGACATGAAATTCCTGTAACCAATTGCGCATCTTTCTTTAGTATTCGGATCGCAAAATCTATGTTTAATTTGTCTCTCGTCAGCTATTTGTTTCGAAATAGAAATTTCGGCTCGTTCTTGGAGGAATTGCTCGTTGTCCTCCTCCGCTATATATGCGGGAGAAGAATCTGCAATGACAGCGTTTAGGGCGGAGGCGAAGAGATGCTGTGCCTCTGTTGGCTGAGAATCCGGCTTCCGAGATTGGGCGCGGTGGGCTACGCCGAGAATGTGGAGCATACTGTTCTAAACCATAGGCACTTGGTGTCCAGAGATTATTCAATCTTGTCGTGCTTCGCGAGATTATGGCGTCCGCACAATATCTGAATATTTGCCGGGTCTTTTGAGGAGCCTCCCTTTGAGTAAGGGATTATGTGATCGAAGTGAAGACCTGTTGTCGCTCCGCATGAGGGATACGCGCAACGCCCCATATCTCGCCGCCAAACTTCTAGCTTTACCCAGCTTGGAATAAGGCGGTCGTCCTCCTCGGTCGGTGGCGCGACGACCCGGCGATCACCGTCGCCCAGCCCGGCGAACTGAAGCTTAAACTTGAAGACCTTGCGACCGTTCGACTGCTCAGTCCAACAATCAACTAGCTCGAAGAGTCCGTTGTACGACCAGATACCGGGCCGAATCTTTTCATAAACTCTAACTCGCTCTGGGGGAGCTATGCCGTCCTTGTATTTCCGCGCTGCTTCGGCGAAGAGTCCATTCTGAGTCAAGGAGCCACCCGGATTGCGCTCCGGTTGATCGAGTTGTTTCGGATAGGGAGATGCAACGGTTCGGGCAACATCATGCCCCTCGTAGATCAAGACCTTACCATCGCTTTCGATCCGATCAGCGTAGGGAGCGCCCTGACGGACGCTCATGAGAATGACGCTTTCAGCGTTTCGAAGACGGAAGTTCATCCCTCGTTGCAGGTTCACACCAACTGTAGAGCACATCTCCATGTAGGAGATAACATCGCCGGGTTGGAATCCTATGGACAAGGGTCGATGTTCAATATATCCGCTTTTCGGGAATTACTCCTCGTACTCCTCCCCTTGGGTCAGGCATGTCGCCGCTGCGCCGCGGAACGAGATGGATGTGTGCATGTCGCACCGTCTGTCCGGCAGCATCGCCGCAGTTAGAGCCCACATTGAATCCCGCCACCTTGTTGTCCTCAGCCCTGATCCTCGCTTGCAGCACGCGCACCAAATGATCGGCATCCAGCCTTTCCGCTTCAGTCATTGAAAACAAGTCGGGCGTATGCCTGATTGGGATCACCAGCGTATGCCCGGAAGTGACTGGATACTTGTCCAAGATGGCAAACGCGGAGCCGTTCTTCTCAATGGCTCTCGACGGCATGTCTGGGCTACAGAATACGCAATCGGGATCAGCACTAGGGTGGGGCCACGACCTGAAATCGGTGTGGTCCTGATTTCGCTTCGAGCGGTTGCACTTACTGCAAAGCGCTTGCAGGTTCGCCAGTTCGGTTTTGCCTCCACGAGACCGGGGAATGATGTGGTCAACATCAAGAGGTCGTTCCTTGGCTGAGATACCGCACAACTGGCAGCTGCCGCTAGCAGCTTTGAGGACTTGAAAGCGCAAGCTGTCTGGGATCGGCTCCTCGTCCAGCAAGCGGTAATCCCAAATCCCGATGCCGCGCTTTAGCACGAAGGACTGGAGCTTTTGCTCGCAGATCATGCGAATATGGGCTTTCTGCTGGAGCGTCAGGCTTCTAGCGTTCAGCGACACCACTTGACCGTCCGATGCGATTACTTCGTGGCGCTTGAGAACCTTGAGCGGCATTTGCTTGATCCGCTTTTCGTAATACAGGAGTTGGCTTTCGTCTTGCGCGAGGAAGGTGTGCGCGAGTTGGCGGACGGTAGCCACACCTCCAGCATCGACCAGAGCCCTCACCAGTAGGGGTTGGTAGACGTGGCTCATACTCATCTTGTGTTCGAGAAAATCGACGAGTTCTTGATAAGTCATTTCCATTATTCGCGATACACGTTGTCGTTATGCCACCGCAGCAACTCCGTAGACGGTCTTCGATCCCCGTACTCCGGCAGGCGCATCTGCTGTCCGTGCAAAGCGTAATATTCCTTCCCGTTGTGAAATTCCTCCCTGATCCGCGAACTGACCTCGATGTGATGACTCTTCGTCACGGTCACATAGCCGCGATCAAAAAGCGTGTGCAGGTCTTGGCGAAGCAGGATGCCGTTTGAGGGAGCATGCGTACCACCCGAAGAATAAGGTCTGATGTGCGCCGCTTCGAGCACATGGAGTACTGGGCTGTTGGTGAAAGCACACCGCCTCTCGTATGAATCGGTCACGATGAGACGAAACGATCCTTGACCGAGACGCGGAAGTACAGAAACGGGGTCGCCGTAGCGGCGCTGCGGTTCTTCGACCTGCTGTGCTCGTTGAGGAGCCCGCAAGAGCGTTTCTACGCGGTCCCAAATTTTCTGTCCGTCACCCTGCGAATCGTAACCCCTGCCCCGGACGATCTCTCGTTTCCAGTCCGGCAGTGGAACCCAGTCGGCTCGATCAAAGAAGAACGGGGACTCCAGAAGGATGCAGCCGATCTGATAATCGTCGGTCGAGCGCGGATTCGAGGCTTTTCGGTACCGGGCGATTCTAGCTCGCATTTCCTCTTCTGTTCGTGCTCCATTCTTCTGCCCGAACGCCTGCCACACGATGCTAGCAGGCAGGATCGTGAAGTGACTGTAGAACCCGCCGCCCACGATGTAATCGTTAGGGCTGTGCAGCTTGAACAGGAAGGGCTCGCCGATCTGGAGAGCGCGGAACTGCTGCTGCCCGCTCGGCTGCCAAAAGTTGACTTCGTCGAGTGCGTTCAGGCGAGACAGGAAATCGAACCAATCATGATCGGTAATCCCGACGAAGAAGCGCACACTGTCTCCTGAGGAGAAACGAATTCTATGCCGTATCTGGGCTTAACGGAATGCACTTTTCACGGAAGCGTTGCTGTTGAGGACGCCCGCAGCGGCTGCCACAAGGAGGTTACCGTCACGCAATTGGTTCTTGCGGGGTAACGTCGCCATTATCTCGCCCCGGCTGCTTTCGTTTTCTGTCTTGCTTTCGTTTGCAGTGTGCCAATGTAGTACTTCCCAATTGAATGCGGCATGCGTTCGTTGTCGAGGAAATCAACGTTGTAATCATATTCAGACACGTAGATGTGGATTTTGCTGTCTACGCAGTCGAAGGTGATATCTCCTGCCGAGTTCTGGGTAATCGTGTTATAGCCTTGGTAGTAGTTCAAATATTGCGACGGTGCCTCGCCGATGATGATAAGGCTGGGGTTCATCTCATCAAGCCATTCGGGAATTACCTTGCCGCTAACGCGTCCGTGGTGCGGCGCAAACAGAACATCGACGGAAGGCAAGGTGATCTCGTCCTTTATTTTCTCTTGGAAATCTGATTCCATGTCCCCCATCCATATCACCTTGGCACCCTCGTCTACGCTGTATTGCATTATGATCGAAATGTTGTTCGGGCTCTCGCCCTCCGCAGCCAGTTCCAGAGCCTCTTTGTAGTCGGCGTTGCTCGTAACGGGCCAAAGGATGTTGATTCCAGCTGAGTCGTGCTGTTCGTCTCCCCTGTTCATCCACTTCCGAGAACAATCGCGATAGATGTGGAATGCCTTTTTGGGATCGTCCCTCAGCTTGCAGTACTGCTCGAAATCCTCCGTCCAGCACTCTTCCTTCTTGGTTGCCTCATTGTCTACGCAATAGAAATTGATGATGTTCATCTCTTTATGGAGATAGACGAGTCCACAGATGTGATCATCGTCGGGGTGCGTCGAGATGAACCGGACAATATCCTTGCCGCGAGATTCGGTCTTGAGTTCTTTGACAATGTCTTCCTCGTTGTCCTCATTCAACGAACAGTCGATCATGCTGAAATTGTCAGAGTTGTGCTTGATGTAGAACATGTCGCCGTTGCCGACCGCCAATGACTTGATGATGCTCATGCTCTCGCCGCCTTTGCTTTATCGTCTCCCGTTGCCGCCTTAACGCGCTTGGTTATGTACTTGGTTTGTTTTCGGTACGAAAGGAGGAACATCATAAGCAGCAGTGCTATCGCGACCAGCGTGCCCCGGTGGGTCAAGAATGCGACCCGGCTCTCCAGCATCTCGTAAGCCTTGACCAAAAGCAGGCAGGCGAACACGGCAGCCAGCGTACGGTACGAGTTGTTCTGCTCCGAGAGCACGTCGATCTTCTCGTCAACCTTGCACGCCGCGACATATTTGTCGTAGTCGGCGAATTTCACAAACCGTACCAGTTTGAGGAACGGTTCCAGCAGCAACGAGCCCAAGCGGCTGATCACCAGACCGATGAAGTAGTACACGAACGCGCCGACGATGATGTCCGGTTGGATGAGCGAAAAGCGGGTGAACTTCGTTGCAAGCACGGCGAACAGCACGCCGGGCAGGAGATAATTGAACAGGTTGTAGGACGTGATCTTGTCCAGCAGTTCTTTCATGTGTCGGATTCTAACTCCGAGCACTTCAGATGGATGACAGGGTTTTCTGCTCTACATTGAGGAAAATTGCTGGAAAAGCGGGGATTGCTGTGAATCCCGTAGGCAAAATGACGCAACCACTACTCAGTTGCCTTTGTCGCAAACTGTGCTGGGACTAGCCTGACTAACTTCGTCCTCAATGGGTGGTCCTCTGAGTTTGCAGTTCTTGCCGATGCAGGTACGCATGTACCCATGAGCCATCCGCGCCTTCATCTTGCTGCGGAGACTCGTGCGCACGTCCCCAATCGCCCTTACCGTTCCTCCAGAGCGCGGCGAGCGCGGGCGTTATTCGGGGCTGGAGTGGGCTCAGCTGCGACTTGTTCCACTTTTGGAACACAATGCCGAAAGGAGTCGTTACTGGAGATATTTCAACTACAATTGCCGCGTATTCCCAACGTCCGCCGAAGGTATCAGTGTACAAAGACTATTCGTGGCATAGTAAATCTACATGGGAGGAGCACGTGGGAACCCATACGACACCAGCCTTTGAAATGCAGACGAAAAGGCTGCTCCTGTTTTCCACGAAGATCAGGTTTTCACCAGAGACCCAACCTCTCAGGGATACCGCCATAGATAAGCTAATCGAGCAGAGCTTACTGTTATCGGATGACGGTATGACGATGAAACAGCTCGACGAGCAGAATGTACTTTGTTTTCTGCAAGGAACATCAGCTTTGCCTCGGAGGGATTTTGAGGCGGCTTTGCGCCGCTTGACCACAAGCGGAAGAGTTCGCACCCAGGGTGAAGGCGTAAGTGCGCGATATGTGCTCGCCGACCGCATACGTGCTGAGCTATGGCAAGTACAAAGTCAAGCTGAACAGCGATTCAAGACCATCGTCAACAAGCTGTTTACGGGTGTAGACGGAGGCGCTCAGCGCTATGGAGCAGCCTTCCTCGAATGTTTGTGTCGGATATTTGCTCGTCTCGGAGAGACGTTCGCCACCTCAAAGGTGAGCTAAGCGCAGATAACCTTCTGTGTTTGCCGGACGTGATGAAGAGTCTTCAGGAGGTGAACGCCAAGTTTCGGAGCATCGACTCTGCTGTTCTTCAGCAGGCGGTTCATCAGCTATTTTCCGAGAATGCCCCCGATTACAACCAGTTCAAGTGGCAGCTGGGGCAAAACTACTATGTGGCGAAGACACTGGGTCTTGATCCTGCGGGCCGATTACTTTCGAACGAGGTCTTCAAGGATGCGACCTTGTTTCTAGACACCAATGTAATGTTGGATGCTTTGGAGCCGGAAGCGAGACACTACGGCACATTTCAAGCACTCACAAAGGGGTGCTCCGATCTGGACATTACGCTTGCAGCCTGCCAAGTTTCAATTGATGAATTACGAAAAGTAGTTTCTTTTGAACGGGAGCTTATCGAGAAGCTAAACGGCAAAATACCTGACACCACAGCGAAAAAGGTCAGCGGAGTGCTCTACCCCGTATATGTGAAGAAGATGGCTGAGGGAACACAGTGCGACTTCGACGAGTTATTCTCGGTGTTCTCGGAACCCTCTGAAATGCTGAAGTCATTTTACGGGGTTGAAGTTCAAGACAGCAGGTGGTTCATCGAAATTTTATCGGATGCTGACTTTCAAAACAGAGTGGATGTCGTTCAGAAAGCGTACTCGCGTCCGTGGAGAGGAAAGACGAGGAATGCTGCGATCCACGACACGTTACTCCTCGAATGGGTCGAAGCCGAACGTTTGACTCGCAACAACAAAGCGTGGATCGTTACATTAGATTACTCACTTCCGAGTTTTCATACGGAAATAGGGGGCACGAAAACCTCGTTAGCTATAACGCTTGACGCGTTAATACACTGGTTATCGCCTATTAGCATGGGCGATGAGGATAAGTTTGCCGACATCTTCTCGGAGGCGATAAGACATCAGGTGCTCCCCAATGAGGTGTTGTTCGATATCCGTGATTTCCTTGTGTTTGCTGAAATGGAATGGGCAAGCAAAGAATTGCCAGCAGAAGACATCGAGCAGTGTATCAGATACGTTAAAGCAAAAGCTCCCAACCTCAACCCTACTGATCCGAAGGATCGCGAAGAGATTAGCAGGGAGATTCACAAGTTCTTTGCTGATCCGGGTCGAAAGTTCAAGGCGGAAATCTCGAAGTCAGAGGAAATCATTGCCCAGCAAGAAAACGAGATTGTCGCGGAACGAAAGAAATCGTCCGATTACAGAGAGTCGGCTCAGAGTTTTAAAGACCAACTTGAGCGAGAAAAACTCCGATTCACTGCGTTCATCCGCCTGCTGCTTGTTTTTGCACTGTTTATCGTGATGGAATGCGGAGTCGTAGACGTTCTGTTCAATTTCGGTAGCGGCTCTAATTTGCTTCAACGGATAAAGAATGGATGGGTTTTCATCGCGCTCCCTGTTCCCGTTTGCATCTTTGTGGCTTGGCTTTACATCGGCAAGGAGTACCTGCACGCACTCGGATTCCCGTTTACGAAGATATTCTCCGTTCCAGAGGAAAATTGACCCAGTCGCACTATCACTCGGAATGGGCCCGCACGGCGCACCCTGACAACAAGCAGAGCCGAGCCTGTGGATGCTCTGTCTACTCGCACGCATCCGTGTGGATCGTGAATTCCTCAAACTTTGCGCTGTGACATTTGCGTCGCGAGTGGACGGGTGACCAACATAGAACGAAACTCAGCTGATCGTTGCTGCGCTTCAACATCGCTCCGACCCAACAGGCTGTCTGATACCCTCAAAACCTCAGCGTCGCCTTGCAGCCCTTCGGTTCGAGCAAGAGATTCAGCGCGTTGGCGGCTCCAACGATGAACAGGTTCGAATTCAGAAGCGCGTCGGTCGCGCAGCCTTCGCCGTTGTCCACCGCTATCGAGATGCCGCCCGCGTCCTTTGCTGCTTTCAGGAGCAGGCGGTCGTTGTTGCCGTTCCCCAGCACGGCACACTGCGCGAGACCTATCTTGATGCCGTACACTCGCTTCTGCGTGTCCTGCCGATCCCCATGCAATCGGTGCAGGATGACTGGAGCGTCTTTCAGTTCGGTTTCCGCCATGCCGAACGTGTCCGCCGTCAGCACATGGATGTCCACCGACTCGGCAAGCTCGCACAGGAGTTCCCGAACGCCATCCACCAATCGACCGCCCCGCGACAGCGTCCCGGTGTAGTCGGTCAACACAGTCAGAATGTGCCGCGCTCCCAATCCGGGGATGTCGATTCGGATTCCGGTCTTTGCCATGTCGCCCGCGTCGGTTTGCCCTGCCATGATACTCGGCACGGTGCACAACCAGACGAGGAGCAAGATGAGGTAGCTGCTTCATCACAATCGCACCGCAGTTGTCGCCGTCGATCCTGAACGGCGTCGTTGATGCCCGGTGCTCCGATAGAGGGGTGATCAACCTAAGCTGCTAAACTTGTGCAATGGGAGTACGAAAAACGTACGAGCCACATTGCCCGGCTCCAGACTGCACAGGCGGATACGCACAACGGCTTCATCAGGTTCAGCGCGGGTCTGTAGACCTACCGCCCGAAGTGTTGGCGAGACAGGGAGATAACTCAGCAATTTACAGGTGCTCATACTGCGGCTTTGTTTGGTTCCAGAGGTCTGCTTCGCGCCCGGGCTTCGACCCCGCTCCAGCCGGGTGGTGGGACAATTTTCGATGGCCCGGGGAGTTTCATTCCGTGAATGCCACTTTTCCAGTCCGTGAACAAAACACCCGCGTCTATTGGGAAATCTATGCAGAGAAACTCAGGAAAAGACGGGAGCGGTAGGTCGAAGGCGATAATGGCGTATTGACGACGCCGTTGGGAAGACCGAGGAGATTTACCCGTTATGTTCGGGAAATGCCGCCTGTGCCTTCAAGAATCTGAGCTACAAGACAGCCATCTTCTTCCTCGCGCCCTGTATCGGATAATTGGAACCGCCTCGGATCGTATACATCCTGATACCGTACAACTCACACCGGAGAGCCAAAAGAGATCGTCAGAGCAGGCTCGCCGTAATGTCCTTTGCTCGCGCTGTGAACAATGCTTCAACGAAAATGGAGAGCGCTGGGTGTTGCAGAATTGCTATCGAGGGCGAGGACGCTTTCGGTTGCGGGCTGAACTGCGAAACAGAACTTCCCTGTTCGGAGCGGAGTTCGAGGCTTATTCAGCCTCTAAAGAAGAAGCAGCGAAACTCAGCTACTTCTGTCTAAGCATTGTCTGGCGTGCGTCCCTCTGCGAGTGGATATGTCGGGGAGAAAGATACGAACAAATCAATTTGGGCCCGTACCAAGAGGAGATCAGGCAATACCTCATGAGTGGGGGCATGTTCCCTAAACTTACCAGCGTGGTGGTCATTTTATCGGCATTGGAGCGCCCTGTGCTTGCGATGTCTCTTCCGACTTTGTATCGAGTTGACTCGTTGCATTGCTACAGATTTCACATTCCGGGCATGAGTTTTGTCGCGTCGGTCGGTGGCAGAGAGCAGGAACACACGCTGTCTGTTCTTCTTCCTCCCCATCCCATTTTGATTACTCCAGAAGGCGATAAGTTAGTCCAAGCGGAAACCTTGGCGCTGCTAGGAAGAGTTCCGCCGCGTGGGTTTGAAGCTCCACTCGTAGATGGAACGGAGATAACCTAAGGTCCCAAGCAAGACGGGTTTGTATAGGATTTTCTGCAAGCAGATTTCACAAGGTGCCGGCGATCTCTTTCATCCATGATCTTCTCAGCCCAATGGACCGCGTCCGAAGATTGTGCAGATAATCGACGGCACTTGCTCCCCGGTTCGTCTGGTTCCTAGAATCTGCCCTGTCGCGCCCAACTCTCCACCTCTTTGCTGACGGAAAAACGCTGGTGAGGATCGGCTTCGAATCGCGCACCCAGTGTGTACGCGTTCACTTCGAGCGGGATGCCGTTGTAGCCGCCGCCACTCAGGAATCCTCGAACATAGAATTCGGCAAATCGCGGAACGCCAAGCTGACGATACTGCTCCACGTGCACGAGTTCATGAAATAGAAGTCCATTTGTGAACCTTCCATGCGAAACCACGACGTCGCGAAAGGTGATCGCCGCCATCTGAGAGAAGTCAGGCAGGTTAGCAAACCCCATTCGCGCCAGTATTGGGTAAAAGGGTGGGTTCTGCACGCGGTTGACGTTCAGCATCAGCAGGCGGACGGTATCGAGGAGATGCGGGGAGAAGAATCCCTCCATTGCTGCGCGTTGCTCTGCGGACGGAGCCGCGCTGTGAGGAAAGAAGGTCTGACGCTGGGAGGAAATGTACTCTGCCACGACTCCCGACACCTGTGCGACTTGGTCAGCAGTGAGTTGCGGGGTTCCCACTTTGCCTCCGTGCTGAGGTTTGCGATTCTGTACTCTAACTCCAACATCATAAGTTCTAGGTGTCTCGAATTGCCATTTACTTGGAGGTCTGTTCCGTTTTCGGAACAACAGAGTCGTTTTTGATTAGCAATCGCGGATTCGTCCTATGATTGACGGCTCCAGTTGCGATCTGATTTGCGGAGCACAAGGAGTCGAATGCCAATCAAAATCTCGGTTAACGGTCTCGCCAAATTCATGACATCCTCAGAAGCAAAACGCCGCACACTCCTCAGGGATTTTAAGTTCCCCTTCAATAAAGACGGTTCGAAGAAACCACAAATCGTTCGGTACAGTGAAGCACGCGCAGTCATTCGCGATTACCACGAGGCAGGAAACAATGCATCAGTAATCGTGACGGCAATCGAAAAACTGATTGCTAAGCGGGAACAGAATCCCGAAAAAGACGCTGCTCGTATCAACGACAATATTCGTGCTTTGGAAACCTACCTGAAGCATTTCTCAGACCGAGGCTTCACCATACTAGAGACACCCAAGCCTACTTATGTGCATGGTGAAGTATTCGTGGGCACCTCACCTGACCTGTATGTGGACGAGAACGGAAAGAAGAAGCTCATTAAGTTGGACTTTTCAGAGAAGACGCCGAACGAAGAGGCTGTCCAAATCTTGCTCAAGGTGATGCATGAAGCTGCATCGGTTGCAGAACTCCCGGTTCACCCAGCCGACGTTATCTACTTGGATATAACAAGGAAGACCCAATACACGGGGAAGAAGCTCAACAAGCAGTTGAAAAAGAACATCGACGCTGCCTGTGAAACAATCGAGGACATTTGGCCCAAGCTGAAGCAGTAATAATCAGAACTTCGTCGCAGCTAAGTCATCGCGAGTGAACGCGGTCGCCAACGACGATCCGAGCGTATGCGAGCCGATGGCGATGGCGGCTGGTGCCGGGCAGCAGTCGATGCTCTTCGGTAGTCTGCTGTCGTTTTTCTCGCTACCGAGCCACAGACGGAAGCGTCACCTCCTCGATAACTTCGAGGATTTGAGGGTAGCTTGGATTCCCATTGAATCTCACGCGATATCCGTGGTGCCGATGAATCTTGAATGCTGTCTCAGGTGAGGCGTAGGCGTAGCAACTCGCCACGTATGATTGCATGTCATCCGCCAGTAGATCGAACCGTACCTTGTTTTCGCCCTTCGCCATTACGTTTTTCCGGTAAACACGAATTGCAGCTATCTGTTCCTGTGCCTGAAATCTAGTCGCTGCGCCCTTCACCATTGAGCGTGCAACGGTGCCCGGCATGTACCCTCGATCAACGTCCGTACCGCCACGTTTGGCAGCAGATTTAGCCGCTTTGTCAATCTCCTTCAAAATCGTCGATTTCTTGCCCGGAGTCCACTCGAAAGTCACAACCATTCCAGCCTTTTGGTGTGCCGATATTAGCTGGTTCCACAGGTCCGAGTTCTCTTTGGGTTCCCCATGCTGGTTACGCCAATCGTTCTTTTTCCATTGACGTGAACGAGGGGCGTTGTCTTTTACGTACTGGGAATCCGTGACTATTTGGACGCGGCTTATCCCGTCCCACGGGCGGTTAGACCTAATCCATTCAAGAGCGCGGATGCATGCCAACAACTCCATCCGATTGTTGCTGCTCTCGGCACAGCCGAAATCGAGAATTTGCTCGTCCTTGAGCCCCATGTGGTCAGGGTAATGGACGATTGCGGCACACCCAGCGGCCCCACCGGGATTGTGATAACAAGACCCGTCTGTGTAGATATGTATCGCGTGGGGGTCAAACTGCATTTCAAACGAATTCTACCGCCGCTAATATGCTGCCCAGCACCAATTCTTCTGCTGAATCGTCTTCGTTCGCGGCGACGCGTCGGCGGGATAATGAACTCAACGACCAATGCTGACCGACGCCCCACCACGGAGCAGCCCAAGGTACAATCGTCAAAAGCCGCTGTGAAGAATAAGAAACAGCACATAATCCCCAACTGCTACCTAAAGTCGTGGTGCGATCCGCGCACGCCAGCAGGGCAACGTCCATACATCTGGAAGATCAGTCGCGACGGGACTGAGAAGAAGAACAAGTCGCCAGAGAAATCGTTTACGGCGAGCGACAGATACACGATTAAGATGCCGAACGGCGAGAGACACCTGCTTATAGAGACAACACTAGCTCGAATTGAAAACGACTTCGTGCATATCCTCGGTCGCATTCGACGACGAGAAAATCTGACAGAACTAGAACGAGCACGCTTGTGCATTTTCACCGCAGCCATGCACACCCGAACTATCGCGATGGGCGATCACTGGAAAGCGACTCAACAACGGCTACATGATGTCATGGCGAATTTAGAGAAGATGCACGATGCACCCCCCACGACGTCACTAGAAACGGCAAAGATGGTCGAATTTGCACCCCAACACCTGATCGCGATGGGCATTGACATCGAATCGCCCCTGTTGTTCGAAATGCCGATGACGATCATGGTGACAGATGACGAGCTTGGATTTATAACGTCCGATACTCCATGTGTTTGGTTCAATCCACAGTTATATAAGCTGCCACCTTTCTTCCGTTCTCCGGGGCTGGCACAACCAGACATCGAAGTTACCTTACCCTTAACTCCACGCCACATGTTGCTGATTTCTCACCGAAAGTATCCGCCCTACATCGACGTGAAGCAGAACGCCGTAGATGAAGGCAACCGTTTGCTCCGCTTCCACTGCCATAAGGAGTTTGTGTCTTGGAAAGGCGAAACGCGACCGCACTGGTTTGAAATTGGCGAAGAACCGGATGACTCTTGGGAAAGGAGCCCTGAAGGAAAGCGGGCATTGGAGCAGCAAGAAGCACGGGAGGAACAGCAAGTAGAAACGTCGAACGAACCAGAGGAGCCAAGTCCGGCTAGCGCCAGCAGGTCGGAATCAGAGGACGATCCAGCCATTAGGTAAGAAAACGCGAATTAAGAACACCTGCTAGGGTAGTCAAAAAGGCTCGCAAAAGGCTCAGAAACGCTCCAGCCGACCTGAACCCCGTCCGGCAGCCGGATCGCGCAGGATCGGGTTCTGATTTGTTGCCGCCCCTGACAACCTCTAAACGGCGGAAGCCCTCTTCTTCTTGTCTTCCAGCAGTTTGAGGATTGTCGAGTCCACCAGATAGCGAATCGGCGCTCCGCAAGAGATACAGTCTGTCTCCTGAACCTCACCGGAGTGGGTGCTTTCTGGAATGGTTGAAGATCGCAGGCATTCAGGACAGGTAACCACAATGTAGTCAGCATCACTGCGGGGAATCCACAGCGGAGCATCGTCATGTTTGCCACGTTTTTGCCGCATTACGGAATCGGCGATCAACTCTTTCATCTTTTCTAACAGTTGCTCTGGACTGTATTCGCCCTTTTGGAAGAAATGATCTACAAGCGAGCCAAGACGCATGTTCGCAAGAATGAATTCGCCACTAATCGCAATCGTAGGAATGTGAGGAAACCTCCGGCGAACGATCGACAGCAATTCGAAGCCGGACATGTTAGGCATTCTCAAGTCGGAGATGATGATGTCCGGCAACACTTCTCTTAGAATCTTCAGGGCAATGAAGCCGTCTTCTGCCGTGCGCACGGAAAAGCCAAAGCTCCGCACGATGGCTGCGGTAGTTTCGAGCATGACCGGTTCGTCATCCACGATAAGAACCCGGCATTTAAAATGACGGTCTTTTTCCATCGGGATATCTTACCGCCGAAAGGTGTGGGAAATCATACCGACGCACTTCATAATCCGTAGGTCGCTGGTTCGAGTCACCAACGAAATCACGAGGCGACTGCGAGGAGGTCGCCAACCCCTCAACCGCCTACGGTCGGCGTCGGCGAAACTGGATCGACGCGCAAGGTGCCGTCCCCAAGAGACAAGTCGTCGATGCCTCGTGCGGCAACCAGCAGTGCATCGCGCTGAAGCATGCGTACCTGCGTCTCCGCGTTGAGCAGCCGGGGAGATACCGCAAGCTTGCGGACCGCGTTCACGAACTGAAAATCGGAGAGCACTTCGTCGTCAAGGGCGTGGGCATGGACGAGCGGAGTCGCAACCGATTCCGGTCGGGCTTGTACGCCGCTGCGAAGTTGGACAGGGTCTCGGTGCGCGGGCTGCCGGACGGGAGCGTGCGGGTGACGAAGGTTGGGGAGTGGTAGTTCTCAATTCGCCCCGATGGAGCAAAGGTTTTCTCAGACTGTCATGTTTCAAGGTCTCGTGAGGGGATTCTTCTGCCCAAACTATGCCCAACCGACCCAAAAACCCCCTCACAAGACTCGATAAATCAACCAATCCTGTCTTCGTTAATGTCCTGATTTTTCCAGTGTTTATGTGATTTTCGAAGAGTACCACTAGGGTTAAAAGGGCGTTGCTCTACCACCTGAGCTACTGGCCCACTCGTACTTTGAGTATAGCAAAAGCGACTTCACTAATCCGCTCACTGCAAGCGCAGCTTGTATTCCTCGACTCGCCTCCCGAGTCTGGGCAGGCGAGCAATCCTACGCTGTGCGACGACGCGCGGGGCGTCGATCGCGACAGTATTCACGCGAAGACGATCGCACTGGACGTGGAATCCTTCAACTCAACGCTGAAATGATGAGAGGCCCTTCGACTCAGCTCAGGGCCCCTCCTGATGACAAATCTAGAACGACGGTTGCGACTTTTTGCTCGGCGCCAGGATATCGTCGAGCCGGTCGGGCGTTCCTTCCACGCGCTGCAAGGAAGGAATGCGCAGCCCACCGTAATACGCGAGCGGAATGTTGATATAGTCGTCGCCGCGCTTGAATTGCAGTTGCAACGGCTGCTTCGTCTTCTCGGCGTCGAGAATCGCTTCCCGCAGGACTTCGACGGTGAACGCCTTTCCGTTCACCGAGATAATCTGCATGTCAGGCGTAACTCCCGCTTTAAAGGCGGGGCTGTTCCACCAGACATTCGCCAACGCCCCGCGAGGACCCGAAGAGTCGCCGGAATCGCCTGGGCGCGGCACCGAAATCGAGAAGCCGAGTGAGGTAGAGAAATCCGCCATACCATACTGGGCCTCGCCTCGGGTCACCCAAGGCTGCGGAGTGTCCGTGTAAACCAGCTTGTAGCCGCCGCGCGTGAAGCCATCCATGGGAACTGCGGGATGAAGATCGTAAACGCGCTCGCGGAGGAACGTCGCCCAGTCATAGGGTGCGACGCTGTTGAGCGCACTCACCAGATTGTCGAAAGTATATGGAAAAGTCACGAAGCTGCCGTTGTAAACGCCGAAGAAAGCGGCGGCAAAATCGTCAAGCGACTTCTGGTCATGGGTAAGCTCACGGATCTTGGTGTCGGCGTCGAGCCAGATGAGCTCGCCTTCCATGTAGTAGTCCTCAGGCC
>Ga0335069_10003694_pt1 | contig 22980 bp, 20 predicted proteins | sample Lox_Sample_11_FD_206714 | JGI IMG/M metagenome (GOLD analysis project Ga0335069, IMG submission 206714) | Soil microbial communities from Loxahatchee National Wildlife Refuge, Florida, United States - Lox_Sample_1.1 | ecosystem: Environmental > Terrestrial > Soil > Wetlands | place: USA... | reverse complement strand
GGGGAAGCCGACGATGAAATCGCCGGACACGGCGATGTCGGGCCGCACCGCCCGCATGCGCTCGATCAGCTTCAGATAGTCCTCGGCCGTGTGGCCACGGTTCATGGCGCGCAGGATGCGGTCCGAGCCCGACTGCACCGGCAGGTGCAGATAGGGCATCAGCTGCGGCACCTCGCCGTGGGCGGCGATCAGGTCCTCGTCCATCTCGCGCGGATGGCTGGTGGTGTAGCGAATGCGCTCCAGCCCCTCGATCCGCGCCAGGCGCCGCGCGAGGGCGGCCAGACCGCCGGGCCCGCCATAGGCGTTGACGTTCTGGCCGAGCAGGGTCACCTCGCGCACGCCCTGCTCCACCAGGCCCCGCGCCTCCGCCTCGATCGCCTCGGCCGGACGGGAATATTCCCCGCCGCGGGTATAGGGCACCACGCAGAAGGTGCAGAACTTGTCGCAACCCTCCTGCACCGTCAGGAAGGCCGACACGCCGGAGGCCTCGCGCGCCTTGGGCAGGGCGTCGAACTTTTCTTCGGGCGTGAAATCGGCGGCCAGACGCTCGCCGGCGCTGCGCGAGGCGCGCGCGATCAGTTCAGGCAGCTTGTGATAGGCCTGGGGCCCGACCACCAGATCGACCACCGGCGCGCGGCGGATGATCTCCTCGCCCTCGGCCTGGGCGACGCAGCCGGCGACCACCACGCCCATGCGCCCCTGGCCGGCCTCGGCCTTCTCGGCGCGCATCTCCTTCAGTCGGCCCAGCTCCGAATAGACCTTCTCGGCGGCTTTCTCGCGGATATGGCAGGTGTTGAGCACGACCAGGTCGGCGCCTTCGGGCCGATCGGTCAGCCCATAGCCGAGCGGCCGCAGAATCTCGGCCATGCGCTCGGAATCGTACACGTTCATCTGACAGCCGTAGGACTTGATGAACAGTCGCTTGGCGGGAGCGTCCAAGGTCAGTTCTCAACCTCGTCCAGGGGCACGCCGTACAGTTCCAGCCGGTGGTCGACCAGCTTGAAGCCCAGGCGCTTGGCGATGGCGGCCTGCAAGGCCTCGATCTGGTCGTCGATGAACTCGATCACCTCGCCCGTGCGCATGTCGATCAGGTGATCGTGGTGCACGTCAGGCGCTTCCTCGTAGCGCGAGCGGCCGTCGCGGAAGTCGTGGCGCTCGATGATGCCCGCCTCCTCGAACAGGCGCACGGTGCGATAGACGGTGGCGATGGAGATGTGCGGGTCCAGCGCGTGCGCCCGGCGGTGAAGCTCTTCCACATCGGGATGGTCCTTGGACGTCGAGAGGATGCGCGCCACCACGCGGCGCTGCTCCGTCATCCGCAGATTCCTATCCGCGCAGGCCTTTTCGATACGGTCCAAGGCAGCTCCTCGCCCAGATTGCAGACGCCTAGAATAGCCTCAAGGCCCTTTGCTGTTAAGCGCCGGAAGCGTCACCGCCAGAACCAGCGCGTCAACCGGCGCCGAGCCCCTGCGCGCGTAGTAGCCGGGGCGGCGTCCGGCGTCGGTGAATCCCGACGCCCGGTAGAGCGCGATGGCTGGGCCGTTGTCTTCGGCCACCTCCAGAAAGGCGCGTTCCGCCCCCGCCGCGATGGCCGTCGCCAGGCCCGCGTCGAGCAGTCCATGGGCCACGCCTTGCCGGCGCCGGCCCGGCGCCACCGCGAGTGTCAACACCTCGGCCTCGCCGGCCACGGCGCGCATGAGGATCAGCCCGACAAGCCGCCGATCCTCCACCGCCAGGGCGAAGACCCCCGGGCTGGCCATCAGTTCCTCGAACGCCTTGGCCGACCACGGTTCGTCGAACGCCTGGGCGTGCAGGACCGCCATGTCCGTCGCGCGGCCGGCGAGCATAGCCGTGGGCCTCATCGCTTTAGCCTCATGGGATCCGCCTCATGGGATCCGCCTCATGGGTTCAGGCCCCCGGGCAGCTTGGCGTCGGGCGCACGCAGATAGAGCGGGCGCGCCGGTCCGGGCGCGCGGTTCATGGCCAGACGCGCCAGGGCGACGGGATCGGGCGCGGCGCGATCCACGATCCGGGCGCCGGCGATCAGGCCCGCCAGCAGGGGCGCGCCCGATCCGACGATGGTCGTGCGTCCCGCCGACGCGAACTCGGCCGTGCGCGCGGCGGCGGTCTCCACCGGAAGGGCGTCGGGCGCCATCACCGCCCGGCCGTCGATGAAGGCCTGCAGATAGAGCTGGCCGCGGCGGGCGTCGATCGCGGCCAGGGTCAGGTCGCCGCCGGGCTCGGACGCCGCCAGCGCGTCCAGCACGCTCACCCCCACGCACGGCTTGCCCAGGGCCAGGGCCAGGCCCTTGGCGAAGGCCAGCCCAACACGCAGGCCGGTGAACGAGCCGGGGCCGACCGTCACGCCGATGCGGTCCAGCGCGGCGAACGCCAGGCCGGCCGCATCCATCGCCTCGCGAACCATCGAGGCCAGGCGTTCCTGATGGCCGCGCGTCATCGGCTCGCTCAGCGCCGCCAGCGGGCGGCCGTCCGCCAGCACCGCCGCCGAACAGGCCCCCACGGCCGTATCGAGCCCGAGCACGATCATGCGTGGGCCTTTAAGCCAAGCGGCCAGCCCGTGCTAGGGGCGGCGCCGGCCAATCCTTACAGGATGGTGTTGGCGTCGCTGAAGCTCAGGCGCGGCCCGCGGGGGAACAGGTTCTCGTCGGTGCCGTGGCCGATGGCGGCCATGAAGTTGACCTTGATGGTGGTGCCGGCGAAGAATTCCTGATCGACGCCCGCGAAGTCGAAGCCCGAGAAAGGCCCGACATCGAATCCCAGCGCGCGCGCGGCGATGATCAGATAGGCGCCCTGGAGCGTGCCGTTGCGGAAGCCGTGGGTATCGACCGAAGCGGCGTCGCCGTACCAGTCCTTGGCGCCCGGGGCGTGCGGAAACAGCTCCGGCAGGCGCTCGTTCCAATGGGTGTCGTAGCCGATGATGGCGATGACAGAGGCCTTGAGCGCCTTGTGATTGCCGGCCGACAGGTAGGGCTTAACCCTCGCCTTGGCCTCATCGCTCTTAAGCCACACGAAACGCGCCGGAGACCCGTTGGCCGAAGTCGGACCGAATTTCATCAGGTCGTAAATGGCCTGGATCTGGGCGTCGCTGATCGGCTCGGATGTCCAGCCGTTGTGCGTGCGGGCGGTGCGGAAGATGCGGTCTTGGGCGGCGGCGTCGAGGGCGGTCATGGCAGGCTCCGATATCAGCAACTGATATTGTTGCAGATAGCCCATCCACCAGAGAGATCAAGCTGAGCGCACGAATTTTTTCGTGACGGCCTAAAGCGCCTGCTCGACCCCCGTGACCTCGGGCACATAGTGCTTGAGCATGTTCTCGACCCCGGCGCGCAGGGTGGCCGACGACGAGGGACAGCCCGAACAGGCGCCCTTCATGTGCAGGAACACCACGCCGGTCGCCGCATCGAAGCGGTTGAACAGGATGTCGCCGCCGTCGCGCGCCACCGCCGGACGGATGCGGGTGTCGAGCAGGTCCTTGATCTCGGCCACCACCTGGGCGGTGTCGCCCTCGTACTCGCCGTCGTCGTCATGGGCGGACGCCGTCTGCTCCTGGGCGAACAGCGGCGCGCCCGAAGTGAAGTGCTCCATGATCGCGGCCAGGATCGGGGCCTTGAGCTGGCGCCAGTCCAGGTCGTCGTCGGCGCGGGTCACGGTCACGAAGTCGGGGCCGAAGAACACCCGCTCCACCCCCGGCGTCTCGAAGATCGCGGCGGCCAGGGGCGAGAGCTCGGCCTCGCCGGCGCGGAATTCGCGCGACCCCTCGCCCATCACCTCGCGGCCGGGCAGGAACTTCAGCACATTCGGGTTGGGCGTGGCTTCGGTCTGAATGAACATGCGCGATAGATGGCGCCGGGCGCGCGCTTGCGCAACCAGCCGCGCTCAGCGGTTCCGTCCCGGCGCCCAGAAGCCCACCAGATGCTTGGCGTCCGCGACCACTGGGCCGGCTATGGCGCGGGCTTTGTCGACGCCCTTTTGCAGCACCCGGTCGATTTCGGCCGGATCGTCCAGCAGGCGGCGCATTTCGGCGCCGATCGGGCCGATCTTGGCCACCGCCAGGTCGGCGAGGGCCGGCTTGAACGTCCCAAAGCCCTTGCCGCCAAATTCGGCCAGCACCTCAGCCTTGGTCTGACCGTTCAGCGCGGCGTAGATGCCCACCAGATTGTCGGCCTCAGGCCGGGCCTTGAGCGCATCGATATCCTCGGGCAGGGGCTCAGGATCGGTCTTGGCCTTGCGCACCTTCTGGGCGATGGCCTCGGCGGCGTCGAGCAGGTTGATGCGCGAGGCGTCCGACGGGTCGGACTTGGACATCTTGGCCGTGCCGTCGCGCAAACTCATCACCCGCGCGCCCGGCCCCTCGATCACCGGCTCGGGCAGGGGGAAGAAGCCCGGGGCCGAGAAGTCGTTGTTGAACTTGCCGGCGATGTCGCGCGTCAGTTCCAGGTGCTGCTTTTGATCCTCGCCCACCGGCACGTGGGTGGCCTTGTAGACCAGGATGTCGGCAGCCTGCAGCACCGGGTAGGTGTAGAGCCCGACCGACGAGCGCTCCTTATGCTTGCCCGACTTTTCCTTGAACTGGGTCATACGGTCCAGCCAGCCTAGCCGCGCCACGCACTGGAACATCCACGCCAGCTCGGCGTGCTCAGGCACCGCCGATTGCGGAAAGATCGCGGCCTTGTCGGGGTCGACCCCCGAGGCGATGTAGGCGGCGGCTACCTCACGCATCTGGCCGGGCAGCTTGGCGGGGTCCTGCCACACGGTGATGGCGTGCAGGTCGGCCAGGAAATACAGGCACTCAGCCTGATCCTGCAGCCGCACGAATTTCACCAGGGCGCCCAGATAGTTGCCCAGGTGCAGCGCGCCGGAGGTCTGCACCCCCGACAGGATGCGCTTGGGTCCGGCGTAGGCGGGCGCGGGCGAACTGGCGGGGGCGAGGTCTTGGGTCATGGCGGTCTTATCCCGGAGCCCGGCGGAGTTAGCCGTCCCGGGCGCGAATGTCGAGCGACGGCGCGGCGTGGCGCTTGGCCTTAGGGTTAATTTCATCCATGTGCTTGAGGCTTGGCAGCCAATCGAACCTGGCGCGAAGCCACGAGGACTGACCTTGGCCGACGGCCCTTCAGACGCGGGCAAGCGCACCCTGGACGTGCTGGCGTCCGGCGTGGCGCTGATCGTCCTGAGCGCGCCCCTGGCCGCGCTGGCTCTGGCTGTGCGCCTGACCTCGCCCGGCCCGGCGATCCACTGGTCCAAGCGCGTGGGGCGCCACAACCGCCTGTTCCTCATGCCCAAGTTCCGCACCATGCGCATCGACACGCCTCAGGTCGCCACGCATCTGCTGAGCGACCCGGAACGTTGGCTGACCCCGATCGGCGGCTTCCTACGGCGATCCAGCCTGGACGAGTTGCCCCAACTGTGGAGCGTGCTGGTCGGCCATATGAGTCTGGTCGGTCCGCGCCCGGCCCTGTTCAACCAGGACGATCTGGTGGCCCTGCGCACCCAGGCCGGCGTGCACCGGCTGCGGCCCGGCCTGACCGGCTGGGCCCAGATCAACGGCCGCGACGAGTTGCCGATCGCGGACAAGGTCTTGCTCGACCAGGACTATCTGCGGCGCAGGGGGCTTGTGTTCGACCTGCGTATCATGCTGGAAACCGTGGCCAAGGTCATGCGGCGCCAAGACGTCAGCTTTTAGGGCAGGGGACGGCGCCGTGTTCGGCTTGAAGACGAGGAAACCGAGCGAGCTGGAACCTGAGGTGGAACTTTCCGCCTCGACAGACGGGCGGCTGATCTACGCCATCGGCGATATCCACGGGCGGCTGGATCTGCTGGAGGCCCTGCTGCGCAAGGTGGCCAAGGACGCCGGCGCCGCGCGCGTCCGGCAAAGACCCGTGCTGGTGTTCCTGGGCGACTATGTCGATCGCGGCCCTTCGTCAAAGGGTGTAATCGACTGCATCATGCGCCTGTCGGCGGTCAAAAGCCTGGAGGTGCGCTCGCTCAAGGGCAACCACGAGCAGGCCATGCTCGACTTCCTCGACGACCCCGAATTCGGACCGACTTGGGTGCAGTACGGCGGCGGCCCGACCCTGACGTCCTATGGCGTGACCGCGCCGCAGGGCCGCCAGCCCGAAGCCTGGATCGCGGCGCGCGACGCCCTGGCTCAGGCGGTCCCGGCCCACCATCTGCGCTTCCTGACCCAACTCGAGCTCTCGGCCCAGTACGGCGACTATTTCTTCGTCCACGCGGGCTTGCGCCCCGGCGTGCCGATCGAGGCGCAGACCGAGCAGGACATGCTGTGGATCCGCGACGAGTTCCTCGACGAGCGACGGCCCTTCGACAAGGTGGTGGTGCACGGCCATTCGCCCGAGGCTGAGCCCGTGATGAACGCCGTCCGCATCGGGCTGGACACCGGGGCTTATGCTACCGGCGTGCTGACCGCCGCGCGCCTGTTCGATCGCGAGCGCGGCCTCATTCAGACCCAAAAGGCCTGAAGCGCCGCGGGACTCAGCCCCGCCGCGCGCTCTCGACCGCCGCGGTGTTGCGCCGCTCCAGCTTGCCCCAGCCGACCTTGGGCCCGCGCAGGGCGGTGATCACGGCCTTGCACACCACATAGTACATCATCTGACGGTAGCCGAAGCGCTGCACCGGCAACCAGATGATGTCCCACCAGGGGGCGCGCTTCTCCAGCGCCATGCCCAGGGCCGCGGCGGACAAATCGACCATGGTGAAGGCGGTCCAATAGAGCAGCTCGCGCACCAGGTCGTCGGACGACCATTCCACCGGGTGCGAATAGTGGGCCATGACGGCCGAGACGATCGACCAGATCGCCGCCAGATCGACCAGGGGCGAGGCCACCGCCAGGATGATCTGGAACAGCCATATCTGGGGCAGGGCCACGAAGCCCAGCACCGGATGGCGCGGATCGAACAACGCCTCCCGGTGCTTCCACAGGCATTGCAGCGTGCCGAACGACCAGCGGAAGCGTTGCTTGAGCAGGCCGGCGACGGTGTCCGGCGCCTCGGTGAAGGCGCGCGCCTCGGAATCGAAGTCCACCTTCCACCCCGCCCGCTGCACGGCGATGGTCAAGTCCTGGTCCTCGGCCAGGGTGTCGGCCGGATAGCCGCCCAACCCCTCCAGCGCCGTGCGCCGCCAGGCGCCGACCGCGCCGGGCACTACCGTCACGGCGCCCAGCGCATCCAGCGCGCGCCGCTCCAGATTCTGGGCGGTGACATATTCCAGCGCCTGCCAGCGGGTGACGACGTTCAGCCGGTTGCCGACCAGGGCGTTGCCCGCCACCGCGCCGATCTCCGGATCCTGGAACCAGCGCACCAGGCAGCCGATGGTCGGGGCCGGGAACAGGGTGTCGGCGTCCAGCGCCACGATCACGTCGCCCTTGGCCAGGGCCAGACCCCTGTTGAGGGCGTGGGCCTTGCCGCCATTGGCGAAGCGCAGCAGCCGCACGCGCGGATCGTCGCCGAACGCCTTTTCCACCTCGGCCGCGGTGTTGTCGGTCGAGCCGTCGTCCAGCACCAGCACTTCCAGGTTGGTCCAGTCGGACTGCAGGATGCGCGCCGTGGACGAGGCGATCACCTTCTCTTCGTTGAAACAGGGGATCAGCACGCTGACCAGGGGCCCGGTCCTGGGGTCGAGCATCGGCGGCGGCGTGGGCGACGTGAAACGGTGCCACAGGGCCATGCTCGACAGGAAGGCCAGGCGCGCCAAACCCAGGCCGATAGCCGTGACCAGCAGGGTGTAGACGCACACGTCCACCCCGTGCACGAAGCCGAACCCGATCCGGTCGAGGGTCAGTTCGACAATGTCGCGCTGGGTCGGCGGCATCACCTGGGTCGGCGTCATGCCCGCCAGCTGGGCCACGGTCACCAGGTGGTAGCCGTGCGCGCGCAACTGGTCGATCAGGCCGGGCAGGGCCGCGACCGTGCGGCTGCGGTCGCCGCCGGAATCGTGCAGCAGCACCACCTGGCCGCCGGTGTCCGGGTTCGTGTCGGCCAGGCGCTTCAGCGTGGTGGCGATGATCTGGTCCGGCGTGGGCTTCTGCCAGTCCTCGGTGTCGATGCGCAGACCCACGATCAGATAGCCCAGGGCCTGGGCCTTGAGCAGGGGCGTGATTTCGGCCGGGGTCGAGGGCTCGGCGTCCCCGAAATAGGGCGGCCGGAACAGGCGCATGGAATCCCCGGTCACCACCTCGAACAGGCGCTGGGTCGCGTTGAGCTCAAGGTCCACCTGGGGCGTGGAAATGGCCCCGATATTGGGGTGGGTGTAGCTGTGGTTTCCGACCACGTCGCCGTCGGCCAGTTCGCGCTTCACCAGGCCCGGCCAGTTGGCCATGTTCTCGCCTATGACGAAGAAAGTCGCAGGGGCCTGCTTGTCCTTGAGGATATCGAGAATCTTGGGCGTCCAGCGCGGATCGGGTCCGTCATCGAACGTCAGAGCCACCCAGCCCGGATGGGCGCCGTACCTCTGGATCACATAGCCGGTGGGAATGACGTCGTAGTTCTCGCGGGTGATGAGGCCCGTGGCCTTGTCCTGCGCGAAGCTTCGCGAACCGTTCTTGGGCGTGGCCGTCACCTTGAGCACCTCGCCCGTGCCGTCGAAATCCGGCTCGGTGCCGCCCGGCAGCGCCGCCAGGCCGGAGGTGTCGCCGCGCCCGTAGCCGCGACCCAGCAGACTCCAGATGCCGGGGTCTTCCGCGCCCAGCCGCCACAGGCCATAGCCGCGCGGCCGCCAGGGGTCGGTCACCTTGATCTGATTGTACAGGCTGGCGGCGTCCAGGAACCACACCTGGTGCTGCTCGCCGTCGTCCTCGTCGGTATAGGCGAAGTGCGAATTTAGGGCGTCGGAGTCGAAGTCGATGTCGACCCCAGAATCATTGGCCCGCACCATGGCCTCGTTGAAAGTCAGAGGGTCGGCGGCGTCGAAGGTCTTGGCGCCCTTCTCCTTGGGCCAGTCATAGCCATAGGCGCCGAGGGCCACGATCGTGCGGTTGGGATCGAGCCGGCGCAGCTCGTCGGCCACGTGCGACTGGAACCACGACTGCGAGGCCTCCGGCCCCGGATCGCCAGTCTGATAGTGCTCGTCGAACGCCATCAGCACCAGGGCGTCGGCGTTGTCCTGCAGCACGCGCAGCGGCCACGGCTCGTCCTCGTCGACCGGCGCGGTCACCCACAGCTCGCGCCCCGTCGGCCGCAGCGCCGCACGCAGCTGCGCCAGGAACGACGGATAGGCCTTGAGCGCCTGGGGACTGAGCTCCTCCAGGTCCAGCACATAGCCGGCGAAGCCGCGCCGGTTGGCCAAGTCGACCAGCCGGTTGAGCATGGCCGCGCGCGCCGCCGGATTGAGAATGACCGCCGAACCCTCGGCGCCGTCCCAGCGTTGCTGATCGGTGTTGAAGTTGAACACCACAGGCAGGACCGAGGGCGGCTTGGTGGCGCCGGCGATGATCGCTTCGGCCTGCGGATCGTCGATCACCGTCATGGCGCCGCCGGCGCCGTTGAGTTGCAGCCACTGGGGCGCGACCACATCCAGCTGATTGACATGGTCGGCCAGGGATTGGCGCGACTCCGGGTCCCAGCTGACATAGAAGCCGACCGACAGCGGCCGATTGGCGGCGTTGCCGGACTTGAGCACGCCCGGCTTGGGGATTCGGGTCCACGGCGGCCTCACGAACCGCTTGCGCGAGGTGGTGTCGTGCAGGGCCGACAGGACGCGCGGGTCCTTCAGCTGCACCGTGGGCAGGCGCGGGGCCAGCGCAAGGGTGACCGCGAAGCCCGCCCCGATCGCGGCGATAAACGACAGGATCAGCCCGACCGCGAGTCCCACGCGGCGAGCCCGGCGCCCTGACGGATCATGGAAAACGAAATCGGCCATAGACGAGACGCGTCGCCCTCCCAGCGCCGCCTTATCCCGCCCCATCGCGGGCGAAACCAAGGCGTTCGGCGCGGACGGATTGCCGCACCCGTCGCCTCGACGCAACCGGGGAATATAATTCCCCGCCGCATCGGCGCCCGATCAGAGGCCCGCATCGGACGATGCCCAGCACAAACGCCCGTGCGCCGGCCGCCGCGAGGCGGTCCGGCGGGGGCTGTGATGGTCGCCTCAGCCTTGCGGCGGGGCGGCCGGACGCGCCGGCATCTTGGACATGGCGTCCTTGCAGCCGGGGCTGACCTTGTCGACATTCTGGCGCAGGCACTGGTTCATCTCACGGCCGGTGAGACCCGAGCACAGGCTGGCCGCGTCGGCCGCGCACGCCTTCTGTATCGCCGCGCGGGCGGCCTGCATATCGGGCGAGGCGCCGCCAGCGGGAGCTTGGGCATGGGCGCCGCCGGCGCCGCCCAGGGCCGCCATCAGGACCAGGGTTCTGAACTTCATGATGTTTCCTCTTCCTTGCTTGTCATGTTGCGCGGCCAACGCGACCGCGATCGCCCGGGCCGTAGGGGGATATCGGCCTGAAAGGAGCGTCCGGACCGTAACAGCCAAGCCATTCGGCCATATGTCGCTGGCGACACACGACGCCACTCGTCTGCCCACGACGGACGCCCTGGGCCCAGCGCGCGAGCAATCATCGGGCGCCCCCTTGGCGAGGCGCGGCGGAAGGCGCAAAAATCCCCTCACGCGGCGGTGAACAGTTGATCTTCGCGCTGCAACAAGGCAATTCGGCCCGCCATCGGCGCCTTTCGCGCTCGGAGTTATGGATGATTGTTACCGGCCCCCACCTGAGACAGGCGCGCGAAGCCCTGGGCTGGAGCCACTCCGACATGGCGCGCGCCCTGCGACTCGCCGGCGATCGCTCGCAGGGCGAGAAGCGGGTGCGCGAGATGGAGGCGGGAAAACGCATGATCTCCGGACCGGTGACCGTAGCGGTGGAGTCATTCCTGCACGGCTTCCTGCCCGTCGGCTTCCAACCAGAAGACCCGCCGCCGCCTGAGCCAGCCCCCGCGCCCAAGCGGAATTCCTAAACGGCGTCATAGATAATTCCTTTGGCTCGGCCCGCGTCCTTGGCGCATGGTTTGCCGACAGAAACGCCAAGGGAGTGTGCGACGTGCCTCTGCAGATCAATGACGTGGCCCCGGATTTCACCGCTGAGACCACCGAAGGGCCCATCCAATTCTATGACTGGGCTGGCGACAGCTGGGTGGTGCTGTTCTCGCATCCCAAGGACTTCACCCCGGTCTGCACCACCGAACTGGGGGCCGTGGCCAAACTTAAACCCGAATTCGACAAGCGCGGCGTCAAGGTGATCGGCCTGTCGGTTGATCCGGTCGATAACCACGCCAAATGGTCCAAGGACATCGCCGAAACCCAAGGGACGGCGCCCAACTATCCGATGATCGGCGACACCGACCTGAAGGTGTCCAAGCTCTACGGCATGCTGCCCGCCGACGAGCCCGGCACGGCCGACGGCCGCACCCCGGCCAACAACGCCACGGTGCGCAACGTGTTCATCATCGGGCCGGACAAGCGCATCAAGCTGCTGATCGTCTATCCCATGACCACCGGCCGCAACTTCGACGAAGTGCTGCGCGTGATCGACTCCATGCAGCTTACCGCCAAGCACAAGGTGGCCACGCCGGCCGATTGGAAAAACGGCGAAGACGTGATCATCACCGGCGCGGTCAGCGACGACGAGGCCAAGACGCTGTTCCCCGGCTACGTCACGCACAAGCCGTACCTGCGCACGACCCGCCAGCCCGGCTAAATCATCGAACAAGGGGCGGGGGCCCATGATCTTCGAACAGATCGCCACCGGCGGCTGCCAGTCGTATCTGATCGGCTGCCCGGCCACGCGGGCGGCGGTGCTGATCGACCCGGAGGTGCGGCAAGTCGACCGCTACCTGGGCCTGGCGGCGCGCGAGGGGCTGCGCATCCGCTATGTGATCGACAGCCACACCCACGCCGACCACTTTTCCGCGGCCCGGCAACTGGGCCAGACGCTGGGCGCGCCGGTGGTCGCCCACCGCCTGAGCCCCGCCCCCTACGCCGACCTGCGGCTGGAGCACGGCGAGATGCTGATGGTCGGCGATCTCAAGCTGAAGGCCCTGCACACGCCCGGCCATACCCGCGATTCCATGTGCATCCTGGCCGACGATCGGGTGTTCACAGGCGATACCCTGCTGATCGGCGCGACCGGCCGCACCGACCTGCCCACCGGCGATCCGGAAGCCTTGTACGACAGCTTGTTCAACCTGGTGCTGCGCCTCGACCCGGCGCTGAAGGTCTATCCCGCCCACGATTACAAGGGCCGCAGCCACACCACCATCGGCGAGGAGATCGCCTCCAACGCGCGCCTGCAGAAACGCGACCGGGCCGAGTTCGTCGACATGATGCGCCACCTGGACCTCAGCGCCCCCACCCACTTGACGGAAGCCTTGCGCACCAACATGAGCGGCGGCAAGACCGTGGCCCAACTGCTGGCGGAGGCGACAGCCGCGGTGCCGTTCGTGTCGCTGGACGAGCTGGCGGCCCGGGTCGAAGCCGGGGCGCTCGACCTTGTTCTGCTGGACGTGCGCGAGCGTGACGCCTGGCTCGCCGGCCACATCCCGGGCGCCCGCCACCTGCCCCGCGGCCAGCTGGAATTGCGCGTCAATGACGAGCTGCCTGACCCCACAGTGCGCATCGTGGCCTGTTGCGAGTTCGGCCGGATATCGACCCTGGCGGCGGCCACCCTGCGTACCCTGGGCTTCCGCCGCGCCGCCGCGCTCGACGGCGGCATGAAGCTGTGGCGAGAATCGGGACTGCCCCTGTCGATCGGCGACCACAGCTGAATTGAACCGCCGCCCCCTCGCGCCGCCGCGCGCGATGGCCCATTCTTGAGGGGTGAGTCTCGAATCCCCTCAATTGGCCGAACCGGACGCCCCCGCGGGCCTAGACCGCGCGCGTCATATCCTGCGCCACACCTTCGGCCATCCCGATTTTCGCGGCCTGCAGGCCGAGGTGATCGGCGAGATGCTGGCAGGCCGCAACGCCCTGGCCGTGCTGCCCACCGGCGGCGGCAAGAGTGTTTGCTACCAGATCCCGGCCATGATGCGGCCGGGCGTTGGCCTGGTCGTCTCGCCCCTGATCGCCCTGATGGCCGACCAGGTGGCGGGGCTGGAGCAGTCGGGCGTGGCGGCGGCGCGGCTGGATTCCGACGCCCCCCTGGACCTGCGCTCGGCCATCTGGCGTCGGCTGGAAGCGGGCGAGCTCGACCTGCTCTATCTGTCGCCCGAAGGCCTGATGCAGCCGATCATGCTCGAGCGGCTGGCCCGCCACCCCATCGCCCTGATCGCGATCGATGAGGCGCACTGCGTCAGCCAGTGGGGGCACGACTTCCGGCCCGAATACCGCATGCTCGGGCGGCTGGCCGAGCTGTTTCCCAAGGTCCCGCGCCTGGCGGTGACCGCCACCGCCGACGCGCGCACGCGCGATGACATCCGAGCGGCCCTCAAGCTCGACGGCGCGCGCGAGTTCGTCGCTTCCTTCGCCCGGCCCGAGCTGCGCCTGCAGGCCGAGCGCAAGAGCGGACGTGGCGAGAAGCGAGTGATCGAGCTGGTGAAGGCGCGGCCGAACCGTTGCGGTGTGGTCTACTGCGGCTCGCGCGACGGGGCGGACCGCCTGGCCGAGGCGCTCAAGGCCGAGGGCGTCGACGCCATGGCCTACCACGCGGGGCTGGACCGGGCCGTGCGCCAAGCGCGCCTGAATCGGTTCCTGGAGGCCGAGGAGGCGGTGATGGTCGCGACGATCGCCTTCGGCATGGGCGTGGACAAGCCCGACGTGCGCTTCGTCATCCACGCCGATCCGCCGCCGGCGATCGAGGCCTATTGGCAGGAGATCGGCCGCGCCGGACGCGACGGCGAGCCGGCGGAGGGCATCACCCTCTATGGCTCGTCCGACATGGCCTGGGCTCTGCGCCGCATCGACGGGCGCGAGGCGCCGCCCGAGGTGCGCCAGGGCCAGGCGCGCAAGCTGCGCCAGCTCTATGCCCTGCTCGACGGGCCCGCCTGCCGGGCGGCGAGCGTGCGGCGCTATTTCGGCGAGACGGGCGTGGAAGCCTGCGGCCAGTGCGACAATTGCCTGGACCCGCCCGAAGCCGTGGACGCCACGGTAGCGGCGCAGAAGGCTCTCGCGGCAGCGCACCGCCTGGGCGGCCGCGTTGGCCGGGGCCGCATCGTCGATCACCTGCTGGGCAAGACCAAGGACCCCTCGCCCGAGGAGCAGGCCCTGTCCACCTTCGGCATCGGCGATGACCTTGACCTGCGCGGCTGGCGCGACCTGATCGACCAGCTGCTGTTCGAGGGCCTGCTCCGCGAGGACCCCAACGACGGGCGCCCGCTGATCGGCCTTGGCGACGGCGAAGCCGTGCGCGCGGTCTACCGGGGCGAGCGCAAGGTGCTGACACGCAGGGCGGCGGCGGCCTCGGCGCCCGCCCGAACCCGCCGTCGTGGACGCGAGGCCATGGCGCTGGCGCCGGAGCACCAACCACTGTTCGAAGCCCTGCGCGCCTGGCGCCGCCAGGTCGCCGCCGACCAAGGCGTGCCGCCCTATGTCATCTTCCAGGATCGCACCCTGGCCGAGATCGCCCTATTTCGTCCGGCCACCCTGACCGATCTGGCCCTGGCCAACGGCGTCGGCCAATCCAAGCTCGACCACTATGGCCAGGCGGTGCTCAAGGTCGTGCGTGAGGGCTGAACCTTGAGCGCTCGATGATCTGCGCGGCGGGTCTGGGCCCTTGCGCGAGCCGCTCGCCTAAACGTCGACCTCGGCGTCCAGGGCGTTGTCCTGGATGAACTCGCGGCGCGGCTCGACCAGATCGCCCATCAGGCGCGAGAACATGTCGTCGGCGTCGTCGGCGTGGGTCACCTTGACCTGCAGCAGGGTGCGGGCGTCGGCGTCCAGCGTGGTTTCCCACAACTGCTCGGGGTTCATCTCGCCCAGCCCCTTGTAGCGCTGGATGTTGAGGCCCTTGCGCCCGGCGTCGAGCACCGCGGCGACCAGGTCGAGGGGGCCGCGCACCGTGGCGACCTTGTCCTTGCGCCGGAACGTCGCCGGCTTGGAGAAGGTCGCGGCCAGGCTCGTGGCGCGCTCGGCCAGGCGGCGCGCGTCCTGCGAATGCAGCAGGGCCTCTTCGAGGACCACCCGCTCAGACACGCCCCGGCGCACGCGCACGAACACGAAGCCGCCCGGCGGCACGGAGTCCTCGGCCGACCACGGGCCATCGCCCTCCTCGGCGTAGAGGTCCATGCGCGCGGCCGCGGCCTTGGCGTCCGGCGTCTCGCCGAATAGTCCGCCCAGAGCCGCCTGCTCCACCGCGAAGGCCGGCGCCCGGCTCGACAGCCGCTCAATATTGGCCTGGGCCTGGCGCGCGGTCATGACCATGGCCCGCAAATCCTGGCCGGTCAGGCGCTCGCCGTCGGCCAGGTCGAGCGTAGCGCCGTCCACGCCCTCGTCGATCAGGAAAGCGTCCATCTCGCTGTCGTCCTTCAGATAGCGCGAGGACTTGCCCTTGGCGGCCTTATAGAGCGGCGGCTGGGCGATATAGAGGAAGCCGCGTTCGATCACCTCGGGCATCTGCCGATAGAAGAAGGTCAGCAGCAGGGTGCGGATGTGCGCGCCGTCCACGTCGGCGTCGGTCATGATGACGATCTTGTGGTAGCGGATCTTGTTGATGTCGAACTCGTCGCGCCCGATCCCCGCGCCCAGCGCCATGATCAGGGTGCCGACCTGTTCGGACGACAGCATCTTGTCGAACCGCGCGCGCTCCACATTGAGGATCTTGCCGCGAAGGGGCAGCACCGCCTGGTTTTCGCGGTTGCGCGCCTGCTTGGCCGAACCGCCGGCGGAATCGCCCTCGACAATGAACAGCTCAGACTTGGCCGGGTCGCGTTCCTGGCAGTCGGCCAGCTTGCCGGGCAGGGACGTGATATCGAGCGCCGACTTGCGCCGGGTCAGCTCGCGCGCTTTGCGCGCCGCCTCACGCGCGGCGGCGGCCTCGACGATCTTGCCGACGATGGCCTTGGCCTCCGCCGGATGCTCCTCGAACCATTGGGCCAGGCCTTCGCTCACCAGGCCCTCGACCGCCGGACGCACCTCTGAGGACACCAGCTTGTCCTTGGTCTGGCTGGAGAACTTGGGATCGGGCACCTTGACCGACAGCACGCAGGTCAGGCCCTCGCGCGCGTCCTCGCCGGTCACGCCGACCTTCTCGCGCTTGGCCGCGCCCGAGCTTTCGACATAGGCCCCGATTACCCGGGTCAGGGCGCCGCGGAAGGCCGCCAAGTGGGTGCCCCCATCGCGCTGGGGGATGTTGTTGGTGAAGCACAGCATGTGCTCGTGGTAGCTGTCGTTCCACCACAGCGAGAGGTCGATCTCGACCTTCTCGCGCCGTCCGCGGATGGTGATCGGCGCCTTGATCACCGGCGTCTTGGCCTTGTCGAGATGGCGCACGAACGCTTCGACGCCGCCCTCATAGGACAGGATTTCCTCGAACGGTTCGGCTTCGCGCAGGTCGGCGAAGCGGATGGTCACGCCCGAATTGAGGAACGCCAGTTCGCGCAGGCGATGCTCGAGCGTCTTACGGTCGAACTCGATGTGCGCAAACGTCGATAGGGCCGGCATGAACGTCACCTGGGTGCCGGTCAGGAACTCGCCGTTCGCCCGCTTGGGCGCGGTTCCAGTGGTCTTGAGCGGCGCAGTGGCGTCGCCCAGGCGAAACTCCATCTCGTGTTGCAGGCCGCCGCGGAAGATTTTCAGCTTCAGCCAGTCCGACAGGGCGTTGACCACCGACACGCCCACGCCGTGCAGGCCGCCCGACACCTTGTAGGAGTTCTGGTCGAACTTCCCGCCGGCGTGCAGCTGGGTCATGATCACCTCGGCCGCCGACACGCCCTCCCCTTCGTGGATGTCCGTGGGGATGCCGCGCCCGTCATCGGTGACCGTGGCCGATCCGTCGGCGTTCAGGATCACCTCCACCAGGGTCGCGTGTCCGGCCAGGGCTTCGTCGATGGCGTTGTCGACCACCTCGTAGACCATGTGGTGCAGACCCGAGCCGTCGTCGGTATCGCCGATGTACATGCCCGGGCGCTTGCGCACCGCGTCCAGGCCCTTGAGCACCTTGATCGAGTCCGCGCCGTACTCGGTTTGCTCGGCCTGGGGTTCGTCGTGTTCGTCAGTCATGCGTCAGTTGTCCAGAACGGCTAATCGGCCCGCGTCCACCGCCACGCCCATCGCCCGCCCTCTAAGGTCCAGGAACAGCGCTTCGTCGGCGCCTGTCAGGAAGGCCTGCAGGCCCAGCGCCGTGATTTCCTCGAAAAGCGCCGCCCGGCGGACAGGGTCCAGGTGGGCGGCGACTTCGTCCAGCAACACTATAGGATTCGGTGCGGATTCCGCACGCGAAAGTCGCGCCGCCTGGGCCAAAACCAAGTTCAGGATCAAGGCTTTTTGCTCGCCGGTCGAACATTCCGCCGCCGGACGGTCGTTGCCCCGGTGCAGCACCGCCAGATCGCCCCTGTGCGGGCCGGTCAAGGAGCGTCCGGCGGCCCGATCACGGTCGCGTGCGCGGGCCAGGGCGGGGATCAGGCGCGCCTCGATCTCGGCCTCGGCCACACCCTGCAGGGCCAGGGCCTCCCACTCGCCGGTCAGGCCCAGGGCGGCCTGGGGAAAGGGGCGGTCGGCGCGCGCGTCGATCTCGGCCTGCAAGGCGACGAGGGCGCGCGCGCGGGCCACCGACAGGGCGGCGCCGGCCGCGCCCATCTGGGCTTCCAGCGCGCGCAGCCACGCCGGATCGTCCAGCCCGTCCACCAGCAGCCTCAGCCGCTCGCGCATGGCCTTCTCATAGGCCGCCGCGGCCTCGGCGTGGCGCGGCTCGGCGGCGTAGGTCAACCGGTCGAAGAAGCGCCGGCGCTCGCTCGCCCCATCCAGGAACAGGCGGTCCTGCGCCGGCGTCAGCCAGATCGGTCGCACATGGGTCGCCAGCCGGCCGGGCGGCGCCGGCTCGCCGTCGATGCGCACCAGCCGCCGCGCCGCGCCCGCCGCCTCGGTCCCCGTGCCCAGGCGAACATCGCCGTCGTCTGCCGCGATCAGCACGGACACCGCCCAGGGCCGCCCCAGGGCCTCGCCCGGCATGCGCCGGCCGATCTCGGCCATGGCCGCTCCGCGCAGGCCCCGCCCGGGCGCCAGCAGCGAGAGCGCTTCCAGCAGGTTGGTCTTGCCCGCCCCATTGGGCCCGAACAGATAGGCCGTGCGCCCCTCGGGCCGCAGATCGGCGCGCGCGTAGGAGCGGAAATCGGTCAGGGCGATGGATTGAACGCGGCTCAATTCAAAACCGCTCTTTCGCGGGGTTGAGCGTAATTATGGCGCTTGAGCCTTGCGCAGGGTCCGAACGCCCCAGCCAATCAGCAGCCAACACAGCGCCGTCCAGCCAATGATCGCGGCCCAGGCCGAGCCGTTGAGCTGCAGATGCAGCTGGGCCACCTGGCCATTGGCGGCCCGAAGCGGCGTGAATAAGGTGCGCAGCAGCGCCCACACCAGGTAAAGCTCCGGTATCCACAGCCCCACGCCGACGAATATCAGCGCCCGGCCCCATCGCCGGCGCCCGCGCGCGGTCATCAGACCCTGAGCGGCATGAGCACGTATTGCACCGCGGGATCCGAGGAATCGAGCACCAGGGTCGGCGAGGCCGGATCGGCGAAGCGGAATTCCGCCACGTCGCCCTGGATCTGGCCGGCGACATCCAGCAGGTAGCGCGCGTTGAAACCGATCTCGAAGCTGTCGCCGTCGTATTCGGCTTCCAGCTCCTCGACCGCCTGACCCGCCTCCATGTTGCGCACGGTCAGGGTCATGCGGCCGGTTTCGATCGCCAGCTTCACCGAGCGCGACTTCTCGGCCGAGATCGTGGCCACCCGGTCGACGGCCGCGGCGAACACGCCGTTGTCGACCGCCAGCATGCGGTTGTTGTCCTTGGGGATCACGCGCCCGTAGTCGGGGAAGGCGCCATCGATCACCTTTGAGGTGAGCGAGGCCCGGCCGAACGCCAGGCGCACCTTAGAAGCCGACAGCTGCAGTTCGACCGTCTCGCCGGCGTCCTCGATCAGGCGGCGCACCTCCTGCACGGTCTTGCGCGGCACGATCACGCCGGGCAGGCCTTCCGCGCCTTCCGGCGCCGGCATTTCGGCCAGGGCGAGTCGGTGCCCGTCGGTGGCCACAGCGCGAAGCTTGGCCCCGGCGCCCTCGCCCACGGTGTGCAGATAAAGTCCGTTCAGATAGTAGCGCGTCTCTTCGTTGGAGATGGCGAAACGGGTCTTGTCGATCAGGCGGATCAACTCGCCCACGTCCACCGTGATGCGGCCCGACAGGCCATCGGACGACATCACCGGGAAATCGCCCGCCGGCAGCACTGGCAGGTTGAAGCGCGAGCGGCCAGCCGAGACCTGCAGGCGGGGGTCCTCGCCCGAGTAGCGCAGCTCGACATCGGCCCCTTCGGGCAGCTTGCGCACGATCTCGTAAAGGGTGTGGGCGGAGGCGGTGATCTGGCCGGGCGTGTCCACCCGGGCCTCGGCGAAGTCGACGATCTCCATGTCCAGGTCGGTGGCGGACAGGGCCACGCCGCCGCGTTCGGCCGAGATCAGCACGTTGGACAGGATGGGTATGGTGTTGCGTCTTTCCACGACGCTCTGCACGTGACCCAGCGCCTTGAGCAGCCCAGCGCGCTCGATAGTGAACTTCATTGGCTCATCCGGTCTTGCGGTCGCCGAATCGATGCCCCGGGGACGGCCGCCTGAGAAAAGGGTCTGGAGATTAGCCCAAATCACCGGCGGGGGAAGAGGTGCTGAACACGGGCGCGGACGCGAAGCGCAAAGACCCTCCCCCGCCGGGCAAAGGACGGGGTGAGCGCGTCTTCAGCCAGCGTCGTCCGTCATCCGCGCAGCTTTCGCACCAAGGCGTCCAGATCGCGGCTGAGCTGGGGGTCCTGCGCCTTCAGCTCTTCGATCCGGCGCACGGCGTGCAGTACGGTCGTGTGGTCGCGCCCGCCGAACCGCCGGCCGATGTCGGGCAGCGAGCGGGTGGTGAGCTGTTTGGCCAGCCACATCGCGGCCTGGCGAGGGCGGGCGATCGCGCGGTTGCGGCGCTCCGACACCAGGTCGACCTGTTTCAGGCCGAAATGCTCGGCCGTCGCCTTCTGAATGTCGTCGACCGTCACGCGCTTCTCGGCCCCGCCGCGCAGATGCGGGCGCAGGATCGCCTGGACCTCGTCCAGCCCGACCGCGCTCACGCCGTCGTGCAGGCGCGCGACCAGGGTGTTGAGGGCGCCTTCCAACTCGCGCACGGAATCGGTGAAGCGGTCGGCCAGGAATTCCAGAGCCTCCGGACGCGCGGCGGCCGGGCGGCGGAAGTCGTGCTGCCGCGACAGCATGTGCAGCTTGCGCTCCAGAATGCCCAGGCGCAGTGGCCGGTCCGCCGGCTCGATGCCGCACACCAGCCCCGCCGACAGGTGCGAGCGCAGGCGCGCGTCCACCTCGGTCAGGGCCGCCGGCGGCCGGTCGGCGCTCAGCACCACGCGCCGACCCTCGGCCGTCAGGGCCATCAGGGTGTGGAACAACTCTTCCTGGCTGGTCTGCTTGCCGCCGATGAAGTGCACGTCGTCGATCAGCAACAGGTCGGCCGTGCGCAGGTCGTCCTTGAACGCTGCGGTGGCCTTGTCCTGGATCGCCCGCACGAACGTCGACAGGAACCGCTCGGCGGTCAGGTAGACCACCTTGCGCTCGGGCGCCGCGCGCATGGCCTCGGCGGCGATGGCGTTGAGCAGGTGCGTCTTGCCGAAGCCGTAGGGTCCGTGGAACAGCACCGGGTTGAAGTGGCCGTCCGCCCAGGACGCCACCCGGCGCGCCACGGCGAAGGCGAATTCGTTCGACGGGCCGGTGATGAAGTTGTCGAGGGTGAACCGGTCCTGCAGGCCGGCCGCACGCGGGGCCTTCAGGTCCTCGACCACCGTCTGGGCCGGAGCCGTCCGCGCGACCGCAACCGGCGATGGGCCCGCCTGGGGACCCTGGCCCTGGGGACCTTGGGCGACCGCGCCGGCGGGCGGTTGAACGGCCGCCGGCGGCGACGACGACGGGGAATCCACCTCGAAGCGCGATTTCAGATCGATATGACGGCCCTGGGGATCGTGCATGGCCCACAACTCAGAGATGCGCCGCCAGGCGTTGCGGCGAATCCAGTCGCGCGCGATCCCCGTCTGGGTGACCAGCACCAGCCCGCCCTCGCACTCGCGCAGGGCGGCCTGAGCCAGCCACGACCCGAAGGCGCCCTCGCCGAGCTCGTTGCGGAGCGCCGCGCACGCCTTGGTCCATACTGCTCCTGGGGGAACGATCGCACGCGCTCCCGCAAGTCCCGCCGCCGTCATCTCTTTAGCTTTCCCCGACCCCAAAAAGTCGATCGCCCCCCGACCGGGCGCTCGCCTCTCATCAATAAAATTCAATGAATACAGTTCTCTATTCGCCGGACACAGGTGTGCCCGCCGCCGCCGCTTGGTTTAGTCAGTGATAAGATGGAAGATAGTTACGAGCGCAGAGTAGCCTCGGGGCCGGGACCGTCAACGGGGATTCTCGCCGCGCCGTGCGGATAAATTTGTTGACTCGCCAACAACCTTCGCAGCTTTGGAAAACTGCCCCGGCGACGTCTGTAGACGGACATCGGACCGCCCGCGCGAAGCGTTGCCGCATAACGAAAAAGCTGGCCGAAGATGCTCCGGCCAGCCCTTAAATTTCAACAATTTGCAGTATTTCGGGGTGTAATTTCGCGCCCCGAAACAACCCCTAGGCGAGGGTCGCTTTTTTCAGCTGAGCCGCGAGGCGCGACACTTTGCGCGCGCCGGTGTTCTTGTGCACCACGCCCTTGGAAACAGCGCGCATCAGCTCGGACTGGGCGTCGATGAACGCCGTGCGGGCGACATTCGCATCGCCGCCGGAGAGGGCTTCCTCGAACTTGCGCACGAAGGTGCGCACGCGCGAGCGGCGCGCCTTGTTCACTTCGGTGCGGCGGGCGATCTTGCGGATCGCCTTCTTGGCGCCGGGGTTATTGGCCATTGTCTTCGACCCTTTGATAAATGTTCGGCGCCGCCGTTTCGCCGGACAGGCGGCAGGGCGCGTGATTTCAGGAGGCGCGGGTATACTGAAACACAGGTCCGCCGTCAACGCGCGGCGCCGGCCGGCCTTTGTGGCGGTGTGGCTTTAGCGGCCCTTGAACGCCGGCTTGCGCTTTTCGAGGAAGGCGGACATGCCCTCTTTCTGATCATCCAGGGCGAACATGGCGTGGAACACCTGCCGCTCCTCCTTGATCCCCTGGGCCAGGGGCGTCTCGAAGGCGGCGAGGACCAGGGCCTTGGCCGCCATCAGCGCCACCGGCGGCAGGGCCGCCAGCTTGGCCGCCACGGCCAGGGCCTCGTCCATCAGCGTCGGCAGGGGCGCGATCCGGCTGACCAGGCCGCACCGCTCGGCTTCCGCGGCGTCGATGGTGCGCCCGGTCAGGACCATGTCCATCGCCTTGGCCTTGCCCACCGCGCGCGTCAGCCTCTGGCTGCCGCCGGCGCCGGGCACCACGCCGATGGTGATCTCGGGCTGGCCGAACTTGGCGTTGTCGGCGGCGATCACGATGTCGCACATCATGGCCAGCTCGCATCCGCCGCCCAGCGCATAGCCGGCCACCGCCGCGACCAGCGGCTTGCGACAGCGCGCGGCCCGCTCCCAGTTGCGGGTGATGAAATCCTCGGCCACGGCCTGGGCGTAGGTCTTGTCGGCCATCTCCTTGATGTCGGCGCCGGCGGCGAAGGCCTTGTCCGATCCGGTAAGAACGATGGCGCGCACCTCGGGATCGGCCTCCGCCTGGTCGAGCGCCGCGCTCAGCTCGTCCATCAGAGCGTTGTTCAGCGCGTTCAGCGCGCCCGGCCGGTTGAGGCGGATGACCACCGCGCCGGGATGCGGTTCGACA
>Ga0335069_10003693_pt1 | contig 22982 bp, 26 predicted proteins | sample Lox_Sample_11_FD_206714 | JGI IMG/M metagenome (GOLD analysis project Ga0335069, IMG submission 206714) | Soil microbial communities from Loxahatchee National Wildlife Refuge, Florida, United States - Lox_Sample_1.1 | ecosystem: Environmental > Terrestrial > Soil > Wetlands | place: USA... | reverse complement strand
CCGGCATCTCGCAGCGGGCGTCCTTGCCTTCGCAGTTGCCTTCCTTCGATGGGTGAACGTCGTTGTCCATCCCTTCGCACGACCACGACCTCCCGGTTGTTCACCTCTCTTCGGACGAGACCGGGCTCGGGCGGCAGAATGTACTGCGTGGCTGAGCTGAGCACCGGAAACCCGATCGTGATCATCGGCGGCGGCCTCGCGGGCGGCAACGCGGCCGCCACGCTCCGGGAGGAGGGTTTCCCGGGACCGGTCGTGCTCCTCAGCCGGGAACCGGGCGTCCCCTTCGGCCGTCCGCCGCTGTCCAAGACCTACCTGCGGTCGGAGGAGGATCTCGACGGCTGGTACGTCAGGCCGCCCGGCTGGTACGCCGACCACGATGTCGAGCTCCGCGGCGGAGCCTCCGCGGCGGCGGTCGATCCCGCGGCGCACACCGTCAGGCTGGACTCGGGTGAAGAGCTCGGCTACCACAAGGTCCTGATCGCCACCGGCGGGCGTAACCGGCGGCTCGGGATCCCCGGGGCCGGCCTGCCGGGGATTCACTACCTGCGCACGGTGGCCGAGTGCGACGCGATCAAGCGGGAGGCGGTGCCGGGCCGGCGGGCGGTCGTCGTGGGCATGGGGTTCATCGGCTGTGAGGTGGCGGCCTCGCTGACCCAGCTCGGTGTCCGGGTGACCGCGGTCTTCCCGGGCCGCGCCCCGCTGGAGAGAGTCCTCGGCGGCCAGGTCGGCGCGCTCATCAGCGGCATCCACCGCGCGAACGGCGTCGACTTGCGGCCCGGGGATCAGGTTGCCGCCTTCGAGGGCACCGAACGCCTGGAAGCGATCGTGACCGCCGCCGGTCACCGCATCGCGTGCGATTTCGCCGTGGCGGGGGTCGGCATGGAACCGGACATCCCGGGCGTCGCGGTCGAGCAGCAGAACGGGATCCTGGCCGACGAGCTCTGCCGGGCCAGCGCGCCCGATGTCTACGCGGCCGGTGACGTGGCGAACCATCTCCACCCGCTGTTCGGGCGGATCCGGGTCGAGCACTACAACAACGCGGAGAAGCAGGGCGCGGCCGCGGCCAGGTCCATGCTCGGCTCGACGGCCCCGTATGACTACGTGCACACCTTCTGGTCCGATCAGTACGAGCACAAGATCGAGTACGTCGGCCACGTCGCCAAGTGGGACGAGTTCGCGGTCCGCGGCAGCATGGAGGAGGGCAAGCTGATCGGCTTCTACCTGGTCGACGGGGTAGTGCGGGCCGCCGTCGGCCTCGATCGCGGCGGCGATCCGGAACTGGACCTCGACGGCGAGATGGCGGCCTGCGCCCGCCTGGTCGCCGCGCGAGCCCGGCCGGCTGCCGCCGTGCTCGCCGACGACGGCACCGACCTGTGGTCGCTGGCCCGCCGCTGAGGCTAGGCGTTGGAGAACAGCGGGATGTTCGCTCCGCTGACCGGAGCCAGCGGGCTGTCCAGCAGCGCGACGATCAACTCCGCGACGTCGTCGGGGGTCAGGCCCGGACGAAGCGCCGGATTGGCCCGGCGCAGCATCTCGGTGTCGACGGCGCCCGGGCTCAGGCAGACGGCGCTGATGCCGTGCTCCTTGCCCTCTACCGCGATCGCCTCGGTCAGGCCGATCACCCCGTACTTGGACACGTTGTACGCGGCCAGCCCCGGGAACTTCTCGGTCGCGTACACGCCGGACAGCGACGCGATGTTGACGATCCGGCCCTCACCGGCGGGAACCATGGCGGTGAAAGCCGCGCGGCAGCACAGGAAGGTACCGGTCAGGTTGACCCCGAGCGTCTCGTGCCACATCCCCGACTTAATTTCGCCGAACGGAGCGGGTGTCAGCACTCCGGCCGCACAGACCAGCGCGCTGGGCCGGCCGATCCCGGCGATCACGGAAAACAGCCGCTCGACCGCGGCCTCGTCGCTCACGTCCGTCGGCACGGGCGTGGCCTGGCCGCCCGCGTCCTTGATCCGGCCCGCCACGCCGTCGAGAGCCTGCCGGTCCCGGGCGGCCAGCACGACGTGAGCGCCCGCCGCCGCCACGGCCGCGGCGGTGGCCGCCCCGATCCCGCGGCTGGCCCCCGTGACGACCGCCAGCCGTCCCGCCAGCCAGTGCATGTGATCACCCACCAGCCACTCTCCGGTAGAGGCGCTCGTGCGCGTCCAGGCTCCGTTCCAGGTCAAGCTGCCCCTCGGCGTGCTCACGGCAGGCCGGCCGCGAAATCCCGGCCGCCTTTGACACCGCCTCGGCGGCGGCACGGACGTCATCGGGCGTCACCAGGAAACCAGTCACGCCGTCCGCGATCACCTCACCGAGGCCACCGCGCCGGAACGCGACGACGGGAGTCCCGCACGCCTGCGCCTCGGCGGCGGCCAGCCCGAAGGGCTCGTCCCAGCGGGCGGGATACAACACCACCGCCGCCCGGGCCATGGCCTCCCACAGCGAGGCCCGCGGCACTCCCCGGTGCACGGCCACCCCCGGCCAGCCTCGCCGCGGGTCGATCTGATCCCGGCTGTACCCGGCGTCGTAGACGTCACCGTACACGTCGATCGGCACCCCAGCCGCCCGGGCGATGTCGATGGCCTCGGCCGCGCCCTTCTCCGGGCTCAGCCGGCCCGCGTACAGCGCGCCCTGCCCGGCCGTCCCCGACCAGGGAATGACATGCGTGGGCGGGTACGGCGGCAGGATCGCGTCCACGGGGACGACCCGGCTCCAGGCACCGGCCTGGAAGGCCGAGACGGCGGCCACCGCCGGCGGTCTGCCGCGCCGGGCCACATGACGAAGCGCCGATGCCACGGCCTTGTCCGGAGGCAGGTGCAGCGTGTGCACCACCGGTGCCTGCAGCGCCGTCGCGAGCCTGACGGCGGGCACGTCGAAGGCATGATTGTGGATCACGTCGTACCGGATCATCTGCATGGTCATGTACGCGGTGGTGAACGCGGACTCCGCCGCCGCCACCGCCGGCCCGGCCTCCCCTTGCTCGTCCGCGGCCGGAGATGGGCTGGGCCCGGACGCCCGGTAGAGCGTGCCCGCCAGAGACCGCGGATCGACGCCGGTGTCGATCACCTCGACCTCCGGGATCTCCGATCCGGAGGCGGCGTAGACGTGCACGTCGTGTCCCCGGCCCGTCAGGCCGCGGGCCAGATCGGACACGAACGCCTGCGAACCGCCGCGCTGAGGCTCGCGGATGGCCGTCACCAGCGGCGCCATGATCGCGATCTTCATCCTGGCAGTACCTTGAAGGCCAGATCGCGCGGCGGATTGATGCCCAGCACCTCGAACGGAACCCTGCGCCGGCCTCGCCGCCGTACCTCGCCGGCCGCCTCGGGGTAGAAGACCTCGGCCAGCTCCACCGCCTCCGGGTAGCTGCCGAACTCCACCGACATCGGCCCGGGGAAGCTGACATACCGGTAGCCCCGGGCGGCGAGCCAGTCAAGGTGGTTCGGCCAGATGATGGCCACGCACCCGCCCGGCCGGCACACCCGCTCCATCTCGGCCAGCCCGGCCTCGCCGCCATGCTCCGGCGAGGGGGTGAAGGCCGAGCACGCGACCACCAGGCCGGCGGAATCGCCGGCCAGCGGCAGCTGGTCGAAGAACCCGGGGATCACCTGGACCCGTTCGCCGTGGCCTGCCGCCGTGAGCTTCCGCCGCAGGATCCGGCGCAACGGCAGTGCGGGCTCCACCGCTGCGACGTGCCGCCCGCGCCCGATGAGTTCCATCGTCAGCCGCCCCGTGCCCGCGCCGACCTCGGCGATCCGGTCCACCTCGCGCGGCAGCCAGCCCACGACACCGGGATGGAGCCGCTCGGCGCCGGCCAGCCGGTCATACAGCTCCGGTTCGAGCCGGTACAGCAGCTCCCAGGCCAGGTCCACGTCGTCCTGCGGATCACCGTCCCCCCGCGGGGCAAACCGGCTCGTCTCGCCGCGGGTGAACACGCCCAGGTCCGCGGCCGTGTACCGGCTCCGCAGCTCCGGGCCCGGCCCGGCCGGAGCCGCGGGGAATCCCGGGGCCGCCCGGGCCGGAGCCTCAGGTCTGGGCATTGACCTCGGCCCAGTTCTTGTCGGTCTCCCAGACCCGGACCGACCGCAGCAGCCCGCCGGGGAGCTCCGGCCGGAGCCGCTCCCAGAATGCCTCGGCCAGGTTCTCCGCGGTCGGGACGCGCCCTTTGAGCCACGGGACGTCGGTGTTCAGGTTGCGGTGATCCACGTCACGGATGATCTGCCTGCCGATGACGTCGGACAGCAATTTCAGGTCCAGGACGTAGCCGCTGGCCTGATCGATCTCGCCGGCCACAACCACCTCCAGGACGTAGTTGTGCCCATGCAGATTCGCGCACTTCCCGAACAGGCGCCGGTTCTCGTCATCGGACAGGACCGGATCGCACAGCTGGTGAGCGGCGTTGAATGATTCGCGGCGGCCGACCAGGACGGTCATCAGCCTCGTCCTCTTTCGCGATTTTTTCTAACGATAGAACACGAGACCGAGCCTGTCAGTCGCCGGGGAACCCCTCGGGGGTTGGAGGTGCCGCAGGGGCCACCATCAGCCCTGTCAGCTTTCCGCGGCCTGCCATGGGTCGATGAGAGTAACGCCCGTGCCCGTGAACTCGGAAGTGCTGCGGGCCGGCGCCTGGTACCGGGAAGCGCTGGAGACGGCCCAGCGCACCGGGATGAGCGACCACCTCGCAGCGCTCCTGGCCATGCGGCCGTGACCCGTTAGCCCGCTTCCAGGGCGGTCCAGAACGCGCAGTTGCGCGTGCCCGCGAAGTCGGTCTCGGTCCGCGGAGCGGGTGGTGCCAGCGACTGCATCTTCTGGGTGAGGTCGTTGAAGGGCGGCCAGAACGGGGTGCCGAACGAGGCGGGGAATCCGCGCTTGGCAAAGTTCGTCCAGTATCCCTTCATCGTCGTCGCCAGCCGCTGCTGCGGCGCCGAGGGCGTCCCGGGGAAGGCGGCCATCGGCAGGTCCATCAGGTACTGGATCTCGGACGCGTGGGCCGCGCCGTACGGGAAGCTGACCGGGGGAAGGAAGAGCTCCGGCGCGTTCTCGTCGTTGAACTCGTAGCCGAACGTCGGCACGAACCGCGAGACGGACTGGTCGATGGTCAGCGCGGGGCACGCGAAGATGGCGTCGGTGCCGACCGCGCCGAGCGCGACGGACGGGCTGGGGAACGCGGTCAGCGGGTACTTGGCCGCGATGACCGCCGCCACCGCCGCGGGGACCCCGAGCGTGCCGGAGATCATGCTCTGGTAGTTCGATGCCGTGACCGGGCTGCCCTCCAGTTCACTGAGCGCGACGAACAGCCGCCATTCGTCGCGGTTCGTGCCGTTGATGATCGGGACGCGGTTGAAATCGCCGGTGGCGAAGGCGGTCTTCAGCGTTTCCGGCAGCACCTCGCTGTTGATGTTCGGCGTGTAGCCGGCCGCGTTCTGGTCGGCCAGGATGGTGGAGACGGGCAGGCTCCGCAGGCAGGACGCGGTCTGGCTGGCGCATCCCGCCCTGGCCGCGAACGCCTCGCCGGCTGCCTCGGCGCTGGTGAGCGATGCCTGCGTGAGGCTGTAGGATCCGCTCTCCACGATGGCCCGGTCGAACAATCCCCTGGCCTGCGGCGATGCCACCTGTGACAGGGTGGACAGGCCGCCCGCGGACTCGCCGAAGATGGTGACGTCGTGCGGGTTGCCGCCGAATCCGGCGATGTTGCGCTGCACCCAGCGCAGGGCGGCCTGCTGGTCTTCCAGGCCGTAGTCGCCCGACTGGCCGTTCGCGTCGGCCAGGGCCGGGTGCGCCAGGAAGCCTAGCGCGCCGAGCCGGTAGTTGATGGTGACCACGGTCACGCCCTCTGCCACCAGCTTGGCGGGGTCGTAGTCATTGCTTTCGCCGGTCACCAGCGCGCCGCCGTGGATCCAGACCATCACGGGGCGGGGTGGGCCAGCCTCCTGGCGGCCGGGCGTGAAGACGTTCAGGAACAGGCAGTCCTCCGACGTGCTGGCCTGGCCGAAAGGCGACGGCGACTGCGGGCAGTGCGGCGCGAACCGCGTCGCGTCGCGCACGCCGGACCAGCCGGCCGCGGGCTGCGGCGGACGCCACCGCAGCGCGCCCACCGGTGGCGCGGCGTACGGGATGCCGAGAAATTCGTCGACCGCCCCGTTGGCCAGTCCGCGGACCGCCCCGTTGGCAGTACCTGCTACCGGCCCGCTGGCGCCGGCGGCCGCCCGCCCGCCCAGGGTGCCCGCGCTCACCGCGGGCGCCGCCGCGACCAGGGCACCCAGCGTAACCCCGGCTACCGCTAGCCGGGTGCGGGCCCGCCATCCGGCGCAGGTCATGAACATCTAGATCTCCCTTCACGGCTGATGCCGGCGGTCACCCTGGTGACTGAGCCGATTCATGCTCGAGAAGCGCGCGGCGCATCTCGTCCGGGTCGCGGGTGACCACGGCGTACAAGCCTGGCCGGGCGCAGCCCTCGTGGCGTCGGGCGATGATGGAGATGCCGTCCCAGGTCCGCTGCGTGGCGAACTCATAGCCGGGGAACTCGGCCGCCAGTTCGGTCAGTTCCGCTGCCACGCCGGCCACGCGGATCACGGGGTGCCCGCCGGAATCATGACCGGCCTCCGGCCCAGGAGGTCTGTGGTGCCGTCATTGCCTATCTTCCCGCCGCTGCGCTTGACGTCTTTCTCCGGCCGAACGGGTGGGTTCCCGCGCCGGGACTGGTGCTCCCGCGAACGCGTACGTGGACGAACTGGACCTTCCTCAAAAGTACGAATCAGTACTTTAGGGCTACCTCGGCTACTGTATGCCCGTGACCGACACCGGGCAAGAGGGGACGCTCGCCGAGACGCACGAGGGAAAGCCGGGCCTTCCCCGCGGCCGGAGCCGCCTGCCGCTGCCGGCCGTGCGCGCGTCGCAACGGGAACGGCTGCTGCGGGCGGTGATCGCCGCGGTATCGGAATCCGGCTACCCGGCCGTGACTGTCGCCGACATCGTGCGGCGGGCCAGGGTGTCCCGGGCCGCCTTCTATGCTCACTTCGCGGACAAGGAGGACTGCTTCCTGGCCGCGACCGCCGAAGGCCGGGAGCTCATGATCGCCCGGATAGTATCCGCGACGCGCGCTCTGCCTGCCGGGGCGTGCGACGAGGAGGTACTCCGCGTGGCGTGCCGGGCGTATCTCGCGTTCCTGGCCGGCGAGCCGGCGTTCGCCAGGGTCTTCTACATCCACATGCCCACGGCGGGCCCGCGCGCGGTGGACCGGCTCGACGCCGCGACCGGCCTGTTCGCTGATCTGAACCGCATATGGCACCAGCGCGCGCGGGAGCATCACCCGGACTGGCCGTCCGTTCCCGGAGAGGTATATCTCGCGCTGGCCGGAGCCGGGGACGAACTGGTGCGATCCACGGTCCGCGCGGGCCGGGCCGACGCTCTTCCCGGGCTCGAGGACACGCTCGTGTCGCTGCATCTGGCGGTCCTGGCGGCCCGCCCTTGGCCTGCGGGAGCCTGATCGGGGTAGAACCCTCCTGGATGTATCAGCGCGGGGGGCAGCCCCTCCGTGTGAATGAGGCGGGTGACGGCGGTACCCCCTGTCTGCCACCGGGGAACGGTGCAGCGGGATCTGCCGGTTTCCGGCACTGCGCCACTTCATCAGCGAAGGAGGCATGGCTGTGAGTACACCTGGTGCGCGCATCCCTATCGGGGTCTACCGCGGGCGCGGCTGCGGGATCTCCGCGATCGAGGTTTATGAGAACTTCATCGGCCGCCCAGTGCAGAAGGTGCTGGACTTCATGGTCGAGGAGCCCACCTCGTGGGCGCAGTTCGAGAACGGGAACCTGACCGGCACAGCCGACGTGAGCGCCTGGCACGGGGCGCTCGGGTCGCGGCAGCTGGTGCTCGGCGTCCCCGCCTGCTGCGGGGCTTCGACCGGCAGCGACGGCAAGACCTGGGCCGACGAGGCGAGCGGCGTCAACGACGCGCACTGGCAAGCGCTCGGCAACCGCCTGATCAGCCTGGGGCTGGGCGGCGCGCTGCTGCGCATCGGCCGCGAGTTCAACGGCAACTGGTACCAGTGGCAGGTCACCGAGGGCGACCAGGCGTCCTACATCGCCGGGTACCAGCACGTTGTTACCGTCCTGCGGGCCCTGCCCGGCGCGGCGTTCCGGTTCTGCTGGAACCCGACCCTCGGGGTCGGCAACCTGACGAGCAAGGGCACCGAGAGCTGCTATCCCGGTGACGGCTATGTCGATGAGATCGGCCTCGATGTCTACGACTGGTCGAAGAAGAACAGCGCCGGGGCGCAGATCTACCCCGGGAACGCCGCGGAAACGACCGAGGCGGAGCAGCAGCAGGTGCTCGACATCATCCTCACCGAGTGGGACTCGCTGCGCGGCTGGTACTCCCTCGCGCTCAGGCACGGCAAGCCCCTGTCCTTCCCCGAGTGGGGCCTGGTGCTGTGGAAGACCGGCAACAGCTATTTCGGCGGCGGCGACAACGAGGTGTTCGTCCGCGGCATGGCCGATTTCATGTGCGGGTGCTCACCGCTCGCCTGGCACGCGATGTGGGAGGACCCGTGGGGTGCCGGTGTCTGCGACCCCGACACCAAGCCCGGCCGCCCGATCCCGGCGCCGATGAGCCGGGCCGCGTTCCTGGAGGCCTTCGGCTCCTGAGCCAGCGCGACGGGCCAGCCGGCCACCTCGCGGCGGGACAGGCGCACCTCCTCGATGCCGAGCCTTCGCTGACTTTCCCGCGGCTCCGCGGTCTGACGATGAAAGACCGGACTGAAGGAGGCTCGCATGGCCAGGCTGATCCACTCGGCCATCATGTCACTCGACGGCTACGTCGCCGATGAGGACGGACGCTTCGACTGGGCGGCGCCGGACGAGGAGGTGCACGCGTTCGTCAACGACCTTGAGCGGCCGGTCGGCACCTATCTCTACGGGCGGCGGATGTACGAAACGATGCGTTACTGGGAAACCGCGCATACGGCCGCTGGCCAGCCGCCCGTCGCGCTCGACTTCGCGCGGATCTGGCGGGCAGCGGACAAGATCGTGTACTCCGCCACGCTCCAGGCGCCGGCCACCGCCAGGACCCGCATCGAGCGGGTGCCGCCCGGCCCGGCGTCGTGACGCAGCCGCGACGCGCCGGTCACGGCGCTGCTGATCGTGTCTGCATGGTGCAGACTTCCCGGGAGGGTCCATGATGGTGACGGCTCCGTCCGCGCGTCCGGGCATGGGGTCCATTCCCTTCCCCGGCGGGGTGACCTTCCGGGTGTGGGCACCCGACGCGAGCGCTGCCGCCGTCTCGCTCGCGCAGCCTGGCGGGGGATCGAACTCGGTACCGCTGGCGGCCGAGGAGGGCGGGATCTGGTCCGCGGACATCGAGGGAGTGGACGCCGGCCAGCAGTACCAGTACGTGCTCACGACCTCTCCGGCGCTGCCGCCGAAGGTGGACCCGTACGCGCGCAACGTGATCGACGGAGGAAGCAGGGACGCGAATGCGGCGGTCGTCTATGACGAGCAGGCGTTCGATTGGGGCACGGCCAGCTGGAACTCGCCGGGATGGACGGAGTTCGTGATCTACGAATTGCACGTCGGGAGCTTCAACCGGCAGCCCGGAGCGGACGTCGGCACCTTCGCGGACGTCGTCGCCAAGCTTCCGTACCTGCAATCGCTCGGGATCAACGCGATCGAACTGCTGCCGGTCGCCGAGTTCGAGGGCGACGTCTCATGGGGCTATGACCCGGGGGTGCCGTTCAGCGTGGCTCTCGCCTACGGCGGCCCGGACGGCCTGAAGACGCTCGTGCGCGCCGCGCACGAGGCGGGCATCGCGGTGATCCTCGATGTCGTCTATAACCACTTCGGTCCCCCGGACTCGATTCTGTGGGTGTTCGACGGCGCGGGCCCCGGCTGGGAGGGCGGGATCTACTTCTACGGGACGCGGTGGCCGGGCGATGGCCGCCCGCAGGCCGGCAACTGGGGTTCGCGCCCGGATTACGGACGCCCCGAGGTTCGCCAGTTCATCCGCGACAACGCGCTGGCCTGGCTGCAGGATTACCGCGTCGACGGACTGCGCTTCGACGCCACCGCCTACATCCGCACGATCGACGGCAGCGGCAGCGCCGATCAGGCGATCCCCGACGGCAGTCTCCTGCTGGAAGAGGTCAACGACGACATTGACCGCGCCCAGCCGTGGAAGCTGACGATCGCCGAGGACCTGCGCGGTGACGCGTCGATCACCTCGCCGGTGGCCTCGGGCGGCTCGGGCTTTGACTCGCAGTGGGACAGCGACTTCCTCTGGGCCGTGCGGCAAACGGCCGAGCTCACCGTCGACGCTCAGCGCGACATGAACCTGATCTCGGCCCAGGTGCAGCGGCGCTTCGGCGCCGCTGCCAGCACGCGGGTCATCTTCACCGAATCCCACGACGCCGACGGCAACGGCCGCACGCGTCTGCCGGCCGAGATCGACCCCTCGCAGCCGGACAGCTGGTGGTCGAAGAAGGGCTCGACGCTCGCCGCCGCGCTGGTCTTCACCGCCCCCGGAGTCCCGATGATCTTCCAGGGCCAGGAGTTCCTTGACCAGGACCCGTTCCTGCCGACCATCCCGCCGCTGGACTGGTCGGACACCACCAAGTACGCGGGCATCCTGCAGCTCTACCGCGACCTGATCCAGCTGCGGCGGAATTGGCATGACACGACCGGCGGACTGCGAGGCGACGGGCTGAACGTATTCCACATCAACGACTCCGACAAGCTCATCGCCTATCACCGCTGGTCTGAAGGTGGCCCGCGGGACGACGTGGTGGTTGTCCTGAACTTTGCCGACCGCGGTTACAACAGTTACACGATCGGGCTCCCGCGGGCCGGCCAGTGGCGCGTCCGGTTCAATAGCGACTGGGCCGGCTATGACCCCTCGTTCGGGAACTGGCTGGGCTATGACACCGAGACCGACCAGGGTGCCAGAGACGGCCTGCCGGCCGCGGCCAACATCGGGATCGGACCCTACACGGCGCTCATCCTCAGCCAGGATCCATAGGTCCTAGGTCATATCAAGGGCGGGTTGCCGATTTCAGCCGTTCCTCACGGCCGGGGCACGGCGTCCGGGAAGCGCAGGCCAGGGATCACCAGGGTCCCTCACTGGTGCGACGCGATAGGGAAAGCGCTACCGTCGTCCCTGATAGAGCCTGAGGAGGCCGCGATGAGTACGACTGAGGACCGCAGCGGCGACGCGAGTGCCAGGGGCGTCGACATGAAGCTCGAGGTGGTCACCATCCCTGTCTCGGATGCGGACCGCGCCACGCAGTTCTACGCCAGGCTCGGGTGGAGGCAGGACGTCACGCCGCCCGGCGTGGTCCAGTTCACGCCGCCCGGCTCCTGGTGCTCGGTGCAATTCGGCCCGAACCGCACGTCGGCTGCACCCGGGTCGGCGCAGGGCCTGTTCCTGATCGTCTCCGACATCCAGGCCCTCCATGACCAGCTGGCCGCCGCCGGCATCGAGGTGAGCGAGGTCTTCCACCGCGGACCGGGCGGCCAGGTCAGCGGTCCGGATCCGGAGCATGGCAGCTACCGCTCGTTCGCCTCGGTCAGGGATCCGGACGGCAACAGCTGGCTGTTCCAGGAAGTCACGACCCGGCTGCCCGGCCGCGTCGACGCTGCCGCGACGTCGTTCGGCTCGGCGAGCGACCTGGCGGGCGCGATGCGGCGCGCGTCGGCCGCCCACGGCGAGCACGAGAAGCGCATCGGCCAGGCCGATCCGGACTGGCCCGACTGGTACGCCAGGTACATGGTGGCCGAGCAGGCCGGGACGGAGCTGCCGAAGTGAGCGACTACGACGTTATCGTTCTCGGTGGCGGGGCGCCCGGTGAGCACTGCGCTGCGGCACTGGCTGCGCGCAGGCTCCGCGTCGCCATCGTTGAGCGGGAGCTGGTCGGCGGCGAGTGCTCCTACTGGGCGTGCATTCCGTCGAAGTCGCTGCTGCGCCCGGGCGAGGCGGTGCAGGGCGCGCGCGAGGCCGGGTCGAGCGCGCAGGTCGACGTGGCTGCCGCGCTGGCCTGGCGGGACTTCATGGTGTCGGACTATTCCGACGCCGGCCAGGAGCGCTGGCTGGCCGGCCGGGGCATAGACCTGCTGCGAGGCACGGGCCGGCTGGCCGGCACCGGCGTGGTCGAAGTCGGGGGCGTCCGCCACACCGCGGAGCACATCGTCGTGGCCACCGGCTCAGAGCCGATCGTGCCTCCGGTCCCCGGGCTGCGGGAGCTCGAGGGCGTCTGGGGCACCCGCGAGGCGACGAGCATGAAGGCGGTCCCGCGCCGCCTGCTCGTGCTGGGCGGCGGGTCCGCAGGCGTCGAGCTTGCGCAGGTCGTGCGCCGTTTCGGCGGCGAGGCGGTGCTCGTGGAGGGCGCCGACCGGGTGCTTCCCCGCGAGCCTGCGCCGCTGGGCCAGGCGCTCGGCGAGGCCCTGCGCCGGGACGGGATCGAGCTGATGCTCGGGAAGCACGCCACCGCCGCGCGGCGGGAAGGTGACGAGTATGTCCTGCAGCTCGACGGCGGTACCGAGCTGCGGGGCGACCGGCTGCTGGTGGCGACCGGCCGGCGCCCGCGCGTGGAGGGGATCGGCCTGGAGACGGTCGGCGTCAAGGCCGACCCCCACGGGATCAAGGTTGACCAGTACCTGCGCGCAGGCGAGCGCCTCTGGGCGATCGGCGACGTCAACGGCATCTGGCCGCTTACCCACGTCGGCGAATACGAGGGTGACGTGGTCGCGGCGAACATCGCCGGCGATGCGCGCCCGGCGAACTACGAAGCCGTCCCGCGGGTCACCTACACAGATCCGCAGGCCGCCGCGGTGGGCGCGGCCGAAGCGCAGTACAGCGGCACCGCGCCGGTGTCAGAGGTGCCGAAGACCGCCACGTACACGCACGCCTACGCCGAATCCAACGGGTTCTTGACGCTGCTCTCCGACGGCGAGCGGCTGACCGGTGCCTACGCGCTCGGGCCCGAAGCCGGTGAGTGGATGCAGCAGGCGACGCTCGCCATCCGCGCACACGTCCCGCTTGAGGTGCTGAGCGACACGATCCAGCCCTTCCCGAGCTTCTCGGGAATCTACGACGCGGCACTGATGACGCTCCGCATGCAGATCGCGGACATGCCACGGCCCGCCGGGCCGGTGTACTCGCAGATGGCCAGCCTGTCGGCGTGAGCAGGCGGCCGGAGCGCATCTGACCTGAGCAGGTTCACCGGCCTACGAGCCCCGCACCCCGCTGCCCGGCGGCCAGATCGCCCGATTCGCCGGGCGACGGTGACGCAACGCGCTGGTGACGCATCGCCATGATCCTCGGAGCATGAGCAGTCACCTGGTGCTCGCCGCCGTGAGCAGCGGTATCCGGCGGCTTCTGTGGAACTCGTTCGCCGCTGATCCCACGGTGCGGCCGCTGGTCGGCACCGAGGAGGCGATCGTCTTCCTGAACCCGACCGACACGGCCAAGGACTCAGGGAACCGGGTGTCCCTCTGGATGTACCTCATCGCGGAGAACGAGTTCATCAAGAATGCGCCGCCACGGCGGATCGCGGACAATCAGGAGCAGTTCCCCCCGCTCGGGCTGGACCTTTACTACCTGCTGACGCCCTTCGGGCCGTCGGCCGAGGCGGACCTGCTCATCCTCGGGCGGTCGATGCAGGCGCTCTACGACAACGGCCGCACCACACTGATCAACCCGGCCGCCCAGGTCGCCGAGGAGCTGAGCATCAACCTGTTCCGGCGGACGCTGGACGAACTGAGCCGCGTCTGGGAAGCGCTGCAGGAGCCCTACCGGCTGTCGGTCTGCTACCAGGTCAGGATCACCCGCGTGGACAGCACGCTCACGACTTCTGTCAGCCCGGTGCTGGAGATGAACGACGATTTCCAGCAAGGTGCCCTGCTGGCAGGTGTGCCGTGACCACGCCGGCCGTTGAGCGGCGGGTGCTGAGCCCCAGCGCCATCTTCACCGTCACCGACACCTTCGTCACGCTGCGCGGCGTCGACGGGCCGGCGTCCGCCCGTCACGTCCGGGGCACGCTGGCGTTCCAGCTGACCGCGATGGGCAGCGGAGCCGGGCGCCAGTCCTTGGACCCGGGCTGGACCCTGCCCGTCGTCCAGGGTGCCTCGGGCGCCTTCATCAGCTACGGCACCGTCATGGACCCCGGAGGCCAGCGCAGCCGGCTCATCGGGCCGCCGCTGGACGTGGACCTCACGGTCGTCGGCCCGGCCTACCGGGCGACGGCGCTGCCGCCGCCCGCCGCGCCCGGGCAGCCCGCGCCCGCCGCGCCGCAACTGGTCAACCTGGATCCGTCGCAGCCGCCGGTCCCGGTCACCCCGTTCCCGGTCCAGCTCGGACCGGGATACGGGTATCCCTTCCCGGCCAGCCCATCGGGGTACTCGATCGTACGCGGCGAGGTGAGCTACGGCGCCGGCGGGGCCGCGGCTGACCAGGCCCAGGTCACGGGCAGCACAGCGGCGGGCACCTGGTCCGACGGCTATCTGACCGACCGTACCGGCCAGTGGGTGTTCGTCATTCCCGACGGACAGGCGGGCCAGATCACGATCACCGCCACCGACGCCGCGGGCGCCACGGCCCAGGCGGAGGTGAACGTGGCCACGTCCAGCATGGTCGCCGTCCCGCCGCTCATCCTGACCTGATCCAACGAACGGAGCATCCGGAATGCCTGAATACCTCGCCCCCGGCGTCTACATTGAGGAAATCAGCACCGGGCCGGTGCCCATCGAGGGAGTGAGCACCAGCACGACCGGCATGGCCGGGCCGACGCCCCGGGGGCCGGTGCGACCGCGCCTGGTCACATCCTGGCTTGAATTCCAGCTGTGGTACGGCAGCCTGCCCAATCCGGCCAGCCCCTATGCCTACACCATCTGGGCGGCGAAGGGGTTCTTCGACAACGGCGGCCAGCGGCTGTACATGGCCAGGGTCTGCGGGGCGGGCGCCGAGCCCGCGTCGCTCGATCTGGCGGGGCCGACGACGCTGACGGTCAACTCGGCCGGCCCGGGCGCCCTCGAGGGCCATCTGTTCGTCCGGGTCGCTCCGGCTAGCAATAACGACTCGCAGCGGGTCCGGATCAGCGTCGTGTATTACAAGACCCCGCCGCCGACAAACCCGTTCATCGACCCGCTGAAGCGCGACCAGGCATCGCTGCGCGCTGCCAACCGCCGCGAGCCCGACCTGGTGGAGGACTTCGACAACCTCCTGGCCACCGACATCGAGCCCGTCCTGCATGGGTCCACGCTCATCACCGCGCAGTTCAGCGGGGGCCCGCCCGGACTGCTGACCCAGGCCGATTTCGCCTCGCTCACCGGGGGCAACGACGGGGCAACTCCGGTACTGGCCGACTACGTCGGTGACCCGACGAAACCGCTGACCGAGCGGAGCGGTCTGGCGGGCCTGGCCGCCGTCGATGAGATCTCCCTGCTGTGCGTGCCCGATGAACCGGGGGTAGCCGGCATCGATGAGGAACTGCGCATCCAGTGCGAACAGATGCAGGACCGGTTCGCGATCCTGCAGGTCCCGGAGGGGGAGGCTGACCCGGGCACCATCCTGCCGCCCTTCGCGTCGTCCTACACGGCCATCTACTACCCCTGGATCCGCGTCCTCGACCCGGCTACCGGGGCCACCCTCCTGGTGCCGCCCTGCGGGCATATCGCGGGCATCTACGCCGCCACCGATGATCAGCGCGGCGTGCACAAGGCACCCGCCAACGTGCAGGTGAGCGGCATCCTGACCGCCGACTTGCCGGGGGACCAGAAGCCACTGGAGTTCACGATCTCGATGGGGGACCAGGAGATCCTGAACCCGCTGGGCATCAACTGCATCCGCGACTTCCGCGCCAGCCTGCTCGGCTGCCGGGTATGGGGGGCGCGAACGCTTTCCAGCGACCCGCAGTGGAAATACATCAATGTCCGCAGGCTATTCATCTTCGTCGAGCAATCGGTGCTCAGGGGCACCCAGTGGGTCGTTTTCGAGCCCAACGACGAAATCACCTGGGCCCGGGTGGCCCGCAGCGTCTCGAACTTCCTCGACGGCGTATGGCGAAGCGGCGCGCTCATGGGTACGACACCCGACGAAGCCTACTTCGTCCGATGCGACCGGACCACGATGACGCAGGACGACATCGACAACGGGCGGCTCGTCTGCCTGGTCGGCATGGCGCCCGCGAAGCCCGCCGAATTTGTCATTTTCCGGTTCAGCCAGATGACCGCCCAGGCCTCGTCCTGAGCCCGGTGACGACCACGGAGGCACCCCATGGCGACAGCAGACCGCGCCGACCCGTACAGCGCATTCAATTTCCAGGTTGAAATCGACGGCGTTACCGTGGCCGGTTTCTCCGAATGCTCCGGGCTGACCACCGAGACGGACCATATCGAATACCGCACCGGGGCGGAAGACATCACCGTCCGCAAGCTACCGGGACTGCGCAAGTATCCCAACATCGTGCTCAAGCGCGGCTACACGACCGCGACGGAACTCTGGGAATGGCGGAAGAAAGTCATCAATGGCCAGACCCAGCGGTGTTCCGGGTCGATCACGCTGCTCGACGAGTCACGCAAGAAGGCCCTGCAGTGGACGTTCACCGCAGGCTGGCCGTGCAAGTGGGAAGGGCCCACCTTCAACGCGAAGAACAACGAGGTCGCGATCGAGACGCTCGAGATCTGCCACGAGGGCCTGGTACTGGCATGACCGTGCCTGCCGCGCCGCGGGCGCCGGGAGTCGATGTCGAGTGGGTCTCCGCCGACGTCCCGGTCCCGGCTGCCGTCCGGACCGACGTGGCCGGTTTCGTCGGGATTGCCCAGCGCGGGCCGGCGCACCAGCCGGTCCGGATCACCAGCTGGAGCCAGTTCCAGGCGGTGTTCGGCGGCTACGACCCGCGCGGCTGGCTCGCCTTCGCGGTCAACGGCTTCTTCGCCAACGGCGGCGACGCATGCTGGGTCGTGCGCGCCGTCGATCCGGACACGGCCAGGCAGGCGACCGCTGACCTGCCCGCCGTCCCCGGCCAGACGGCCCTCACGGCGACCGCCACCAGCCCAGGTAGCTGGGCCGACGGTACCCGGCTGACATCGGTCGACCTCGGTAGCGAGGCGTTCTCCCTGTTCGTCGATTCCCCGGTGACCCAGGAGGCGTGGCCCGGGCTGAGCCTGAATCCCGCGGACGCGCGGTATTTCAAGACCGTCATCAACGACCCGGTAAGGGGCTCACAGGTCGTCAACCTGTGCGCGCCCGTCGGCAAACCTCCCGTCACGGCTGTCGGCTCGGGCACGGTGGCCCTCTCCGGCGGCACCGACGGACTGGCCACGCTGCAGCCTGGACACCTCAGCGGCGATCTTCCGCCCGGCATCTCGTCCCGTACCGTCTGGGGCCTGGCTGCCCTGGACAACGTGGACGAAGTGGGCGTGGTAGCGATCCCGGACGCGGTCAGCCACCCGGTGGTGCCGCCCCTCCCGGTCCCGCCGCCCCCGCCCCCGCCCGGCTGCTGCGATCCCGCGCCTGCCCAGCCGGCCCGCACGGTCGCCATGTCACCGCCGGCCGCCAGTGAGCGACCGCCCCAGCTGTCTCCCGGCCAGACCGCGGACATGTACAACATCCTGCTGGTCAGCTGCGCGACCCGGCGCCGGTTCGCCCTGCTGGACGAGCCGTCCGCGGCGGACCGGCCCGACCAAGCCACTGGCTGGGCCCGGCAGCTGCAGGCCAGCTCGACCGCCACCGCATTCGGCTGCCTTGGCTACCCGTGGATCCTCGGCCCGGATCCGTTCGGCAGCGCGGGAGATGTCCTGGCCACCCCGGTCAGCGGCCATCTAGCCGGAGTTTTCGCGCGCAACGACCTGACCGCCGGGGTGCACAAGGCTCCCGCGAACGCGACGGTGGTCGGCGCGCGCGACGTGGCGTGGACGGTGGACAGTCCCACCCACGCCCAGCTGAACGCGGCGTCGGTCAGCGTGATCACCGTCCGGCCGGGCCGCGGGATACGGCTGATGGGGGCGCGCACCCTCGATCCGGGGACCACCTGGCGGTACGTCAACGTCCGGCGCCTCATCAGCATGATCGAGCTTTCCCTGGAATCGGCGCTGAGCTGGCTGGTCTTCGAGCCGAACACCCCGGCCACCCGCGGCGACGTCGAGCGCGAGGTCCGGGCGTTCCTGCTCGCCCTCTGGCAGCGCGGGGCGCTCGACGGCGCCCAGGCCACCGACGCGATGACCGTCCGGTGCGACGACACCACGACCACCGCGGATGACGCCGCCGCAGGCCGCCTCATCTGCCTGGTCGGGGTCCAGCCGCCCATTCCCGCGGAGTTCGTCACCGTGCGCATCGCCGTCTCCGAGGCGGGCGTTCAGGTGGCGGGCGAGCAGGGCCGCACCGCGCTGCCGGCACCGGGGGTGCCCGGTGGCCGGTGATGCCACGCGCAACGACCCGTTCGCCGCGTTCCGCTTCGCGGTGAGCCTGGCGGGCCTGCCCTCGGGGGGGTTCTCCGACTGCTCGGGGCTGTCCTCGGAAACGGAGATCCAGGAATATCCCGAGGGCGGCCGCAACGACACCGTGCACAAGCTGATCGTGCGGTCCAAGCAGGCCAACCTCGTGCTCAAGCGGGGGATCGTGGACCGCCTGCTCTGGGACTGGTACTTCGACCTGACCCAGGGGCTCATCGTGACCCGCCACGGCACGGTCAGCATCCAGTCACCGGACGGCGGCACCGCGGTGGCCGAATGGGAATTCAGCGACGCGTTCCCCGTCAAGTGGACCGGACCCGAGCTGAACGCCAGCCAGTCCGCGGTCGCGGTCGAGACCCTCGAGCTGGCCCACAGCGGGCTGCGCAGGAGGACGTAGATGCCCATCTTCATCGAAGAGCTGTCCACCCAGGTCACCATGCGTTCCGGGGAGGTCCCGCTGACCCCCGCGCAGCTCGACCAGATCGCCGACTACGTGCTGCGCCGCCTCGCGGAGCGCCAGCGCGACGAGCACAGGAACCGGATGGCCGACGGCGTGCGCGCGTCGGCCCTGCCCCGGGCCCACGACGGCGACGGGTACTGACATGCAGCTCGCCCCGCTCGTGATCGAGATCACCGACACCGACGCCATCGACGGCGCGAAGGGCCTCCAGCAGCGGATGGAGGTCCAGTACAACCCCACCCAGTACAGCCTGTCGAAAGGCGCCCAGATCGCGGAGATCGCCATTCCCGGGCTGGACGCCCCCATCCAGCAGTTCATCCGGGGGCAGACCGAGAAACTGAGCGTTGAGCTGCTGTTCGACACCACCGCCCAGGGCATGGGCGCCGGCGCCACCGACGTGCGGACGATGACCGGGCCGATGTATGAACTGGTCCGGATCCAGCCTAAGACGCACGCACCGCCCAGGCTGCGGGTCACCTGGGGGGACAGCGGGCTGTCCTTCCGGGCCATCGTCGAGTCGATCGACCAGAAGTTCGTCCTGTTCAGCCCGGAGGGCATCCCGCTGCGGGCGACGCTGACCATGACGTTCCGCGGTTACGCCACCCTGGAGGAGCAACTCGCCGACCTCAAGCTCGAGTCCGCCGACCAGACCAAGCAGCACGTGGTGACGCGCGGGGAGAGCCTTAGCCAGATCGCCGGCACCGAACTCGGGGATCCGGCCCAGTGGCGGCTCCTGGCCGACGCCAACACCGGCGTCGACATCATCGAGCCTGAGCCCGGCACCATCCTGACCATCCCGCCGATCGGCCTGTTCCAGGCGGGATCGCCATGACCACCCCGGCGGCCGGGACAGCGCAGCCGATCTATACCGGCCAGGACTTCTACATCCCCGCCTTCGAGATGCGCCTGCGCGGCGCGAATGTCCCGCGCGACGTCATCCGTGACGTGATGCAGGTGAGCTTCAAGGACAGCCTCACCGACGTCGACAGCTTCGACGTGACCATCAACAACTGGGACGCCCAGGCGCGGGCCTTCAAATACAGCGACGACTACCTGTTCGACCCGGGAACCGAGATCGAGCTGTGGATGGGATACCGGGACAGCTCGCTCCAGCTCATGATCACCGGCGAGATCGTGGAGCTGCGGCCGTCCTTCCCGTCCGCCGGGCAGCCCACGCTGGGGATCCACGGGCTGGACCTGCTGCACCGGCTGCGCAAGGAACAGCGGCCCAGGGCCTGGGTGGCGAAAACGGACACCGAGATCGCCCGGCAGATCGCCAGCGACCTGGGCATCACCCTGGCCCCGCTGTCACCGGACCTGCTCGCCGTCGAGACCCGCAACGACTACCTCATCCAGGACAACACCTACGACATCGTCTTCCTCCTGGACCGGGCCCGCCGGATCGGCTACGACCTGCGGGTGCTGGAATCCGGCACGGACGGGTCGGTGCAGGGCCGCCAGCTGTACTTCGCGCCGTCCACCAGCGTCAAGCGGCCGACCTACGAGCTGGTATGGGGCCGGTCGCTGGTCGAGTTCCAGCCGAGCCTGAGCACGGCCAACCAGGTCGGCTCGGTCGTGGTGCGCGGATGGGACGCCGTCAACAAGCGCAAGTTCGAGCACACCGCCACCCTGGACGACCTGGCGACCAGGGGGCTGGGCCCGCAGGGCCGCAACCAGACCCTGTACCGGTCCTTCTCCGACCGCAAAGAGGTGGTCGCCACCAAGATCGTGGCGAGCCAGCGCGAGGCGGAGCAACTGGCTCTCGAAACGCTGCAGCTCATCGCCAAGGGCCTGGTCACCGGGACGGCGACCGTGGTCGGGCTGCCCGACCTGCGGACCGGCAACGTCGTGATGATCTCGGGGATCGGCACCCGGTTCGACGGCCGTTACTTCGTGACCGAGAGCACGCACACGATCAGCGACGCGGGCTACGTCACCCAGTTCGGCTTCCGCCGCGAAGAGATCCAGGGGAGTGCGTGATGGCAATCCAGCACGGTGTCGTGATCGGCCTGGTCGACGACCTGGACGACCCGGACGGCCTGGCCCGGATCCGGGTGACGTACCCGCACCTGGCCGGCGAGCCGAGCAACTGGGCCAGGCTGGCGCTGCCGATGGCCGGCCCCGGCCGGGGCACGTTCTTCCGCCCGGAAAAGGGCGACGAGGTGCTGGTCCTCTGCGAGCACGGCGACATCAGGCAGCCCTACATCATCGGCTCGCTGTGGAGCGCCACCGACAAGCCGCCCGACGGGACCGGCGCGGCCGCCGACAACGACATCCGCGCCATCGTCTCGCGCAGCGGGCACCGCATCACGCTGGACGACACGGCGGGCTCGGAGCGCATCGAGATCCGCGATCACTCCGGCCAGCAGACCGTGGTGATCGACGGCTCGTCCATCACGGTCCGGGCCGACGGCGGCCAGGTGACGATCAAGGCCGCCCAGAGCATCACCGTGTCGGCGGGCACTGACCTCAACCTCACCGCCAACGGGAACGTGGTGATCAGCGGCGCCACGGTCAGGATCAACTAAGGAGCGTCATGGGCATGCCCGCGGCCAAGCAGAACGACCGGATCGTCGCGATCGACACGCACCTGATCCAGCCGACCGGCCCCGTCCCGCCGGTGCCGGCCCCGTGCCCGTTCGACGGCCCGATCACGGGGAACCTCAGCCCGGACGTCTTCGTGCAGGGCCTGCCGGCGGCCACCATCGGCTCGACCGCCACGAACACGCCGCCGCATCTGCCGACGATCCCCGGGACGTTCGTCAACCCGCCCACCAACCTCGGCACGGTGATCTCGGGCAGCACCACGGTGCTGATCAACGGGAAGGCCGCGGCCCGGCAGGGCGACCAGGCGCAGACGTGCAACGACCCGGTGCCGCTGCCGGTCGGCGTGGTGACCGCCGTGAGCACCGTGCTGATCGGGGGCTGACGGTGACGAGCATCCTGGGAGCCGGCTGGGCCTTCCCGGTCATGCCCGGCGCTGACGGCAAGCTCGCGCTGGCCAGCGACGAGGACCGGATCCGGCAGAGCATCTGGCTGATCCTGGCCACCGCGCCGGGCGAGCGCGTGATGCTGCCCAGCTTCGGATGCGGGATCCACGACCTGGTCTTCCAGCCGAACACCGTGGCCGTCAGGGGCTCAGTCCAGGCCGAGGTCAACGACGCGCTGGCACGGTGGGAACCGCGCATCGACGTCATCGACGTCACGGTCACCGCGCCCGCGGACCGGCCGGAGGTGATGCTGATCGACATCCAGTACCGGATCCGCGCGACGAACTCCTTCTACAACCTGGTCTACCCGCTGTTCATCTCCGAAGGCGTGGCGTCCGGGCGCGGCAGCGGAGGAGCCCTCAATGCCACCTGACCCGCCGAACCTGGTCGACCAGCTGTACCAGGACATCCTCACCGCCCTGCAGCTGCGGATCCCGGGCTACACGCCGGAGTGGAACGACTGGAACGAGAGCGACCCGGGCACCACCTTGCTGGAGCTGTTCGCCTGGCTCGGGGAGTCCATGGGCTACCGGCTCAACCAGGTGCCCGCGACGAGCTACCAGAAGTTCGTCGAGCTGATCGGCCTCCAGCCGCTGCCCGCCCTCCCGTCGGTGGTGTACCTGAGCTTCACCCCCACGCCGGCCAGCACCGCCGATCCGATCCTCGTCCCGCAGGCCAGCGCGGTGTCGGCGACCGGCACCGACGGCAAGCCGGTCTACTTCGAGACCGACACCGCCCTCGCGCTGACCCGCTACCCGCTGGACGCCGTGCAGGTCTTCGACGGATCGACGCATGGGATCAGCGGTCCGTTCAACCCGTTCGGCGCGACCCCCAGCCCGGGCAACGCGGTCTACCTCGGTTTCGGGCCCGCCGATCCGTCGGTCAGCCTGCCGGCCTTCCCCGATCAGATCCGGCTGCACGTGGTGGTGCCGGCCGCCGCCAGCGGCGCGGTCCAGTCGGCGCAGGTCGCCGCGCAGCCGGTGCCGTCGCCGCCGGTCACCGTGCAATGGGAGTACCTGGCGGCCACCCAGCCGGCCGAGACCTGGAACCGGCTCAACCTCTATGAGGACAACTCGGTGGCCTTCACCCGGGAAGGCGACA
>Ga0335069_10003692_pt1 | contig 22987 bp, 19 predicted proteins | sample Lox_Sample_11_FD_206714 | JGI IMG/M metagenome (GOLD analysis project Ga0335069, IMG submission 206714) | Soil microbial communities from Loxahatchee National Wildlife Refuge, Florida, United States - Lox_Sample_1.1 | ecosystem: Environmental > Terrestrial > Soil > Wetlands | place: USA... | reverse complement strand
TTCGGTGTCGGTGGACACAGGACGCCAGGACGCCGCCACCGCCGACGGCTGCGCCGAGGCCGGGAGTAGCAGCACCATCTCCTGGAACTGCGGCAACTACTACCTCTACGGGGTCAACTATCCCTGGTTGACGTACGGCACTGACTTCGGCAACGGCGGTTTCGGCCACATGGCGAATCCCAACCAGGTCAAAGCAGACATGGCCACCCTCGCCAACGAAGGGGGCCATGTTCTGCGCTGGTGGCTCTGGGTGGACGGACGCTATGACCCGCTCTTCGGCAGCAACGGCCAGGTGACCGGCTTCGATCCGCAGTTCTTCAGCGACCTGGATACCGAGCTGCAATACGTCGCCGACAATCACATCTATCTGGACCTGACGTTGCTCGACACGTCGGTCCTGGACGCCGCTCAGATCACCAACGGCGTCCAGGAGGGCGGCCACGCTGCCCTCGTGACCGACCAGACCGTGCAGCAGTCGTTCTTGGACAATGCGCTCGAGCCATTGCTGCAGCACATCGCCGCAAGCTCGTACAAGGACTACGTGCTGGCCTACGACATCATGAACGAGCCCGAGCGCCTCCTACCCGGCGGCTGGGGCCCACCTGCTGACTTCGTGACCGTCAGTCAGATGCAGACCTTCGTGAAGAACTGCGCCAGCTCCATTCACACTCATGGCGGTGGCGCCCTCGCGACAGTCGGCTCCGCGGCGAAAACCTGGATGGGGCTGGGGCTGGATTTCTACTGCGCGCATTACAACGACGGGCCGGGCCAGCCGGGCGGAATGCAGCCGCCGCCCCCCTACGCCTCCTTGGGTCTGGACAAGCCCTGTGTGGTCGAGGAATTCCCGACGGCCTGCGTCTCCTTCGGCCTCAACGACACCGCGCAGTGGTCTGCGGAATGGTGGCTGAACACGATCCACGACCAGGGTTATGCCGGGGCGATCGGCTGGGCGTGGCACGACAGCGCCGGCAACTGGTCGAGCTTCCAGCCCGTCTTCACCGCTTGGGGCGCGGCACATCCGGCCATCGTCGGTCCGCACCCATAGAGCTGACGCCCGTCGACGATCAGAGGAAGAAGCCGATAGGGCCGAGCAGGCTCTTGGCGATGTCGCCCGTCACGTCGTTGAACGTCGAGTCGCCGCCGCCCGAGCCGCCGTCCTGCGGCGGGGGCTCTTGCGGGACCTCCTGCCGCGTGTGAGCCGCCCACTTCCAGTCGTGGCCCTTGACCACGTCCTTCCAGAGGTCTTGCACGATCTGCTGGTGGCCCTGCTTGGACCAGTTGCCGCCGCTTTGCGTCACCGTGAGCGTCTTGGTGGCGGCGAAGATGTTGCCGAGGGAGCTCGCCTTGAGGCCCACACCCACCGTGACGCGGCACGGGAGCGAAAGATGCGGCTGCGACGGGAACGAGCCGTTGTAGAGCCAGTTGCCCTTGTAGTCGATCAAGAGGCTGGCCTGGCCGCCGCCGGGGAAGAAGTACTTCCAGTCGTCCTTCGCGATGGCATCCGAGTGGAAGCCGAACTTCCACTCGTAGAGCAGGTGGTCAGCGGTGGTCGGCCCGCCGTGGTGTTTGGAACCGCTCGTGTGGATCTCGTGCTTGCCGCCGCCCTTGTCGACCGGCGTCGTCGTGTCGTCGGGATCGGCCCAGGCGGGCAGAGGCACCGCGGTGACGATCAACGAAGAACCCGCCCAGAGAGCAAAATCGCGACGGAGGATGCGCATGAATGGAGACCGTACCTAAGGCTCAGCCGTACGTGAAGGGTGGGCCGTGTCGCCCGTTGGGGTGACCCTTCGTCACTCGCATCGGTTCGTCGTGCCCTAACGTGAGTCGTCTGGGTCGACGACCCAAGGGGGCACGGGTACGGACGGGACGGAGGTGGGAATCGCAGGCGTCCCCTTGCTCGCGGCCTGCAGCTGCAGCGCTTTCGCCGTGCACGCCGCGTCTCCCAGCTGCCCGCAGACGAAGAGGAGGAGACCGAGCTCGTGGCGCGTGGCGCGACCGGCATTGGCCTTCTCTTCCAGCTGCTGCTTGAGCTGCATCTTCTGCTCCGGCGTGCCGAGGGCCGCGATCTGGTCGGCAGGCAACGGCGCGGCGCTCGTGGCTGCCGATGCGCTCGCGCTCGCGCTGGCACTCGTGGCCGTAGTGGCATTCCGAGTCGACGCGACGGGGCGTGCCACCGGGCTCGGAACGCCCCGCGGGACCGCCGGCTGCTCGCTGGTCGTCGCGATGATCGGCTGGACCGGCGCGACCGTGGCCGAAGGCTGGACGGTCGCAGTGACCGGAGCGGCCGGCTTGCGCGCGGAGAGCGTCACGGCAACGCCGCTGCCGATCAAGGCCACGACCGCAATCCCGACGAGCACCCGGCTCGATCCGCTTCGATCATCCCGTGTGGGCGCTCGCGCCGTCGCGATGGCAGCCACCGCCGGGGGAGAGGTCGCGGTCGTCTCGCTCGCGAGCCGGCTCGCATCCGCCTCCTCGTCCTCGACAGCCGCCCCGGGGACGAGCACTCGAGGCTTCGCGGCCGCTTGCCCCTGCTGGTCGGCGGCGAGGGCTCCCTCCAGCGCGGACAGGAGCTCCCTCGCATTCGGGTAGCGCTTCTTCGGATCGAGACCGAGCGCCTTCGCGCACACCGACTCGAACGCGTCCCCCACGGTGGCGCCTCGCGCGCGCGGAGTGGGCCGCGCCTCGCCGGTCGCCGCGAGCAGCAGCTCGCCGAACTCGTCTCCCTCGAGCGCCCTGCGACCCGTGACGAGCTCCGTCAGGATCAGACCCAGGGCGTGCACGTCGGTCGCGCAGCCCGATTCGCCGAACCGCTTGGAGCTGAACTGCTCCGGCGCGCCGTACACGGGCGAGAACGCCGAGAAGCCGCTCGACGTGTGCGTCGTCTTCTGCGTCTCGGACTCGCCGGCCTGCACGGCCTTCGCGATGCCGAAGTCGAGCACCTTGGTGGTCGCGTGACCCTCGGCGTCCGCGACCACGTAGATGTTCGCCGGCTTCACGTCGCGGTGGGCGACGTCCTGCGAGTGCGCATGGGCGAGGCCCTCGATGGCGGGGCGCAGCAACGTCACGGCCTCCGCCGGAGTCAGCGGCATCGCGGGGCTCGTGCGGATCCATTCGAGCAAGGACTTCCCGCGGAGCCAGTCCTGGACCATGTAGGTCGCCGTCGCGCCGCTCGGCGTGGCCACGGAGTTGTAGTCGTAGACGCGAACGATCGCGGGATGGCCGCTCGACAGGCGCGACAGGAGCTGCGCCTCCTTGTTGAAGCGGTCCACGAAAGCGCGCTGCCCTTCCTCCGTGAAGTGGGACGGGGTCTTCAGGCACTTGATCGCGATCGGGTGCCCCAGCTTCAGGTGAAAGCCGCGGTAGACGACGCCGAACCCACCTTCCCCCACGACGCGGTCCACGCGATGACGCCCATCGAGGACCTGTCCGACGAGGCGAAAGGAATCGTTGGCAGCCATGGCAGCGCGATGCCCGGAGGTTAGCGCACCGTAAAGCGCTACTCTCCACCGCGTGCCTCGCCGCTCGAAGAAGCGTCTGCCGGTAACCCTGCCGTCGCCAGCGTCGTCCCACGAAATCCGCTCGATGCACTCGCGGCCATCAAGGAGCTCGTCGAGCGCGGCATCGTGCGTCTGGGCTGAGAGCCGCCGATGCGCGCTACACTAAGCAACATGAGGCGAGCCATCGTCGTGCGGGGGCGGCTCCGAGGAACGCGGACCATCGAGCTCGAGGAGCCGGTGGAAGGCGTCGAGGAGGAAGTGGAGGTCGTGCTCCGCGAGGCCGCCGCGCCGGCAGCCGAGGACGACGGGGAGTCGCTCGTCGCCGTGATGCACCGCGAGCAGATCGACGCGGCGATCGCGGGCAAGGCGGTCGACGTGCAGGTCGTCTACAAGCCGCCGCCCCAGCCTCCCGTCGGGGGCGAGGAAGTGACCGAGTCGCCCGTCGTCGTCGTGCGGCGCTCGCCGTCGTCGTCGAACATCCGGACGCCTCGCTGACGCGCGCACTCGCGCGTGAGCGCGCGGTGAGGGAAGGTGTGGGAGAGCGCCGCGTGGTTCGCGGTGGTACCCTGTCCTGTTTTCATGGGGTCCCATGCCCGATGCCGGTGGGGGGCTTGCGCGGCGCTCGCCGCGACGATGTTCGGGTGCGAGATGTTCGCACCCCTCGACGGGTTGACCGGTAACGACGCCGGTGATGCAGCGACGTCGGCGACGGCGACCGAGGGAGACGCCGGTGGGTCCGAGACCGGCGTTGCCGAGAGTGGGACCGGCCCCGACTCGCGAGGCGACGACGTCACCTCGCCGCCCAGGATGGACGCCGGTGGCAAAGACGCTTCGACGTCCGGGGTGGACGCCGAGGACGAGGGCGAAGCCGGCGACGAGAGCACGCCTCTCGCGCCGGTCGCGTTCGTCCAGGTGGCCTCCGCGACGCCCGGCGGAGGCGTGCACGCGGTGTGGGCCACGTTCGCGCAGCCGCAATCGGCCGGGGACATGAACGTCGTTGCGATCGGCTGGAACGACACCACGGCCGACATCGCCGACGTGAGCGACACGAGCGGCAACGTCTACCAGCTTGCCGTCGGGCCGACCCAGCTCTCACCGGACCTCACGCAGGCCATCTACTACGCGCCCAACATCGCCGCGGCCGACGCCGCCGCCAACGTGGTGACCGTGCACTTCGATACCAGGGCCAACGTGGTCGATCTGCGCGTCCTCGAGTACTCGGGGCTCGATCCGCTCGCCCCGTTCGACGGAGCGTCCGACGGGTCGGGCAACGACCCGGGCCCCGCCGCCACCGGCCACGTCTCGACCACCGCCGCGCGAAGCCTCCTCGTCGGCGCGGGCATGACCACGGACGCGTTCACGACCCCCGGCTCGGGCTACACGATGCGCAACGTGACCGACGACGGCGACATGGTCGAGGACAGGGTCGTCTCCACCCCCGGCTCCTACGACGCCGAGGCGGCGGTCTCGTCATCGTGCGAGTGGGTCATCCAGGTCGCTGCGTTCCACTAGCTCAGCGCCCCTTCGCGTCCTCCCCGCGCAGCACCATGCACGTGCTGTAGACGCGGGCGACCAGGCTGCCCTTGTCGTCGGTCACCTCGCACTCGAGCAAGCCGAGCGACCGCGTGCGCTTGACGAGCTGCGCGACGGCGCGGAGCCGCGCGTTCCACACGGGCTTCAGGAACTTCACCGTGAGATCGAGCGACGTGAAGGTCTCGTCGTCCTCGAGCGACGACGCCATCGCCGTGCCCATGGCCGCGTCGGCGAGATCGCAGAGGATGCCGCCGTGCAGCGTCCCCATCGGGTTCGCGTGCTGCCGGCCGGCCTGAAGCTCGAACACGGAATGCCCGAGATCGATCGACACGAAGTCGAAGCCCACGAGCTTCGCGACGGGCGGCGCCTCGGCCTCTCCCCGGACGAGTGCCCGGAGATGGTCCAGATGCTTCGACGTCTTCGGTCCCTCGATTCGCAGTGCCGTGGCCATGGTCGCCTCCTCCGACGTTTCGCAGGTGCCTTTCGGGGGGCACCTTGCGCTCGTCGTATGCACGTCATATGATGCTCGTAATACGTCGAGTCAAGGGGCGTGTGATGAATGCAAAGGTCGAGCAGAAGGAACGCTCGCACGAGACGATCCTCGAATCGGCTGCCCGTCTGGTCCGGGAGCGCGGGATCTCGGGTGCGGGCGTCGCCGAGGTCATGAAGGGCGCAGGCCTGACCGTCGGCGGCTTCTACGCGCACTTCGACTCCAAGAAGGAGCTGGTGGACGAGGCGCTCCGACGCACCGGGGCCGTGCTGCGCGAACGCCTGTTCGCGCGCATCGACGAGAAGCCGGAGGCCGATCGGGCCGAGGTGATTCTCAAGCGCTACCTCTCCGCTGCCCAGCGCGACGCCGGGACGATGGGCTGTCCGTTGCCGGCGGTGGTCGGCGAGATCGGGACGACCGCGCCGGAGCACGGGCCCGCCCTCGCCGAGCAGATCGACGCTCTCGGCGCGAGGCTCGAGGAGTGTCTGCCCAAGAGTCGCGGCAGCTCACGCCGCACCCTCGCCCTCGGGCTCGTCGCCTTGATGGTCGGGGGGCTCAGCCTCGCGCGCGCCCTGAAGGGAACCGCGCTCTCGGATGAAGTGATTCGTGCATGTCGTGCGCTCGGCATCGCCGCGGCGCGCGGCGCGGCCCGAACCTGACTCAGGAAGGAGGCCCGACATGGGCAAGCTCGACGGGAAAGTCGCCGTCGTCACCGGCGGCAGCACGGGTATCGGCAAGGCCACGGCCAAGCGACTCGTCGAAGACGGCGCCTACGTCTTCATCACGGGACGGCGTAAGAGCGAGCTCGACGCGGCCATCGCCGAGATCGGTCGGAACGTGACCGGGGTCCAGGGCGACGTCTCGAAGCTCGCCGATCTGGATCGCCTGTTCGCGACGGTGAAAGAGGCGAAGGGCCGCATCGACGTCCTCTTCGCGAACGCCGGAATCGCCGAGGCGGGTGCGCTCGGCACCATCACCGAGGAGCAGTACGACCGGATGTGCGACGTCAACGTCAAGGGCACGCTCTTCACGGTGCAGAAGGCGCTGCCGCTGCTGTCCGACGGGGCATCGGTCATCCTCAACTCGTCCATCGTGGGCTCCAAGGGGTTCCCGGGCCGCAGCGTGTACAGCGCCACGAAGGCGGCGCTGCGCTCGTTTGCGCGCACCTGGACGAGCGACCTCAAGGCTCGGCACATCCGCGTCAACGTCGTCAGCCCGGGGCCGATCGACACCCCCGGATTGCAGGGTCTGAACGCGACCGACAGCAAGGGTCTGAGCGACTCTTACCGCGACCGAGTGCCTCTCGGACGCGTCGGCCGCCCGAGCGACATCGCGAGCGCCGTCTCCTTTCTCGCCTCGGAGGACGCGAGCTTCGTCGCCGGCTCCGAGCTGTTCGTCGACGGCGGGATCGCCCAGGTCTGACGCCGAGGGCTACGGCGCGCGCGCCAGCCTGATGGCCTTCTCGGGGCACGCGGCGACGCACTTGCCGCACGATTCGCACAGCGAAGCACCCGGCGTGTAGGCCGTCTTCCGGCCGTGAGCGAGGCTCTTCAGCTTCGCCAGCATCCCGAGCTGCGCGAAGTCGGTGTCCTCCATCCGCCGCACCTCGAACACGTGGACCGGGCAGACCTCCACGCACTCGGCCTTGCCCTCGCACTTGGCGCGATCGACGACGGGCGCGAACTCGCCGGGTTGGGCCCGGCATTCGGCGGATGCAGAAGCAGCCATTGCTGGCTTCGATGATCCCATCGCCCGGCGCGTTGCCCGCCAGCCTGGCTCAGAGGCCGATGATGATGCGCGGGGCCGCCACGACGTCCGGGATGCCGAATTCCAGCGGGCCATCGACGTCGTCCGGGTCGAAGAACGTTCCGAACATCCGGTCCCAGATGCACAGGACGCTCCCGAAGTTCCGATTGCGGTGTCGCGGGTCCAGGCTGTGGTGCACGTGATGCATCCGCGGCGTCACGAGGAACGCCTCGAGCCACCGCACCCGGAACCGCAGATTCGCGTGCATCCAGTGGTTCGTGAGCGTCGCGAAGAGCCCGTACACGCCGACGAACGCCGGCGCCACGTTCAACGCGACGAGCATCCAGGGCAGCGTCCCGTAGAGCACTTGCTGCAGCATGCTCGTGCGCATCCCGGCGAGCCAGTACATCTGGCGCGGCACGTGATGCCAGCGGTGAAGACGCCAGAGCCCGCTCGTGTGCAGCAGGCGGTGCATCCAGTAGAGGCCGAAGTCGATGCCGACGACCGCGAGCGGGATGCGCGCCCACGGCGCTACGGGTGGCACGAGGCTCAGCAGCTCGGGCACGTGGAACTCCGCGATGAAGAAGCCCAGCATCGCGGCCGAGCCGATGCTCAGGAGTGCGCCCACCAGGTACGCTCCGAGGTCGCGCGCCAGCACCTTCCGGTACACGACGGGCCGCGCCCCGAACCGCCACTCGAACAGGAAGAACGGACACCCGAGGAGCAGGACCATCACGACACTGCGCAGCGTGTTCGACAGCACGGTTCCCTCGTCTGCTCGAGCTCTCCGTGCTCGAGTCCAGCAACCCGTGCAGCGCGCGCGCCAACGCGCCCGCCGGATCAGCCGTGCGCCGTGACGATCCTGCGGCGCCTCAGGCCGCGACCGGCACGTCGAGGGCTCGGTCGGCGGTAGCCGTCAGGTGCAGCCGTCAGGGCCGCACGCCGCTCCCTCGGCCGTCTCGCTTTCGGCAGCCGAACGTTCCCACGCCTGCTCGAGCGCGCGGAGCAGCACATCCGCGGGCTGGGCGCCCGAGACACCGATGGCGCCGTCCAACACGAAGAAGGGCACGCCGTGGATCCCCAGCCGGTGGGCCACCTCTTCCTCCTCGCGCACCTCGGCGGCGAAACCGTCGGTCGCGAGCGTCGCGCGAACCTCCTCGGGGTCGAGCCCCGCTTCGGCCGCGAGGCGGACGAGCACCTCCCTGTCTCCGATGGGCTGCTGCTCGGTCATGTAAGCGCGGAAGAAGCGCTCTTTCACGGCGTCCTGCGCGCCGCGCTCGGCCGCGAGGTGCAGCACGCGGTGCGCGTCGAAGGTGTTGCCCGAGCGAGCATTGACCAGATCGAAGTCGAGCCCCTCTTGCTTCGCCGTCTCGGCGACCTGCTGCATCATGGCGACCGCCTGCTCGCGCGTCCGTCCGTACTTGCGCGCGAGACGTGTCGCGTTGTCCCCGGGCTGGACGGCGGGCGCCGACGGATCGAGCTCGAAAGCGCGCCACACGACCTCGACCTCATCCTTGTGCGAGAAGCGCGCGAGCGCAGCCTCGAAGCGGCGCTTGCCGATGGCGCACCAGGGGCACACGACGTCCGACCAGATGTCCACGCGAAGCTTCTTCATGGGGCCCGGGTGAACGTAATTCTCGAGCCGCGCTTGTCGAGACACGCGTCACTCGGTCAGTCGATCTGCCGGCGAACGTCCTGCAAGGAGGTGGGCGGCAGGTAATCCCCGAGCAAGGTGCGTCGCCACCACGCGCCCGTTCGCCATAGCTCGCTCCACCCGGTGTACTGGTACCCGTAGTAGCGTGCGCGCACGAACCGCGGCGCGCGGCCGGCGAACGGGTCGCGGCGGAGGAGCCCCAACGTGGGCCGGTCGGCCTGGAGCAGCCGCTCGACGAGTCGCAAAAACCACAGCTCGTACCCGAAGGACACCACTTCGCCTGCGTAGACGTGCGTCGAGAACGGGAGGAACCAGAGAAGCCAGTCGAGGCGCAGGTGATACGGGGCGACCTGAGGAGGCATGCGGGTCACCCTTCCCGGCTTGCCGCGGTGCTCGTATTCGAGCCACTTCGCGTCCTCCGTGCGAGGGTCCTCGCTCTCGGTCCCCTCGAGCACGACCTCGTAGCGTTCGCGCGTGACGCTCCCGAAGGCGCCGTAGGTGCCCACCAGGTGCAGCGGGTTGTAGCTGAGGTTCATCGCCTGGTTCTTCGACGCCAGGTTGAGCACCGGCTTCACGCTGAGCACGATCGTCGCCCCCGCGAGCAGCAGCGCGAATCCGTCGTAGGCGGCGGGGCGCGCGTGCAGGACCACGGGAATCGACATCAGGAGGCTCAATCCCGAGACTCCGAGCACGATCGTCAGCCAGTTGAGCCACGAGTAGTTGCCGCTCACCACGAGCCACAACTGATGAAAGATGGCGAGCCCTCCGGCCACCGAAGCGACCGGCTGCGGGGCGAAGAGCCCGAAGGGGACGACTAGCTGCACGAAGTGGCTGAAGAGCACACTGAAACGGTGCAGCGGCTTGGGCATCCGGTGGAAGAACCAGCTCATCGGGTTCGGCAGCGGCTGCGTCTCGTAGTGGAAGTAGAGACACGTGAGGTCGCGCCAGCACTTGTCGTGTCGCAGCTTGATGAGCCCCGCGCCGAGCTCCACCCGGAAGAGCATCCAGCGCAGGATCAGCACCGGTATCACCGAGGGTGCCATCGACGACGGACCGAGGAAGCTCGCGAAGAAGCCCGCCTCGAGCAGCATCGACTCCCAGCCGAAGCCGTAGAAGTCCTGGCCCACGTTGACGATGGACAGATACAGCGCCCAGAGCGCGAGCCACACGGAGATCGAGAGCCACAGCGGCCCCGCCTCCGACCATCCTCCGAGCGCCGCGATCGACAGCCCCGCGCCCGCCAGCGCCACGGCGGTGAAGAAGCGATCGCCGTAGTGGAGGTGGAACAGCGTCGGCGCCTTGAGGAAGCTCACGCGCCGGAGGTACTCGGGAACCGGCAGCAGCCCTCGCTCACCGAGCAGCGGACGGAACTGGTTCAGCGCCGCGACGAACGCGAACAGATAGATGGCCGCGAGGCCGCGTTGCAGCAGCAGTCGCGTCCACCAGATGCTTCCGACATACCCCTCCATGGGAAGCGCACGTCAGGTAGCGCGGGATCGCGAGGCGCGCCGCTCACCGGCGAGCCCGTCGCTTGGTCGAAACGACCGCGGCCACGCACTCGAGGAGCACGTGCGGCGCGCACGGCTTGCGAAGGGCCGCGTCGAAACCGAGCGCGTGCAGGTCCGAAGGGCTGAGGGACAGTCCGGTGAGCGCGACCACCGGGATGCCTTGCGTGGGCACGAAGCTCTTGATGATGCGCATCGCCGCCGCTCCATCCAGGACCGGGAGAGACAGGTCCATGAGGACGAGATCGGGCATGGCCGCACGCGTGCGCTCGACGCCCTCGCGGCCGTCGGCGGCCTCGATGACCGTGAAGCCCTCGGCGCGCAGGACTTCGGCGACCGAGCTGCGCACGTCGGCGGAATCGTCCACGAGCACGACGACCCGGTTCTTCACTCGGGTGCCGCTCGCGGTGCGTCGCCGGCTGGAGCTCAAGGTACGACATCAAGAGCAGGACGGGTGCCAGACGCGCCGGCGTCGAAAACGCAGCATCATCCACGCTTCGACCGGTCGTCCGGCAAACCGGCTGACCACGTTGAGGCCGCACGCCTGCAGCGGGCGTCCCCGAACGTGTGGTGAAGCCCCCGCCTCATCCGACGCGAAGTCCATCCACGGACAATTAGTTCGATTCCGGACTTCGAGTCAGGAGCATTTTGCGACCAAGTTGGCGAAACCATTGACATCTACCGATTGGTATTCTCCGTGAAAAGACCCGTTGTCGGAGGTGATTCCGATGACGCGTTCCACTCTGATCCTCGGCTCGGCCCTGCTTCTCGCTGCGGCGGCCTGTGGCAGCGGCGCGCCGTCGAGCGAGCCGACCGGATCGACCACCTCCGGGCCGGGCGTGAGCACGCTCAACGACGGAATCACGCTGTCGACCTCGACGCCGCAGCGAATCTCCGGCCTCTACACCGACGCGAAGGGCGACACGCTCAAGTTCGACCTCGCGAAGGTGAACGACGACGTCTACATGGACCTGACCGGCAACGCCGGCCGCCCGATCATTCGCATCGAGACGAACGGTGACGCGTACGACTTCACCTACATGGGCGGTGGGCTCACGATGCACACGACGAAGGAGTTCGTGGCCCAGGTGCGCGCCCAGACCGGGACGCAGCCGACCGCCGTCTCGACTGCCGGTTTCGCGTTCACGGGCGACACGCACGTGCTCGACGAGATGATTGCCCTGCCCGAGGTGGCGCAGCTCCCGACGCTGTCGCGTGCCCTCGGCGCGCGCGGCATCACCGGCATGGACTATCCCGCGGTGCTCGCGCTGCACAAGATCGCGCAGCAGGCCGCGTCGGCGCTCCCGTCGGTGAAGGTTCCCCCGCTCGCCAGCGTTCAAGCGGACAAGGCGTACTGCCAGGCGTATCCGAACGAGAGCAACGACTGCTACGGGATGTGCGGACCGGGCTGCGACTGCTGGAGCTGGGTCTGCGGCGACTGCTGCTACCATTGGGGCTGCGCGGTGCACGACAACTGGTGCCGCGAGGGCGACTGGTGGTGGTGCGACAACATCACGGCGGTCATCGCGATCTTCGGCTGCTGATGCGGCGCAGGCAGGGGGCGGCGCTCGCGGTCGTCACCGCGATCGCCGCAGCCCTCTGCCCCGCGTGCGACCGTGACTCCGGACCGACGGAGTCGACCGCGAGCATCGGCGCGGCGATCACGAATGGAATGCCGGCGACGGGGGACCTCGGCGTCGCTGCGCTCATGGAAGGGGGCGCGCTCCTCTGCACGGCGACACTGATCGCGCCCCGTGTGCTGCTGACGGCGGCGCACTGCGTCGCGGACGGGGCGATGCCGACGGCGTTCTTCGGCAGCGCACCAGAGGGCGATGCTGGGACGTCGATCGCGGTCGTCGCGACGCTGGTTCACCCCGCGTTCGACCCATCCACGCTCACGAACGACGTCGCGATGGCGCTCCTGGCGCAGGACGCGCCCCCCGGGGCGACACCGTGGCCGCTGCCGACCGCCCCGCTCGACTCGAGCTCCGTCGGGCTGTCGCTGCGGCTCGTCGGGTTCGGCGAGACGGCCGCGGGGGACTCGTCGCCGCCGCAGAAACGGGTCGGGACGGCGACTCTCGCCTCGCTCACTGCGACGCAGCTCGTGCTGACACCCGCGCCGTCCCAGCCCTGCGAAGGTGACTCCGGCGGCCCCGCGTTCGCTACCATCGGCGGCACCGAGGTCGTCGTCGGCGTGACCTCGTCGGGCGATGCGCAGTGCACCCAGGGTGGGCACGACATGCGCGTCGATGCGTTCACGTCGTTCATCACCCCGTGGCTCCGCGCGACGGCCGAGGGCGCAGCCGGGCCGGGCGCGCGATGCTGGTACGCGGCCAACTGCGCTGCATCGGCGGGCCAGTGCGCGGCGGCCGTCGATGACGCGACGCTCTCCTTCTGCTCGCCGCCGTGCGGCCAGGGAGGCTCGTGTCCCGCCGGTCTCACCTGCCTCGCCGGTTCCGACGGCAGCACGCTGTGCCGTCACGCGCCGCCGAGCCCGGGCGCCCCGGGGTCGGCCTGCAGCGCCGCGAGCGACTGCGAGGGGGCGAATTGCGTCGCGCCGGCGTCGGGAGGGAACACGGTGTGCGCGACGACGTGCTTTCCGGACCTGATGGGGTTCTGCTCGGGCGGCACCGCTTGCCAGACCGTCGCGGGCGACGGGAGCGCGTCTGCCTGCTTCGCATCCGCGGCGAAGGGCGCTCAGGGTGGAAGCGCAGGATGCAGCGCGGCCGGTCCGCGCGTCTCGATGGACTCCCGGGACGAGCCCGCCGGACAACTCGCGACCTTCGGCGCGTTCGCCCTCCTCGCCGCCAGGGCGTTCGCGCGCCTCAGGGATCGCCGCGCTTGCGTGGGCGCGCGATGCCGTACTGATCGAGGCGAGCCATGAGGACGCCGCGCGACATGCCGAGCATCTTCGCGGCGCGCGTCTGATTCCACGTGCACCGCTCGAGGGCGTCGACGATGCGCTGACGCTCGAGCGCCGCGAGCTCGTCCTTCAGCGCCGTCGAAGATCCCGACATGGACGGCGGAGGGGGCTGGGTCGGGTCGGCAATGATGGGCCACGCGTCGGTCCCGGCCTCGGGGCTGAGGATCGGGGACACGCCCGGGTTGGGCGACGAAGGGAGCACGCCGGGCGACGAGGGACGCGCCGGCGGCGGCACCATCGACCGTGACGGGACGCGCGTGGTGACCGGGGCGCTCATCTTCTCGAGGGGCAGGTGGCGCGGGGCGATCTCGCCGTCGCCGGCGAGCAGGACGGCGCGCTCGATCACGTTGCGCAGCTCGCGGATGTTGCCCGGCCAGCTGTAGGCAATCAGGCGCGCGAGAGTCTCGCGTGAGAGGTGCGGCGGGTTCGGGCGGTCGCGCGAGGCTGCGGCGACGAAGCTCTGCGCGAGCTTCTCGATCTCTTCCTTTCGCTCGCGCAAGGGCGGCACGACGATCGAGATCCCGTTCAGCCGGAAGAAGAGATCCTGCCGGAACGTCCCGCGCGCGACCTCCGCCTCGAGATCGCGGTTCGTGGCGGCGACGAAGCGCACGTCGAGCGACTTGGGCGCGAGGCCGCCGACGCGCGTGACCATGCGCTCCTCGATGACACGCAGGAGCTTGACCTGGGTGGCGAGGGGCATCTCGCCGACCTCGTCGAGAAACACGGTGCCGCCGTTGGCCGTCTCGAGCAGCCCGCGCTTCTGTGCGACCGCTCCGGTGAAGGCGCCGCGTTCGTGCCCGAACAGCTCGCTCTCGAGGAGAGAGTCCGAGAGCGCCGCGCAATTGAGGCGCAGGAACGGCTTGCTCGCACGAGGCGACCGCCGGTGCACCATCTCGGCGAGCACCTCCTTGCCGACCCCGGTCTCTCCCAGAATGAGGACGCTGATGGTGCTCGCCGCGATGCGCCCGACCAGCTCGCGCACACCCTCCATCGCGGTCGCGGGGGGCAGCTCCGGGGCGCCCTCCTCGAAGATCTGCGAGTCGCGCCCGCGCACGAGGTCGTTCGCGTGGGCGAAGAGGGCGCCCGCCGTCGCGCCGTCGCCGGGGTAGCTCGCGATTCCGGTGCGCACCTGCACGCCCTTGACGAACAGGTCTTCGCGGAGCCGCTCGGTGATCTCGCGCGCGACCTCGCTGGCCGCGCCGTCGAGGAGGATCTCGTACTGCTGCGGGGCGTAGAGCGCGAGCACGTCGCTGGCGCGCAGCCCGCGCGCCATCAGCTCCTGCACGCGCGCTTCGTCCAGATCGCCGCGCACGTTCAGGCGCACCACGGCGAACGCGCCTCCCTGACGACTGCGCCGCGCGCACTCTTCCTCCACGCGCGCCTCGAAGTAGTCGTGGCTCTGAACGCGCCGGGGCGGCACCGCGGTGGTCGGGCGCTGGATCAGGACCATCGCTGCACCGACGGCGATCGCGTCGCCCACCGAGACCTCGACGTCGGTCTCCGGCGTGACGAGCTTGCCGGCGACCCGGGTGCCGTTGGCGCTGCCGACGTCGCGGATGCGCAGCCGCGGCCCGATCTTCAGGACCGCGTGCGACCGCGAGACCGACGGGTGGGGGATGCGGACGTCCGAGTCCGAGGCGCGCCCGAGCGTCACCTCCCCTTCGGTAGGGAGCCGGAAGGAGAGGACCGTCTCGTCGACGTGGACGATGAGCATGAGGCGATCCGCGGTGCTGCTGCCCTCGTTCGCGCGCAGCGAAAGCGTATCGGTGTCGGTCTGGTCGAACCGGGGATCGTCAACCACGTCCCCCTGATCCTACGTCACGGACAGCGCCGCGGGACAGGCCGTCTTGCGGTCAGCGGTCGCGCTCGACCCGGCGGGCCTCGTCGGGGGTCACCGTGCCCGAGTGGTCCCGGTCGAGCGCCTGAAGGACGAGCCTGGCCGCGACCTCGCTGGGCGCCTCGTGGCGCACCCGAGCGATGGCGGCCTGTATCTCCTCCAGCGTCACCCGCCCGTCTCCGTTCGCGTCGATCGCGTCGAACCCGCCCAGGGAGCGCCAGAGGGCGAGCGCGCACGACTCGACGAGCACGAGCTTCACCTCGCGGCCGCTGCCCGCCGCCGGGAGTGCGCCCGGATTGGCCTGCGCCCAGCGAACGAGGGGGTCGATGTGGTCCATCCCGAGGAACAGGTCGCGCACCGTGGCCACGCGGTAGGTGCGTGCCGGGTCGACCGGCGTCGACGCGAGGCGGTCGTCCACCTGCAGGTAGCCGCCCGACTCGACCGGAGCGTGCGCCCGGGAGGCCGTGATGGCCTCGGCGAGGACGGCGCCGGGCAGGGAGACGACGACCACTTCGTTGTCGAAGGGCAGCTCCGTCTTGATGTCCCCATAGGTCAGGCGCTCGGCGTACTCGCGGGACGCCCGGATGCCCCCGCCGTTGAACACCGCGACGTCGGCGCCGAGCGCGTCGCGCAGGCAGGCGCACACCCACGCGCCCATCGACGTCTGCCGGGCGCGCGTGCCCGCTGACGAGAGCGACTCCCCCGGCCCGAGCGTCACGAGGGAGGCCGATTCGATCGCGTGAACCTTGGCCATGTGTACGTCGACGAGCGCCCGCAGCGGCTCGTTCTCGGCATACGACGCCACCGCCACGAGGCGCGTCGAGACGGAGGGCGCCGGCGAGGCCGCATCGTTCCATACGAGGTCCGTCACCGCGGCACGTGCCGCGTCCATGCCGGCCTTGACGATCCACGTGCCCCCCACCTGCTCGGCCGCTGCCACGTGCTCGTGGCCGCCGATGATCACCGGGAAGGGTGGCTGGATCGTGGTCAGCGCGAGCGCACGATCGTCCTCCATCGGCTGGTGGGTGAGGGGGACGACGCACGCGCACCCCTCCTCGCGCAGCAGGCGGGTCGCCTCCGCGACGGCCGACTCGTTGGCCGGTCGGATCGACGCCCCGCCGAACGGGGTGCGTCGGTAGACGCTCGGGTCGGCCATGACCACGCCGACGAGGCCGACGCGCACGCTGCGTCCCTCCCGAGAGGTCACGGTCACCACGTCACTGCGCGGCAGCCTCGGCTCGAAGCCGTCGACGTTCGTGTCGAGCCACTTCGCGCGCAGCTCCTTGACCCGCTCACGAAGCTCCGCGGGCGGCACGTCGTCCTCGTGGTTGCCGAAGATCACGTGGGTCACGCCGATCGCGTTCAGGCACGCGACGATCCCTTTGCCGGCATCGAGGCTCGACAGCAGGCTGGGCGCGAGGAAGTCGCCCGCCACGACCACGAGCGTCGCGTCCGCCGCGTCCTCGGTGCGCATGGTCTGCACCAGCGTGTGGAGCCGCGGGAGGTTCTCGAGCGTGTACACGTCGTTGACCTGCACGATGCGGAGTCGCGGTCCCAAGCGTCACACCTCCTCTCGCGACGGCCGCAGCCACCGCTCCGCGCGGCGACGCAGCTCGGCGCGCCGCCGACGGATCATCTCGATGTCCTCGCGCGGGAACCACATCTTCACGAGCACGACCGTGAGCACCAAGTTGCAGAACGACATGAGCGGGAAGACCAGCGCCGGGAAACCGGCGCCGACGAGGAACGACAGGCCGCACACGGCCGCGGGAAGAGCGAACCAGGCGGCGCCCCAGACGGCGAGAAGCGTGTAGGTGAGCATCCACGCGAACAGGAAGAAGAGGTGCATCGTCTGCCACGAGACGCCGGCCAGCCAGCCCCCGCCGCTCAACACCATCTGGGCCAGCAGGTAGAGACCGAGCGTCGCGGAGATGCGCCGGTTGAACTGCGTCCGCTCGAGCGTCTGCCGCGCCCAGAGGAACGCAATGCAGCCGAGGAGGAGGAAGACGGCGGCCGGGAGCACGGTGGTCGCGAAGTAGGACACGGCATGACCCGTGCGGGTGTAGACCCAGCCCAGGAGCGTCCCTCCCGTCCACGCCGCGCCGAAGAGGCCGCCGATGAACGAGCGCGTCCGCGTTCCGACACGCGGGTCGTGGTCCTCCTCCATCTTCCGCAGGCGCTCTTCTTCCTCCTGACGCTTGCGCACGGCTGCTTCGACGCGCTCGTTCAGGCCGGGTGGTGGAGCCGACACGTCGCGCAGCAGTGTCGCCGCCGCCGCGGCATCGCCCTCGGCGAGCTCGTACTCGACGACCTGCAGCAGCGCGCGGTCCAGCCCCTGGCGCGCCGCCTCGTTGCCGGGCCACGCCGAGAGCGCCGCGTGATAGCCGAAGCGGCACTCGCCGAGGCGGTTGGCGATGGCCAGGCGGCGTTCCTCGCCGGTGCCGCCGCTCCGGATCGCTTCCTCGAGCAGGGCTGCGCTGACCTTCGCGTCGTGCGCGAGCTTGCGGGAGCCGCGGTGGCGCAGGTACTCCTCGACCGCGATGCGCAGCTCCTGCGCGCTGGCGAAGCGGCCGCCCGGGTCGCGCGCCATCGCCTTGCTGCAGATGCGCCGCGCCTCGGCCGGAAAGCTCGCCGGGAAGCGCGGCGACGAGAGAAGGATGTCCGTGATCATCGCCTGCAAGCTCGCCCCGTGGTGCGGCGGCTCGCCGGCGAATACCTCGTAGAAGATTGCGCCCAGCAGGTAGACGTCGGTCCGCGGCGAGAGCAGCGAGGGATCGCCGAGGACCATCTCGGGCGCCATGTAGTGCGGCGTGCCGGCGAGGTCCTTCGCGAGCGACACGTGCGGCAGGCGCCCGCTCGGGTCGTCCTTCAGGCTCACGGCGATACCCCAGTCGACGACGTACACCTCGCCGAACTCGCCGATCATCACGTTGTCCGGCTTGAGGTCGCGGTGCAGGACGCCGCGCGCGTGGGCGAAGTGCACCGCGTTGCACACGCTCGCGAAGGTCCGGAGGTTCCACTCGAGCGCGTCGCTCGCGCCGAAGCGCTTCGTCACGGTCTCCGGATCGCCCATCAGCTCGGACCAGGCGTGGCCCTCGATGCGCTTCATCACGATGACCGGGGAGCCCGACGCGTCGATGCCCACGTCGTGGACCGGGACGATGTTGGGATGCTCGAGCAAGCCCGTCACCAAGGCTTCGCGAAGGATGCGCACCGATGCGTCCGAGTCGCTCATGCCCGGCTTCACCGTCTTGACCGCGACGTGCCTGCCGAGCGTCTCCTGCGTCGCGAGGTGAACGACGCCCATGCCGCCCTCGCCGAGCGTGCGATGCATCGCGATGCGTCCGCTCAGCGTGACGCCGAGCGCCCGCAACGCGTCCAGCGCGGCCATGGCACCCGACGACGGCGGCCGGGGTGGCTCGATCGTGGCGTGAGGCGCGTCGATCAGGGTGCGCGCGGCCGCGAGGTCGGCGGTCCATCGCGCGGCGAGCGTCTTGGCGAGATGGAGCGCCTCCTCGTCCTGCATGCCCGCCGCCGGGCCTGAGTATAGCGAGCCGAGCGCTATGCCGGCGCGAGACCGACGAGACGCAGCGCGCCCCGCCAGAACCGGCCGAAGGCGCCCGGTTCCGGGGTCGGCGGGGTCTCGGGCTCGCGCCTCACCACCTTGTTCACGGGCAGCGGCTCGGTGCGGTCGGTGGAGCGAACGGTGACCGGGCGCATCGCCAGGGGCTGCGTGGTGACGGTCGGTGCGGGGACGGTCGCCGCGCTCGGCTCGGGTGCCTCGACGACGACCGGGATCGACGGCGTGACTGTCGTCGGGCGCGAGAACGCGCCGCGGGCCTGCGCGACGTGCATCGACAGGAGCTGGTGCAGCGTGCCGGTCAGCTCGGGCTCGACCGCGCTCCGGTCCTGCACGACGAGGTAGCGGCCCGACCGTACCGAGAGCAGGGACCCGAGCGCTGCGTCGCCGCGCAGAATGCCGCCGTCGGAGGCGACGCGCGTGACCTTGAGCGGCGCGCCCGCCCGCAGGTGCACCTCGTACGCGTGCGACGCCGTGCGCAGCGACAGGCGCGAATCCGGTCGCGTGGCGCAGGTGAGGCGGAGCAGTCGGTGCGGAAGGATGCGATCCAGGAGACCGCGCACCGGTGCGACGGGGTCCGCCGAGCGGAAGCGGCGCTCCAGCTCCACGTGCAGCGAGAGCACTTCCCGGATGCGGTCGGTGATGTCGTCCGGGACGCAGTGCTTCGTGAGGAACGCCGTCGCCCCGACGTCCTCGTGGCTCGCGCGCTCGATCCAGTCGGCCTTCCAGGAGAGGAGGACGACGGGCACGTCGCCCAGGATCGGGTCGACGCGCAGGGCGCGGCAGAGGCGCAGGCCGTCGAGCACCGGCATCCGGATGTCTGCGAGCACCACGTCGGGGGCGAAGCGGCGGGCGCGGTCGAGCGCCTCGGCGCCGTCGTGCACCTCCTGCGCGTCGCAGCCGGCGCGGCGCAGCACGTCGACGAAGTACCAGGCGACGGCGGGATCGTCGTCCGCGACGAGCACCCGCCGGCCGTGCAGGGGCACCGCCTCCGCCTCGTCCGGGAACGCGGGAGACACGACGCGGACGGTGCGTCCCTCGCCGGCATCGAGCATCTCGTCGCAGGCGCGCGCGAACGCCTCGCGGCCTTCACAGACGCGGGCGCCGAGCGCCACGAGGTGCGCCGTGTCGGCCGACGAGCCCTGGACTCCCCAGGCGACCATGGGCACTGCATCGGTCATCGGGTCGTCGGCGAGCGCGTCTGCCACCGGCACGAGGCGCGGCGCGTCCCCGCCGAGCACGAAGAGCGATGGGGCACGGTTGCGCGCGAGCTCGAGGACCAGCTCGGGATCGCGAGGGAGCGTCGTGCATTCGACGCGCCGCGAGGCGGCGGCGAGCACGCTCGCGACGGCCTCCGCGTCGGCCCCGACGCAGTAGACGGAGAGGTCCATGCCCCGGGTTAATCACGAACGGCGCAGGCGGTACCAATTCGTGGCGGCCCAGGCCCACTCGACGAAGGCCGGCATCACGACGACCGCGGCCGACAGGCACGCGATCTCGCCCAACACCGCGAGAACACCGAAGAGATAGAGGGCCCGGTTCTGCGCCAGGAGCAGCGAGGAGTACCCGATGATCGTGGTGAGCGAGCAGAGCGTCACGGCCCCGCCGGTGGTGCGCACCACGTCGGACATCGATGGCCCGCGACCGCCTTGCTCCCAGCGCGCCGCCATGTTGACGGAGTAGTCGACCCCGATGCCGAAGGTGATCGGGAAAGCGATGAAGTTCACGAAGTTGATCTTCACCCCGAGGCCGATCATCGCGCCCGACAGCCAGAGGACGCCGAGCAGGAGCGACCCCACCACCAGCACCGTCGCCGTCCGCCCCCGAAGCAGGGCCACGACGACGGCGACGACCCCGAAGAATGCGGCGGCGCTCGTGAGCGTTCCGTCGCTCCGCACCGCTTGCAGGATGTCGGCCGAGAGGGCCAGGGAGCTCGCGACGCGGGCCGGACGCGCCCCGGGCATCCCCGGAACGGGGGTGGCCGCCGCTGCACGCAAGCTGCGCACGAACTCGTCGAGAGGCCGTCCCTCCCAGAGGAGATGCCCCGGCTTGGGGAACACGAGCACCGTACGGCCCATGGTGCCGTCGCGTTCACGCAGACCCGTCGCGAAGATGGAGGGCAAGTCCGCCGCCGTGATGGGCGCGAGCGTGTCCTTGCCGAGCAGCCGGTCGACGACGCGCTTCTGGTCGACCGTGAGGAGCGAGCGGATGTGTGGCGTCAGGTCCTCGCGGATGGCGTCCACCACCGCGAGCTTCGCCTCCTGGTCCGGCGGCACGACGTCGTCGAGCGTCCGGATGCCCGCGATCATGTCCGACAGCGGGGCTCGTTTCGCTTCCCGCTGGACGGCCGCCGCCACGGCACGCGCTTCTTCGGGACCGTCCGTGAGCAGCACCGTGGGCGTCACGTAAGTGCCGAGCAGCTTGTCCATCTTGCGGCCCCAGTAACCCTCGCCGGTCTGCCAGGTGTCGGCGCGGCGCAGCTTCGAGAAGTCCGTCTCGATCTGCCCCGGTCCGAAGGAGCGCATCTCCCAGAGCGCGAGGCCCGCCAGCAGGGCCCCGACGGCCACGATGGCTGCCCGGTGCCGGTGCTGCAGCGCGACCAGCGACGCGGTGGGCGCGTACCGCAGAGGTGCCAGTCTGGGCGACCGGTCCACCCAGGCCGCGAGCGGCGGCACCAGGACGAACGCGAGCCCCCACGAGAGCAGCATGCCGATGCCACCGATGAAGCCGAACTGCCGGAACCCGCGGAAGTCGGTGAGCGCGAGCGACGCGTAGGACACGCCGGCCGCGAGCGCGGCCGAGAGCGTCCCCGTGCGGGCGCCCCATACCCCCTGCACGAGCGCGTCGCGCACGTTCACACCGAGACGCCGCTCGTCCACGTAGCGCGCGAGGAGCAAGATGCCGAAGTTGATGCCGTTGCCGACGATGATCGACCCGAGGAATGCCGTGTTGGTGTTCAGCTCCGTCACGCGCACCGGCGGCAGGGACGCGAGCGCGAAGGCGAACATCGTCGCGAGCAGCAGCGGCGGCAGGAGCACGACGATGCTGCGCCACCAGCGGTAGTAAAGGACGATGACGCCGATGACGAAGACGACCACGAGCACGCTCGAGAGCGACAGGTCGGCCACGAGCGCCTGCGTCTCCTCGACGTTGATCGCGACGTCGCCCGTGTACCCGGCGCGCATGCCTGGCGCGTAGGAGTCGAGATTCAGCGCGGCGACGTCGGCGCGGACGCGCTCGAGGAGCTGCCCCGCATGCGAGCGCCCCGTGTCGAGGACGCCGACCTCGACGAGCATCAGTGCGGTGTGCATGTCGGCGCTGGCGAAGTGGTCGCCGTCGAAGCGGCGCACGTTCTTCGTGCGGTCGTCGTACTTGTGCTGGATGTCGTCGAAATCGAGCGTCGGCGGCGGCTCGTCGTCGTCGAGCAGGGCGCCCTGCTCGCGAGTCGCCTCCCAGTCGCGGCGCGCTTCGATGCGGTGCTGGATGGTCTTCAGATCGGCGAGCTCGACGTAGAGCGGCGCGTGGTCTTCGAGGAACTTGCGCTCCTCGGACTCGCCAGTGCGCACGGTGCGGACGAGGTCCGGCGGGTACCTGCGCACGCGCGCCGCGAGGTCGTCGAGGAAGCGCTCGGCCGCGGGGAGGCGGTCGGCGCTGCCGGCGTCGACGACGACGCCGAGGTGCTGGATGCCCGCCATGCGCCCGCGCAGCTCGTCGAGAGCGATGACGCTCGGAGCGCTCTTGGGGAGCAGCTCCTCGAGCTCGCTCCGCAGGTGCGCGTAGAGCTGCGCCGTGCGCCACCCCGCCGGGATCGCGAGCGCGAGCGCGATCGCCCAGAGCCACCCTCCCCAGCGCAACGTGAAGTCGACGAACGCGCGCGTCCCCGCGCCAGGCGCTCCGCGGGGAATCACGGAACCACCTTCAGGGCCTGGAGGCCGATCATGACCGCCCCGCCGAAGACGCCCGCGACGACGTCGTCCAGCACGATGCCCCACCCGCCCGGCAGCTTCTCGGCGCGGCGGATGGGCCACGGCTTGAGCGAGTCGAGCAACCGGAAGAGCACGAAGCCGGCGAGCACCGCCTGCCACGACACGGTGCGCACGGGCACCATGGTGACGAGGAAGCCCGCGACCTCGTCGATGACGACGACCTGCGGGTCCTTCGACGCGAGCTGCTTCGCGATCACCGACGCCGCCCAGACGCCGACGAAGGTCGCGACCACCGC
>Ga0335069_10003691_pt1 | contig 22990 bp, 22 predicted proteins | sample Lox_Sample_11_FD_206714 | JGI IMG/M metagenome (GOLD analysis project Ga0335069, IMG submission 206714) | Soil microbial communities from Loxahatchee National Wildlife Refuge, Florida, United States - Lox_Sample_1.1 | ecosystem: Environmental > Terrestrial > Soil > Wetlands | place: USA... | reverse complement strand
CCCCGAGCAGCGCGTCGACCATCTCCTCCAGGTCCGGCGGCTTCCCGGCCTCCGCCGGCGGCGGGGCGGGCGGCGTCTGGGCGGCGGCCGCGGCCGTCCACAGCAGCCACAGCCACAGCGCGGCGGCGAGACGCCTCATCCCGCCACCAGCGTGCGCAGCCCGGAGACGAAGCCGCGCAGCGAGAAGAGCGTCTCCACCTCGGCCCGCGAGGCGTAGAAACAGGCACGGCAGTCGTTCGCGGCGGCCGCGCGCTGCAGCGCCGGCCGGATCTCGGCCAGGCTGCTGTCCACCAGGCAGCCCACCCGGTCCTCCGGCGCCCGGAACTCGAGACAGCGACTCACCTGCCCCCGGTGGTCGACGTTGAAGAAGGCGCGGCCCGCCAGGCAGCCGCCGACGCCGCCGCACAGGGCCTCGCCCGTGCGCTCCAGCAGCGCGGAGGAGGTGCGGAGGTTCGGGTGGCTGCGCTTGAGGGCCCGCAGCTGCGAGACCAGGGCGGCGGCCTCGCCGTCGAGCCGCGGCAGGGGGTACGCCGCCTCCAGGCTGACCGTCGCCCCGTGGCCTGACGCCAGCGCCAGCAGTGCCTCCAGGCCGTCGGCCGCGGCCTCGCGCAGCCGGGTCCTCACGTTGACGCGCTGGGAGCGCCGGGTCCGCTCGCCCGACAGCGCCGCCAGCCCCGCCACCGCCCGGCCGTGCGACCCGGGCAGGCCGGTGACGCCGTCGTGGCGTGCAGGGTCGGCGTGCTCGAGCGAGACGCTCGCCACCTCCAGCCCCGCCTGCCAGACCTCGCGGGCGCGGGCCGGGCTGACCAGCCAGCCGTTCGTCACCAGCAGCGGGAAGTGCCGACGCGCCACCGCCGCCACGACCTGCGGCAGGTCCTCGCGCAGGAACGGCTCGGACCCGGTGAAGCTCACCAGCAGCGACCCCTCGGCCGCCAGGGCGTCGGAAACGCGCGCGCAACCCGCGGTGTCCAGCTCGTCCCCCGCCGCGAAGGCGCGGTGCTCGCAGAGGTGGCAGAACGACTCGCAGCGAGGCGAGAGCTGCCAGGTGCAGTGCACCGGGGCGCCCCGCAGGTACGCGCGCACCAGCCGCGCCTTGCGCGCCGCCGGCTTCAGCGCCGGCAGCGGGCGCGTCAGCGGACCCAGAGCGGGTCTCCCCAGAAGCCGCCGGGGACCAGCAGGACGACGAGGACCACCAGCAGCAGCACCAGGTCGTAGGCGAGGCTGCCCCGGGCGTAGTCCCACAGCAGCAGCCGCACGGCGGGGCGGAGGGGTCCCGCGGCGCGCGGCGCCACGCCCGCTGCCGCCGGGATCGAGGAGGCCTGCACCGGAGCCGATACTACCCCACCCGCGGCACGCGTCACGGCCAGCGCCCCACCTGCAGGCCGCCGGGCCCGCCGCGCCGGCCCCACGTCTCGCAGGCGACCTCGAACGTCCGCAGGAGCTGCGCCGCCGTCTCGAGCTGCGCGGTCACCTCCGAGGTCACCAGCCGCCCGCCGCCGCCCGCGATGGCCATCGGCACCGCGAGCTGGTCCGCCAGCCAGGGATCGACCACCGCCCCCTCGTCGTCGAGGAAGCGGAGGAGCCGCCGGACCGCCCGCTCGCCCATCAGCTCGGGCCGCACGCTCCGCTCGCCGACCGCGGAAAACGCCGCCCGGCCGTTCTCGAACACGGCCTCGACCTGCAGGAAGGAGCCGGGCGAGGCGCTGCGCAGCTCGACCACCTCCCACTCGGACTCGATGCGCCGGGCCTCCCACAGCAGCGCCCGCGCCGCGTCCGCCGCCCGCTGCGCCACCTGGCCCCTCAGCTTGCCCGCGCCGGCTATGCCCCGCACCGCCAGGAGCGGGCCGCGGGCCGACAGGTCCAGCGTCGCCGGGCGCTGCCAGGCCCGCACGCCGCAGGAGATGCGCCCCTCGGCCTTCGGCGCGAAGCCCGCCTGCAGCAGCTCCGGCCGCAGCCGCAGGCCCAGCCTGCCCACGGTCGCGGCCCAGTGCCGGGCCAGGAAGTGGTAGGACGGGCTGTGGGCCAGGTGGGTGCCGCCGAGCACCGTCACGCGGCTGGCCGCCCCCGCCGTCGCCAGCACGGGAGCGGCCGCCGACAGCAGCAGCGTGGACGCCCCCGCGGTCCCGATGTCGAAGGTGAACTCGCCGGCCGCCGGCGGCCCCGGCACGAAGCGCAGGTCCGGCGAGCCCTCGAAGGCGCCGTGGACCTCCGCCCCGCAGCACAGGGCGAGCGCCCGCACCGCAGCCAGGTGTCGCGGCCGCAGCCCGGGCCGCAGCTCCCCGGCGCGGATCCGCTCCATCCGGAACGGTCGCCCGCTGACGGCCGAGAGCGCCAGGGCGCCGCGCAGGAAGAGCCCGCCACCGCCGGCCCCGGCGCCGTCGATGGCGATCGGTTCCAAGCCGCTAGCGCGCGGCCTCGACCGGCTCGGGGTGGAAGCAGCGGCGGCAGCGCGCCTCGTACTCCCGCGCGCCCCCCACCACCACGCGGTCCTCCGTCGCCACCAGCCGCTGCGAGCGGTTGGCGGGCGCGCCGCAGCGCATGCACACCGCCAGGGTCTTGTCGACGTACTCGGCGATCGCCATGAGCTGCGGCATGGGCTCGAACGGCTCGCCCCGGTAGTCCTGGTCGAGCCCGGCCACGATGACCCGCAGCCCGCGGTTGGCCAGGGTGTCGGCCACCTTCACCAGCGAGGCGTCGAAGAACTGGCCCTCGTCGATGCCCACCACCTCGGTGTCCGGCTCCACCAGCGCCAGGATGTCGCCGGCGCTCGTCACCGCCTGCGAGGGCATCTTCATCTCGGAGTGGCTGACGATCTCGCCGCTCGAGTAGCGCTCGTCCAGCCGCGGCTTGAACAGCTGCACCCGCTGCCTGGCGATCTGGGCGCGGCGGACGCGGCGGATGAGCTCCTCGCTCTTGCCGCTGAACATGCTGCCGGTGATCACCTCGATGCTCCCGGGGCGGCCCGGCGGCGGGGCTGCAGGCACGGGCGCCTACTTGTTGACGCGCTCGATGTAGGAGCGGGTAGCGGTGTCGATCCGGATCACGTCGCCCTCGTTGATGAAGGCGGGCACCTGCACCACCAGCCCGGTCTCCATCTTCGCCGGCTTGCCGACGTTCGAGACCGAGGCCCCCTTGATGCCGGGCTCGGTCTCCATCACCTTCATCTCGACGGTGAGCGGCAGCTCGATGCCGACCGGGCGGCCCTCGTAGAACTCGATCGCCAGCTTGATGTTGGGGATGAGGTAGTCGACGGCGTCGCCCAGGACCTCGTTGGAGAGCCCCACCTGCTCGTAGGTCTCGTTGTTCATGAAGTGGTACAGGTCGCCGTCCTGGTAGAGGTACTCCATCTCGGTCTCGTCCAGGATCGCCCGCTCCACCATGTCGACCGAGCGGAAGCGGTGCTCGCTGATGGCGCCGGTCCTCAGGCTGCGGATCCTGGTCTGCACCAGCCCGCGAAGATTCCCCGGCGTCTTGTGCTGGGCGTCGACGATCCGGTAGAGATCGTTCTCGTGCTTGATGCACATCCCCTTCTTGAGCTGCGTCGCCTGAATCATCCCTTCTCTCACCTCGCGGAACCCGGCATTATACCAGCGCTCAGTCGTAGGCCTCGAACAGCCGTCCCCAGGGTGTCGTGGCGAGGGCGGCCATGCGGCGACGGCCATAGGCCGGCCACCAGTAGCGGTCGAAGTAGAAGCCGGAGGCCCAGCTGAAGACGTGGACCAGGGGCGTGCGGAAGAACAGGGCCTGGATCCGGGCGAGCGGCGTGAACCACAGCAGCCGCGCCACCGCGCTCTGGAAGTGGTGGGTGACCCGGAAGCCGAAGTTGAGCTCGCGGACGTCCTCCCCCACCACCTCGATCTCGCGCACGTCGCCCACGCCCAGCCCGCGCTCGTGCGCCATGCGGATGCAGGCCACCTCGCCCAGGGGGTCGAAGCCCATCAGCCAGGCGCTGACGGCGTCGATCGCCACCATGTCGTCGCTGGCCAGCATCAGGTCCTTGACCACCGGCTCCATGGCCCGGGGGCCCGCGCCGTTGCCGCAGATGGTCCCGTCCATCACCGCGAACATCCCGCCGTGGATCTGCTTCTGGACGGCCAGGAGGTCCACCAGGGTGGCGTGGATGTCGGTGTGGGCCCAGTGCCGGTTCTCCCGCAGCAGCCCGCCGAAGGCGTTCTTCATGGCCCCGGTCATGGTGGTGTAGACGTGGGTCTTGACCGTCGGCAGGTGGACGACGTTGCTGCCGATCAGCACCTCGGGGACTCGCACCTCGCCGAAGATGCGGTCGAGCACCAGCAGCTTCTCCCTCGGCTCGATCGCCACCCAGCGGCAGTCGGGCGAGAAGTTGTCGACGGTCGGCACCTGGTAGCGCCGGTAGACGCCGGCGAACTTGTTGAGCTCGTCGCCCTTGTGGGCGTCCGTCACCACCGTCTGGTTGTGCAGCCCCAGCAGCTCCCGGTAGCCGTCCTCGCGCAGGGTGCGCAGCACGCCCTCGATCTGCCAGGGTGTGCTGTTGGCCGACAGGTACGGCAGGTGCCAGGAGATGTTGTCCTTGAGGATCGTCCGGCGGTCGCGCGGCAGGGCCCGCGTGTAGTCCAGTCGGCGCATCATCGCCGCCACGTCGTCGAGCACCGTCTCCGGACGGGTGCGGACGACGGCGACCCGCGCCCGCGTCCTTCCCGTACCGATCGCCTCCCGCCGGCCCGCACCTGGTGAACTCGTCACCCACTCCCTCCCCGTGTGACGACCGCCCGACCTGCTAGTATAGGCGGCCGGCCGGCCTCAGGGCCACGACGCGATGGTCTGTCCCCGCTGCGGCGCCACCACCGAGACGGGCCCCGACTGCCCGCGTTGCGGCGTGGTGCTCGCCAAGGCGCGCGCGCCCCGCTCGAAGCCGGCGCCGCCCGCGCGGGCCGCGGAGGAGGCGTCCGCCGCCGGCGTCTGGCTCCCGGTGCTCGGCCTGGCGGTCGTCGTCGCGGCCGGCGTCTACTGGGTGCATCGCGAGCGCGGCGCCCCGACTCCACCCCGACGGACGGCGGAGTCGCGGGCCCCGGACCCGCGCACCCCCCCGACGCCTTTCCCCAGCGAGGAGCCGCCGGCGGTGAGCGTGACGGTCCCGCTCCCCGACGGCTCCGCGGCGCGGGCGGCGGCCATCGACCCCGGCGACGCCGCGGAGCTCACCCGCCTCCTGCAGAAGCTGCAGGCGAGGGCGCCCGTGTCCGCCTCCGACCTGCGCAGCGCCGAGCGCCTCTACGCGGAGTACCCGAACGGCGTCCGCGACCTGCTGAAGGCGGTGCTGCTCGCGCTCGCCGACCAGGAACGCATGGCGCGGCGCTACGGCCCCGCCAGCGACCTGGTCGGGCGTGCGATCGCCCTGGCGCCCGGCGACGCGGTCCCGCGACGGATGCGGCTGGCCCTCGACTCCGCCCTGGCCGACTGGACGGCCGCCGAGGCCTCCGCTCGGGAGCTGCTGAGGCTGGCGCCGGGCGACGGAGAGGCCACCCGGGCCCTCGCCTACGCGCTGCTCAGGCAGGACCGCACGCGCGAGGCGATCGAGGTCCTCTCCTCCTACCTCGAGGGCCGCGAGGACCCGGAGGCCCGGACGCTGCTCGCCCAGCTGCAGCACGACAGCGCGCCGGAGGCGCAGCTCACCAACCAGACCCTGTCCCACTTCCACGTGCGCTACGACGGCGCCGCCCACGAGGACGTCGGCCGGGAGGTGCTGCGGGTGTGCGAGCGGCACTACGCCACCCTCGCCCGCACCTTCGACCACGAGCCGGCGGAGCCGATCCCGGTGGTGCTGATGTCCGCGCAGAGCTACTACGAGAGCACCGGCGCCCCGGCCTGGTCGGGAGGCCGCTACACGGACTTCGACGGCAGGGTGCGCATCCCCATCGGCGGCCTGACCACCTCCCTGCCCGGACAGCTCGACGCCACCGTCCTGCACGAGCTGACCCACGCCTTCGTGGCCGACTGCTCCCGCGGCACGGCGCCGCGCGAGCTGCACGAGGGGCTGGCCCAGCTCATGGAGGGCCATCACCTCTCCGAGGTGGGCGAGGCCGGGATGCGGGCGCTCGCCGACGGCCGCCTCGGCGGACCGCAGGGCTTCTACCTCTTCGCCCTGGGCTGGACGGAGGACCTCGTCGCCCAGCGGGGCCAGGGCGGCATCAACGACCTGCTGGCGGCCATGGCCCGCAGCGGCGACGTGGACCAGGGGTTCAAGGAGGTCTACGGCCACGACCTGGAGACCTCCAAGAAGGACTGGCTGGCGCGGCTGCGCCAGCAGCACGGCAGCTGACGTCAGCGGACGGCCAGCTCGAAGGGCAGGCGGGCGATGGGGCCCGAGTCGCCGAGGGCCTGCGCCCAGCGCAGCAGGGTGGCCGCCCGCGGGCCCAGCGCGCGCGTCAGCACGTCGTCGTCCTGCCGCTCCAGCAGCGTCTGCAGGAATCCCTTGCGCTCGGGCAGCACCACCAGGCTCACCTCCTGCCCGCGCCGCAGGTGCGCCTTCTCCCGGGCCAGCGCGACCGCGACGTCGAGCCCGCCCAGCCGGTCGACCAGGCCCGCGCCGCGCGCCTCCGCCCCGGTCCACACCCGCCCCTGCGCCACCGACTCGATCTCCTCCGGGCTGCGGTGGCGCCCCTCCGCCGCCTTGCTGACGAAGGTCTGGTAGAAGGCGCGGTTCAGGCTGCGTACCTGCGCGCGCTCCTCCTCGCTCCAGGGAGCCGACATGGAGAACAGGCGGGCGAAGCGCCCGCGCTGCACCACGCCCTCCGCGAGCCCCAGCTTGGCGTACAGCCCGCGCAGGCTGAACTTGCCGGAGAAGACGCCGATGGAGCCGGTGATGGTGCCCGGCTCGGCCACGATCGCGTCCGCGTTCATGGAGATGTAGTAGCCGCCGGAGGCGGCGTAGTCGCCCATCGAGGCGATCACCGGCTTGTGGCGGCGCGCGAGGCCGACCTCGCGCCAGATGGCGTCGGAGGCCGTCCCCGACCCGCCGGGGCTGTCGACCCGCAGGACGATGGCCCGCACCGCGTCGTCCTGCGCGGCCTCGCGCAGGCCGCGCACGACCGTGTCGGCGCCGACCAGGCCGCCGGTCAGCGGCCCCGACTGGCTCTCGCCGGGCATGATGGTCCCGACCGCATAGACGAGCGCCAGCTTCGGCCGCGAGTCGAACCCCACCCGCGCGCTGCGCGCGTACTGACCGGGTCCGATCCTGTGCTCGGCGCCGACCCGGCCTTCGACCTGGTCGCGGTAGAGGACCTCGTCCACCAGTCCGGCGGCCAGGGCGCGGGGCCCGTCGAAAGGGGCCTGGTCGATCAGCTCGCGCACCCGCGCGGGCGCGAGCCCGCGGGCCTCGGCGACACCGTTCACGTAGGTGTCGAACAGGCTTCCGACGAGCGCCTCCATCTGCTCCCGGTGCGGCTCGGTGAAGCCCGCCTCCGTGAACTGGTTGGGCGCGTTCTTGTACTTGCCGACGCCCTCGAACTGCGCCTCCACCCCGAGCTTGTCCAGGGTCCCCTTGAAGAAGGTCACCTCCGCCGCCAGGCCGGAGACGTCGAGGAGCGCGGTGGGCGCCGCGGCGATCTTCCCGCAGCCCGTGGCCAGGTAGTACTCCTGGTTGCCGGCGGACTCGAGGTGGGCCCAGGAAGGCTTGCCGCTCCTGCGGAAGCGCAGCAGCGCGTCGCGCAGCTCCGCCACCCGCGCCCAGCCCGCGTCGAGCGAGCCCACCCGCAGCAGCAGACCCTTCACCTGGGGGTCGCGGGCGGCGCGGTCGACGGCCTCGACCAGCCGCCGCAGCGACGGCGGGCGGTTCTCCAGGAACCCGGCGAAGCCGGGGGGCGACTCCTCCGGCAGCGCGTCGACGTCCAGCGCGAGCACCTGCGCGCCGCCCGGCCAGCCGACGACGGGGGCGCGACCGCCGCGCAGGACCAGCGCCACGACGCCGACCGCGGCGGCGCCCAGCGCCAGCGCCGCCATGCCGGCGGCCAGCACCCAGGCGGTGCGCCTCTTCATCGAGCGGGCCCCGTCCCTAGCCCTGCGCGCTCTGCAGGTAGTCCGCCCGGCTGCGGGCCTGGGCGGCATAGACGCTGGCCGGGAACTCCTCGTAGAGCCGGCGGTAGGTGGAGCGCGCTTCGGCGTAGCGCCTCGCATCCTCCAGCGTCTGCGCCGCGCTCAGCAACGCGAAGTCGCGCGGCAGGCTCGCGTTCGGGTTGCTGGCCAGGCCGCGGTACGCCTCCACGGCCTTGTCGACCTGCCCGCTGCGCCGATACAGGTCCGCCAGGGCCGCGCGGGCCAGCTCGGGCTCGATGCCGGAGCCGCGCGACTGGACCTCCTGCAGCCCCTTCTCCGCCTCCGGGTACTGCTTCAGCTCGATGCGGGCGAGAGCCTCGTAGTACCTGGCCCGCACGCCCACCCTCGAGGAACCGTATCGCCTCTCCACCGCCTCGAAGGCGGCCGCCGCGGTCCTGTACTTCTCCTCGGGCGTCGCGAACACCTGGCCGCTCGGCCGCTCGGCGCCGGGCGCGACCTCCCCGGCCACCGGGGCCTCGTAGGTGGTGAGCGCGTCACGCAGGGCGCGGTCGGCCTCGCGCGAGCGCTGCGCCTGGTAGTAGCCGACCGCACCGGCGGCGGCCAGCAGCACGACGCCCACGCCGATGCCGATCCGCAGCTCGTCCTTGTGCGCGCCCGTCCAGGCGACCGCCTGCTCGAGGCCGCTCGCGAACTCGTCCTGCTTGATCTGCTCCCGAAGTTCCTTCTTCAATGGCTGCTCCTGTCCGCGGTGGCGCGCCTGGAGGGACTCGAACCCCCAACCTCGAGCTTAGGATGCTCTTGCTCTATCCAGTTGAGCTACAGGCGCCTTCCCTATCAGCAACTTGGTGCGCATTCGCAGGCCGGGCTACCAGGGGGCTGCCCGAGGGCACGGGGAGCTTCTGGAGCGGGGCGCGCGGGTCAGCCTCACACCGCGAGTATAACCGCATGCCGCCTCGGACCCTGCGGCAGCGCCGTCCACGGCAGGCACCTGGCTTAGAATCGCCCTCCTCATGAGCGCCGCCTCGTCCACGACGCCTCCTGCGCCACGCCCGCTGCTGCCGCTGGCCACCGCCGCGTTCTTCGCCAGCGGGCTGGCCGCCCTCGTCTACCAGGTCGCCTGGCAGCGCATCCTGGCGCTCCACAGCGGGGTCGGAATCTACTCGATCGCCATGATCGTCGCGGCATTCATGGCCGGCCTCGGCATCGGCTCGCACCTGGGAGGTGTCATCAGCGGCAGGCTCACCGCGAGGCGGGCGCTGGTCGCCTTCGGGTTGCTCGAGCTGCTGACCGCCCTGTTCGGCCTGGCCTCGGTCCCCCTCTACTACGACCTCCTCTACCAGCGCGGTCACCATCTCTACGGGTCACCGTGGGTGGCGGGCCTGCTGCATCTGGCCGCCCTGCTCCCGCCGACCGTGCTGATGGGCATGTCGCTGCCGTTCCTGGCACGGGCGCTGGTGCTGGACGCCGAGACGGCCGGCCGGACCATCGGCCTGCTCTACGGCATCAACACGCTCGGCGCCGCGGCGGGGGCGCTGCTCGCCCCGTGGGTGCTCATCCGGCAGCTCGGCATCTCCGGCGCGGTGGAGGCGGCGGCGGCGGCGAACGCGCTGGCGGCGCTCGTCGCCCTGCTGCTCGCGCCCCGCGCGGGGGCGCGGGTGCAGGCGGGCGACGAAGCCCGGCGTCAGGCCGGCATCGGCGAGCCGCGCCGCAGCCTCCCGTCGTGGCTGGTCCTCTATGCGGCCTCCGGCTTCGCGGCGCTCTCGCTGGAGATCCTGTGGTTCCGGCTGCTCGACGTGGCCACCCGCTCCACCGCCTTCACCTTCGGCACGCTGCTCGCGATCTACCTGTCCGGGTCCGCCGCCGGCTGCCTGCTGGGGGCTCGCTGGTCGCGGCGGGTGCGGCGGCCGCTGCGCGCGTTCCTGCTGTGCCAGTGCGGCCTGCTGCTCTACTCGGGGCTGGCCGTCCTCGCCCTCGTGTCACTGCCGCCGACGGTGCCGGGCCTCGCCTCACTTCACGCCTACTGGAAGGCGGGCTCCACGTTCCAGCTCGGCCGCGTCTGGGACCTCGGCCGGGTCCTCGGACTGTGCCTGGCGTTGCCGCTCATCCTCTTCGGGCCCCCGACGGCCCTCATGGGCCTCTCCTTCCCGGTGCTCCAGCGGGCCGTCCAGGACGACCCGGACACCTGCGGGCGCAAGGTCGGCTTCCTGCAGGCCGCGAACATCGCCGGGTGCGTGGCGGGAAGCCTCGTGGTGGGGCTGGCCGGGCTCAGCTGGCTGGGCACCAGCGGCTCACTGCGCGCGCTGCTCGCCTGCGGTCTCGTCTTCGCCGCCACCGGGCTGCGCGAATACGGCGCGCGCAGCCTGTTCGCGCCGGCGGCGGTGGCGATGGCGCTGCTCGCCGCGGCCCTGCCTTCGAACGACAGGCTGTGGCCCGGCATCCTCGGCGAGGTCTCGCCGCCCACGATGGTCGACGAGGACGCGACCAGCGTGGTGGCGGTGCTGCGCAGCCGGGCCGCCTGGTCGGTGGCGGTCAACGGCAAGCGGCACAGCTGGCTGCCCTTCGGCGGCGTGCACACGAGGCTCGGTGCCATCCCGGCCGTGATCCACCCGGCGCCCCGCGACGTCGCCATCATCGGCCTCGGCTCCGGCGACACCGCCTGGGCCGCCGGCTGTCGGACGGAGACCCGCCACCTGACCGTCTTCGAGATCGCCGCCCGCCAGCACCTGCTGCTGGAGCGGCTGGCGCACGAGCAGGACCTGCCCGATCTCGCGAGCTTCCTGCGCGACCCGCGGCTGCGGATCGTCGCCGCCGACGGCCGCCACGCTCTCGGGCAGGCCGGACCGCTGTACGACCTCATCGAGGCCGACGCGCTGTGGCCCTACGCGGCCTACAGCGGCAATCTCTACTCGGAGGAGTTCTTCCGCGAGTGCCAGCGGCGGCTCCGGCCCGGAGGGCTCATGTGCACTTGGGGCGCGACCAGCCGGGTGGTGGCCACCTTCGCCGCCGTCTTCCCTCACGTCGTCGCCGTGCGGAACCGTCAGGTCCTGGTGGGCAGCAGTGAGCCGATCCCCATCGAGCCCGGCCTCTGGCGGGAGCGGCTGCTCTCACCCGAGGTGCAGCGCTACCTGGGGACGGCCCGGGCCGAGGACATCCTCCACCCCATCGAGAAGGTCGGTCCCGTGGGCGTCTCCACCGATGACGCTGCGACCCTGAACCACGACCTGTATCCCCGGGACGAGTTTCTCTCGCCCTGAGACGGACACCCGGGGCTCCAGGGCGAACAGTGCGCAGGCCAGGGCCGCGGCTGCACCCACCAGTGCCACCGCCTCGAACTCGGCGGTGGTCTCGGGAGTCGCGCGGCGTCTCCAGCGCAGCCCGGCGCCGGCCGCCGCCCCGATGATGAGCGCCGCCCGCGCCAGGTCGCGGACGGTGGCGCGCCCTCGCGCGGGCAGGTCCCGGGTGAAGTTCTGGGCGGGGGTGGCGAAGAGGCCACGGTACGGGTTGAACGCGAAGCGCCAGTACGACGCCGTCCGCACGGTGATCGCCAGCGACAGGCTCGCCAGCAGCAGCAGGGGCAGCAGCACGCGCGGGCGCGGCCCGATCTGCCGGACACCCAGGGCCAGGACCAGCATCGGCGCAAACGCGACCGTGATGAAGAGGCGGGCCGGCGGACCCAGGGAGACCCCCCAGTGTACGGCCGACGTCGCCCAGACCGCGGCGAAGACCGCGCACAGCTCGAGGGTGGTCCGGCGGCGTGCGCAGGCGGCCGCCGGTAGCGCCGCCACCGCGAGCAGCAGGACGGGAGCGAGCAGGAGGATCCCGTCCCTCGCCCCGACGAGCCCGGTCGCCAGCCCGGCGAGGAAGTCGATCGACAGCGGCGACGGGACTCCCCGGTACTCCTGGGCCTGACGTACGTAGAGGCCCTCGGGGCGAAACAGGCCGGTGAGGCGGTACACGTACAACAGGGAGCTGACGGCCGCGACCGCGAACGCCGCGGCAAGCAGCAGGCGTGTCCGCGCGCTGGCCCTCGGGCCCAGCAGGCCGATGGCGAGCAATGCCAGAGACGGCACCACGAACTTCGGATGGATCCACCACAGCCCGCCCGCCACCAGCCCCGCCGCCACGGCGCTCGCGGGGCGGAGCGGCCTCCCGGAAGCGTGCACCCGTCGGAAGCAGAACGGGACGAGGAGCATTCCCACGCTCTCCGGGTACAGGTGGTAGCCGCCGACGAAGACGGGCGCCGTGGCGAACAGGAGTGCGGTCGCACCGAGCGCGCCCGGGCGCGAGCCGAGGACTTCCCGCGAGAGCCTGTACGTCTCGACCGCCGCCAGGATCCAGCACAGCACCAGGAAATCGGCGGCCAGGCGACGCGGGCTGCAGCCGGGGAAGATGGACTGGCCCGTCCCGATGAAGACCGCGAGCAGCGCGGGGAGCCCCGGCGGCTGGACGTGGTACTCCCCTCCGTGCAGGCCGTAGATGCTCCAGTTGCCGGCGTCCCAGCGATGGTCCGAGGGGACCGGCGTTCCCTCGACGAGCGAGACGAGCGCCTCCTGCGTCGAACGCGCGACCCCCGCCAGCTGCCGCAGCCGCAGCCGCAGGTCGGGCGGCGAGTCACGTCCGCCGGAGACGTCGACATCGCTGTCGTTCACCAGCGACATCGCCATGCGCAGGTACTTGGGCTCGTCGCCCGTCAGGTCGAGGAGGTCGCGGCGCAGCGGCGGGACCCGCGCGTAGCCGACCACCGCGAGCACCGCGACCAGCAGCCACCCCAGGAGCGCCGGTCGCCGGTCGGCGCCGGCCACCAGCGTCTCCCACGCGCGTCGCAGCCGTGCGCTCCGCGGTGCGAGCGACACGCCGAGCGTCACCAGAGCCAGCACCACGAACCAGTGGCAGCCCGGGCCCAGCACGAAGGCCAGGAACGGCGGGAGCGTGACGCGGTTCGCGGCGGACGGCAGCACCCGGGCGACGGCGCACGGCAGCGCCAGCACCGTGGCGACCGACAGGGTGCGGACCCAGGGCCTCCCTTTCAGCAACGCGCCGTCGGCCATCAGTAGCACAGCAGGCAGCGCACCTCGTGCGCGCCCAGCCGCCGACGGCCGTCCAGGAAGCCGAGCTCGACCAGGAACACGAAGGCGCTCACCAGCCCGCCGGACTCCTCGACCATCCTGCCGACGGCCGCCGCGGTGCCGCCGGTGGCGATCACGTCGTCCACGATCAGCACCCGCTCGCCCGCGGTCACGCCGTCCTCGTGCATCTCCAGCGAGTCGGTCCCGTACTCGAGGGTGTAGCTGGCCTTGCGCGCCTTCCAGGGCAGCTTGCCGGGCTTGCGCACGGGGACGAAGCCGGCGCCGAGGCGGTGGGCCAGGGCCCCGCCCAGGATGAACCCGCGGCTCTCGATGGCCACCACCTTGTCCACCGGCAGGTCGCCGCAGAGCACGGCCAGCATGTCGATCGTCCGGCGGAAGAGCCGCGCGTCCTGCAGCAGCGTGGTGATGTCCTTGAACAGGACGCCCGGCTTCGGGAAGTCGGGGACGTCGCGGATGGCGGACTTCAGCGACTCGATCTGCGGCCGAAGGTCCATGGGGGCGCTCCTAGCGGATGTGGAAGCTGCCGTCGCCGCGGGACACCGCCGTCTCGCGCTCGACCTGGCTCACCTCGGAGAAGGAGGGGCCCTCGCGCAGCCTCGCCTCCAGGTCGGCCAGCGCCTGCTCGCTGCCCTCCGCCACCACCTCCACCGAGCCGTCGGCGCGGTTGCGCGCGAAGCCCGTCACGCCCAGGGCCTCCGCCTGGCGCCAGACGAAGTAGCGGTAGCCGACGCCCTGGACGCGTCCGTGCACGAGGTAGCGGTACGCGGGCACCCCTTCTCCCTGGCGGCCGAGACTACCACAGCCTTCTCGCCGTCACGGGCGCCCGCGCCGCTCGACCTCCGGGTTGTGCGCACCCTCGCGGCGTGATATCCACGTTCGTGCTCGGCCAGGGTTCCTTCCGCCTCTTCCGCCTTGCCGGGATCGAGGTCTACCTCCATTGGACCTGGTTCCTGGCCGCGCTGTACGAGTTCCAGCAGCGGGCCGGCACCTACGGCTCGCCGGCCTGGAACGTCCTCGAGTACCTGTCGGTCTTCGCCATGGTGACGCTCCACGAGTTCGGCCACGCGCTCGCCTGCCGCAGCACCGGCGGCCACGCGGAGAGGATCGTCCTGTGGCCGCTCGGCGGCCTCGCCCTGGTGAACCCGCCGCAGCGGCCCGCGGCTACGCTGTGGAGCGTCGCCGCCGGTCCGCTCGTGAACGTGGCCCTGATCCCCGTCCTGATCGCCGCCGCCGCGATCGCCCGGGCGGCCGGGGTCCAGCCCGGCAGCGACCCGGCCCACTTCCTGTACTGGTTGACGGGCATGAACGTCGTGCTCCTCGCGTTCAACCTGCTGCCGTCCTACCCGCTCGACGGCGGCCAGGTCCTCCGGTCGCTGCTGTGGTTCGTGGTGGGCCGCGCGCGCAGCCTGGTGGCGGTCGCCGTCATCGGCTTTCTCGGCGCGGCCGGGCTCGCTCTGCTCGCCGTCGCCAAGGCCTCCTTCTGGTTCGGCCTGCTCGCGGCGTTCATGGCCTTCAGCTGCTGGCGGGCCCTGCAGAACGGCCGCGCCCTGCTGCGGCTCGAGCGGCTGCCCCGCCGTCCGGCGGTCGCCTGTCCCGCCTGCGGCGCGGCGCCCCCGCTCGGCGCTCTCTGGAAGTGCGGCCGCTGCGGTACGGCCTTCGACACCTTCGAGACCGGAGCCACCTGCCCGTCCTGCGGCGCGCGCTTCGCTGCCACCCGCTGCGTGGACTGCGGCGCCTACTCGCCGATCGAGGGCTGGACGGCGCCGGCGCCGGTCGTGCCCGGCAGCGGATCCGTTCCGGCCTGACCGTCCCGCCGACTGCGACACCGCGGCTCCCGACACCGCGGCTCCCGACACCGCGGCGGCGGATGACGACCGCTCGTTCCGGGTCCTGGACGATCGTTCCCGTTGCGGGACACGCGCTCTCGCGCGCGAGAGCGCGTCAGTGCACTCCCGGAGCCTCGGAGTGGATCACCACCGCCTCGTCACCGAGCTGGAACGCGACGGCCCAGCCGCGGTTGTCCAGGGCCAGCACCGCGGCGTCGTGCAGCGCCTGCTCCCTGTCGGTCTCCGCGGCCAGCTCGAGGATCAACGTCCGCCCCGACTTGTACGCGGCGACGAAGCTCCGCGTCTCCGTGAGGGTGCCCGTCTGGGCGTACTGCTCGCGGGCCGCGCGATAGCGCTCGGACATCTGGTTCGTGAGATCCCGCAGCTCTTTCAGCTTCCGGATGTTCTGCTCCCACTTGGGCTTCTTCGGATCCCTGGGGTCCATCAATGCCTCTCTCCGCCAGCGGATAATGCAAGGCCGGTGCCAGCGGGGTTCGTACGCATCGTGTGTCTGATTACCACATTCGTCGCCAAGCGACGGTGCAGTCCATCACAGTAATTGACTCCAGCGGGATGAGGCGCATAGCTTCACGGATCGCAATGAAACGCGGCGAACGAGCGACGAGCGATGCGGTGTGGCGGCGCGGGCTCGGCTGGATCGAGGCGAGCCGAGGGCAGTTCGCCCTGGCCGCTCCGGCCACCGACCGCGACGACCTCTTTCCGCTGAAGGCGCTCGCCGAGCTGGCGCGGGTCGCCGACGTGCTGTTGCGCCAGGCGGCGCTCGACGCGCCGACGCGCGCTCGCGCCGGGGATCTGCTGCGCTTCGCCTGGAAGGAGTACGGAGAGGGCGACGCGTTCGCCGAGATCCTCGCCCGCGGGCCCTGGCTCGTGGTCGGCACCATGTACGCGATCTTCGAGGCGAACGGCTACTCTCACGCCGGCACGCGCGAGCGGCTGTCACGGCTCGCGAGCGGCGCGCCGATCGCGGCACGGCTCCTCCCGCCGCACCGCACCCCGCCGCTCTCCGCGCCGGCGCCCTTCGGCCGCGACGCCGCCGCGGTCCTCGCCCTGGACCTGGCGCTCGCCTGGCGACGCCTGGGGCTGTCCAGCCCCTGGTCGAGCGAGCGGCTCTTTCCCTTGACGGGACTCGGACGGCGGCCGCAGCTCGCCTCGCTCTCCGAAGCCGAGGCTTACAGCCTCACTCACGTGGTGTTCTTCCTGACCGACTTCGGCCTCGACCCTTCGGCGCTCGACCCCGTCTCTCGCGCCTACCTGAGCGAGCGCTGCCCCGGCTGGATGGAAGACCTTCTCCGGCGAGACGACCTCGACCTCTACTCCGAGCTGGCCACGGCGCTCGCCTGCATCGCGGAGCCGCTGCCGCCGGAGGTCGAGCGGGTGCTCTGGGCCGCGCAGGCCGCAGACGGCAGCCTGCCCGGGCCCGCACTCCGCTCACGGCGGCGGGTCGAGGCGGCGACGGAGCCGGCGCGTCGCCGCTTCCTCGAGCGGTACCACACCACGCTGGCGGCGACACTCGCCTCCTTCGCGGCGACCGTCGGTCTCGCCCGCCGGACCGCGTGATACGCTGCCTCGGCGTGCGCAGCGGAACCGAGGCCACCTCCCGCCACCGTGACGGCCGCCGCCGCCGCCGCGCGGTGCCCCGCCGGCTGCACGGGGAGTGGCACCCCTCGCCGCAGCGGCCCGACCCGCTCGCGCTCCTGGCCGAGGCCGACACCGGCCGGCTCCCGGGACTGGTGGCGCTCAAGATGTACCGCATGGCGGCCTCGCCCTTCGGCTTCTTCCGGGGCGCGGCGGCGGTGATGGCCTGGGACCTGGCCGCCTCGCCCGCCTGCGGCCTGTGCTGCCAGATCTGCGGCGACGCGCACGTCCGGAACTTCGGCGCCTATGCCGCACCCGACGGTCACCTCGTCTTCGACCTGAACGACTTCGACGAGACGATCGTCGGCCCCTGGGAATGGGACCTGAAGCGCTTCGCCACCAGCCTGGTGCTGGCCGGACGCGAGGCCGGCGCCGGCGACGCCCTCGCCAGGGATGCCGTCCGCGCGCTGGTGCGGTCCTACCGCGAGGTGCTCTTCAGGCTCGGCGACCTGGGCGCCCTCGACCTGCTCCGGGTCGAGATCCGCAGCCTCGACCGCGCCGACGTGCTCCAACCCGTCCTCGCGAAGGCCGAGCGTGTCACCAACGCCCTCGCCGCGGCGCGCCTGACCGTGCGGCGGGGCGGCCGGCTCCGCTTCCACGACCGGCCGCCGATCCTGCACCACGTCTCCGCTCGCCTCGCGGCCGCGGTGCGCGCCTCGCTGGCCGACTACCGCGACACGCTCGCCCCCGACCGGCAGCTCGCGCTCGACGCCTACCGCCCGGTGGACGTCGCCTTCAAGGTGGTGGGCACCGGCAGCGTGGGGACGCGCGACTTCGTGGTGCTGCTCCTGGGCCGCCGCGGCGAGCCGCTGCTGCTGCAGGTGAAGGAGGCGGTGCCATCCTGCTACGCCCGCTACCTGCCCGACGTCCCGCCCTGCGGCCACCAGGGCCGACGGGTCGCCGAGGGGCAGCACCGGATGCAGAGCGCGACCGATCCGCTCCTGGGCTGGACGCGCGTCCACGACCGCGACTTCCTCGTCCGCCAGCTCGCCGACCACAAGGCCAGCCTGGAACCGAGCGACCTCCGGGGCGACGCCCTCGTCCGCTACGCGGTCGTCTGCGGCGAGATCCTGGCCAAATCGCACGCGCGCACCGGCGACGCCGCCGCCATCGCCGGCTACTGCGGGAGCAGCGACCGCCTGGACCGCGCCCTCGCCCGCTTCGCCGCGGCCTACGCCGACCAGACGGAGCAGGACCACCTCCGGCTGCGCGCGGCGATCCGCGCCGGCCGGGTCAGGGCCAGCTCCGAGTTCCGCCTGCGCCGCGAGCGGCTGCACGCCGGCGGCTGAGACCGCCGTCTCCGCTCACCGCTCGAGGTGCAGCCGGAGGCTGGCGACCGGCGCGGCACGACCAGGTGGACCATCCCCCGCGCGAGCTAGGGCGCGCCTTCGACAGCGTCGGGCTGCGGACCACGTCGAGGTTGCTGAACCCGGGCAGGCCCTCTACTTGGCCCCGGCCGAGCGCGTCCGCATCTGGTAGCAGGCGGCAGCCGGCATCAGCAGGCCCGCCGCCGCCTCACGGGGGCCTTCCTTTCGCGCTCGGATGCCTCTATCCTCCGCGACGCGGACGACAGATCCGCAGCCAGCGGGAGGAGGACATGGGCGACTGCAGCGGACGGCGCGCGTTCCTGAAGGCCGCCGGGGCGGCCGGCGCTGCGATGGCGGCAGGGCCGCCGCTGGCGCTCGGCGCGGACGACCCCGCGGTCCTCGCCTTCGTCGGCTGCGCGCACATCCACACCCCGAGCTACGTCAAGCTGCTGACGGCCCGGCCCGACGTGCGGGTGAAATGGGCGTGGGACCACGAGCCTGCGCGGGTGGCCGTGCGCGCGCCCGAGCTGCGGGCGCAGGCGGGCAGCCTGGAGCAGATCTTCGGGGATCCCGAGGTGAGGGCGGTCGTCATCTGCTCCGAGACCAACCGCCATCCCGAGCTGGTCGCCGCCGCCGCCAGGGCCCGCAAGCACATGTTCGTGGAGAAGCCGCTCGGCATCACCGCGGCCGACAGCCGGGCGATGGCCGAGGCCATCGAGAAGGCCGGCCTCTTGTTCACCACCGGCTACTTCATGCGGGCCGACCCCAAGCACCTGTTCCTCCGCGAGCAGGTCCGGGCCGGCGCCTTCGGCACCATCACCCGCGCCAGCGCCTGGAACTGCCACTCCGGCGCGCTCGGCGGCTGGTTCGACGAGAGGCCGTCCCAGCCGGCGGAGAGCTGGCGCTGGATGGCCGACCCCGGGGTCGCCGGGGTGGGTGGCTTTGGCGACCTCGGCACCCACTCCCTCGACATCCTGATGTGGATGCTGGGCGACGTCGCCGCCGTGAGTGCCGAGGTCCGCAACGTCACCCGCCGCTACGGCGACTGCGACGAGACCGGCACCGCGCTGCTCCGCTTCCGCAGCGGCGCCGGCGGCACGCTCACCGCCGGGTGGGTCGACGTCGCCAACCCGGTCACCCTCGAGATCGCCGGCACCGAAGGCCACGCGGTCGTCTTCAACGACGCGCTCTACTTCGAGTCCACGAAGGTCCCCGGCTCGAAGTCGACCGAGCGCTGGACGCAGCTCCCGGCCGCAGCGCAGGCTCCGCTGCACCAGTTCGTCGACGCAGTCCGCGGCGCGCCGAACCAGCCGCTGGTGAGGCCGCGCGAGGCGGCGGCGCGGGTGGCGGTGATGGAGGCGATGTACCAGTCGGCCCGCGGCCGGCAGTGGACGGAGGTGGCGTAGCGCCATCGCACTCCCGAGAAGGGGAAGCGATCTGCCGCTCACGCCGACGCTTCGCAGACGGCCTCCAGGGTGCGAGCCCCGTGGTGTCGTCGATCCGCGCGCCGGGGCCGTTGCTGGCGGCCGGGCCGGCCTCGCGACCGCCCTGCTGGCGGTCGCCGCCCTGGCCGGCCCCGCGGCCGCCGACGTCACCATCACCCAGCGGGTGTCGCAGGAGCTGGCCGGCAGCAGCCTGAAGTTCACGCAGATGGTGTCGATCCGCGGGCCGTCGATGCGGGTCGACAGCGACATCGACGGCAGGAAGGAGTCGTGGATCTACGACCTGCTCAGCGGCTCGGCGACCCTGCTCGACTTCACCACGCGCGAGGCGCGAGTCTACGACGCGACCCTGGCCTCGGCCGAGGTCGCGAGGACGGTGCCGGACGAGAAGCTGGTCGCCCGGCTGCACCCGACCGGTCGTTCCAGGGTCGTCCTGGGCACGGCCTGCGACGAGTACGCCTTCGAGGTGCGGATGTCGCTCCAAGGAGAGGCCGTCGACGTCGTCGACCTGCGGGGGATGGCATGGCTGACGACGCGCGCGGCAGGCCTGCAGGACTACCTGGAGTTCGTCCGGCTCGCGGCACAGCGCCGTCTCCTCTTCGCCGATCGCGGCGCCCGCGAGCAGGCCGACCCGCGGGTGGCCCTCGCCCTGGCGCGCGGCCACAGCGAGCTCCATCGCCGCTTCGCCGCGCTGGGCGCCATGCCCTGCGCCGTCGACCTCCAGTATCGGCGGGAGCAGGGCGGGGTGAAGGCACTCGTGGATCCCCGCTTTCGCGGCCGGCAGCAGACGACGGCCGTGGCCCTGACCACGAGCGCTCTCGCCAGCCAGATCTTCGTCGTGCCGCCGGACTGGCCGATCGTGACGGCCGAGACCATGGGACCTTATCGGCGCGTGCTCGACGATCCTGGCCAGGGTCCGATCCACCTGTTCGGGCGGCGCTTCTGGCTGGGTCTGGGAGCGGGCGTGTCCGCGTTGGCCGACCCGGCCGCCCGCGCGGCCTTCGGACGGGGACACGTCCTGCCCGTCGTTCGCCTCGTCTCCCCCCTGCGCTCCCAGGGCCTGCGGCTCAGCATCGCGCCGGTCTTCAAGCTGTACGGTGGAAGCGGTCCTCACGCCTGGATCGTGGCGCCGACGGCAGGGCTCAGCTTCAACCTCGCTTCGCCGAGAGCGGACGTCGTTCCCTACGGCGCGGTGCGGGCGGGGCCTTATGTCGTTCACCTGTCGGAGTCAGGCACGCGCCTGCAGCCCGGAGGCAGCCTGGAGCTGGGTCTGAGCTTCAAGCGCCGCTTCGTCCTCAGCGGGGGCTACGAGCTGATCGGGCATCGGAATGTCCCCGACTTCTCGAACTGGTCGCTCAGCGCGATCGTCAGGGCATTCTGAGTGGCGACACCCGAGCGACGCCAGGATGCGATGGCGTCACCACGCGGCCGTGCCGATCGCGCCCTCGATCTCGGGCGCCGCCTCGCGGGAGATATGATCGGTGGTGCTCGGTCGTGGGCGTCTTGTCGGAAGCGAATGGAGCCGGAAATGAACATCGCCCTGCCACGACGCTCCCCCAGACGCAGCTTTTCCCGGAGGTATGACATGAAGAGGCGATCCCTCGTGTTGGCCCTGCCGCTCGCGGCACTGCTTGCGCTCGCGGGAGGCTCGGCCTACGCCGCAGCAGCAAAGACCTACCAGGTGACGGGCCCGGTTCTCGAGGTGTCGGACACCATGATCGCCGTCCAGAAGGGCAAGGACCGCTGGGAGATCCAGCGCGACGCCTCGACGAAGATCACCGGCGATCTGAAGGTCGGCGCCAAGGTCACGATCGAGTATCGGATGACCGCCACCTCCGTCGAGGTCAAGCCGGCCACGACGACAAAGGGCAAGACCAAGTAGCGGGGGCTGTTCGCTCGCGGGTCTGACCGACCTCCCCGAGCCGAGTCACTGCGAGGACTCGGCTCGGGTCCGTGGGTGGCTACTTGGATGCCGTCTGCAGACCCGCGGGCACTGGCATCCCCAGTGTGGCGAGGGCCTCGGTCGCCTTCGCCTTGACCGCGGTGGCCTTGGCGACGGCGTCGGCGACGTTGCCCGAACTCGCGGCGGTCGTCGCCTCTCCCCAAGCCTGGGTGATCGACGCCAGGCCGGTCTTCACCGACTCGAGCTTGGCGGCATCCATCCCCGCGGGCAGCTTCTTCGCCTTGGCGAGGATGTCGACGCGGCTCTTGATCGCCTCGATCACCTGAGGCATCCCGGCGCTGAGCGCCGTCCAGGTCTGCGTCAGCTCCGCCTTCTTCGCGGCGATCGCGGACGAGAGTGCGCTGATCTTCGCGGGCAGCGCCTGCGCCTCGGTCAGAGCGGCCTGGTAGTCGCCCTTCGCGAGCGCGGCCTTGGCCGAGTCGAGCGAGGACTGGATGTCCTTCGCCTCGTCGGGAACGTACTTCGCGGCTTCCACCTTCACCGCAGCGAACGCCTGGTCGGCGGCGCTGACCGCAGCCTGGGCCGGCACCTTCTGGCTCGAACAGGCGGCGGCCAGGGCGAGCGCCGCGATCACGCAGCTCATACGCTTCAGCATGTGTCCTCCTCTGGGGTGAACGGCCTACAGGGCAGACGTCCGGTCATGGAATCTTCAGCTTCTGCCCGACCCGGATCATGTTCGGGTCCTTGAGCACATCCTTGTTGGCTTCGAAGATCTTCACGTACAGGCTCGCGTCGCCGTAGTACTTGACCGCGATCTTCGACAGGTTCTCTCCCGCCACGACCTCGTGCCACTGCGTGGCATCGAAGGCGGCGGCGGGCTTCTTGTCTTCCGGCATTGGTCTCTCCCTGTCTTCGTGGCTGCGGTGGCAGGCAACCGGCTATGGTTGCGTCTTTTCCTTCTCCTTGGAGGCATGATAGCCGGCGGCGATGGCGTCGGCCTCGTTCATGTACTTGCCGTGCTTCGTCTTGCCGTACCAGGGGTCGCCCTCGCGATGATAGACCTTGGTGGAGGTGTTGACCCAGACCATCCCCTTCGCCGGCGGCTGTGGTGCCGGAGCGGCCGTCGCGGGTGTGGCGGCTGACGCAGCCGCGGCAGTGGTCGTCGACGCCGCAGGAGTCGAGGCTGCAGGAGCCACGGGTGGCGGGGCGGGCGCGGGGGCCTTCGACGCACCCACCGTGACGAGAGGCGTGATCTGAGCGATCGTCTTCGCGGGAACGCCGGCCTTCGAGAGGTCTGCCACTGCGGCGTACGGCCGGCCGGCGATGATCTTCTTCGCCGTGGCCGGGCCCACGCCCGGCAGCTCCTCGAGGTCCTTCTGGCTCGCCGAGTTGATGTCGACAGGGCCCGCGGGAGGGGCGGTCGAGACGGTCGACTTGGTCGCGCTCGAGCTGGTGGCCGCCGGCTGAGCGGGCGCGGGAGCCGAAGCTGGTCCGACCGTAACGAGGGGTGTGATCTGAGCGATCGTCTTGGCGGGAACACCGGCCTTCGCCAGGTCTGCCACTGCGGCGTACGGCCGGCCGGCGATGATCTTCTTCGCCGTGGCCGGGCCCACGCCCGGCAGCTCCTCGAGGTCCTTCTGGCTTGCCGAGTTGATGTCGACAGGGCCCGCGGGAGGGGCGGTCGAGACGGTCGACTTGGTCGTGCTCGAGCTGGTGGCCGCCGGCTGAGCGGGCGCGGGAG
>Ga0335069_10003689_pt1 | contig 23017 bp, 20 predicted proteins | sample Lox_Sample_11_FD_206714 | JGI IMG/M metagenome (GOLD analysis project Ga0335069, IMG submission 206714) | Soil microbial communities from Loxahatchee National Wildlife Refuge, Florida, United States - Lox_Sample_1.1 | ecosystem: Environmental > Terrestrial > Soil > Wetlands | place: USA... | reverse complement strand
GCCTGCATCTGATAGGTGCACTCCTCGATCGATTCTCGAACGCCAGCAAACGTCGATTATCGTTGAGGCAGTGCACCTTTCACGTTCACGACACACCTCAGCACCGAATTGCGTGAACTATTGAGGTTTGATTGGCGATGCCGACCCCGCAACCAGCGCCGTGCTGGACAGTCGTGAGGGCCGACTCCAGGATGCCTGGGAGCGCGGCGAGGCTGATTCACGAGCGCTATGTGTCAACGATCGACCCGGGGGCGCCGCGGTCCCTGGCCGCGATGCTGTGGGCCGACCTTAATGAGTTCTACCGCGCCTGAAATCGGCGCCAGGTACGCAACACCTTGTGGATGGTTGAAAAAATCGCGGGGCGTCTGCACCTTGGAGATTGCCAATCAGACCGACCAGATTCGTCAAGACGTGAACCTTTCGAACCCAGCCTGCCTTGGGCCGTTCGATGCCATCCAAAACTCGGTGTATGCAGGCAGCGACTACACCGGGGTGCGTGGCCAGGAGTTGAACTCAGGCGACGGTGCCTACCGGGTCTATGAATCAGCAGTGAGCTTTCCCACCGCCACAAAGCCCAGGTGTTCGTGGCCGGGCAAGTGGACAAATGGCGGGCCTGCAACGGCTTGGCCGTTACGCTGACCACGTCTGGGGGCTCAGGCCATTGGGTGTTTGGGGACGTCGGCGGGGCCGCCCCCAAGATCACGCTGGTACGCACGCGCAAAGACATGGCGTCGAGCTGCCAACGCGTACTGCGCGCTGGTGTCCGACGTAGTCCTCGACGTCCGGGCGTGCGGTCCGGGCGTTGCGGGCCAAGGCGATCAGATCGCCAATGCGATGGCCGCCAACGTGAAGTAACTGTGCGGCCGCTGATCCACGCTTGGGCCGCTTGATAACGCACCGTTTCGTCAGCGAACGCTTTGGCATCGGAGGACTTATCGTTTTGAACCGTGGCCGCCAGGGAAGCTGATGTGGACGGGACGCCATCGGGGCGCTACCGCTTGATCGAGCTGCTGGGCCGCGGCGGTATGGGCGAGGTGTGGCGTGCCTTCGACACCGAGACCGACCGGATCGTGGCCATCAAACTCCTGCCTCCTCATCTGTCCGAGGACGAGGAGTTCAAGGGGCGGTTCCGGCGGGAAGCCCACGCGGCGGCACGCTCGAATAACGGCGAAATCGACAGCCAGCTCTACGTGGAAATGCAGTCGATCGAGGGCCGAGACCTACACACCATGCTGGCCAGTGGTCCGCTGGATCCCGTGCGCGCCGTGCGCATCATCGAACAGATCGCCAATGCGTTGGATGCCGCCCACCAAATTGGTCTGCTGCACCGCGACATCAAACCGTCCAACATCTTGGTCGATGCTGACGACTTCGCCTATTTGATCGATTTCGGGATCGCCCGCGACCTCGACGAAACGCGAATGACAAAGTCCGGCAACACGATCGGCACCTTCCAATACATCGCACCGGAACGTTTGGGCACGGCGACGGACGAAGGTGCCGGCGTCGATATTTATTCGTTGGCCTGTGTGTGCTCTACGAATGCCTGACCGGAAAGCCGCCTTTTGCCGGTGACACGATGGCGCAGCTGGTTACCGCACATCTGAGCAGCCCGCCGCCTCGACCCTCGATCACCCAACCGAACGTGCCCGCTCGGGTCGACGAGGTCATCGCGCGCGGGATGGCGAAAGATTCCCAGCAGCGGTATGCCATCACAACGGACTTAGCCCAAGCCGCCCGCGACGCGGTTAAGAAGCCCACTTCGCGACCGACACCAGCGGAGCCACCCACCGAACCGGCGCCGGGTCCCGTCGCGGCGCTGTTGCTCGACACCGACGCCACGGCGGATCAGCCGACCCTCTCGGCGACCCCACTGTCGGACGCGACCACCCAGGCACAACCCAGCGCGACCCCCTGGTTGCAAACGCCTCCGAGCCATCCCGGCCCAGCGTTGCCAGAACCACCGACGGCGGTCCGGGCAAGGATGCGCCATCTGGCGCAAGGCTGCAGACGCAACAGCTTCGTCGAGATTCGTGGCGGCGCAAGCGGACAAATGGGGAGCTTGTAACGGCTTGGCCGTGGAGCTGTCCACCAACTGCCGGGATAGGTCATTGGACCTTCGGTGCCCTCACCGGGGCCGCGCCCAGGATCACGCAGGTACGCGCGCAGAGATGGGGTGTCGACCTGTCAGCGCGTGCTGAGTGCGGTGTCCGACGTCGTCCTCGACGTCCGGGCGTGCGCCCCAGACATCCTGAACAAGGCGGTCAGATCGTCGATGCGATAGCCGCCAACGTGAAGTGATAGCGCACGGCTCTCCGGTGTCCCGACATGGTGCGGCCCCCGAGCAAAGCTCCTGGTTGGACAGACCGGAAGCTCGGGGGCCGGGTGACTGCGGGGAATTCGCCAGCGCGCGTTGATCGCCGGCTCGTCCGAGCCACTGCTGCTAGCGCGCAGCCACCTCACATGTCCATGAAGCTGTCAATTTAGCGGACCACCTCCTTCCTTGTGTATGGCCGACCGTACCCGCGATCCCGCGAGCCGACAACAGAATTCAGCGCTTAGCGATCACTGACGATCGCCGAGTCGACCAATTCGGCGAACTCGGCGGTCAACGCAGACCGGGGCAGCCGCCGACTATCAAGCGTGTGCACGCGGGCGGCCAACGTCATACTCGAGACCAGCCAGATTCCTTGAGCTGCAAACAAATCCGAGATTCGCAGTGCTCGGTAATCGCAGTCGTACCCTTTGGCCCGCGCCACCTCGAAGAGCGCCTGCTGGGTGGTGCCACGCAGAATCGGATACCACGGCGGTGGTGTCAGCAGGCAGGGATTGCCGCCTGCTGCCGTATCGGAGTCGGTGGCGATCACCACCGTCGAGCGCGGGCCTTCCAGGATGTAGCCCTCGGAGCTGACGAAGATGACGTCGCCGGCTCCCTGCCGCGCGGCATGACGCAAGGCCGCCATGTTGACGGCGTAGGAAAGTGTTTTGGCGCCGGCCAACAGCCAGGGCATGGCGTCAATGCCGGTGGCCGGCAGTCCTCGGTCCAAAGTGACCGCGGCCAGCCCGTCGCGCCGAACCGCCGCGACCCGGTCTGGGACCGGGTTGACCATCACATAGGCGGTCGGCGTCGAACCGCTCTCGCGGCCGCGGCTATAGATCAAGCGCATCGCGCCTTCGTCGACGGAGTCCGCGGCCCACTGCCGCGTGGCGATGTCGACCGCATCTCGCCAACTGGGCAGATCAGGCTGGGGCAGATCCATCAGTTTGGCCGACAGAGTCAACCGCTGCAGGTGCGACTCGACCAGACAGGCCCTGCCGTCGCGGACCAACAACGTCTCGAAGGCGCCGTCGCCGCGCACGGCCGCGAGGTCGTCGGCATGCAGCAGTGGCACGTCCAGCGGATGTATGTCGCCGTCCAGCGTGACGATCATACCCATCTGGCCGGCCATGGAGGAAAAGCCTAGCCGCGAACCGGTAGCCACCCGCACGACCGTCGTACGGGGCCTTCCGGGTCCGTAGAGTTGTCCTGTGACCGCAGTTCCTGCACCCGATCCCGGACCCGACGCCGGGGCGGTCTGGCACTACGGCGACCCGCTGGGCGAGCAGCGCGCGGCCGAGACGGATGCCGTGGTGGTAGACCGCTCGCACCGGGCGGTGCTCACCCTGACCGGTAGCGACCGCCAGAGCTGGCTGCACAGCATCTCCACCCAATACGTCAGCGAACTGCCCGAAGGCGCCAGCACGCAAAATCTCAGCCTTGACGGTCAGGGCCGCGTCGAGGACCACTGGATCCAGACCGAGCTGGGTGGGACCACCTTCCTCGATACCGAACCCTGGCGCGGTGAGCCGCTGCTGGCGTACCTGCGCAAGATGGTGTTCTGGTCTCAGGTCAGGCCGGACAGCGCGGACCTGGCGGTGCTTTCGCTGCTGGGCCCGCGGCTTTCTGAGCAGGCGCTGCTCGACGCCCTTGGCCTGGATGCCCTGCCCGCGGGGCTGGGGGCGGTTCGCATCGACGGCGGCTTCGTGCGGCGGATGCCCGGCGCCCCGGCCGTCCAGACCGAGCTTGACCTCCTGGTGCCGCGCGCCGAGTCGGCTGCCTGGAAGAACCGCTTGGCGCAGGCGGGGGTGCGGTCCGCGGGGGTATGGGCCTACGAAGCGCACCGGGTGGCCGCGCTGCGCCCGCGACTCGGTGTCGACACCGATGAGCGCACCATTCCGCACGAAGTGGGCTGGATCGGCGGTCCGGGTGAGGGGGCCGTTCACCTGGACAAGGGCTGCTACCGGGGGCAAGAGACGGTCGCACGGGTGCACAACCTGGGCAGACCGCCTCGGATGCTGGTGTTGCTGCACCTCGACGGCTCGGTGGAGCGGCCCGCCACAGGCGATGCGGTGCTGGCGGGCGCTCGGCCTGTCGGTCGCCTCGGCACCGTCGTCGACCACGTGGACCTTGGGCCGGTGGCACTGGCGCTACTCAAGCGTGGCTTGCCGGCCGGCACCGAATTGGTGACCGGCCCGCAGGCCTCGGTCGCGGCGGTGATCGACGCCGATTCCCTGCCGCCCGCAGAAGAGATCGGCGCCGGACGGCGAGCCGTTGAACGGTTGCGGGGCGGTGCGGGATAATCGGCGACGACGCGCGCCACGGCGGGCAGGGGGCGCCAACGCCCAGCCACATGGCACGGTAAACTATCGGCAGGACAATACGACACCAGGAGATCGGAGCCGCCTAGTTTAGGCCGCTCCGTTATTGCGCGAGGGGGTTCCCCCATGGGCCGCGGCCGGGCTAAGGCAAAGCAGACCAAGGTTGCTCGAGAACTCAAATACAGTTCTCCGCAGACCGATTTCGAGCGGCTTCAGCGCGAGCTGTCAGGAACGGGTGCCGAAGACTCCAACGAACTGGAGGACGACGGCTTGGACGAGTCCTGGCGCGACCAGGATGACTGGCGCCGCTAGTACTAACGCCACGGCGCCCATGCGTTCGCACCGGCGCAGTGTTAGTCCCCTCAGGTCCGGCTCTTAGAATCTCGGGTGCTGCCCGACCAGCTTTGCCCGCGGACCTTCTTTTCCGCCTTTGCAGACGGTTCCCAACACCCAGCAGTCCAAGTGCCGTGCGGTCAAGATGGCCAAGGCGCGGTCGGTGTCTTCGGGAGTGACGACGGCGACCATGCCGACGCCCATGTTGAAGGTTTTTTCCATCTCCTCCCGGGTCACCCGGCCACGCTGGGCGATCATGGCGAACACCGGCGCGGGAGTCCAGGTGCCGCGGTCGATTTCGGCGACCAGGCCGTGCGGGATGACGCGTTGCAGGTTGCCGGACAGCCCCCCACCGGTGACATGGCAAAACGTGCGGACATGGGTTTCGGCGGTCAGCGCTAGGCAGTCTTTGGCGTAGATGAGAGTCGGTTCCAGCAGCTCTTCACCCAGGGTGCGGCCGAACTCCTCCACGTACCCTTCCAGGCTCATCCGGTCGATCTCGAGTAGCACCGTGCGGGCCAACGAGTATCCGTTGGAATGCAGGCCCGACGAGCCCATGGCGATGATGACGTCACCGGGTTTGACGCGGTCCGGACCCAGCACGTCATCAGCCTCGACGACGCCGACACCCGTGGCCGAGATGTCGTAGTGGTCCGGTTCCATCAGACCGGGGTGTTCGGCGGTTTCGCCGCCAAGCAGTGCGCAGCCGGCGCGCACGCAGCCCTCGGCGATTCCCGACACGATTGCGCTCAGGCGTTCGGGCACGGTGCGGCCGACCGCGATGTAATCCTGCAGGAACAGCGGTTCAGCACCGCACACCACGAGATCGTCGACCACCATCGCGACCAGGTCGAGGCCGACGGTGTCGTGCTTGTCAATCGCCTGAGCTACCGCCAGCTTGGTTCCCACACCATCGGTGGAGGCTGCCAGCACGGGTTCGCGGTAGTCGCCCCGCAGAGCGAACAACCCGGCGAATCCGCCCAGCCCGCCTCGCACCTCGGGTCGGGTGGCTTTGGTTGCGAGCGGCTTGAACAATTCGACGGCGCGGTCACCGGCTTCAATGTCCACGCCGGCCGACGCGTAGGTGATGCCCTGGCTGCCAGGGTTTCGTCCGGGGCTTTTTCCGGGATCCGTCATCGCGATAAAGGCTACCGGGCGCCGCTGACCGCCGGTATCAAACGTCTGTGAAGGACCGCAACCTCAGTGCACGACCGGCACTTCGTCGGGCGCCAGGTCGTCGAGCGCGGCTCCGCGCGCGGCATTGGCCAGCATGTGCTCGATGACGTTCTTACCCAGCGCGCTCTCACCGGGCAGTTCGATCGGATACTGGCCGTCGAAGCAGGCGGTGCACAGCCGAGAGGCCGGCTGCTCGGAGGCCGCTACCAGGCCGCGCAGCGAGATGTAGCCCAGCGTGTCGGCCCCGATGGCGTGCCGCACTGCCTCGAGCATCTCCTCTTTGTCTTCGACGGCATTGGCGATCAGCTCAGCTGGCGACGGGAAGTCGATGCCATAGAAACAGGGCCATTTCACTGGCGGGGACGCGATGCGCACGTGCACTTCGACGGCACCCGCCTCGCGCAGCATTCGCAACAATGCGCGCTGGGTGTTCCCCCGCACGATCGAGTCGTCGACAACGATGAGCCGTTTGCCGCGGATGACCTCGCGAAGTGGGTTGAGCTTCAACCGGATACCGAGCTGACGGATGGTCTGCGACGGCTGAATGAAGGTGCGCCCGACGTACGCGTTCTTCATCAGACCCTGCCCGTAGGGAATGCCCGACTCTTGGGCGTATCCGACGGCGGCGGGGGTACCAGATTCCGGCACACCGATCACCAGGTCGGCGTCGACCGGGCATTCACGGGCCAGCCGGCGACCGATCTCAACCCGGGTGGCATGCACGGACCGGCCGGCGATGGTGCTGTCCGGCCGCGCCAAGTAGACGTATTCGAAGACGCAACCTTTGGGCGTGGGATTGGCGAAACGCGTGGAGCGGACTCCGTCGGCATCGATCGCCAGTAATTCCCCGGGCTCGATGTCACGCACGAACGAGGCGCCGACAATATCGAGGGCAGCGGTTTCGGAGGCGACCACCCACCCACGATCCAGCCGTCCCAGCGAAAGTGGCCGCACTCCATGGGGATCGCGGCAGGCGTACAGCGTGTTCTCGTCCATGAACGTCAGACAGAACGCGCCGCGCACGGTCGGCAGCAGGTCCAGCGCCGCCTGTTCCAGAGTGGAGTCGGCCGCGCCGTGAGCCAGCAGCGCACCCAGGATGTCGGAGTCGGTCGTCGCCGGAGCGGGGCAGCGCCGGGCGATCAATCCCGCGTCGCGGGCACGTGCGGCAAGCTCGGCGGTGTTGACCAGGTTTCCGTTGTGCCCCAACGCGACCCCGGTGCCCGCCGCGGTGTTGCGGAATACCGGCTGCGCGTTCTCCCACGTGGTGTCACCAGTGGTCGAGTAGCGGCAGTGTCCGATGGCGACGTGGCCCGGCATGGCCGCCAGCGTCTGTTCGTCGAACACCTGGCTGACCAAGCCCAAGTCTTTGAAGACCAGCACCTGGGAGCCGTCGGCGACGGCGATACCCGCGGCTTCCTGCCCGCGATGCTGTAGCGCGTACAAACCGTAGTAAGTGAGTTTGGCGACGTCCTCGCCTGGGGCCCAGACCCCGAAGACACCACACTCTTCACGGGGCGAGTTCAGGTCCTGCTCGGGTTCCTGGACGGTCACGGTTGGGCAGCTCCCCGGGGAACGATTGGTGACGTAACGGAGTCTACGGGCGGATCGCGCGCCACGCCCAATCCGTAGCGCGTGTTGGGCGCCGAAAATTCCGACTCAACACCCTAAAGCTGCACTTCAGGGTTATGTTCAGCTCAGATCGAACAGAGGCAGGCAGTGTTCGATTTCACCGGCTCGAGAGCCGGATAGGCTCATGGCGCCCGTGCCCTTGGCCGCTGCGAACGACAGCAGCCCCGTCACCAGCAACAGCCAGGTCCGCGGATCGGTTTCTACCACATTGGACGGTGTGCCGCGGGTATGGCTGGGGCCGGAAATACACTGCACCGCGGCAAAAGGCGGGATCCGTACCTCCACACTGCGGCCCGGCGTTACCGCGGCCAGCGTCCGCGCGGTGAGCCGAACCGCCGTCGCCAGGCCCTCGCGGTCCGGTGCCGGGCGAGATTCGTCACGCAACCAGTCCGCAATGGCCAACAGGGCCTGCCGCGTCTTTGCCGGATCGGCTTTGTCACGGGCGGCCATCCCCTAGGGTCTCAAAGTCATGCAGCGTGGTCGCCTGAGGCCGCCGCCCCCTTACAAGACCGTCGGCCTGGTGACGATCGTGGTCATGGGGTTGCTCGGGCTGGTCCTCTACCTGCGGTTCCGGGGCAACCTGACGCCGAAAACGACGGTGACGATGGTGGCTGACCGGGCCTGCCTGGTGATGGACCCGGGCTCCAAGGTCACCTATAACGGCGTCCAAATCGGCCGGGTGGCCAGCATTTTCGAGAGCACCCGGGACGGCAAGCCGGCCGCCAAGATGGTACTCGATATCACTCCGAAATATGTCGCGCTCATTCCCGTCAACGTGGCGGCCGCCGTCAAGGCCACCACGGTGTTCGGCAACAAATACATTGCGCTGAGCTCACCTGCCAACCCCACACCGCAATCGATCACCTCAGCCACGGTGATCGATGCGACCTTGGTGACGACCGAGTTCAACACGTTGTTCGAGACGCTGACTTCCATTGCAGAGAAGGTGGATCCGGTCAAGCTGAATTTGACGCTCGGCGCGGCCGCACAATCGCTGACCGGGTTGGGCGACAAGTTCGGCGCCTCGCTTCTCAACGGCAACACGATCCTCGACGACGTCGACCCGCAACTGCCGACAATCCGGGCCGACATCGCGCGGCTGGCGGCGCTGGGTGATACCTACGCTGAAACCTCACCAGACTTATGGAACGCGCTCGACCATGCGGTGACCACAGCTCGCACACTTAACCAACGGCAGCGCGAGCTGGACGCGACGCTGCTGGCGGCAGCCGGACTCGGCGACGCCGGCGCGGACATCTTCCGGCGTGGCGGGCCGTATCTGGCGCGTGGGGCGGTGGACCTGCTTCCTACCAGCCAGCTGCTCGACGAATACAGTCCGGAGATCTATTTGCACCATCCGCAACTACCACGACGTCGCGCCGAAGGTCTATGCCGACCTAGGCAACAACGGCTACTCGCTGGGGGCACGCTCCTCGGGCGCCATCACGGGAGCACCTAACCCATATATCTGGCCGGAGCACGTGCCGCGCACCAACGCCCGGGGTGGACCCGATGGGTGGCCGGGCTGTTGGCAGACGATCACCCGGCAACTCTGGCCCGCCCCGGCTCTGGTGATGGACACGGGCGCCAGCATCGCCCCCTACAACCACTTCGAACTCGGCTCGCCACTCCCGCTCGATTACGTGTGGGGGCGCCAACTGGGTGACTACACCATCAACCCGTGAAAGCGGACAGCCTGCTCGACTGAACGTAATGTGACACCGTTGCAACGGTCAAGTTGCCATCAGATGTCCGACGTATCGCTAAATCGACTGCCTTGCAAGTGGTGTCGTTTCCTCGGCACCATGGAGAGATACAACCCCACGATGGGCCGGGGCCGCGCCCGCTGTCCCCGCTCAATGACTGAGCTTCTCTGAGTCCCCGGAGCGATGAGTAAGGCGGTGTTTCCGATGGCCAAGTCCGCGTCGCGCGCTAATGGTCGGCCCGCCGGTCGTTCGCTTGACCCGATCATTGTTACCCGGCAGGGAACGATCGCCCGCCTGGAATCCAGGTTGACTCCGCACGAAGCCCAGATCGAAGATTTGGTCTTCATACGAAAGACTTTGACCAGAGCCAGCATTCCGTTCTTGCTGATCCGAAATCCGAAGGACAGGCCGATCCTGGTCGTCGACATCGAGCTGCGCGCGGCCGCCCAGTGCGCCCTCGTGGGGGCGTGCGCCACCGAACCCATGTATGCCAAAACTCTTGACGAGAAGGGGCTTTCGCCGGTCCTGATCGCGAAGGGCCGGCTGTCGGAACTGGCGGATCCGCGCATCATGCGGCTGTATAGGCGAAGGATCGCGCCAGGGGGCCTGCGATACGGTCCGGCGTTTGGGGTGGAACTTCAATTCTGGGTCTTCGAGCACACGGTGATCCGGTGCCCCGTGGAAAACTCTCTAACCCGAAAAGTGCTTCCCCGCAGTGAATTCAAGCTGGCAACCGTCAAACTCTACGGCTACAAGTGGCCGACCATCGCCGGAATGTTCACTCCGCACGCCAGTGACGTGACGTTCGACATTGACATGGTGTTCTCCTGGGTGGAAGGCAGTGATCCGGAGTTTCAGGCGCGCCGAGCGGCGCAAATGTCGCAGTACGTGGTGGGGGAAGGCGATGACGCCGAAGCGCGGATCCGGCAGATTGACGAGCTGAAGTACGCCCTGCGGTCGGTGAACATGTTCGCGCCGTGGGTGCGTCGGATCTTCATTGCCACGGATTCCCGCCCGCCGGCATGGCTGGCCGAGCATCCGAAGATCACCATCGTCCCCGCGGAGCAGCACTTTTCGGACCCGAACACGCTACCCACCTACAGCTCCCACGCGGTGGAAAGCCAACTGCACAACATCGGCGAGCTAAGCGAGCATTTCCTCTACTCCAACGACGACATGTTCTTCGGCCGCCCGCTCAAGGCCAACATGTTCTTCTCCTCCGGTGGCGTTACCAGGTTCATTGAGGCCAAAACCCGCATCGGGCTTGGTGTCAATGATCCGACGCGCAGCGGATTTGAAAACGCGGCGCGGGTAAACCGGAAGCTGATCTTGCAACGGTTCGGACAGGTCATCACTCGCCATCTCGAGCACACCGCCGTGCCGTTACGCAAAAGCGTGCTGCGGGAAATGGAACGCGAATTCCCGGAGGACTTCGCCCGCACGCAGGCAAGTCAGTTCCGTTCCAGCAGCGATATTTCGGTCACCAACTCCTTCTACCACTACTACGCGTTGATGACCGGACGCGCCGTCCCGCAGGAGAAGGCCAAAGTGCTCTACGTGAACACCACCACCCGCGAGGGTCTCGACCTGCTTCCCGCGCTGCGGAAGAGACGCGGTTATGATTTCTTCTGCCTCAACGACAGCAGCTTCCCCGAAGTCTCCGCCGCTGAGCGCGCCGAACGGGTCACCAGCTTCCTGGAGCGCTACTTCCCCATACCGGCGCCTTGGGAGAAGGTGACCGCGGACGTCAATCGGCCGGGGTTTGCCCAACCGATGGTGTCAGCACCATCGGAGGATGTCTGAAAAGCGAATCTCGGCGTGAGGGTTCGATGAACATGCCGCTCGCGATGATTTTGCGTTGCGCTTGGGCAGGAGAGACAAACGTGCCCACAGTCTTTCCGGCGCCAAGTGGAACCACAGAATGCACGACCGTGTCTTGATAGACATGCACCAGGTTGCAGGCCTGGGCACCGTCTCTGCCCCGGGTTCCGCCGACGGCCGCTGTCAGGTCCTGGGTATAGCAGGTGGCTGACGCCACCGAAACCGGGATCCCGACGAACGTCGCAGTTGTCGAATAGTGCAGGTGGCCCGCCAAAATCGTGCGAACGTCGCCGCCCTTGAGCACGCGCCCGAGGGAAGCCTGGTCGCGCAGTTCCACCGTGACGGCCAGGTCCAAGACACTGGGAATCGGCGGGTGATGCAAAGCCAAAATCGTGCCGTGCGGTGCGGGCGTCCGTAATTCGGCCGCGAGCCAGTCCAGTTGGGATTGGTTCACGTCACCGTAGTGATGGCCCGGCACCGAGGTGTCCAGCGTGATGATGCGCAGGCCGTCGATCGTGCACACCCGGTCCAGCGGTGCCATCGAGGGCGCCTCATCCAATAACCAATTGCGCAATTCCGCGCGATTGTCGTGGTTGCCCATCACCCAGATAAGCTGGGCACCCAATTCGGCGGCAAAGGGCTCAACCACCTTACGAAGCTTGCGGTAGGCCTCGGGCTCAGCGGCGTCGGCCAGATCCCCGGTGAAGACGATCGCGTCGGGACGCATGCCGGAGTGCGTCAGCTGCTCGAGCAGCTCGCCCAACCTGCCGTCGGCGTCCACCGCGCCGTACAGAGACCCATCCGCAACAAGATGTGTGTCGCTGATATGTAAGAGAACGTAATCCGGCCGCGGATGCTCCGCGGCCCTCAGTCTGTGCACCTGAGGTGCCAACCCTCTCGTAAGTCGGTTTGCCAACAAAACCTCGGCAAGTATAGCCGCGCGGTGGAGCAGCTAACGGCACTCCTTGCCGGAGCGCCGCAGTGTCAGCGCGGCGATCGCCCCGGCCTCGTTGATCGCCAAGTGCGCCAGCATGGGCGCGGCGAGGCTGCCGGAACGGTCGGCCAACCACCCGAACAGCCAGCCCCCGACACCGGTGACCAGCACGGTGGCCAGCACCGGTTCGCCCGTCGCACGTGCATCCGGGATGTGAGAGAGGCCAAAACCAATGGCCTGCAACAACCTTCCGCCGCGCTTCCCGAAGGCAGCAGAGGCGGCTGTGGCCAGCGCAGCGCGGAACCCCGATTCTTCGGCCCAAACGGTGCCGATAGGTATCCGCAACAGCAGCCAGCTCAGGGCGGACGGGGGCAGCTTGCGGTCGGCCATAGAAATGCGCACCTGCGGCAGCAGAGTGCTTGCCGCGGACACGCTCGCCGCCCCCAACCCGGCAGCGGACCCTAGCCGCAGTCCCGTCCGAAGTCGTGGTGGGGACAAGCCCAACGGCGCACGCGTCAGCAGCACCAGCAGCGCGCCAACCCCGGCCTGCAGCGGCACCCGCAACGGAGGGGGTAGTCGCGGGCTGACGAAGCTCCAACCGACCAGGGCGGCAGCTAACAGCAGTGCCTGCAGCCGCCTCATCCAAACAAACGTGGCAGCACGGACTCTGACGTCTCGCGCAGTTCCGCCAGAGTCACCGTGAACAGGCCCTGCACCTCGATCGCATCGGAAGCTTGATCGACAACCCCGACACGGACCGCAGGCAGTGCCCGCGCCTCACACATGGAGCGGAACCGGCTCTCCTCGGTGCGCGGGACGGCGATGAGTACCCTGCCCGCCGACTCCGAAAAAAGCATCACGAATGGATCGATGTCCTCGGGAAGCACGATGCGACAACCGGTTTCGCCTGCCAGTGCCGCTTCTACCACGGCTTGCGCGAGGCCGCCTTCGGACAGGTCGTGTGCCGCGGACACCAAACCGTCGCGCGACGCAGCGGTCAGCACGTCGGCCAGTAGCTTCTCGCGCGCCAGATCCAGCTTGGGCGGCAGCCCGCCCAGGTGATCTGCGGTGACCTGCGCCCAGATGGAGCCGTCGAACTCGTCGCGCGTATCGCCCAGCAGGATCAAAGTCTCTCCCGGTTCGCGACCCAGGCCGGTGGGAATGCGCCGCGCCACATCGTCGATGACCCCAAGCACGCCGACCACCGGTGTGGGCATGATGGCCGCCGACCCGGTCTGGTTGTAGAAGCTGACGTTGCCGCCGGTCACCGGAATCCCAAGGGCCGCACAGCCATCCGCCAGGCCCCGCACCGCCTGCGCGAATTGCCACATCACTCCGGGATCTTCCGGGGAACCGAAGTTGAGGCAGTTGGTCACGGCGACCGGCGTGGCACCGGTGACGGCGACGTTGCGGTAAGCCTCGGCCAGCGCGAGCTGAGCCCCGGCATAGGGATCCAGCAGCGTGTAACGGCCCGACGCGTCGGTCGAGATGGCGATGCCCCGGCCGGTGGTTTCGTCGACGCGCAGCACGCCGCCGTCGGCGTGCTCGGCCAGCACGGTGTTGCCGCGCACGTACCGGTCGTACTGCTCGGTGATGAACGCGCGGCTGCACAGGTGCGGGCTGCCCAGCAGCGCAAGCAAAGTCGCGCGCAGCTCGGCACCGGTGGCGGGCCGCGACAGGCTGGTCGAGCGGTCTGCGTTCAGGGCGTCTTGCGATTCGGGTCGCGCGACCGGACGCTGGTACACCGGGCCCTCGTGCGCCACGGTGCGTGGGGGGACGTCGATGACCGTCTCGCTGTGCCAGGTGATCCGCAACCGGTCACCGTCGGTGACCTCGCCGATCACGCTGGCCAGCACCTCCCATTTGCGGCACACGGCCAAGAAAGCATCCACATTGTCCGGCGCGACCACCGCGCACATCCGCTCCTGCGACTCGCTGCAGAGCACCTCGGCCGGTGCCATCTCCTTGGCGCGCAGCGGAACGGCATCGAGCCGGATCGCCATCCCACCATCGCCAGCCGACGCTAATTCCGATGTTGCGCAAGCTAATCCGGCACCGCCCAGGTCCTGAATGCCGATCACCAGGCCGCCCGCGTATAGTTCGAGGCAGCACTCGATGAGCACCTTCTCCATGAACGGGTCGCCGACCTGAACCGAGGGCAGCTTTTTGCGGGACCCGGTGCTGTCGAAGGTGTCCGACGCCAGCACCGACACCCCGCCGATACCGTCCAATCCGGTGCGGGCGCCAAACAGAATGATTTTATTGCCAGCACCCGAGGCGAATGCGAAATGCAAGTCCTCCTGGCGCAACACGCCCACGCACAACGCATTGACCAACGGGTTACCGGCGTAGCACGCGTCGAAGACGGTCTCGCCGCCGATGTTGGGCAAGCCCAATGAGTTCCCGTATCCGCCGATACCGCGGACCACACCGTCGACAACCCGGCGGGTGTCCGGCGCGTCGGCGGCGCCGAACCGAAGCTGGTCCATCACCGCGACAGGTCGCGCGCCCATGGCCATGATGTCGCGCACGATGCCGCCCACACCGGTGGCCGCGCCCTGGTAAGGCTCAACGTAGGAAGGGTGGTTGTGCGATTCCACCTTGAAGGTGACGGCCCAGCCGTCGCCGATGTCGACCACCCCGGCGTTTTCGCCGATACCCGCCAGCATGCCGGCGCGCATCTCGTCGGTGGTGGTCTCATTGAAGTAGCGCAGGTGAACCTTGGAGGATTTGTACGAGCAGTGTTCGCTCCACATCACCGAGTACATCGCCAGTTCGGTGTCGGTGGGCCGGCGGCCCAGGATCTCGCGAATCCGCTGGTATTCGTCCTCTTTGAGGCCCAGTTCGCCAAACGGTTGCGGCTGGTCGGGGGTGGTCGCGGCGTGCTCAACGGTGTCAATGGCGTGGGTGCGCGCGCTCGCCGCGGAGACAGTCACGGGAGACAGTCTATGGTGGTGCGGCTGCCGCTGTCGGGAAGCCGCAGAGCAGGCAGTCGCTTTCCTTATCGGCGGGGTAGAACAGCTCAACCGCGAGTTCGGCGAGGGTGACGTCGAGCGGCGTCCCAAAGGTCGTCAGCGTCGTGAACATCGACAGTCGTTGCCCGCTGCCGACATCAAGTTCGAACGGAACAAGCAGCGCGGTGCCGTCGCGTGGCGAGTTCCACGCTTTCGCGGCGGCCGCGACCCCGGGGTATCCGCGCACCTCTTCGTCGAGCGTCTGCAATCCGGGATCTCCGGTGACGGTGAGCGTGCGCTGCAGCTGGTGCAGCAAGTAGCCTGCCCATTCGGGAAAGTTCAGGGTCCGACCGGCGAGCCCGTTCGAGTGCAGGCACAGCCGGTAGATATTGGCGGGCGGCCCGAGCAACTCCTTGGGAAGGCCCGCGGTAAGCGCGGACGCCGCGGCGTTGGCCGCCATGATGTTCCAGCGGCGATCGATGACGACACCCGGATAGGGATCGTGCACATCGAGCAGGCGTTGCGTTGCAGCGCGTCGCGAGCCTGGGAGAGCGCGGCGTCCTCGAGCGGGCGCGACGGGTAGCGGGCGCAAACCCGGCGGCGAGCAGCAGCGCCTTGCGCTCCCGCAACGGAATGTCGAGGCCCTCGGCGAGGGCAAGCACCATCTCCGGGCTGGGACGGGAGCGTCCGGTCTCGATGAAACTGAGGTGCCGCGCCGATACGCCCACACTCAGCGATAGGTCGAGCTGACTCACCCGTCGAGGCGCCCGCCATTCGCGCAACAGGACACCAACCGTCGCGTGGCTCACGACGTAACGGTAACCACGCGTGGGCAGCCGCAGCCATGACCTCGGAGGTAATTGTGCCGCCGCGCGGGGGCGCGACACGCTTGTCGCGGACGCGCTCGACCGAAGCGCCTGACACCCGGAGGAATCATGACCGAAGTTCGATCCGCTCCGGCCCGCACCGCCTCAGACGCCCCAAAGTTCAGCGCTGAAATGTTTGCGGCGTATTGGGACGCGCCCAGCATGTCGTGCGGCTTCGCAGTGTTGGCCGATGACATCATCGGCTACTGGCCGGACGACCCCGAGCCGGTCCGCGGGTTCGACGCATACACGGCAAAGATCGGCGAATTGCTGGCCGCTGCACCGGATTTGCGGCTGGAAGTCATCGACAGTGCCACCGTTCCCGGAGCGGCCGAGGGTGAGGAGCTGGTGTTCCTGCAGTACGTGGGCCGGGGCACCGGCCCGAACCGGCCGTTCCAGATCCGGGTCATCGGCCGGGTCCGCATCCGCGACGGCATCGTCGTGGAGAACGTCATCCGCTACGACCCACCCATCCTCGCGCGGGTCGCCGCAGCGGCGAGCGCGGCGCAGCCGGGCGAAGCGGATCGCCGCAGCGGCGAGCCGAGTGTGAGCTCACGTACTTGAGTGAGCGCTGGTGGCGGAAAACCGGCGATTTTCCCGCCCTACACGCACACGCAACGCCCACGGCGCACACTCACTGACCGACCACGCAGAACACGTTGCCCTCGGGGTCGGCCAGCACCACCCAGCGGAAGTTCTCGCCAAACTGATGCCGGCCGACCTCGCTGGCCCCGGCCGCGGCCAACCGCGACACTTCGGCATCGACATCGGCGGCACTGAAGTCGAGGTGGACGCGGTTCTTCCCGGGCGTGGGATCAGGCACCTTCTGAAACCCGAGCCGGGGTCCTTCCGGCAAGGTCACCGCGGTGAACTCGTTGGCGAGCAGCTCTTGCGCCCTACCACCGAACTGCTCGGCCCACCATCCGGCAAGCTTCGCGGGATCTCGGCAGTCGAACGTGACCATTTCTAGGTTGAGCGCCATACCGCCCGACCCTAAGCCACGGGCTTAGGCGAAAGAAATGCTTGCAGCGCGGCCGAGTAGGCGGCCACGTCATGCGCGCCCATCAACTCGCGCGCGGAGTGCATCGCAAGCTGCGGGGCGCCGACGTCGACGGTCGGGATCCCGGTACGAGCCGAGGCCAGCGGCCCGATCGTCGATCCGCACGGCAGGTCTGCCCGGTGCTCGTACCGCTGTAAGGCCACCCCGGCCTGCTCGCAGGCCAGTGCGAACGCCGCGGCTGTGCGTCCGTCGGTGGCATAGCGCAGGTTCGGATGCACCTTGAGCACCGGCCCGGCGTTGACCTCGATCGGGTGGCCGGGCTCGTGACGCTCCGGATAGTTGGGATGGGTGGCGTGAGCCATATCCGCCGAGGCCAGCAACGACGCCGGCAGGCGGCCCAGGAAATCCTCCCGGCTGCCCCGGGCCGCCAGCACGATCCGTTCCAGAACGGTGCCCAGCAGGTTGGACTGCGCGCCGTGGTCGGACGACGAGCCGACCTCCTCATGGTCGAAGAGCACCAACACCGCCACGAAGCCCCGTGGTTCGGCGGCCAACAATGCCTCCACCCCCGCATAGCAACTGGCCTGGTTGTCCAGCCGGGGAGCACTGAGCAAGCAGGCATCGGCGCCAATCACCCTCGACGGGGTCAGGTCGTGCGTCATCAGGTCGGCGGCCAGCACGTTGGCCGGCGCCACTCCCGCGCACTCGGCGACATAGTCGACGAATGACTTCACTTCATCGCCGACACCCCACACCGCGTTGATGTGTCGCTGCGGGTCGAGCGTCAGCGACTTGCGATCCTCGGCCAGATGAATGGCCAACTGCGGCACCCGAAGAATCGGATCGTCTATCCGCACCAGCCGATGCTCAATCCCGAAGCCTTGACTCGCCGAGCGCACCGACAGTCGTCCACTGATACCCAGGTCACGGTCCAGCCAGGAGTTCAGCCAGGCTCCCCCGTACGGCTCTAGCGCGACCACCCGCCAGCCGGCGATCACACGATCCGGATGCTGCTTGACTCGCAGGTTCGGGCTGTCGGTGTGTGCGCCGACGATGCGGAACGGTCCATCGGGCCGGGCGGAATTCCAGGCGACCAACGAGCCGGCTCGCACCGTGAAATAGCGGCCCGGTTCTTGGGGCCAGCGTGTAGCTTCGCTCAGTTCGGTGTACCCGGCAGCGAGGAGCCGAGCAGCCACCGTGGCGCAAACATGAAACGGCGACGGAGAGGCATCGATGAAATCGCAGAGGCCTGCGGCGCTGGCCGACATGTTCAACATCATGGCGTCCAGCGCTCGCCCTCGCCACGCTGGGCCCGACGGCGTCGCTTCCGTGCTCGCGCCGCTTCCGGCGCCCGCCCTCGCCACGCTGGGCCCGACGGCGTCGCTTCCGTGCTCGCGCCGCTTCCGGCGCCCGCCCTCGCCACGCTGGGCCCGACGGCGTCGCTTCCGTGCTCGCGCCGCTTCCGGCGCTCGCCCTCGCCACGCTAGGGTCAGCAGAGTGCCTGCCATCCAGCCACAGCCGATCCTCGAGCCGTTGACGCCTGCGGCGATCTTCCTCGTGGTGACCGTCGACGACGGCGGAGAGGCGACGGTGCATGATGCCCTGCCGGACATCTCCGGGTTGGTGCGCGCGATCGGTTTCCGCGAGCCGCCGAAACGGTTGTCGGCGATCGCCTCGATCGGCTCGGATGCCTGGGATCGGTTGTTTTCCGGACCGCGCCCCGCCAAACTGCATCGGTTCATCGAGCTGAAGGGTCCGCGGCATACCGCCCCGGCCACCCCCGGCGACCTGTTGTTCCACATCCGCGCCGAAACCTTGGACGTGTGTTTCGAATTGGCCGACCGCATCCTGAAGTCGATGGCTGGCGCGGTCACCGTGGTCGACGAGGTGCACGGATTCCGGTACTTCGACAACCGCGACCTCCTCGGGTTCGTCGACGGCACCGAAAACCCGGACGGCGCATTGGCCGTCAGTTCCACCAGCATCGGCGACGAGGACCCCGGGTTCGCCGGCTCCTGCTACGTGCACGTGCAGAAGTATCTGCACGAGATGGATTCGTGGAACTCGCTTTCCGTCACCGAGCAGGAACTGGTGATCGGCCGCACCAAGCTGGAAAACCTCGAACTCGATGACGACGAAAAGCCGGCCGATTCCCACATCGCCCTCAACGTCATCACCGACGACGACGGCACCGAGCTGAAGATCGTGCGACACAACATGCCGTTCGGGGAGCTGGCCAAGGGCGACTACGGTACCTACTTCATCGGGTATTCCCGCACGCCGCAGGTCACCGAACAGATGCTGCGCAAGATGTTCCTCGGGGATCCGCCCGGCAATACCGACCGCATCCTCGACTTCTCCACGGCGGTCACCGGCGGGCTGTTCTTCTCCCCCACCGTCGACTTCCTCGACGATCCGCCGCCCTTGCCTGCGGCGCCGGTAGCGGCAACCCCGACCCCCGGGCACGGCTCACTTTCGATCGGCAGCCTGAAAGGAATCTCTTGATGAACAACCTGTACCGCGACCTGGCACCGGTCACCGAAGCCGCTTGGGACGAAATCGAATTGGAGGCGACCCGGACATTCAAACGCCATGTCGCCGGACGCCGCGTGGTCGACGTCAGCGGGCCGGGCGGACCGGTCACCGCGGCGGTCAGCACCGGCCGTCTGCTCGACGTGCAAGCACCCACCGATGGCGTGGTGGCTCACTTGCGGGCGAGCAAACCCCTTGTGCGGCTGCGAGTTCCGTTTACGCTGTCACGCTACGAAATCGACAATGTGGAACGCGGCTCGCAGGACTCCGACTGGGACCCGGTCAAGGCCGCCGCCAAGAAGCTGGCATTCGTCGAGGACCGCGCCATCTTCGAGGGCTACGCCGCCGCATCGATCGACGGCATCCGTACCTGCAGCTCCAACCCGGCGCTGAAGTTGCCCGAGGATCCCCGCGACATGCCCGACGCCATCTCACAGGCATTGACCGGGCTGCGGCTGGCCGGCGTCGACGGTCCCTATTCGGTGCTGCTGGCCGCCGACGTCTACACCAAGGTCAGCGAGACCACCGAACACGGATATCCGATCCGGGAGCATTTGAACCGGTTGGTCGACGGCGACATCATCTGGGCGCCGGCCATCGACGGTGCTTTCGTCCTGACCACTCGCGGCGGTGATTTCGATCTGCAGCTGGGCACCGACGTCGCAATCGGTTATAGCAGCCATGACACCGACACGGTACAGCTGTACTTGCAGGAGACATTAACGTTCTTGTGTTACACCGCCGAGGCGTCGGTCTGCCTGAGCAGCTAGGAAAAAGGCCGCCGGATCTCTGCTTCTCGGCAGACAAGTGAACTTCTGCCCTGCAGGCAGGATCCGATGGCAACAACATTGGCCGGCTCAACCGCGCTGGTCACGGCGCGACCTCCGGAATCGGCCGCGAGATCGCCGTGCACTTCGCCGCACAAGGTGTCGAGACGGTGGTGCACGGGCGCAGTGCCGAGCGCGGCGCGAAGACGGTCGTCGATATCGAACACGTCTGGCAGAAAGCACGATTCGTCGCCGCGGATCTGTAAGATTCCGGCGATGTCCGCGGTTGGCCGCCGAGGCCGGACGGGTCGAAAGTCTCATCAACAGCGCTGGCGCCTATGAGTTCGGCGCTACCGTGGATAGCGACGACGCGATGTTCGACGAACATGTGAACGTCAACCTTCGTGCCCCTACATCTAGTGCAGCAACGGTGCGGTGTTGGAAACCAGCGGCGGTCAACGCGCAATCGCCATGTAGCGCAGAAGGGTTCGTCACAAGTCGAGAACGAGGTCGCTTTTTGGCACTGCCGAGCAGATGAGCACGCTCCCTTGCTCAGGTGGCTCCAAAGGCTGCTGGAAATAGGTGAATGCGCCCGCGACGACACCGGTGACACACACATGGCAGACTCCGCTTCGGCAGGAGAACCGGGTGGGCACATCGCAGGCTTCGGCCAGCTCGAGAATGGTACCGCAGCCAGATGACCAGTTGACGGTAAGCCCGCTGCGCGCGAAGGTGACCGGCGGCCCGGTTCCGGGCGTCCCGGCCGGGGGATGCTGTGGGGTGCGCAGGGCGGCGTCGACGATGCCTGGGTTGATCGGCGGCAAGGCCCCGAAGAGTTCGCTGTGGATACGTCTGGTGTCGAGCCCTGCCGCAGTCAGGGCGTCCCGCATGTCACTCATGAACTGCGTTGGGCCGCAGAGGTATACCGCGGAACCGACGGGCAGGCCTAGCGCCGCGATGGCCGGCTGACCCAGGCGGCCCTGCGCCTGCGTGTAGAACACAAGCTGCCGCGCATGAGGCAGCGCCTCGACCAAGGCGGTGGCTTCGCCTGCGAAGGCCTGGGTTTCGCGATTGCGAGCGATATGGATCCACCAGACCTCCCGGGTACTGCGGGCGGCCGAGAGCGCATGCAACATCGCCAGGACGGGCGTCAGGCCGATTCCCGCCGACAACAGGACCACCGGTCCGTCGCCGTCGGTGAGGTAGAACTCGCCACGCGGTGCGGCGGCCTCAATGACCGACCCTGGCTCGATGTGCTCGTGCAGCCACCGGCTCACCAGGCCGCGGTCTTCTCGTTTGACGCTGATGCGGTAGAACCCGGCGGCCGGCTCGCCCGAAAGGGAGTAATTGCGCATCGGCGCCGGCTCACCCGCTCCCGGTACTCGTACCGTCAGGTACTGCCCGGGGAGCGCCGCCGGCAGCGCCGCGTGGTCATCGGCCTGCAACCGGATCGACATCACCTGTGGGCTTTCCCGCTGAATCGCGCTGACGCGCAGGGGGCGAAATCCCTCCCACGTCGGTGCGGCCTTGGCCGTTGGCGCGGTTTCGACAGCGGGAGCCTTCTGTGCTTCCAGCATCTCCCGGAACGACTCCTGCCACCCCGGGCTGAGGGCGGGCACATCAACGATCTTGTGCAGGCACTCGCTGTTACGGTTCGGCAGGTACAGCAGGGCATTGACCTCGGCGACACTGAGCTCGTGGCGGCCACGGCGGATTCGCACGACGTCGTCGCCGGCGCAGACCAGACCCTCGGTGATGACGCGGAAGTAAAACCCGGGCCGCCGTTGGGAGACAAGCAAGTTCGGCATCATAGGTTCGTTCAGACGCATACCGACACGGAAGCAGGTGACGCGGGGCTGGGTAACTTCGAAGTCGGCTTCGCCAATGCGGTAGCGGTCACCGATGCACACATCGTCGTCAGCCAATCCGGCGACCGTGAAGTTTTCCCCGAAGTGGCCCGCCTCAAGGTCGTCCCGGCCCAAGTATCTCTTCCAAAAGTCGTACGACTCCGTCTGATACACCATGACGGCGCGTTGTTCACCGCCGTGGCCCGCCAGGTCGCCCTGGCCGTCGCCGTCGATGTTCAGGCGGCGCACCATGACCGGACCCACGACGGGCGCTTTCCAGATGCCGGTGTGAACGGTCTTGTCCCGCCAGCGCACATCCTTGGGCATGCCCACGTTTACCGAAACCAGCTTGCCCATTGCGCCACCTCGCGTAGCTAAACGTAGCGAGCTTACTCATACAGAGCGTGGCTGAATTTGAGCTCGGCCGCTAGGCCGAGATGTTGAGAAGGTGAGGGATCTCCGTGTTCGGAGATCCCTCGTGTCGGTCGTAGCCTCGGGTTGTTCAGACCAAGGAGGCGGTAATGGCCGACTACGCAACTTTACTGCGGGATCACGTGACGCTCACTTGCCGGTCGGTGGACCGGGTGTTTCTGCAGGCCTATGTGCCGAAGCTGCAGTCGGTGGGCGGGGTGTGCCAGTTTCTTTACTTGCAGAAGGGATTTTCGATTCCGTCATCAGCGGCGTTTGGCAAGATCGGCGACGCCTATGTCGCCGAGGTGTACCGGTGGGCCAAGGCACAGACCATCCCGGTACGCCGGTTCGCCAAGGGTGAGAACAAGGAGGAGATCGCCCGGCCACTGATCGAGGCCGCCGA
>Ga0335069_10003688_pt1 | contig 23018 bp, 22 predicted proteins | sample Lox_Sample_11_FD_206714 | JGI IMG/M metagenome (GOLD analysis project Ga0335069, IMG submission 206714) | Soil microbial communities from Loxahatchee National Wildlife Refuge, Florida, United States - Lox_Sample_1.1 | ecosystem: Environmental > Terrestrial > Soil > Wetlands | place: USA... | reverse complement strand
CTATTTCTGTTTCATGCAGTATGTATTTCATTCGCGCTTGCTCAGGAGGCCGTCTCGGTAATGACACTCTCTAACGGGACAAAGGTCGCCATGACTCAGGCCCAGTTCGACAGCCTCGTGACGCAGCCCGGCATATCCTACTATGGCCCGACGGCGGGACTTCCCAAGCTGGGAGCGACACAGATGGCCATACCTGTGCCGAGCAGTCTGGGCGGCACCTTGGGTGGGGGCTTTATCGTGGGTGAGCCTGGAACTATTGCCGCCGGGATGAATGCCGTAGGAATTACTTCCGCAGCTACCGGCGCGACAGTGGCGGGCGGAACGGCCGCATCGGGGTCGATCACTGCAGGTGCAACAGCAGCCGGGGCCACAGCAGCCGGCGGCGTAGGCGCAAGTACCATAGCGGTGGGCGCCGGGCTTATCGACACAGGCATAGGCCGCACTCGCTGAGGGTTCAAGTTCCCCGACCATATACGTCTAGCATCGGGAGCCGGGATGTAGTAAGCTACATCACCGGCTTTTTTGTCTCTGGCTGATCTGAAAAGTAATAAATGAATATGTGGTAACACATTATGAAAAAGGTGATCTCTTTCGACCTTGACGGAACGCTCGTTCAGGGGAAATTCGGCGATATGGTATGGCACCGCGGCATCCCGGGCAAATACGCCGAAAAATATGGCGTGCAATTCGAGGAAGCACAGAGAATCATCCTCAGGGAGTATGAAGAGATTGGTGACTCGAACCTGCTCTGGTATGACGTGGATTACTGGCTCGCCAAATTCGGTTTGCAGGTATCAGCACATGACTTACTGGACGCATACGCTGCGCACATAGAGGTGGTGCCCCATGCCCTTGAGGTGATCCGCAGGCTTAGAGAGCGCTACAGGCTCGTGATAGCTTCAAATGCTGCCCGCATATTTGTGGACAAGGAGCTCGCCCAGGCAGGCATTGCAGATCATTTCGAGTATGTGGTATCAGCGACCTCAGACCTCGGCATGGTAAAGAAAGAAAAGAGATTTTATCACAGGCTTGCAGCCACTCTCGGTATTACACCAGAGGATCTTGTGCACGTGGGTGACCATGAGATTTTCGACTATCAGGTGCCGGGTTCCCTTGGGATTGAATGCTACCATTACAACCCCTCCGGCGAGAGCAATGGAAACGTCATTACTGACCTGAGGGAACTCCTGAGAAGACTGTGACAGCTTACGTTACGGGTTACGAGTTACGTGTTGCGAGTTACGGGTTACAGACTAACTGGTGACGGAGGAAGCATGAAGAGGTGCTACAAGTGCGGCACTACGATTGAGATAGAGAAAGTCTCGCGACGTGATGAGTGTCCGAACTGCGGCTCCGATGTTCGAGTCTGTCTGAACTGCGCTTTTTTCTCCGAATCAAAAGCCAATTCGTGCGAAGAGTCCCAGGCTGAACCGGTCAAAGAAAAGGATAGAGCTACCTATTGCGATTTCTTCCGTTTCAGCGAGAAAGCCGGGCGATACGCGGTCAATGGCATAAAACCGGCGCAGAAGAACTCGGCCAAAGCGGAGGCCGAAAAGCTCTGGAATGAGCTTTTCAAAAAACCTTAGCCGACTGCGTCCCGCTCAGCCCTGGTATAGATGATCCTGTAGCGATCCCTGTCAACGTCAAAACACGCGGTGCAGCCGCTCTCCTCGCAATCCCCAACCTTCAGCTCTTCTTGGGCCGGCATCGGTTCAAGAAGCACCTCAAAGCCTATCTCCCGGTAAAGATCGACTGCCTCCTGGAGTCTCGGCCCGGCCGCAACAAACCTTCGCTCCCATCCTTCCCGAGCTAATTTTTCTTCTCTCTCCGTCATAGCCCCAGATTATACACAATCGGCTATATCTTTAGAAGAGCGCGCAGCAGCTCTCCTCCCTACTGCACACCTATCCCTATTCAGTACTGAGTACCTCTAAAGTTTCCGGCGAATTTCTCCGAAAACTAACAGAGCCCTAAAGCAAAGCTTCGTAGCAAGTATGGATACGATTCATCTAGATCCTTTTATAGTGGAGATGCAGACCCCGGGCCGCTGATCTCGCGTCCGACAAAAAGGGAGAGCACCGTGGCAACCGATGACTGCGCGTATTCGAATAATAATAGCGGCATGATGGTCAATCTGCCCGGAGGTGCACCTCGCGTGAAAAGCTCCGGGAAAACATCTTCTCAGGGCGGAAGCGCCGACCTTTCGTTGATGGGAATGCTGGCCAAGATGGGTCTTCTCTCGCCTCTCGCGTTTCGCCTCTGGTGCTACGTGCGTCCATTCATTGCCTGATGGCTGCATCCTCTCACACCTACGTCGCCTACAAAGGCTCGAGCATGGAGCCTCTCTTTAACCCCGGGGATATCCTTCAGGTTATCCCATATGCCGGCAATAAGATCAGATGCGGTGACGTGATTTTCTACTCATGTCTTTCGCAGAATTGCAGCGTCGTGCACCGCGTGAAAGCCTGCGAAGCACGCGGCATCAGAACAAAGGGGGATAACAATAGACGGGCTGATCCGCGGATTGTGCAGCCACACCAGGTCGTGGGTTATGTCGCGTACGCGTTGAGCGGACAGCGTTGGCGGCGCATCCGGGGAGGCTATATCGGTTCATATGCGGTAAAAGGAGCGCGAGCCCTTGAGCGTATCAGCGCGTGGGCCCGTCTCACTCGTTCCGCCCTTCACGCACGAAGCGCCGTCTCCTGAAAACCTTGCGGTGGAGGGCAGATACCGTTGCCTGAATCCCGGTCGGCGAGGACTGCGCGGCTTCGCGGGAAAAGCCCTCTTTTCTGTGCCTCTTCACAATACCAGAAAGCTGCCCATAAATTCTTGCTCCGATAGTAGTTTTGGGCAACACAGCTCCCGAGACACATACTCTTCATCAAACAGTCTTTGCAGATGCCCTCGAACTCGTGGGGCAAGCCGTCGCGCAGTTCATTGAGCACGGAGGAGTCGCGCCAGACATCTTCCAGCCTGTCGGTAGAAGCGTGACCAAAGACAAGCTCAGGGACGGTCTCGCCGATACCGCAAAGCGCATACGAACCATTGGCAAGCACACCCAGGATTCCCAGGATTCCGCAGACGCCGCAGCCCTGTTGATCACCAAACATCTTGCTCATCGGCTTGAAAGCAGCCGGATGGCTGTAAAACAGACGGAGGCCGGTTGAGAAAGAAAGCTTCTTTTCGGTCCACGCGCCCAGCTCTACAAGTTCGTCAATTGTCAGTGCCTCTCCCTGTTCATGCATCTTCTCACCCCTAGCAGTCGGCTGCACAAGGTTGAATTTGACAGAGCCCGCACCCAGTGACTCGGCAAGCCTCACCACTGCGTCCATCTGGTCTTTGTTTCGGCGCACAATACTCATGATCACCTGTGGCCTGAAACCCACGGAGACAAGGTTGCGGATGCCCGAGAGCGCCGCTTCAAACGAACCGTTAACGCCGCGCATCCACTCATGGGTCTCGGCATCGGCTCCGTCAAGACTGACCGATACAAACGTGTTCTTGCACGATTTGAGCTCCTGAGCCAGTTCGGGGGTACACAGAACACCGTTCGTTTCGACCGTCAGACCCAGATCCTCCCTGCGCACGATCCCGAGCAGTTCCATGATCTGCGGGTGCATAAGCGGCTCACCACCCGTTAATTTCACGCTGGTCAGGCCGAGAGGTTTTGCCTGCTGAAGTATCGATTCAAAAAGTTCCACAGGGAGTGCCGGATAGCTTTTCCCTCCACCCTGGAACTTGGGAGCAATCCAGCAGTGACGGCAGGCGAGGTTACAACCCTCGGTGAGGTAGAAGTAGATGCAGTTGAGACCATAACGCGGCTGACAACTGCAGGACGGGGAGGGGTTTGTCTGTTCTACCTTTTCTGGTTCCCGTTCTGGAATCGGCGTGATCGATTTTATTAGCTCCATGAAGTCCCCCGTAATTTTTCTTCTGCCTGTACCATACTACACGGGACGGCAGAACGATGTGTTCACATTCTTTAAGCGCAGCACGCACAGCCTGCGTCTTCAGGCAGGCGTCCACCTTCTTCCAGGAATTTCCTGAGGCAGGCGTCCGGTGCAGGATGGTAAGCGCTGCCCGTCATCGTGTAGGCCAGAGCGGGGCAGCTCCCCGTACAGTAGCTCATGTACTCGCAGCCCCGGCAAAATTCAAAGCTCGAGAGCGCGATGGATCGTCGCTCTCTCAGCCGCTTCAGTTCTGGATGGTGTTGCCATATCTCCCGAAGATCGTCATGGTTTATGCGGCCCAGCACCAGATGAGGCATCTGTGCACAGGGTGTAATAGCTCCATCGGCTCGCACTGCTATCTGGTTCATCGGTCCTCCGCAGCCGGTGAGGAAGCCTCGGCCGGGCATCTCTCTCCCTTGCTTGCGGGCCTGCTCCATTTCCAGCCAACCCCTCCCCTCCGCGAGCGGGCCGGCAGCAGCACTGATACGACCGTTATACTTCGCGTTCAGCCTCAGCAGCGTTTCCATGGCAAGGCAACGCTCCTCGGCTGTGAGCTGAACAATCCCGGCGTTCTTCCGGCACAGGCCGAGGTGAGAAGCAGAGTTGGTAGAAAACCCCGAAAGACCTACCTCTTCCAGCAGGAGTCGCGCAACATTTTCAAGGTCCCGCACGTTCCTGCGATGGATCGTCACCCGCACTGTGACGGGCAGATTATGACGCTGAAGATGTTTTATTCCGTTCATTGCTTTCCGGAAACTTCCCCTGCCCCGGCAGGCATCATGCGTGATCGGTACTGAACCGTCGATGGAAACTTGCACGCTGTCGCAGCGCCTCGTTGAGGCGATAAAGGCAGCCATCTCGTCGGTGATCAATGTGCCGTTGCTCAGAATCTTGAAACGCATTCGGTTGCGGACAATGCCCTGGATAAGCTCTCTCAGGTCTTCTCTGATGAAAGGCTCACCGCCGCAGAGCGTCACATCCATGACAGCGCACCGGCCCAACTCCTCAAAGAACGAGAGCCACTCTTCTGTGGGGATGTCCCTGCCCACATCCCCGGCGCTCGAGAAATGGCTGCAGTATTTGCAGCGAAGGTTGCACCGGTCCGTTATGTCAATGTCCATCGATTTCGGCGTTCGCATGACATTCATAGGTTACCTCCGGAGTGCGACTGTTCTCCCTCATCAAGGCACCACCCTGTTTCGAACGTGTGCCCCGCTTTCGAACGGTATGCTGCAATCTATGTACCAGGAACCGGAAGCACCTCAGACGTGGCACGCCATGTGCAGGACCTGTGACGGACATTTGCCGGCCGGAATACCATTGCAAGCGATGGGCCCGTCCATGTCGCACGATACACATCCTCTTTGAGAGATAGGGACACATGAAGACATGGCTCTCGTACGTTAAACAGGGATTCTCAAGGAAGATACCTGTTGACCAGATATCCGCCCAAGGGGAACTACCTACCGACCTCCGGAAGAATCTCAAGCACATCTATCCTTTTGTCCTTCAACACTGGCGCAAAGGCATCATCGGTGCGGCGCTGATCCTTATCGGTACGCTCCTGAGCTTCCCGCAGCCTCTCATCTCACGATACTTCGTGGATACTGTCCTGACGGGGCGGCAACTGAAGCTCCTGCCCGGCGTAATTCTGCTGATGATTACGATTTCCGGATGCTCAAAACTCTGCGGTCTGTTGCAGCAATTCTACGTTGCTCGTTTCGAGCAGAGCGTGACCATGGACATTCAGGAGAGCTTACTCGGTCACGTGTTGCGTCTCCCGAAAGCGTTCTTCGATACCAAAGAAACGGGGTATCTCATGTCCAGGTTGTCGTCTGACGTGGGAGGCCTGCAGTGGTTCTTCTCGAGCACCATTGTCTACATCATCACAAATATTCTGAGATTTATCGGCGGTCTCTGCTTCCTCGTCTGGCTTGAATGGAGGCTCGCCCTCGCAGCCATACTCGTCCTTCCGGGTCTCGTTCTCATGATCCGTTATTTCTCGGGCAGACTGCGGGTCATGAGCCATTGGATGATGGAACAGCAGGCCAATGTGTACAGCCGGTTTCAGGAGTGCCTGTCGTCGGCGTCGCTCATCAAGGCTTTCTCGACAGAGGAGCGGGCAGTTTCGACGGTGATTTCAGGCGTGCGCAGGATCTTCAACCTTTCGCTCGAACAGTCTACGGTGAACTCGATCGGCGGGCTTGCTATAGGTTCCATGCCGAGTGTAGTGAACCTCTCGGTGCTCGCGATCGGAGCTTATTGGGTCATAACGGGCCACTGGACGCTCGGTTCCCTCTTCGCCTTTCAAAGCTATCTCGGATACGTGTTTGGACCGGCGCAGTTCCTGGCGTCAGCCAACATGGGGCTCCAGGGCGCCAGAGCCTCTCTGGAACGTGTCTCCGCGCTCTTTGAGCTGGTCCCGGAGGAGAACGCCGGCACGGGTCGATACATAGATCAGCTGCAAGGCAATGTCGAATTCAGAGATGTCTCCTTCTCGTACGATGAGCAGAATCCCGTTCTTCAAAACATCTCGTTTAGCGTCGCACCAGGGGAACGCATCGCCGTTGTTGGTCCCAGCGGTGTAGGCAAGACAACGCTTATCAGCCTGCTTCTCCGCTTTTACCGTCCGACCTCAGGAGAAGTCTATTTTGATGGGATTCCCGCAGATAATATTGAAGTTAGTGCGCTGCGTCGCCGTATTGGCTACGTTTCACAGAGCACGCTGCTTCTGACGGGAACTGTCATTGATAACCTGAAGTACGGTAATCCTGAAGCGAAGGACGAGGAAGTATTCCAGGCTGCCGAAGCCGCCAACATTCACGAGTTCATCCTTGGTCTCTCCTCCGGTTACGAGACGGAGATCGGTCAGAACGGCGTCAGCCTTTCAGAAGGGCAGCGCCAGCGACTCTCCATCGCGAGAGCGCTAGTCAAGCGTCCGGACTTGCTGGTTCTCGATGAGCCCAGTTCCGCGCTCGACAATCTCACGGAGAAATCGATATTCCACTCGCTCCCTTTGCTCGTGCGCAACAAGACGCTCTTCGTTGTGGCACACCGGCTCTCCACCATCCAGGACTCAGACCGGATTCTTCTCTTGAACGGATGCCGTTTAGCAGCCGTAGGTACTCATCAGGAGCTGTTCCAGAACAACGAGTATTATCGTTCTCTGGTCGCATGCCAGCAGGTCGTTGCCGACGATAAAGCATCGGCACTGAGGATATTCCAGGTAAAGTAAACAAGCAGGAGACGATGGGCAGGTTGCGGTAATGGCAGGACGGATGCCGGCACACGCGGGCATCCGTCCTGCTGAATTTATTCTATTACCGTCAATGACGGCAGCTTTGTGGGTTGCACTCCAGGTCTTCCATCACATCCTGAATCTGATCTTGTATCTCAGCGGCAAGTTGCGCAACACAGGCTTTCTTGGACTTCAGGCGTTTGCTGACACGGTCGTAGGCATTGTCAAGCTTGTTACAGGCCTTTTTGATCTTCCCCTTCTCTACCGCATGAGCTGCCATGGTGAGCAGCTGTTCCAGCCCTTTCATGTGAACCTTGCCGCAGTCTCCTCCCGCGAGAGCTTCATCGATGGTGTCGATGATGCCATCGATCTTGTCTTCAGGAGAGGCAGACATGGGAGGTGGAGGCGGAGTGGCGATAAAGCCTTTCATTATTGCAAAAAAGCCAATCTCCAACATGTTGTACTTGGGATCGTGTATATCCAGACAGAGCCTAATGTCTCCGTAGGGGCCGATCACTGCCTCTGTTCTGCCTGCGCCGCAGCGAAACAATCGATGGTGCGGTATCTGATAGACTCTTTGTATTGCTGTTCCCGATTTTCGGTTTTTCTTCTTTGAGTCATCCGATGTCTCGACCTGCCGCTCCGTATCTTCTTGCGTAGCCTCAATTGTATGGCGAATCTCTTCGGGAGTGAGGGCAAATTCTAGAGCGTCTTTTCGGCCATCCCAGTCAGGGCTTACTTCATAACCCAGGCGGAAATGCGCTCCGAATTTCTCTACCGCGAAGTGCCTCATCTTTACCAGCTCGCTCTTGTTTATGGTCATTGCGGTGGTTTTCAAATATACGTCAATCCCTCTTCCCCGCAGAAGCTCTATGGCATTCATAACCTTCTTGTATGTCCCCGCTTTTTGAGTAAACCAATCGAACGTATCTCGATTCACCGTATGAAAGGAGATGTCTATTTTATTTAGGCCGAGTCTTTCCAGCCTATCGGCTTTGTCAGGCGTTATCAACGTCCCGTTGGTGAGAATTACAATGTTCAACCCCTTCTTCTTTGCGTGTGCCAATATTTCAAAAATGTCCTCACGCAAGAACGGCTCGCCCCCTGTGAAACCCATGTTCAAGCATCCCGCTTGCGTCAACTGGTCCAGGATATTGAAGACCTGCCCGGTATCCAGTTCTTTGCGTCCCCTGTAACAGGTCTGGGGCGCCACATAGCAGTGGCGGCACTTGAGATTGCACCTATACGTAAGCTCAACCATCGCCTTGATCGGGAAGAACTTCCGCCCCGCTTTTTTAAATAACCGCGATTGCAGATTATGATAGTCGAGCGTTTGAATCATACGAGCTAACGAGTTCTCCTTTAGTTTCTTCCTGCCGATGTGCTAATTCGCAGAAGAATTCTATCGGCTGTTCCATATCGCCGTTTTCGGCGAGTGCCCTTCCGGGACATTGCCGGCAGAGGTACTGGATATCACAGTGCCGGCACCTGGTAGCAGCCTTTGTCGTCAGGCCCAGAAAATAGCCCTGGAGCCGTGCGAAGCTTTGCAGAAAATCATCGCTTTCCACATCAGCACATGGCTCCTTCACAAAGAGACACAGGCGCATCTTCCCATAAGGATCAACGTGAAAAGAGGAAAGGCCGCACGGAAAGAGATAGCCTTCTCTTAAGGGTGCATCGACATTATGGCGTGAAAACTGCTCGCGGCAGCAAGCAAGCATATCCTCATCGGAATTCTGGATATACACTATCTCATCGGGAGTAAGCCTTTGTTTGCAGGGCTCTTTGGATCCGTCAATACCTGCGCAGAGCGCCAGATCGCAGCGGAAGCGCTTCTTCCCCAGCACCCTCTCGGCAAATTGCTTTATCATCACTATCTCATGGCCATTGCTCTTCATGCCGTTAGCTTTGAGTGTTAGAGGTATGTTTCTCTCCGCGAGCAACTTTATTGCTTTCATCACCTTCGCAAAGCTTCCTTCTACCTGCGTCACGTCCTCATAGACTCTTTCTGTGATCCCGTTGAGTGTGATGTCAATGCAGTGAGGCGGAAGATTCGCAAGATACTCGGCTATTTTTTCGTTGATCAGCGTGCCGTTCGTCAGAATCGTAATCAGGAAGCCTTTCTTGCGGGCATAGGTGTAGATATCCAGGGAATCTTCCCTCAGGAACACTTCGCCTCCGCTTAAAGAAAGCCAGAGACAACCTGCTTTGTGGATCTTGTTTATAATGGAGATTACATCGTCGAAGGTTAGCTCCTCTTTATCTCTTTCTTTCGGGATGAAGCAGTGCACGCACCTGAGGTTGCAGCGATAGGTCAGGTCTATCTGTCCGCTGACAGGCCGTCGTTCAAGAAGCATCTTTCGCTGCAGCCGGTCCGCGTAAGCATCTCTTTTCTGTATGTTCATCAAAGAGACGTGCAACCCTATTCCCTCCCTGTACCACGTGGACATCGTTTGTTGAGAGTCGCTCTTTTTTGATGCGCCACCGGCGCCACACTGCGCACTACGTGAAGGATCCGAGATGCAACATGAACTGCAGGGGTTAACAGCGCCCTTCGAGAACACCAGGCAATAAGCCACTTCTCCGTACCTATGCCACCACGAATTTTCTTACCGTCTCGTCGCACTTTTGAGACAATGCCTAGGATGTCGGCTGCTGTCACCGGGTTATCCCCGCCGCCTATTGTGCCGTCTCCCTTCATGCCGTAAGAATCTCCATCGATGTGTATGATCCTGTGTACCAGCAATCTTTCCGATCCCTTTCCAATAAACGCCACTACATCACCAACGCCCGGCAAACCATTTCTTACTGGAGAGACTGTGATCTCATCCCCGTCCTTAATGAAAGGGTGCATGCTGGAACCTCTGGCCCGGAACTGAAATGGTATCCCTTCGGCCAGCGTTATCCGCATAAGTTGAATGAATGCCGGGACTGCAAGGCACGGTTCACCTCCTGCGGCCCGACAGACGCTGCGAGATGCCGCAGATTCAATGATCAGTCTGGAAAACATTGAACAAATCAGTGCAATATGCGTACCAGTTTCAATTCAATTGAAAGGCGTAGGAACAAAACGGCCGGGGCTGAATTTTTTCACCACTTTCAAAAGACCCATTGGTAAAATTAACTAGTGTTATCAATTACTTATACATATAGCGATCGGCATTCTTCTTGCTCAACCGTATGGTGCGGCCTTCGGACATATGCCCCATTCACTCGATGAGGGGCAAGAAGTGGCCGCCGTTGGAATGTCAGAACACGTCTTTTCGGTTGGGAGGCGCATGGTATTATTCTTCGGATTTCCTCTGGTGATCACGCTTTTGATGATGCCTTCAATTATACGGCTTGCGGGAAAATATGGTTGTATCGATCACCCGGGCGAGAGGAGAGTACATACCAACCCGACGCCTCGATGGGGCGGTCTGGCATTTTTCATCGGCATACTTCCCATCTTCTTTTTCATGAACCTTGATAATCGCCTGATCTCGTATCTGGCGGCCTCCTCCCTGCTTGTACTGGTCGGCGCGATTGACGACTGGAAGCAGCTTGGTTACGCTGCAAAGCTGTTTGCGACCCTTGCAGCCACGTCGGTCGTTGTTTTTGGCGGCGATGTTGTTTTGCGGAGCATCGGCACCTACGGCTCTTTCGGCCAGATCAGTCTCGGCCCCGCCGCCATTCCTTTCACGTATCTTTGCATCGTGGGCGTCACCAACGCAATGAACCTTATAGACGGCCTGAATGGACTTGCCGGGGGCATTTCCTTCATCGCCTCTCTTTTCATTGCCATCGTCGCTTACGTATCAGGCAATCAGGTACTGGCGGGGCTCTGCGTCGCCTTTGCCGGAGCAATAGGCGCCTTTCTGCGTTACAACATGCTTGCCAAGGCCCATGTGTTCATGGGCGACTCGGGTAGTCTCTTTCTCGGTTTCTCCCTCGCTTTTTTCTCGGTGACGCTTACACAGGATGCGCGCTGTCGCGTTGAACCAATGTTACCCGTGCTCCTTCTCCTTGTGCCAATCTTCGACACGCTAAGGGTCATGGCGCTACGGCTCTTTACGGGAAAAAATCCTTTCAAGGCTGATACCAACCACCTTCATCACCTTCTCCTCAAGGCCGGGTGCTCTCACAGGAAAAGTGTGCTGCTGCTCTGGTCGATCACCGCACTCTTCGGACTCGCTGCAATGCTGATCCATTCCAGGGGAACGTCGACCCCCTATCTGATCGCCGTGCTCACCGGCTCAATCTTTCTGAGCATCTTTGCGGACGCGCTTGGAAGAAGAACGCATGAAACCGCGTCAAGAACTCAGCCACAAATACAGGTACGGGACCACGAGGCAGTAAGAACAGGAGCCACAATAAGCGGGGAGATGGAGCCCCCAACAGAGGAGTGCGGCCCGAAGGCCGCTTTAGGAACACGCTGATCATCCGGCAACAAAAAAGCGGAGTGGCGGCACCGGGAATCTACTTACCGGCTGATATGAAATAATCTATCGTCTTCCGCAATCCCTCTTCCAGAGGAACTTTGGGCTGCCAGTCGAGGTGCTGACGGGCTTTTGAAATGTCAGGGCACCTTCTCCTGGGATCATCTTCGGGGAGTTGCTCGAAAACGACCCTGGAGCCTGAGCCGACCATGTCGACGATGCGCTCGGCTAATTCGACCACCTGCACTTCGTGAGGATTACCAAGGTTGACGGGGCCGGGGAAACCGGAGAGATAAGGCCTGGTATAATCTCTTTCCCTTTCGTGCTCGCCCGTTTCGTAATCCATCATGCGGATCATGCCTTCGATGAGGTCATCTATGTAACAGAAGGACCTGGTCTGTGACCCCTGACCATAGACGGTGATGTCTTTGCCTCGCAAAGCCTGCATGATGAAATTACTCACCACCCGGCCGTCATCGGGTCTCATTCTTGGTCCGTAGGTATTAAAGATACGAATGACCTTGATATCCACCTTGTTCTGGCGCAGGTAATCAAAGAAGAGCGTCTCAGCCAGCCGTTTTCCCTCATCGTAGCAACTTCGTTTACCAATGGGGTTCACGTTCCCCCAGTACTCCTCCTGCTGAGGGTGCACATCGGGATCGCCATACACCTCGCTCGTGGATGCCTGCAGTACTCGTGCCCTGACTCTCTTTGCAAGGCCAAGCACGTGGAGAGCCCCTAGTACGTTCACTTTCGTCGTTTTAACGGGGTTGTACTGGTAGTGGATAGGGCTTGCCGGACATGCCAGGTTGAATATCCAGTCGACCTCAAGCATGACAGGCTCGGTGATGTCATGGGTCATCAGTTCAAAGTTGGGGCGATTGAAAAGATGAGCGATATTCTTTTTGGTGCCGGTAAAAAAATTGTCCAGGCAGACTACATCATGCCCGTCGCTAACAAGCCTCTCGCAGAGATGAGAACCGATAAAACCCGCCCCTCCGGTTACGAGAATCCTTTTAGAATCTTTGTAGGGACCGTACTTATACATTGGGTCGCCCTATGCAAAGGTAGCTAAAGCCGCGCTCGGCGACCAGTTTGGGATTGTACTGGTTCCGTCCGTCGAAGATGACATGCCTTTTCATGAGATTCTTCATTCGGTCAAAATCGGGCTCCCTGAAGGAGAGCCACTCGGTCAGCAGAATCAAACCTTCCGCGCCTTCAAGCACCTCATACTGATTCCTACCAAAGACCACTGATGTGTCACCGTCAAAAATCTTAGCCGCATTTTCTGAAGCCTTCGGATCGTACACATGACACGCGGCCCCACCGCTCGTGAGCCCTTTTATCACATCTATGGCCGGCGCTTCTCGCATATCATCCGTGTTAGGTTTAAAAGCAAGGCCCCAAACCGCCAGTTTCTTTCCGGCGACGTTTTCATTGTAGAAGGCGCGGATCCTTTTTAAGAAGTTGAATCGCTGCGCGTTATTCGCCTCCATGACCTCTGAAAGGATTGAAAAATGAAAACCGGCATCTTCGGATGTCTTGATCAACGCCCGTACGTCTTTCGGAAAACAGGAGCCGCCGAAGCCTACGCCCGGAAAGAGGAACTTCGGTCCTATTCTTGAATCCGAGCCCATACCTCGCATTATTTTCATGACATCCGCACCGACCCTCTCACAGACACTCGCCATCTGATTCATGAAGGAGATGCGAGTTGCAAGCATTGCATTCGCCGCGTACTTCGTCATCTCGCTTGACCTGAGATCCATGACAAGAAAAGGTGCGCCTGTTCTTACAAACGGCGCGTACAGCTCGCTCAGAATTTCTTCGACTCTGCTGTTTTCAACACCGACGATTACCCTTTCTGGCTTCATGCAGTCATCCACGGCAACGCCTTCTTTCAAGAACTCGGGATTTGAAGCGATATCGAAGGGAACTTCCGTGCCCCTCTTTTCCAGTTCGTGCCGGATTGTGTCTCTCACCTTTTCGCACGTACCAACAGGCACAGTCGACTTCACAATTATAATGCGATACTTCTCAAGAGACTGCCCTATACCGGAAGCAACCTTCAACACGTATTGCAGATCGGCTGACCCGTCATGATCCTGAGGGGTATTAACACAGACAAAGATGATGAGCCCGTGCTGCACGGCTTCCTCAATGCTGTCCGTAAACTCAAGGCGCCCCTCCCTGATGTTATTCTTGACCAATTCCTCAAGATGGGGTTCATAGATAGGTATCTCACCGCGCTTGAGGCGCTCTATTTTCTCCCGATCCACGTCCATGCAAAGGACATTATTTCCGACCTCTGCGAAGCAGACACCCGATACGAGCCCAACGTAACCAACACCAATAACAGAAATACGCATACACCCTCCCTGGCGTTTCCTTATTTCTTATTTACCGTCTGCCGCTTGCAAAGTCAATACCACGCCATGAAAAACCCGGGTCCTGGAGACCAGTTAACGGGATCCGATACTGGCCAGTGAAAGCCCCGGCTTCTACGCGAGGAAACACCTCCTCTGGTGGTTGTCGTTTCTTTTCTCCTCTACAGGGCCTCTGGACCCTGGACCTAGGTTCTGGACGATATTTAAGCTGAAAAATTGTTGAAATACATCAGATTATATGCTATAGTAACAGCACTGGAAGTGGGCTCGACCCGCTTTTTTTAGTTTTAGGGCAGTAGATTTCCATGAGAAATCTATTTAGCGAGCGAGAGCTCGCGAGAAGGGGAGGCTCCAGCAGTTCTGCGGGCTGGGTGCCCACGAAGTGGGTGGCGGTGACGTGAGCCCCGTTATAGATTTCGGTAAGAAATCTATTTAGCGAGCGAGAAGGGGAGGCTCCAGCAGCTCTGCTGATGGAGAGGGCGACGTGAGCCCCTATAGCGGTATGGCTGAGATTCAGCAGATAATCGAGACTGTCACGCACCTTGTGGAACCTATAGTGCGGGACGAACTTCTGGAACTCGTGGAAGTTGAGTTTCATCCGGCGGGCGGCCGATGGTTGCTTCGCGTTTATATAGACAAAGAAGGCGGGGTCACAATAGGCGATTGCGAGCGGGTGAGCAGGGAGCTGGAGCGAATTCTTGATGTGGATGATATTATCGATCATCCCTACACGCTTGAAGTATCGTCGCCCGGGCTTACTCGTACCCTGAAGAATAAAGGTGATTTTGAACGCTACAAGGGCAAACGCTGCAAAATAGTCACCTCGTCACTCATTGATTCGAGAAGCGAGTTTGAGGGAGAGATACGCGAGGTGAGTGAAGAAAGTGTGAAGATTATGACTGCGAGCCGGGCAAAAAACGAAACAAGAGCGGATATCTATGATATTCCTTTCTGTGCTATAAAGAAGGCACATTTAGAATTCGAGCTGTGAGAGGTACAAAAGTATGTATTTCGACCTAAATTACGTGATCGAACAGGTGGGCAAAGAGAAGGGCATCCCCAAGGAGATTATCGTAGAAACGCTGGAAGAGGCAGTGCTTTCAGCCTCCAAGAAAAAATTCGGCAATCATCTTGAGCTTGAAGCGCGCTATAACGAAGAAATGGGCGAGATAGAGATTTTCCGATTCAAGACTGTTGCCGAGAAGGTGGAAGATCCGGATTTGGAGATTCTCCTGGAAGATGCAAAGCAGGTCGATCCCGAATGCATGATAGGCGATTCAATAGGCATCAAGATGGACACCTCACAGCTCGGCCGAATAGCCGCGCAGACCGCGAAGCAAGTCATCATGCAGAAAGTGAGAAACGCGGAAAGCGACGTCATCTATAATGAGTATAAGGATCGCAAAGGCACGATCGTGACAGGCATGATACAACGAGTGGAGAAAAACCACTACGTCGTTAACCTCGGCAAGACTGAAGCAGTCTTGCCCTTCAAGGAAACAATACCCAATGAGAATTTTAAACGGCGGGACAGGGTCAAGGCGTACGTGCTTGAGGTGGAAAAAGACCAGAAGGGTTGCACCATCCTCCTGTCGAGGACGCATCCTAATTTCCTGATACGACTCTTCGAGGTCGAGGTCCCCGAAATCCAGGAAGGTATCATCAAGGTGATAGGCGCTGCAAGAGAACCGGGCGAGAGAGCCAAGATATCCGTGAACAGCGGAGATGCCAGCATCGATCCGATCGGAGCCTGCGTCGGCGTAAAGGGATCTCGCGTGCAGGCAGTAGTTCAGGAATTGCGAGGGGAGAAGATAGACATCATACCGTGGAGCAAAGACGCCGCCAAGTTCGCCTGCAACGCACTTGCACCGGCCCGTGTCTCTAAAGTTTACATCAACGAAGAAGATACCTCGATGGAGATTGTGGTCAACGATGACCAGCTATCACTCGCCATCGGAAAGAAGGGGCAGAACGTCAGACTGGCTTCACGTTTGACAGGTTGGAAGATAGACATAAAGAGCGAGTCGGAGGTGGAGAAAACCTCTCGCAAGGTTATAGACGATCTGATGGAGAACCTGAAAATCAATGAGATACTGGCGCGGGTGCTCTTCGACGAATACCTGAGAGATGGCCGAGACATAGCCCGTCTTGCACCGGAAGAGCTCACAAAAGTTACCAGCATATCGGTCGAAGACTGCAGAGCAATAATAGATAACGCTAAAGTGTGGGCGGAAGTATCGGAAAAAGAGGCGGCAGAGCAGGCAGCGCTGGAAGCTCAGCCTCAAGAGGCCGCAGAAGCAGAGCAGGCTGATGGGCAGGCTGCAGAGCATGCCGAAGGCCATGCGGAGGGCCACGTAAAAGGAACTGCCGATACAGTCGCGCAGACGCCGACAGAGGGTTAGCAAGGGAGTACAGGGAGGTCTAGCAGCATGCCAAGGATAAGAATTACTACCCTCACCGATAAGATGAAAGACGAGCAGGTCTTATCGAAGCTCAAGAATATCGGCGCCAAGGGCAAGGAGAAAGAAAAAGCCGGTACGGCAGAGATCCACGAGGACACAAAGGAAAAGGTAAGCGCAAGCGGCGAGAAGATCATAGAAAAGCGGGTGGCATCGACCGTCATCAGAAGACGTGTCCAGACCCCGCCTCCAGAAGCTGCTGTAGAAACAGCAGAAGAAACAAAGGCTCCGCTGGAAGAAGCCGCAGCCACGAGGCCTCTACCAAAGAGAAGGGTCGCTATCAGGAAGGAAGCAGCGGAAGCACGCACGGCTGAGCCGTCAAATGTCGAAGTAGAGACAGCGCCTCCCCCTGCAACTGCGGCGCAGGCTCCCGCCGCTCAAGAAGTGCAGGCGCAAGCCGCCCAGGCTGAAGCCCAAGTCGAGGAGCCCGTAAGGCTTGCAGGAGAGGCCGCCAAGGAAGAACCGGCCAAGCCAGAGATCGAAACCATCGGCGAGGAAAAAAAGCAGGAGATTACCAGGGCACTGGAAGAGGTATACAAACAGGATCTGGAAAAAGAATTCAAGCTGGTTGAGGAAGAACCGGAAGAAGAGAAGAAGCGCAAGAAAGCTGAACGGCTCCTCAAGAAAATCGAAGAAGAGGAACTGGAATCTACCACGACTAAGAAGAAAGGGCTTCTCAAGCGCAAAGTAGTAATACGCGAAGAGGACCTGTATGCCTTCAGGCGCCGCGGTGGCAAGGCGCTCCCCTTCAGAAAGGACAGGCGGGGAAGAGCGGAGGCGAGGGCTGAAGAAGAGGCGAGACCCGAGCTGAGAATTGTTAAAAAGGCAGTGCGGATTGCTGACCAGATCCAGGTTGGAGAACTGGCAAAACGGTTGAGCGTCAAGGCCCAGGACGTCATGAGCAAACTGTTTTCTCTCGGCGTGATGTCCAGCATCAACCAATCGATCGATCATGAAACTGCATCTCTTGTAGCGACAGAACTCGGTTTTGAGGTAGAACGCGTGCTCTCGATGGAGGAGGAATTCCAGGCGAGAGAAACAGAGGCCAGGGAATCTGAGGAGAAGGAGAACCTCAAGGCGCGCTCTCCGGTTGTTACCATCATGGGTCACGTCGACCATGGAAAAACACTTCTCCTGGATACCATCAGGAATACCAATGTTGCAGAACGGGAAGCAGGGGGCATAACGCAGCATATAGGCGCCTACCTCGCGCAGGTCAATGGTAAGCAGATCGCTTTCCTCGACACTCCAGGTCATGAAGCGTTCACTGCAATGCGGGCACGCGGCGCACAGGTAACTGACATAGTGGTCCTGGTGGTGGCGGCGGATGACGGGGTGATGCCCCAGACTGTGGAAGCCATCAACCATGCGAAAGCCGCCAACGTTCCCATTATCGTGGCGATAAACAAGATCGACAAACCGAATGCAAACCCGGAGAGGGTTATAAAAGAACTTGCCGAACATGGTCTGGTTCCGGAAGAATGGGGCGGGACCACCCTTATGGCAAAAATCTCTGCGAAGAAAAAGACAGGAATCAACGAGCTTCTGGAACTGATCCTGCTTCAGGCCGAGATGCTCGAGCTCAAGGCAAATCCTGATAAGCTTGCCAAAGGCATTATTATTGAGTCGGGTCTCGATAAGGGACACGGGCCCATCGGTACCGTCATAGTCAGGGAAGGCACGCTCAGCGTCCACGATCCATTTGTGGCAGGGACTATCTTCGGTCGCGTGCGCGCCCTGATCGACGATAAGGGAAAGAGGATACAGAAAGCGCCTCCGGCCACCCCGGTGCTGGTCGTTGGTTTCTCGGACGTGCCCCAAGCAGGTGATTCCTTTGTGGCAACGACGGAAGAGAGCTACGCACGGGAACTCTCCAGATTCAGACAGGAGAAGGCGCGAGAGAAAGAGGCCATGGCGGGCCCCAGGGTTACCCTTGAAGACCTGTATGCCAAGATGGAAGAGATAGAGAGACTGACGTTGAATGTGGTGTTGAAGGGTGATGCGAGGGGTACACTCGATGCCATCCAGGACGCACTGACGAGACTCTCCACGCAGAACATTCAGATTCAGATCATCCACAGCGGCGTCGGCGCCATTACTGAAACCGACGTTAACCTTGCAATGGCATCCGGTGCCATCATCATCGGCTTTAACGTCAAACCGATACCAAAAACGCAAGCTCTCGCAGACCAGGAGCACGTGCAGATCCGCACCTATTCGATCATTTACGAGATGATCGACGAAGTGCGAAAAGCTATGGAAGGCATGCTTGCGCCGAAGATCGTGGAAGTGAGTATCGGGAAGGCAGAAGTCAGAAAGATATTCACGGTCTCCAAGCTGGGTAGCATTGCTGGATCATACGTCACAGAGGGCAAAGTGACGAGGAGCGCCCTGGCTAAAGTGAGACGGAATGGAACGGAACTCTATGCAGGCAAGCTTGCCTCTTTGAAGCGCTTCAAAGATGATGTCAAGGAGGTTCAGGCCGGATATGAGTGCGGCCTTGCCTTGGAGGGATTTAACGATATACGTGAAGGGGATGTCATCGAATTCTTTGTTGAAGAACAAGAAAAACAGACTCTCGATGGCTAATTTGTTTCCATGGTCGTCGGCATTTCTCGCGTCGAAATCTTCTTACCTGACAACCATTCTCTGAAAGAAAAGAGACAGGCCACAAAACGGATAGTGGAAAGAACAAGGCAGAAGTTTAATGTGTCAGTCATGGAGGTCGATCGTACAAACCTTTGGCAGCGTGTAACCGTAGGCTTCTCTGTGGTGGGTAATGGAAGGGATGTGGTGGAGCGCATGGTCGAAAACATTCACCTTTTCATCGAAGAGCTATACATAGGCAAAGTGATTGACACCAGAACTGAAATAATGATGGTCGGCGATGAAATATAGAAAAGAGCGCATGCAGGACTTCGTCCGGGAAGAAATATCGATGATCCTGCAGCAGGAAATAAAGGATCCCGGTCTCGGTTTCATTACAATCATCGACGTAAGGATGAGCGATGATTTAAAGTATGCCAAGGTCTACTACTCGGTGTACGGATCGGATGAGGAAAAGGAGCATACTGCCGAGGCGCTCAAACGTGCAACCAATTACATCAAGCACCTTCTGGGCGGCAAGGTGCGAATGAAATACATGCCGGAGATTACCTTCGTGTACGACACAGACCAGGAAAGGGCTGCCAGAATTGACGCCATCCTGAAAAAGGTGAGTAATGTTTCAGAGGATTAAGGAGATACTGGCAAACGGGAAAGAGTTTGTGGTCACCTCTCACATAGATCCCGATGGCGATGCTTTAGGCTCGGCCTTTGCCCTTGCTTTTGCTCTTGGAAAGCTGGGGAAAGAGGCGGTGGTCTACCTGAAAGACAAGGTGCCCTACAAGTACGAGTTTCTCCCTCAGCCGCCAAATTTTGTGCGCGCGATCTCGGCAAACAAGTTCGACGCTGTTTTTGTAGTGGACTGCGGCGATTTTTTCCGTGTGGGGAATGACCACGAAAAACTGAAAGAACAAGGCCCGATAATCAATATCGACCATCACGACACCAACGAGGCATTCGGCTACCTGAACATCATCGACGAACGGGCTTCCTCCACCGCGGAAATCATCTACGCGATCATCAAGGCGCTGGATGTCAAGATAGATCACGATATAGCGATGAATATTTACACTGCCATACTTACCGACACAGGCTCGTTCCGGTACAACAGCACGAACTCGAAGGCATTCCTCATCTGCGAAGAGATGACCCATCTCGGGGTACTCCCTTCCTACGTTGCCGAGAAGGTATATGAGAGCCATCCCAAGGAACGGTTCCTGCTTCTCTGCGCAGCGCTCACAACCCTTGAGACGTACCGCGATAACAGGATCGCGTTTGTGCAAATCACAGACGATATGTTCCGTAAAACGGGTGGTTCAAGAGAACATACCGAAGGCTTTGTGGAGTTTCTTAAAGAAATGAGGGGTGTAGAGGTGGCACTGGTCGCACGACAGATCGGTACTGACCGCTACAAGATATCAATGAGATCCAAAGGGAAGATAGATGTGGCGTCGGCTGCAAGACATTTTGGCGGCGGGGGCCACAAGAATGCCGCAGGGTGCGTCCTTGAGGGTAGCATCGACCAGGTAAAAAAACTTCTTGTCGAGGCTTTCCGGCTATGATGGACGGCTTTCTTGTTATCAATAAGAATGCGGGAATAACCTCCTACCATGTCATAAAAAGGCTTAAAGCCATCTGTCCCTTCAGGAAGATTGGCTACATAGGCACTCTTGACCGTAACGCTACCGGAATTTTACCCGTGGCCCTCAATGAGGGAGTCAAGCTCATCCCCTTCCTCGAAAACGGAGAAAAGACCTATATAGCTCGTTTTGTGCTGGGAGTTACCACAGACACGTTCGATCTTGAGGGTACGCGCATCACCGAGGTTAATCCACCCGAGTATGACCTCAAGACCATAGAGGAGACCCTGCTTGCGTTCAAGGGGAAGATACATCAGAAGGTGCCAGTGTACTCATCCAAGAAGATAGACGGTAAGCCTCTCTACAAATGGGTGAGGAAAGGCGTCGTGATGGAGACGCCCTACAAGGACGTCGAAGTGCATGACATTACATTCCTTGCGTATGCTCATCCATACGTGGACGCTGAAGTAAGGTGCAGTAAAGGGACCTACATTCGTGTGATTGCGCACGATTTTGGGGCGGTCCTGGGTTGCGGCGCTTCGCTCCACTCGTTGAAGCGGTCGCGTCACGGTGAATTCACCCTGGATATGAGCACCCCTCTTGAGGCTTTAAAAACGGAGCAGGATATAGTAAGATACACCCTATCCTTGCGAGATGTTTTGAAAAATCTGCGCGAGGTGACGGTTGATTCCAACCTGGAAAGATTCTTGCGGAACGGCATGCCCGTGCCCTTGTTGGAAGGCTCCAGGGATTTAAAAAATGGTGAATTTGCTAAGCTGATGTCCGGAACCGGAAGCGTAATCGGCATAGGAAAAATCGATGGGCCGACGAGAACGATCCGGATAAAGAGGCTAATTAACAGCTAAGGAGGCGATGAGCATGTCACTGGACCCAGGTCAGAAGAAAACAATAATAGAAGGCTACAAACTGCATGAGAAGGACACCGGCTCGCCGGAAGTGCAGATTGCCCTGCTTACCGAGAGGATTAAGCTCCTCACCGAGCATTTCAAGAAATTTGATAAGGACCATAACTCCAGGCGCGGTTTGCTCATGCTGGTGGGCGCCAGAAGAAGACTCCTCACCTATCTGAAAGAAAAAAATGCAGACAGGTACCGCAAGCTTATCGAAAGACTCGGTCTGAGAAAATAAAATAAAAGGTTACAGGAAGGATTACTATGGAAGAATCACTCACAATTGAATATGCCGGCAGACCGCTGACGATCTCGACTGGCCTCGTCGCCAAGCAGGCAGACGGGAGCGTTCTCGTGACGTACGGCGACACAGTAGTGCTTGTCACTGCGGTAGGAGACAGGAGACAGACGGAAAAGGACTTTCTGCCGCTGACAGTGAACTACCAGGAAATGACGTACGCTGCGGGAAAGTTTCCCGGCGGATTCTTTAAGAGAGAAGCAAGACCGTCCGATAAGGAGACACTGACGTCCCGTCTAATAGACAGGCCGCTGCGGCCGCTTTTTCCGAAAGGCTGGAGAAATGAGACGCAGGTCATAGCAACAGTGCTTTCGGTGGACCAGGAGAATGATCCGGCGTTGCTCGGCATGATCGGCGCTTCGGCTGCCATGGTCATTTCCCCCATCCCCTTTTCCGGACCTATGGCAGGAGTCAAGATCGGAAGAATTGACGGAAAGTTCGTTATCAATCCAACGGCCCAGCAGATGAACGAAAGCGACGTCGACATTATACTCGCAGGTACGAGGGAAGCAATCCTCATGGTAGAAGGCGAGGCAGGATTCATTAAAGGTGAAGAGTTAATCGATGCGATCGACCTGGCCCATCAAAGTCTTCTTCCGCTGATAGAGATGCAGGAACAGCTACAGGCAAAAGCGGGCAAAGAAAAATGGCCGGTGAAACCCGCCGGTGCCCCTCCGGAGTTGAAGACAGAGATACGGAGTGCTGTGGAGAAGGATCTCACTCTCGCATTTGCAATACCGGATAAACGACAACGGGGAGACAGGATCCAGGCGATCCAGGACGAAGTAAGCACCAAGTATGCAGACGCGGAACCACTTGCAGCCCTGAAATCCTTTGAAGAGATAAAGAAAGAGATGATGCGCGAATCACTCTTTACAACGGGTAAAAGGATTGACGGCAGAGGCGCTGATGATATCAGGAATATCAATTGCCGGGTAGGCATTCTTCCGAGAACCCATGGATCAAGCCTTTTTACACGAGGAGAGACGCAGGCCCTGGCCGTGACCACCTTCGGGACCGCAGAGGATGAGCAGAAGGTAGAATCATTGCTCGAGGGAGTAAGTTATAAGTCTTTTATGCTCCATTATAATTTTCCGCCATTTAGTGTAGGAGAGGTAAGTTTCCTGAGGGCGAAATCGCGAAGAGAAATAGGCCACGGCAACCTCGCCGAGC
>Ga0335069_10003687_pt1 | contig 23021 bp, 16 predicted proteins | sample Lox_Sample_11_FD_206714 | JGI IMG/M metagenome (GOLD analysis project Ga0335069, IMG submission 206714) | Soil microbial communities from Loxahatchee National Wildlife Refuge, Florida, United States - Lox_Sample_1.1 | ecosystem: Environmental > Terrestrial > Soil > Wetlands | place: USA... | reverse complement strand
CGGCGCTGGCGTTGGCATTGTTCCACACGAGCAGATTCGGCGTTCCCCCGCTGACGATGGCCAGAATCCGCTTCGGGCTGAGAGTCGTGGCGTTGCTCAACACGATCGAGTAGGTGCTCGGCACGGTCGTCTGCGCATTTGGCAGCGTGCCGTTGAAATTGCCGGTATAGGTGATCAGGGTGTAAGGATGGGCGTTGTCCAGGACGCTGCCGATGGCGTTGATATACATCGTAGGGTTGTTCATCGTCAGGTCTCCGTTGACCACGATCAGGTCGCTGGTTCCGGAAGCGGTCGAGGCCAGGTCGTTGGTCACCATCGCGCTGCCTTCGAGCGTCAGCGAGCCGAAGGTTATGGTGCCCACGACCGCGGCGTCCCCCGGAGTCAGGCCGCCGGAAATGTCCGCGGGCCCATTGTTGACGCCGGAGCCAGCCAGGGTGGTGCCGGATTGGATGTTGATGCTGCTGCTGGTGCCGGAACCGAGGCTGCCGTTGAGGTAAATCTGGCCATCGTAGTTCAGGACGGTGCCGCTGAACGCGGGGCTGGTGCCGGTAATATAGAGCGGCGAGGCACTCATGGTCTTGTAAACCGTGCCGCTGCCGCTGAGAGCGCCGCTGAGGGTCAGGGAGGTGCCGCCGAGGTTGAAGGTGCCGTAGCCGTTGAAGGCGATAGGCCCGGAGATGGTATTGGCGCCGCCACCGTTCATAACGATGGCGCCGTCGTCCAGGAGGACCGGCTTGGCAACGTTGGCCGTGACCGCGTCGTTGTAGAACTTGATGGCTGCGCCGCCCATGATCTCCAGGGTGCCGCCGGTTCCAGCCGTCGTGCTGCCAACCCAGCCCAGGACGCCGGAGGCGATGGTGAGGTTGTTCACGGCGGTGCTGGCATTCAGGTTCCTCCATTCGGTGGAATAGCCGGACAGGCTGCTGGAGATCGTGACGTTGTGCGGCGTGCTGGCCACCATGGCGTTGGTCAGGTCCCAGCGCTGACTGCCGCCGAAGAGGACGTCGCCAGCCAGGGTAACTGCCCCTAAATGGGAGACACCAGAAGCGTTGTTGACGATAGCACCGCCACCGCCGACGCCGGTGCCCTGGACAGTGATCGGCTCATACTCCGGATCATGGCCGTTGAGGTCGAGCGTGGCGCCGCTGGCAATGAATGTTCCGCCCGCAGTCGTTCCCAGGGAGGCATTGTTGCCCATCTGCACGGTGCCGGCATTGATCGCCAGCGGCCCGGTGAAGGTATTGGGGGTGCCGAGTTGGACCGTGCCGTCGCCCGCATTGGTGACGCCCCCGCCGCCGGAAATGAGGTTGGCTACGACAAGGGTATCGCCCGCCGGCCGATCAAAGACGAGCCCGCCGCTGTTGGCGACGACTCCGGAGGCAGCGCCGAGGCTGCCGGCCCCGCCAGTTGAGCCGTCGCCAACCTGCACCGTGCCGGCGTTGACCGTCACGCCGCCGGTGAAGTCATCGCCCCCGGTATCAGCCAGAATCAGGGTGCCGGTTCCCTGCTTCTTCAGTCCGCCGGCAATCGCCCCGCTCAATGCGCCTGAGCCGCCGAAGGTGTAGGTTTTCGTGTTGTTGCTGACCGTCAGGGTCGAAGGCGTCAGCACCGCCTGCAATTGGACAGACGTGGTGCCGGTAGCCGTGTCGTCAAAAAGCACATAGTCGGACTGGTTGTAGGTCGTGGGAGTGACGCCGAACAGCCAGTTGGTGGTGGTGCCGATGTCCCAGTAGCCGCTGGGGTCGGCGCCGCTCCAGCTCACTGCTACGGGCCCACTGCTCACCACCAGGTCGACCCCGCTTGCGCTCACCACCAGGTGGGCGACGTAGGCAGGTGTCGCGGATGGCATTTGGAGGCCGAAATTGTTGCCCGCGCCGCCGATCGCCCCTTGGATGAGGTGGTTGGTGAACGGGTAAGACGTGGGGGGGGCCGCGACGGTGATGGCGATCTTGTTTGTGCTGCCGCCGGTAATCACGGGAGCCGTGATGTTGGTATAGGCCGCACCCGGTGTGATCGTGACATTGAGCGTGCTGTTGGTGAGGTTGATGGCAGCCGTGCCACCAGCGTTGGTAGCTAGATTCACTGCCAGGGTTCCGCCGGTGACATTCACCGTGCCGGAACTGCCGGCCACCGGGGTGCCGGTGACAACCCCCAGGCGCAGGCTGTTGTTGACCGCGAGCGTGGCATTGGTGCCGACGTTAATGACGCCGATGCCTGGGTTGGCGCCGTTGGCCCCGGCGCTGTCATACTGTTGCCAGCCGCACCAGACGTCGTTGACCGTGATCGTGCCATCATCGAAGCTCAGCGTGCCCATGGCGGTCGTGTTGGTGCCGTTGGCCGCGCCCGCCCGGCCCAGGTGCAACTGGCCCAGGTTCCAGGTCACGATGCCGCCAGTGAAGTCGGCTACGCCGATGCTGGGGGCTCGCGCGTTATCCGCGCGGCCGATAAGACAGCCGGCCATCATGCCGCTAACGGTGGGAAAGCCGCCATTGCCCGCAGCGGCTCCGTTCCCGCTGATATAGACCACCGGCTTGGTGGCCCCGCCCACGACAGCCGGGCTGAACTTCAAAAAGCCGTTGGTGCAGCCCTGGATGGCAATCACCATTTCGTTGCCGTTATCATTCGGGCCGGTCGTGATGGAGTTGGTTTGGCCCAAATACATGCCAATGGGCAGCGAATTGCTGTTCAGGCCCTCCCAGCCAATGGTCACATCGCTGGAGATGTTAATGAAATTAGTCTTGGCCAGGTAAACAAGAGCCTGGCTACGGGTCCCGCCATTGACGACTTGGAATCGGCGGCCGGCGTCGCCAGCGGTATTGGTCGCGGTGAAGGTGTCCAGCCCGGACATGTCCAGGATCGTGTAGTGGTTGTTTACTGCGGTTGAGCTGGCTTCGACGCGGAACCCGCCGTTGAGCAGGAGCGACCCTCCGGCGCCCGCGAACACGGTATGGTTCGTGTAAGGCCCGGTGCTGACCGTGCTCCCGCCGCCAGTGCCGGCGGAGGTGGTGCCGTTGGGGTAAACGTAGAAACCTTGGCCCGGGGTTCCAGCCGCCGCTTGTATCATCAATGTAATTCCAGGTTGAATCTGCACCGTATGATAGCCGTTGGTTTGGTTGAAACTCATGTCCCAGGCCTGCGGCGTGCTTTGCCCGGGGTAAGCGCCGTCCACGTTCACCGTAGCCACCCCGGGCACCTGGACAGCCGTGTTATAGTTAAAAACCGCCGCATTATTGTTCGGCGTGTAGGGTGTGCCGGTGGGAAAAGCATTGACGAAGTTGTTCGCGTCGGACCAATTCACGTCCGTGCTTACGCCATTGGTGCCGACCCAATAGGCATTGCCCGCCGAGGCCCGCTCAACCGTCACTAGGCAAAGGGCCATAGTGACAGGCAGCATTGCTCGTAACAAGAAGGGGGGCTTGACCGGTTGGCTTGGTTGATTTTTCATAAGTGTGCGGTTGTGGCGTTATACGTGATTAGCGGTTTACACAAAGCGCTGCACGGCCCCATTGTAGTGCGTGGCGGGGAACCTGCAAATGAAGGAATCCGGCAAAAAATTGTGCTTTTGCGTCAGCATTATCCCCGGCCGGTTGGGAAGCCCCAGCCGGCGTCAGACAGGCAGAGCCGGCGTGCCTGCCGCTTCTCGTTTGGATTCAAAGTGGTCATCTGACCTGAGCCTGGTGGTTAGTTGCGTGAGCCGACTATTAATCTGCCACAGGTTGGAGATGGGGGGAATGGACATTTTGATGAAATGCATGGACATTCCGCCGGTCTTTCCAGCCCGGAACACCACCGTTTCCAACAGGCGGCTGCAAGCCAACGCAGAGGCAAGCGCGGCATGTTCACCTCCATTGCGGCTGCCAACCAGGAACCCACACCACCTCGCGCCGTCCCTGCGCGCCGCCAAACAGGCCGTGAAATGGCGGGGTTCTGCCCCGAGGCGCTCAGCCCCCGTAGCGCTGCCGGTGCTGCGACGGCGCATGCCCGTGCATCCTGCTGAAAGCGCGGGAGAAGTAGAACTGGTCGGGAAAACCCACCTGCTCACCGATCTCCTTGATGGACAAATGTGTGGTGTTCAGCAGTTGCACAGCCCGCTGCATCCGCAGGTGGTTTAGATACCGCAAGGGTGCATACCCGGTTACCCGCTGGAATAACGTCGTATAGTGGGAACGGGACAAGTTCACCACCGCCGCCAGGCTCGCAATCTGCAACGGCTCGCGCAAGTGCTCCTTCATGAACTCAATGCTGGTTGCCGCCCGCTCCCGGGAATCAATTGCTTTGTGGGCGAACTCTTCCCGGTGCCGCAGGATGACTCCCATCAGGTGCGATAAGGAATGCGCGGCGTAAATGAGGTGAGTCAGGGTGCAGGCGCGTTCCAAATCCTCCAGCACGTCCTCAAACAGCGCGAAGAGCCGCACGTCGCCCTCCAGCGGCACCAGGGGCGTCTCCACCGTTACCCCCAGCCTTTGCAGGTAAAAGGGCACATTCGTCCCCACCGCATGAAACCAATGAATCGTCCACGGGTCCTTTGTGGCGGCGCCATAGGCATGGGGGATGCCCGCGGGGATCACGAGCAGTTGGTCCTTGCCGACCTCGTGGGTTTGGCCCGCCACCTCGCACCGGCCGCTGCCTGCAGCGCAATGAATGAAGACGGTTTCGGGGCATCCTTTAGGCCGCGTGCATTTGTGCCCGTGCGCCCGTGGGTAGAACCCGGCGTCCGTGGGCAACAGGTGCTTCAAGAGCGGGTGCTCCAGGGAGGTAGCCACCATCGGTCGCGGCACGACGACCAGCCGCTGCCCGGGAAAACCATCCTGCTTCTCTAGCGGCCTCATTGCTCTCACGGCGTCTGATACTCAAACGGCTTTCAACGCCAACCTCTTATCAGTTGCGAGAGGTCTTCGCAAGAGCGCATGCCGCTGCCCCGCACCCGGGGGTGCATCTCACCACGACCCTTGTTGCGGTAGGGACGCCTCGCCGAGGCGTCCGGGTGCGCCGGAAACGGACGCCTCGGCGAGGCGTCCCTACCCAGATAAGTGTGAAGAATGCAGATTGGGGGCCATGAACGAGAGGGGGGGCGAGCGTCCCCGCGAGCCCAAATAGCCTTGGAGAAAGCGTGAAGTTTGGGCTCGCGGGGACGCTCGCCCTCCCAGGCGTATGACGCCGTTGGCGTCTCCTTCTAAGCTTTTCTCTTCAACGCCCGTCCAAGAAGCATGGCGCCGGCCATCCCGGCGAGGGCCAGGCTTGTCGGCTCCGGTATCAGGTTGTACCCCATGTTCGCCGCCGGATAGATCGAATCTTGGGGACCATTCGCTGCACCGGGGCCGTTGTCGGGAACATCGCCAGCCGAGGTAACCTGATTTGGCGGCATCGTCGGATAGTTCCCAGCCACGTCGTAAACTCCCGCGCGCGTGAATTCCCAGCCGCTCCCTGCCTGGACCATTGGACTGTTGGGGTCGCCACTCGAAACCCCATTCACCACATTCCATGTGATCTGGCCATTGGCTCCGGGGTCCGGGGAACTGTTGTTGAACAGACTCCCCCAGGGGTCCACGCCTCCGACTACTGACGCGCCGATGTCGTAATAGTGCTGATATGTCAGCGTCACCGTCGAGGGCAGGCTCACCCAGGCGTAACCATCGTAAATCGTGGGATCGCCCGCCGGCACTACGGCCGAAGCAACGACGGTGCCATTGGCGTGGTTCCAGATCGTCACCGTATGGTCCACCTCCAGAGGCGCTCCCGTCGGGTCCGCGTAACCCAACCAGTTTATGTTCACGTTATAATAGTAAGGAGTGTAGAAGATACCCCCGACCGTTCCCGTGTACGTGCTCTGCGGCAGCGACGTCAGGGATTCGTTTGGCAGATAAAGCATCGAGTTATCGGGCTGCACATACGCGAATGCGGACGGAGCCAGCGCGAGGCACGCCATGGCCCCACACGCCATTAAGTAATGTCTCATGTGTTTCATTTTGGTAGGTTGCTGATTGGTTAATGGTGTCGATTGTTGGGCTGCCTGTGAGGACAAGGGGGCACGCAATATGCCGAAAGCAAGGCACAACATCGTGAAGCGGATTATCCCAGGAGGTCGCCTTTAGGTAAATGGATTCTTGATGGAAATGCATGGACATTTGAGCGGTCAGGCCAGGCCGTTCTTATTGCGGTTAGTCCGGCCCGCTGGAGCGCTATAGGCAGGGCATTGCTGGAGGGAATATCCAGATTGCAAGGATGGACATTAAACCTGCCGGACCCGCCACGCTGTCACGTTAAATCGCTCCTGGCTGACGCGGTTGGGTGGACGGGCCGGCCAGGTCGTGGTTGAGGCGGCGTTCCAGGTAAGCCACGTCAGGCCAGCATGTTACGTCCGATCATGGCCCAACCCTGACCCGGGTGCACCTACGGTGTGTGTCCAGTGTGTATGGCGCGTTTATCGGGCGGGACCCCGGCGAGGGCCATTGGTATAGAGTCACCCTAAATCGCCCATGGATTTGGCGGGGGGATGGGGAGGCTGGCGGACAGCCCCGGGCGAGTGGCTTGCGCTCGCTCAGCCCGGCAGGCGATCGGACCGGTCGGCAACCCGGGAATAGGCTCGGAACCGGGCGGGGGTCAGGCCGGTCTTCTTCTTGAAGATCACGTTCAGGTATTCCGTGTGTTCGAAGCCTAGCTTCTCGGCGACGCGGGCGACGGGGAAATCGGTCTCGGCGAGCAGTTGCTTGGCGCGGTCCAGCCGGAAGCGCAGCAAGTCGTGCTTGGGGGAGTGGCCCAGGAGTTTATGGTAGCGGCGTTCGAGAGTGCTGCGGGACATGCCGACGGCGCGGAGCACGTCGCCAATGTGGATGCCGTCACAGGCGTGCTCGCGGATAAAGCGCGCGGCGGCGGCGACCTGCCGGTCCTCAATGGCCAGCACGTCAGTGGAGCGGCGGGTCTGCACGCCCAGCGGCTCCACCAACGCGCGCCTGGGCCGGGTGCGAGTGCCTGCCATCATCGCTGCCAGCGTCGCAGCCGCATTATAGCCGACGCGCTCGGTATTCGGAATTACGCTGGACAGGGGCGGGTTGGAGAGCTCACAGAGCACCTCCTCGTTGTCCACCCCCACGACGGCCACTTCCTCCGGCACGGTGGCTCCAATGGCACGGCAGGCATCCAAGACCTGGCGTCCGCGCATGTCGTTGCAGGCCATCAGGCCGACTGGCTTAGGCAGCGCCTGAATCCAGCGCGCCACCTGGTCCCCATCCCTGAGACCCTGCTCCTCGTAAACCGCCGTGCTGAGCTGCTCCGGCAATTGGGCCGGGTGGAACACATCGCAGCGCAGCCCGGCCTTGCTGACAAAGCTGGCAAAAGCGTCGCGGCGCTCATCCGAGTAATCCGCGCCATTGTAGCCGCAGTACGCAAATCGGCGGAAGCCGCGCTCTCTTAAATGCTCGAACGCCACCCGGCTGATGGCGTCATTGTCGGTGACGATGGAGGGCACCTTCAGCCCGGGCGACACATTGCGCAGGTAAACGGTCGGCACGCGCAGGCGCGCGATGCACGCGGCCAGGGCGGGGTTGTCAATCCGGCTGATGATGCCGTCCCCCTGCCATCCTGCCAGCCACGGCGGGGGCTCGTCGCACAGGCTCTGCTCCTGCATGAAGATGACCCAGTGACCGTGCTGCCGGATGTACTTGGCAATGCCCCCCAGGATGCCGCGCCCATAGGCCCGGGACGATTCTATCAGCAAGGCCACCTTCGGCGGCGCGCCCCGTCCGACCATCTTTCTCACGTGGCGATTTGAACGCAGGCGGGCGCCGCGCGCAAGCTTTGGCTCCGCACGGCGGCGCGCCGTCACCGGGCATTTGTGCTTTCATCGCCATGCTTCGAGGAGTATCGTTTCACAAGTATGAACCTGGGTGGCGCGAGGACCGCCTGCCCTTAACCTTGAACATCTGTATGCCTGATACGATCTCGTTCACGCTAAACGGCAAACCTGTCCGCCTGGAGGTGGACGGCGCGCGTCCGTTGCTCTGGGTGTTGCGGACGGACCTCGCCCTGACCGGCACCAAGTTCGGCTGCGGGGAGGGGCACTGCGGCTCCTGCACGGTGCTGCTGGACGGGGTGCCCGTCCGCTCGTGCCTGCACAAGGTCAAGAACGTCCAGGGCAAGCAGGTCGTCACCATCGAGGGCCTGGCCGGCAACGGGACCTTGCACCCGCTGCAAAAGGCCTTCATGGAACACGATGGGCTCCAATGCGGGTTCTGCACGCCCGGCATGATCATGACCGCGTATGGTTTCCTGCGCAAAAACCCCAACCCGAGCCGGGAGCAGATCATCCGCGGCATGGAACAAAACCTCTGCCGCTGCGGCGCCCACACCCGCATCATCGACGCCATTGCCGCCGCCGCCGGCGAGATGAAAGGAGTGCCCCAGACATGAGAGCCGACGACGCCATAGCACTGGATTTCAGGGACAACATGGTCCTGGAGCCGCAAACGCGGCGTGAGTTCCTCAAGCGGCTGGGCGGTGGCATTATCATCTTCGTCACCCTCGGCGACCTTGCCCTCGCCCAGGAAGGCGAGCGGCCACGTGGCCGGCGCCCCGGCCCGCCCGCCGACTTCAACGCCTTCCTGCGGATCGGGGAGGATGGGCGGGTTACCTGCTTCACCGGCAAGATCGAGATGGGGCAGGGCCCCATTACCTCCTTGCCGCAAATGCTGGCCGAGGAACTGGAGACCCCGCTCAGCACCGTGGACATTGTCATGGGCGACACGGAGCTGTGCCCCTACGACATGGGCACGTTCGGGTCCATGACCACGCGGTCGTTCGGCCCGGCGCTCCAGGCCGCCGCCGCCGAGGCCAAAGCCGTCCTGCTGGAGCTGGCAGCCGAAGCCCTGAAAGTGCCCCAGGACCGGCTGGTAGCAAAGGACGGCGCAGTCTTCGACCCGCAGGACAAGGACAAGGCGCGCCTCACCTACGGGCAGTTGGCCAAGGGCCAGAAGATTGCGCGCCACGTGGACGCCAAGCCGGCGCTGAAAGCCCACTCCGCCTACACCATTGTAGGCAAGTCGCTCGTGCGCCGGGACGGTCATGACAAGGTCACCGGCAAAGCGCTGTATTCGGGCGACATTCGTGAGCCGGGCATGCTTTACGCTAAGCTCCTGCGCCCGCCGGCGCATGGCGCCAAGCTCAAGTCGGCGGACACCTCTGCCGCCAAGGCAATCGCCGGCGTGCAGGTCGTGCAGGATGGCGAATTCGTAGCGGTGCTGCATGAATTCCCTGACGTTGCCGATGCCGCCCTGGACAGGGTGAAAGCCGAGTTCGATACCCCCGAGGCCAAGGTGGATGACAAGAGCATCTTCGACCACCTCCTCCAATCCAATCCTGAGGGCAGGTCCGTGGCGGAAGGGGGAGACCTCGCTGCCGGGCGCAAGCTCGCAAGCAAGACTTTCGAGCACAATTACCTGAACAGCTACGTGGCTCATGCCGCTATGGAAACGCATACGGCCCTGGCCAAGGTCGTTGGCGACAAGGCCACCGTGTGGGCTTCCACGCAGACCCCATTCGCAGTGCAGCGTGAGATCGCGGAAGCGATCGGGGTCCCGGCCAAGAACGTGCGCGTGATCACCCCGTTCGTGGGCGGAGGCTTTGGCGGCAAGAGCCGCACCACGCAGGCTATTGAAGCGGCGCGCCTATCGAAGGCGACCGGCAAGCCCGTGCAGGTGATGTGGAGCCGCGCCGAAGAGTTCTTCTACGATACCTTCCGCCCCGCGGCAGTAGTGAAGCTCAGCTCCGGCATTGACGCCGAGGGCAAAATGGTCTTCTGGGACTACGACGTCTTTTACGCCGGCGAGCGGGGCGCCAAGCAGTTCTATGCGGTGCCCAATCACCGCACGATGTCCCGGCCTTCGGGCTGGCAGGCCGGCGGGCAGCCCTTGGCGACCGGCGCCTGGCGCGCCCCGGGCAACAACACCAACACCTTCGCCCGCGAGTCGCACATAGACATTATGGCTGCGGCGGCGGGCATGGACCCGGTCGAGTTCCGCCTTAAGAACCTGAAAGACGCCCGGATGATCCATGTCCTGAAGACCGCGGCGGACCGGTTCGGCTGGACTCCAGTCAAGGCGCCCAGCAAGCGCGGCTACGGCGTGGCCTGCGGCATGGACGCCGGCACTTACGTGGCGACGATGGTCGAGGCCGATGTGGACACAAAAAAGGGCACCGTGCAGGTCAAGCGCGTCGTCTGCGCGCAGGACATGGGCCTGGTGGTGAACCCGGAAGGGGCGACGATCCAGGTAGAAGGGGCCACGACCATGGGCCTGGGTTATGCGCTCTCTGAGGAAGTCCACTTCACCGGCGGCCAAGTCGTGGACGATAACTTCGATACCTACGAACTGCCGCGGTTCTCGTGGGTGCCGAAGATCGAGACCGTCCTGGTTGAATCGAAGGAGAGCGCGCCGCAGGGCGGAGGCGAGCCGGCGATCATTGTCATGGGCGCCGTCGTTGCGAACGCCGTATTTGATCGCACCGGCGCGCGGCTCTTCCAGCTACCGATGACGCCCGAGCGGATCAAAGCGGCGCTGGAGAAGGTCTGAGGGCCGGACGACAGATGGGCAGTGGAGCCAACGGCTGGGATTGAACCAGCGACCCGCGCTTTACGAAAGCGCTGCTCTACCACTGAGCTACGTTGGCGCTACGGTGTGGGACTCGCAGCACGGCCAAGGGCCTTGCCGCGACCGCCTTCACTCTTAACAGACGCGCTCCGGCCACGCAAGTCAAAGCACGGCACAACTCTCTTAGTAGCGTAAGCCTCCGGCTTGCGATAGTCCGGACAATCCTCTGGATTGTCCGGGTCTCGGCAACCCAGAGGGTCGCCGGGACGGGCGCAAGCCGGAGGCTTACGCTACTAGCCGAACGGCTACAGCACGTCTTTACAGGAAGACGAAAAGGGCGGAGCGTCTATCCCATGAAACGATTTAAGCTGACTGATGACCGTCAGCCTCCAGTCCCCCTCCGCTGCCTCGTCCTGCTGGTCGCTGTCCTCATGGCTTGTGCCCTGCCGCCGTCCGCCCGGGCCGTGACCGTGGCGCAGAAGGCGCCCTCCGGGCACTACGCCGCTCCAGGAGCGAATCTCGCGCATGCCATATCGGAGATTACCGGCGTGGCCATCTCGCCTTTGCTGGGCGCAAGCGCGGTGGGGGTCTGGCGGTACTTCCACACGAGCACGCCCGCGGAGCGGGCACGGCTGCCCTGGTTCGCGCAGCCGTGGTTCTGGGTGCCGGGTTTCCTGCTGGCGATCCTTTGCATTCTTAAGGACAGCCTGGGCGTGGCGGCGCCTCCGCTGCTGAAGAAGCCCTTTGATGTGCTCGACGCCGCCGGGCACAAGGTCAGCGGGCTCATCGCCACGGGCGCCTTCGTTCCACTCGTGATGTCCGTGTTCCAGTCCGCCAACTCCGATACCGCCTCTTTGGGCGCACACGGTTTCCTGGCGGCGATTGACCTTTCCTGGCTGGGCAATGCGCTGCTGGTCCCCGTGGGCATGGTCGTGTTCTTCGTCGTCTTCCTGGCATCGAACTCCCTGAACGTCCTGATCCTGCTCAGCCCCTTCGGCTTTGTGGACGCCGGGATAAAGGCCTTCCGCGGCTTTCTTCTGATGACGGTCGCCGGGACCGCGCTGGCCAACCCGTGGCTGGGCGCGGCGTGGGCTCTGGTGCTCATCGTGATCGCCTATTTCATCGCCGGCTGGTCGTCCCGGCTCTCGTTCCTGGGCCTGGTGTTCATCTGGGACTTCTTCACGCTGCGGCGCAAGCGCTTCGTCCCGGGCAAGGCCGAGAAGCGGATGTTCCTTGCCCGCAAAATCAGCAAGGTCCCGGCCCGCACCTACGGCACGCTGAGCCAGGACGGGCAAGGCAACCTGGCCCTGCGGTATCGTCCCTGGCTTGTGCTGCCGCCCAGGACCCTGACCCTGCCGCAAGCTCAATACGCCATCGGCCGCGGCATGTTTTACTCACAGATCGTGCGACTGGACGGAGAAGGGTTCGTATCGGCGCTGCTCCTGCCGCCGCGCTACCGCGGACATGAGGAGGAGTTGGTAACGATTTACGGCCTGGCGGGCGTGCGCGAGGCCGGCTTGCGCGCCGCGTGGCGCTGGCTAAAGGACGCATTGGGTGTGAAGGCGCAGCCGGAGGCGGCCCCGGTGCCCGTGGCAGTTGCCTGAATCAGCTCGTCCTCCTCCTCGTTCTCGTTCTCGTCCTCGAAGAACCCTGCAAAACCGAGGACGAGGATGAGAACGAGAACGATGGACGACGCTACGGCCTCATCGCTCCGCCACTGCCGCCCGCGCCAGGAGCACCTTTTGCGTAGGCACATAGTTGCCCACGAACTCCCGCCGATACTCGGCGAACGTGCCCCCCGCAATGGCCGCGCGCATCTCCGCCATCGTCCGCAAATACATGCGCGTGTTGTGCACGCTTAACATCCGCAGCCCGAGAATCTCGCCCACGTTCAGCAGGTGCCGCAGGTACGCCCTCGTGAAGTGCCGGCAAGCGAAGCAATCGCAGTCCTCCTCGATAGGCCGAAAGTCCGCCTTCCATGCCCCTGCCTTGATACTGATGCTGCCTTTGCGGGTGAAGGCCGTGCCGTTGCGCGCCACCCGCGTCGGCAGCACGCAGTCGAACATGTCCACCCCGCGCGCCACCAGCTCCACCATTTGTGCCGGCGTGCCCAGCCCCATCGCATACCGGGGCTGGTCTGCCGGCAAAAGCGGCTCGGTCATCTCGACAGCCCGCATCATCTCCGGCTCAGGCTCGCCCACGCTGACGCCGCCGATGGCGTAGCCGTCGAACTTAAGGCCCACCAGCGCCCTGGCGCACTCCTCGCGCAGGGCTGCGTTGGTGCCGCCTTGCACGATGCCGAACACCAACTGCCCCGGCGCGCGCGGCTGCTCGCGGCACTCGGCGGCCCAGCGCATCGTGCGCTCGACGGCGGCGCGCAACTCGCGCGGAGTGCTCGTGTGCGGCGGGCAATCATCGAACACCATGGCGATGTCCGAGCCGAGTGTGGCCTGGATGGCCATAGCTTCCTTGGGCCCGAGGAACAGCAGCGAGCCGTCCAGGTGCGAGCGGAACTCGACCCCGTGCGCCTGAATCTTGCGAATCGTCGCCAGGCTAAAGACCTGGAAGCCGCCGCTGTCGGTCAGGATCGGGCCGGGCCAATTGATAAACCGGTGCAGCCCGCCCGCCGCACGGATAATATCCAGCCCGGGGCGGATGTTCAGGTGGTAGGTATTGCCGAGGATGATCTGGGTGCCCATCTCGCGCAGTTCCCGGGGATCAATCGCCTTCACGCTGCCCTGGGTGCCCACTGACATGAAGACCGGCGTCTCCACAACCCCGTGAGGCGTAGTCAGCCGGCCCAAACGCGCCCTGCAACTCGCGTCGGTCTTAAGCAACTCGAACACGGCGGCGAGGGTTGACTACCCGCCGGGCCGGTTCAACTGCAAATTGCCTTGGCGCGAGGCAGTAGAGCAAGCCTCCGGCTTGCGGTCGTCCCGCCAACCTTCCCGGTTGGCGCCCCGCCCGCCTGCAGGCGGCAAGCTGGAAGCTTGCCGGGACGGTCGCAAGCCTGAGGCTCGCTCTACTACTCAGGGGCAGTACGCGGATGCGCCCCGGGGCAGGGCAGACGGCATCAGCACCGCCGCCCACTGACCAGCCAAATCCGAAGCGACCCTGTCCGTATCCCCTCCGTTACCACACCGTTACCTCACCGTAGTACCTCTAATAGCCTATTAGAGGTACTACGGTGAGGTAACGGTGTGGTGACGGAGGGGATACGGGGAAGAGAGGGTGGGAAGGGGCGGGGAAACTGGACGTAACTAGCGTCAATTCAATGTACTGTGAACAGACGACGCGGATGGGCTGGGGCGGGTTCCAGTAGAAGCACTAAGCAGTTGGGGGTGTTGGCTGCACAAGATGCTGTTGTTGAGGTATTTAAGGATGGGATTTGAACTCGGGCTGCCAGGGGCTACCTTCAGGGGGATGAACCTGGAAGACCATTTGGGAGATATTGTGCGCAAGGCCCGAGGGATGTCCGGTGTGTCGGCGAGCGCGGCGGCCCGGGCGGCGGGGCTGAGCGAGGCCGAACTGGCGGCGCTGGAGGAGTCAGGCCAGGCTCCGGAGAAGGCGAACCTGTCGGCGCTGGCGGAGGCGATTGGGCTTCAGCCCGGGAAGGTGGAGGGGATTGCCCGGGGGTGGCTGCCCGGCGAGAAGGACCTGGGCAGGTGGCGGGAGCTGCGGTGCATCACCACCAACGGGGGCGGTATGGCGGTGAATTGCTACCTGGCATGGGACGAGGTCACACGCGAGGCGGCGCTGTTTGATACGGGGTGGGATGCGGCGCCGGTGAGCCGGTTGATCGCGGAGAATCAGCTTCAGCTTCGGCATATCTTTATCACGCACGGGCACGAGGACCACGTGAGTGCGCTCGAGGAGTTGCGGCGGCAGTTCCCGAAGGCCCGCGTGCACTCGAGCTCGCGCAGCGCGCCGGTGGACCAGCGCAACCGCCCGAATGACTTCATCCACCTTGGCAGCCTGCGAATCACGAACCGGGACACCCCCGGCCACGCCGATGACGGGACGACTTACGTGGTGGGCACGTGGCCCGAGGACGCGCCGCATGTGGCGGTGGTGGGTGATGCGATTTTCGCCGGGTCCATGGGGCGCGGCAACCAGTCCTGGGACCTGGCGCGCCGGAAGGTGCGCGAGCAAATCCTCACTTTGCCGGGGGAGACGCTGCTTTGCCCCGGGCACGGCCCGATGACGACGGTCACGGAGGAGAAAGAGCACAACCCGTTTTTCTGAGGGGTAGGGGCGCCTCGCCGAGGCGTCCGGGTTGTGGCGGCGGCGGACGCCTTGGCGAGGCGTCCCTACCTAGTCGGCTTCGATGCGCTCGGGTGGGGGGAGCTTCTGCCGGAGCTTCAGCACCGGGGCGAAGAGATCGCCCGATTTCCCGACTCGTTCAAGCACGGCGGGAGCTTCGAACTCCAAGGCTTGCGGGTCGTTCCGCTTGAGGGCTGCCTGAACTTCTTTCCAGGTGATCGGGGTCGAGACCCAGGGCCTTTCCTTGGCGCGGAGGGAATAGACATTCACGGTGGTCTTGTGGGTGTCGTTTTGGCTCCAATCCACGAACACTTTGCCCCGGCGCAGGGCCTTGCTCATTTTCGACACGACCGCTTCCGGAGTTTGCCGCTGGAGCGACTCGGCCACGGCGAGGGCGAACGCCTTTGTCGTGTCGTAGGTGACGGGCACGTTGAGCGGGACATAGACCTGCAGGCCCTTGGAGCCGGAAGTCTTGGCGAAGCACTCGAGGCGGAGGCGGTCGAAAAGCTCCTTTAGCCGCAAGGCAACCTCGCAGCAGGACAGGATGTTGGCCGGCGCGCCGGGATCGAGATCGAAGGCCAGGGCGGTGGGGCGGTCAACGTGAGGCATCCGGTGCAGGAAGGTGTGCAGTTCGAGGTCGGCGAGATTCGCGGCCCAGACGAGCGCTGGCAACGTGTCCACGACGCAGTAGTTGATCTGCCCGCCCTCGCGGCGAGGCACGTTGGTGGTCTTGATCCAGTGAGGCCGATGCGGGGGGCAGCGTTTTTCGTAGAAGAACAACCCGTCCACGCCTTCGGGGTAGCGCTTGAGCGTGATGGGGCGGTCCTTGAGGTGGGGCAGCAGGACCGGGGCGATTCGAATATAGAAGTTTACGACGTCGCCCTTGGTGAAGCCGGCGCTGGGGTAGAAAATCTTGCCGAGATTGCTGACCTCCACCTGGGTGTCGCCAACGGTGACTTGGGCGGTCTTGCCATTGCCTCGGAGCGCGGAGGGGGCGGCTTCCGTCAGGCGCTTCACGTGGGGAGTTTCCAATTTGCCGCCAGCCTGCGGCGAGTCCATGAACAAGGCTGGCATGGAACCATCCAACATCCAAGAACCAACGTCCAACATCCAATGGGCGCCGCGGGGTCGGCCATTGGATGTTGGTTGTTGGATGTTGGATGTTGGATGTTGCCGCGGGTCATGGTGATCGTTCAGACAGGGTTTGTCCTTCCGAGCCGTTCCTCATGCTGCCCTTGGGCGCGAGGGTCCTCACTGGGAGCACGGGACCCTCGGCCGGGCTTACCGGTTCGGATTAGCCGGTGCCGGATTGACCGCGTAGTTCGGGTTATTCGCGTTGTACGGCGGCGCCTGGCTCAACTTGTTTTTGACGGTGATGTTGTTTTCAACACTCACGACTCCGTCAATGTGGCTGGCGATCTCCCCAGCCTTGGCCTTCTGCGCGTCAGTAGCCACAAAGCCGCTCAATTGGATGTTGCCACGGAAGGCCTTTACATCCACCCCGCTGAGCTTGTATTCGGCATTCTCACCGAGCGCGTGGCTCACGCGATAGGATAGGGCCTTGTCGTCAATGTATTCCCCCGTGCTGCGGTCGTAGCGGTTGCCCGCGCAACCTGTCAGAACGGCAGTGGCTGCTGAGAGGCCCAGGCACAGTGCCATCCCCAAGCTAACGGTCATGTTATACTTCATAATCTTCCTTTCTTACTCGTGTCATCACTCGCCGTGCCGGGTTTTTGCCCGCGCCGGCTTAAGACAAACATCCTTTTGGGGGTGGATTCCGCAATCTGCCGCGCGGCTGAATCCGCCCCGGGAGGAAGGCGCAGGGGGATAAGGGAAATGCTTCAGCCTGGTAGGGACGCCTCGCCGAGGCGTCTGTGGCGGACGCCTCGGCGAGGCCTCCCTACCAGGCTGCCCTGTTGCCCAGGTCACTTGCTGAGCCGGCGCTTGAGCAGGTAGCTCCCGGCAGCCCCGCAGCCGGCGGCGACCAGTCCCCAACGGTAGGGATGTGCCCGCACTTCGGCATTCACGCGGCGCCGCGCGCGGCTAAGGCTGACCCGCTCGGCCAATTCATCCAGGGTGTCGGCCATCTGGGCTTCGGTGGCGGTGATGCTGGCCTCCAACTCCTCCGGTGTGCGCTCGTCCTTGGCTTCTTTCGACGGGGCAGGCGAGGGCTGGGGCTGGGTCCCCCTAGGCTGCTGCAGCGTGCGGACGGTCCGTTCTGGCGCAGGCGACTGCTTCTTGATGGCGGCTAGCCCCTTGAGCAACAGACCGGCGCCGACGCCAATGACCAGTAAGCCGATGATGCCCCAGCCGATAAAGCCCGCCAACAAGGCGTCGAGACCCGCGCGGCTGAAGGCAAAGCCGAGAAGGGTTCCCAATGCGCCTAGAAAGATAATCAGCCCGGCGAAGGCGAGGCAGCCTCCAACGGCCATGCTGGCGGCGCTGACGCCATAATGTGCCAGCTTTTGGGTCAGCTCCGCCTTTACCAGGCGGATTTCCTCGCGGAAGAAGGTCTGTGCTTGCTGCTTCAGTTCGGCCACCAAGGCCCTGACGGTGCTGCCATTGTCCATATTACTCTCCTTGTCTACCGAGTACACATTCGCATTAAGGCCGTGGCGTCGCAACCTTTGCGGGCGCATGGAGAAAACACCCCATGCAGCACCGCCGGCTCGGCGTAGCGATTCGGTGGGCTAGCGGCTAGCTTGAGGTGCGAACGCATAATGAGCCTGAAAGGAGCCTGGCCTATTCTCAAGGGCACGGTTGAGGAGTTTGGCAAAGACAACGTGCTGCGGCTAAGCGCCGCTTTGGCCTACTACGCCATGTTCTCGATCGGGCCCCTGCTGGCGATTGTGGTCGGAGTGGCCGGGCTGGTGTTTGGGCATGCGACGGTCCAGCACAAGGTGCAGCAGGAGCTGGCGAGCATGGTGGGCGCCTCCTCCGCCAAGACGCTCAGCACGATGATGGCGGGCGGCAACCATGGGGGGAGGCTGATGGCTACGATTGTAGGCTCCGTCGCCTTCTTTGCCGGCGCGGGCGGGGTGTTTGGCCAGCTTCAGGACTCGCTGAATACGATTTGGGAGGTCAAGCCCAAGCCGGGGATGGGCATTTGGGGCTTTCTGCGCAATCGGTTTCTGTCCTTTTCGATGGTGCTGGGCATCGGGTTCCTGCTGCTGGTTTCGCTGGCGCTGAGCACATTTCTGAGCGCAGCCATGAACTCCGCAGGGGGCGGGCTGCCGATGTCGAAGACCCTGGCCCATATCCTGAACTTTGCGGTGTCCTTTGGCGTCATCACGGTGCTCTTCGCGATGATCTTCAAATACCTGCCGGACATCCGAATACCCTTCCGCACCGTGTGGATAGGCGCGGTGGGCACAGCCTTCCTATTCACCATAGGCAAATACCTGCTCGGCCTGTACCTGGGGCGGGAGAGTACGGCCTCCTATTATGGGGCGGCCAGCTCGGTGATCATCGTCCTGCTGTGGGTTTATTACGCATCGGTCATCCTCCTCTTTGGCGCCGAGTTCACGCAGGTTTACGGGCGCCGGACAGGGGCCAGGCTGCCGGTGACGGAGTACGCCGTGCCGGTGACCGCGGAAGCGAGGGCCGAGCAAGGGCTGGAACCTGGCGAGGCGCAGCCGGTCCATGGTCGCCCGGCTGGGAATCGTCCCCGCACGCCGGGGGCGGTAGTGCACCATCGGGCGTGGCACTTCGTTGCTTTCATGATGGCGGCGGGGTTTGCCGGGGGCAGCTTGCTTGGGTTCAAGTCGTTGCGGAGAGGGGTGAAGCTGTATCGGCAGCTCCGCAGGTCGTGATCGTCTGCTTGCCTGCAGGCTTGCCGCCGGAACCGAATTACAGGACATTTGCGGCGACGACTCGCAAATGTATGCAGGCTCCCGCCGCGCCGCTCGAACAGCTTAAGATCGTTGTCGTTGGCCACGTGGATCATGGAAAGTCCACGCTGGTCGGGCGTCTGCTGTACGACACGGGCGCCCTGCCCGAGGGTAAATACGAGCAGTTGAAGGCTGTGGCCCGCAACCGGGGCACGCCCTTCGAGTGGGCTAACCTCATGGACGCCTTGCAGGCGGAGCGCGACCAGAACGTTACCATTGATACGGCGCAGATTTGGTTCCGCACACCGAAGCGGCAATACGTGATCATTGATGCGCCGGGGCACGCCGAATTCCTGAAGAATATGGTGACCGGGGCGGCCTCCGCCGAAGCCGCCTTGCTGCTGATTGACGCGCACGAGGGGGTGCAGGAGAACTCGCGCCGGCATGGCTACCTGCTCGGCCTGCTGGGTATCCGGCAGATCGTGGTGCTGGTGAACAAGATGGACCTGGAACAGCACCGTCAGGCGAGCTTTGATCGGGTGGTGGCCGAATACCAGGCCTTCCTGAAGTCGGTGGGGCTCGAGGCGAGGCATTTCATCCCCGTTTCGGCACGGGAGGGCGATAACCTGGCGTCCCGCAGCGCGAAGATGCCATGGTGGGGAGGGCCGACGGTGATGGAGGCTTTGGATGAACTAAGCAACTCCGCCCCGCCCAAGGACAAGCCCCTCCGGTTCCCGGTGCAGGACGTTTACCGCTTCGACCGCCGGCGCATCGTGGCCGGGCGGGTGGAGTCAGGCACGGTCAAGGTGGGCGATCGGCTGGTGTTTAGCCCCGGCAATAAGCTGAGCACGGTCAAGAGCATCGAGCGTTGGAACGCGCCAGCGCGCGATTTTGCGACCGCCGGCGAGTCCGTTGGGTTGACACTCAAGGAGCACATTTTCGTGCAACGCGGCTCCGTTGCCGCTCCCGAAGGTTCGCCGCCCTACGAGTTGTCGCTCTTCAATGCGCGCGTCTTCTGGCTGGGGCGCCAGCCGCTGGCCAAAGGCCGGCGCTACAAGCTGAAGCTTGCCACGCAGGAGGCCGAATGTGAGGTCGCCTCGATTGAGCGGGTGATTGATGCCGCCACGCTGGCCGCGCTTCCGCAGGGCGATGGGGAGCTGCGCGTGGGCCGCAACGAGGTGGCTGAGCTTAGCATCCGCACCCGGCGGCCAGTGGCCTTCGATGCGGCCGATGAGATCGTCCAGACCGGCCGCTTCGTCCTTGTGGACGAGTTCGAGATCGCCGGCGGCGGCATTATCATCGGGGACCACTACCCGCGCCGCACGGGCGACTCGTCGCACAAGAGCGCCAATATTTACTGGAACCGCGGGAAGGTGACGGTGGAGCAACGGGCTGAGCGGAACGGCCACCCGGGATGCGTCGTCTGGCTGACGGGCTTGAGCGGCTCGGGCAAGTCCACTATTGCCATCGAGCTGGAGCGGGAGCTATTCAACCTGGGCCGGCATGCCTACGTGCTGGACGGGGACAACCTGCGCCACGGGCTTTGCTCGGACCTGGGTTTCTCGCACGTTGACCGGAAGGAGAACATTCGCCGGGCGGGGGAGGTGGCCAGCCTCTTCGCGGACGCCGGGTTTATTTGTATCACGGCGTTTATTTCGCCTTACCGCTCGGACCGGGATTTGGTGCGCAAGATTGCGCCTCCCGGCATGTTCCTGGAGGTGTTTCTGAATGCGCCAATCGAGGTGTGCGAGCAGCGTGACCCCAAGGGCCTTTACAACAAGGCGCGGCGCGGGGAGATCAAGGGCTTCACCGGCGTCTCGGCCCCTTACGAGATCCCGGTCAAGCCGGAGCTGGAGCTGCACACGGACCAGTGCAGTGTCAGCGACTGTGTGGCGATGATCCTTGTGGAGTTGGACCGCTTGTCGGCGTCGGTGCCTGAGGCGGCGAGCATCTAGGTAGGGACGCCTCGCCGAGGCGTCCGTCGCTCCCAAAATACAGACGCCTCGGCGAGGCGTCCCTACCGGCGCGCGATATTCGGGTTAGCCGGCGACCAGCCTCGCAACAGCGCGGCGGAGGTCCTCGAAGGCGAAGGGTTTACAAAGAAACGCATCCACGAATGCCGTGTGGATGTCCGACTGCTCGGCTGAGCCGGTGATCATGAGGATGGGTTGGGAGGGCGCGACCTGCTTGATCCGGTTGGCTAGCTCGTCCCCGCGCATCCCGGGCATGGCGTAATCGGTAATGACGAGATCGAACCGGTGAGGCGTAAACAAGCTCAGCGCCTCCTGGCCACTGGCCGCCTCAGACACGCTATGCTGGTCCGCGCATAGCAGGAGCTTCACGGTCTCCCTGACCTCCGGTTGGTCATCCGCCAGCAGGATTCGCTTCCGCTTTAGTTTCGGGGCCTCGACCACGGGCGCCTGCCGTTGCTCAGAGTAGGATGGGTCCACAACGGGATGATCCTGACACAATGCACCCCATTATCTCAACCGGGGCAGTTCAGGAAACGAGGCCCGGGGATTCCCCGGGGCAGGCGCCCCGGAACTGATTAAGGGCCGGGCTAGTATGGGGGCGGGATTAGGAGCCTTGGGCAGCGACGGGCTTAAAGCCGCCAGGCCCCGCAGCCAGATGGGCGGCTACGGCCTGGGCCATTGTGGTCACGCTCTGCAGGATGCGGCGCGCCGCCTCGGGATCGGGGACCTTGAGCCCGTATTTCTTATCGAGGGCCACGACAAGCTGCAGCGCATCCACGGAATCCAAGCCCAGGCTGCCGGGGCCGAATAGCGGCTGCTCGTCGCCGATTTCCTCCGCTGTAACCTGCAGCATGAGGTTCTCGACCATCAACTGCTTGATCTCCGCTTTGAGCGTTGCGCTAGTATCCATTCAAATGCCTGGCACGGGTGTCACGTATGAAGCCTCTTATACCGTGCGGCAGGACGCAAGGAGGAAAACAGCAACAGGGCCCGTCCGGCAGCCGCAAGCCGCCCAGGCAGTCCACAATACAAGCACTCCGCCGGATGGACAAACCGCGAGGTTTAGGCCAGACTGCCTAGGCTTTATGGAACAGCGGCTTACACCGGCCACCACTGCCAGCGCCAAACCAACGGGCTTCCTTGCACGGACGCCGAATCGGCGGATTGCCTGGATCGCGCTGCTGGTGGTCGTCCTGGACCAGGTAACCAAGCAGATCGTTCACCACTTTCTGCACTACGGGGAGGAGAAGGTGGTCGTGGACGGGTTCTTCAAGTTTGTGGACTGGGGCAACACCGGGGCGGCCTGGAGCCTTTTTCGGGGGAACAACGGCATCCTGGCCGGCATAGCGCTGGTGGCTCTGCTGATCCTGTTCCTCACACGCCATCACTTCGACTCGCGCACGCTGCTGAGCCAGGTCGCCTTCGGCATGATTTGCGGCGGCATCGTGGGGAACCTCATTGACCGGCTCTGGGCGGGCTATGTGATTGATTTCATCTATTTCTACGTGGAGCAGCGGAGCGGGGCGGAGATGGGCTTCCCTGCGTTTAACCTGGCCGATACGGCCATCTGCACCGGCGTGGGGTTGATTTTCCTGATTACCTGGCGCAGCGAGCACCGGGCGCGGACGGAGGTCTCCTCCACTGCGGTTAAGTGACTCTCGGGATGCCTTCGGCTCGAACCGAGACACTGGTTATAGAGCACACGCTGCCGTCCGAGCGGCTGGACACTTTCCTGCGCGACCGATTCCCGGCGGTGTCGCGAGGCGCCATCCAGCGGCTCATCGAGGAGGGCCATATCCGGGTGAACGGGCGCAGCGTCAAGCCCACCCACTCCCCGCGGGCCGGCGAAGAGGTTGAGGTGCACTGGCCGGAACCCGGCCCGGCCAAAGCCCAACCGGAGAAGCTGCCGCTGGACATCTTGCACGAGGACGAGGCGCTCCTGGTGCTGAACAAGCCGGCGGGGTTGGTGGTGCATCCCGCGGCCGGGCACGAGCAGCACACGCTGGTCAACGCGCTCCTGCATCATTGCGCCGGGAAGCTCAGCGGGATCGGCGGCATCGCCCGGCCAGGCATCGTGCATCGCCTCGACAAGGAGACCAGCGGCTGCCTCGTAGTCGCGAAGAACGACGAGACGCACCTCGCGCTGTCAACCCAGTTCGCCACCCGGAAGATAGAGAAGATCTACGAAGCCATCCTCTGCGGCGAGCTGCCGCGCGACCGGGGCGAGATTCGGGCCGCCATCGCGCGTCACCCTTCGCACCGCAAGCGCATGGCCGTGGACGATGACCTCGGGCGGGAGGCCCGCACGAGCTATCGGGTACGGGAGCGCTTGCGCGGCGCAACCCTGGCGGAGGTGACCCTGCACACAGGCCGCA